>Ga0307479_10006845_pt1 | contig 10494 bp, 6 predicted proteins | sample atmos_gasesECM4C_FD_203743 | JGI IMG/M metagenome (GOLD analysis project Ga0307479, IMG submission 203743) | Hardwood forest soil microbial communities from Morgan-Monroe State Forest, Indiana, United States - atmos_gasesECM4C_515 | ecosystem: Environmental > Terrestrial > Soil > Temperate...
ACGACATTCCTGACGTGGATGAGTTTGCTTACTTGAAAAAAGAAGCGGCGAAAACCTGGAAGCGCGCAGCTGATCTTGGCAAACGGCACGGTTATCGCAACGCGCAGGTCACCGTGCTCGCACCTACAGGCACGATCAGTTTCCTGATGGATTGCGACACGACCGGGATCGAACCGGACATTGCACTGGTTAAATATAAGCTGCTGGCCGGGGGCGGCATGTTGAAAATTGTGAATCAAACGGTGAAGCCGGCGCTGGAAAAGCTTGGCTACAATTCGGAGGAGATCGACCGAATCATCGCGCACATCGACGCGTTCGACACGATCGAGGACGTGACGGACCCCGATGGATCGGCAGTCACCTCGGGCCTGAAGCCGGAACATTTGCCGATCTTTGATTGCGCGTTCAAGCCATTCAAAGGCGAGCGCTCACTTAATTATATGGCGCACTTGCAGATGATGGCAGCGGCGCAGCCGTTCTTGAGCGGCGCGATTTCAAAAACGGTAAACCTGCCCGAAGCCGCGACGGTTGACGACATCACGAACAGTTACGTCGAGGGCTGGCGGCTTGGGTTGAAATCGATCGCGATTTATCGCGAAGGCTCAAAGCGCTCGGCGCCGCTGAATACGCGCAAGACTCGCGACATGGGCGGCACAACCGAAGATGTCGATGTTGCGCTCGACGTCACGATTGATCGCGAAGATTTCCAGAAACGGATCCTCGAGCTCGAGCAGGAATTGTCCGAGCTCCGCGGCAAGATGGACAAACCCCTGCGGCATCGCATGCCCGATACGCGCATGTCGTTGACCCACCGGTTCGAGATCGCGGGCCACGAAGGCTACATCACGGTCGGCCTCTACGAAGACGGCCAGCCCGGCGAATTGTTCATTACCATGTCGAAGGAAGGCAGCACCATTGGCGGCTTGATGGACACGGTTGGAACACTCACTTCGATCGCGCTCCAGTACGGCGTGCCGCTCGAGTCGCTCGTGAAAAAGTTTGCCTATCAACGATTCGAGCCCAGCGGGTTCACCAAAAATCCCGACATTCGTAACGCGACCAGCATCACCGACTACGTGTTCCGGTGGTTGGCCTGCCAGTTCATCAAAGGTTACAAGGAGGCGACTTCCCCCAATCGCAGCCAGTCCGAGCTGCCGTTGAAAGAAATTCCAGAAATGGAAAAAAAAGCTCTCAACCGCCCGGTTTCAGATTTGGCGCGCACCGGCGAAAAAGAAATTCTCGATGTGATCACCAACCACGCGTCAAACGACGGCGAACCGCACATCGCGGGGAACGGCAGCAGCCACGCCGACCGAGTTCAGGAAGCGCTGGGGAACATGTTCATGGACATCGTTTGTTCGCATTGCGGCAGCGACAAAGTGATCCGTGCCGGCGCATGCGGCGTTTGCACCGAATGCGGCACCAGCCAAGGCTGCAGCTAAACTAGCTGCCGAGCGCGAGCAGTGGGTTGGACAGAGGCGGCGGGTTAGCTACAATGGCTGACCCGCCGGTATTCGTCGGCGGATTGTTTTTTCCATGACTGAAGCTGAACTCCAACGACAAAAGGAAATGCAGCAGGCCGAGGAGCTGCTCTTTGCCGGCCCGCAAGCGCTTGGATTTGTTAAAGGATTGTTCGCCGGACATTTCGTGTCCGACTGGGTGATGCCGTATCCGCGGATTCCGGCAGCGCAACAGACTGAGCTGGACAAAACGCTCAGGGAGTTGCGCGCTTTCCTGGATTCAACGCTCGATCCGGTGGCGATCGACCGAAACGCGGACATTCCGCGGGAAGTGATCGACGGCTTGGGACGTGTGGGCGTTTTAGGAATGACCGCGCCGAAGGACTTTGGCGGCCACGGATTCTCGCAAATGGCGAATTGCAAGATCCTCGAAGAGATCGGCCGCCGTTGCGCATCGACATCGGTGTTTGTGAACGCGCATCATTCGATCGGTATCCGCGCGTTGCTCCTTTTCGGAACGCTCGAACAAAACGAGAAATGGTTGCCCAAGTTGGTGACAGGCGAGTGGCTAGGCGCATTTGCCCTTACGGAGAAGGAGGCCGGATCCGATGCGGCCAACGTTCAGATGACAGCGACGCCAAGCGACGACGGCTCGCATTTCATTTTGAACGGCGAAAAACGCTACATCACCAACGCTGCGATCGCTCAGGTGTTGACGGTGATGGCGCGGACGCCGGTCCCTGGCAAACCAGGCAAGACCGCGATCACCGCATTTCTGGTTACGCCGGACATGCCGGGCTTTGAAATTTTGGAAGCGCGAATGCCGAAGATGGGAATTCGCGGTACCGCCACCGGCCGATTTGCGATGCGCAACGTAAGAGTGCCGAAAGAAAATATTCTCGGCCCGCCGGGAAAAGGTTTAAAGGTCGCGCTGACCGTTCTCGATTTTGGAAGGACAACATTCGGCGCGTGTTGCACCGGTGCGGCCAAGACGTCCCTTGAGCTGGCGGTCAAGCACGCGAACACGCGGAAGCAGTTCAACAAAACGCTCGGCAATTTTCATTTGGTCAAAAAGAAAATCGCTCGAATCGCCGCCGACGCCTATGCGATGGAAGCGATGACCACCATCACGGCGTCGCTGATCGACCGGGGTCTGGAGGATTACATGCTCGAGACCGCGATGTTGAAAGTGTTCACTACCGAACGTTTGTGGGAATGCCTCAATGATGCGTTTCAGATTCACGGTGGCTCGGCGTACTTCGTCGATCTTCCGCTGGAGCGAATGCTGCGCGACGCGCGGATCAATCAAATCGGCGAAGGAAGCAATGAGGTGCTGACATCGTTCATCGCGTTGGTGGGGATGCGCGGACCGGGCATGGAGTTCAAGGAAATCTACGACACGATGTTGAAACCGACACGGGAAGGTGGAATCGGCAAAGCCTGGAGCGCGGGGATGAATCGGCTCGGCGCGACGGTGCGGATTCCGGATGTGCCGGTGCGTAGCGCGGAACTAAAATCGTTCGCGAACCAGCTCGGGCGATTGATCTGGCGATTCAATGTCGCCGTTAACAAATCGCTGATCTTGTATCGCGAGCCGATTCTCGATATGCAGCTGGTTCAGGAGCGGATCGCAAACGCGGCCATGGATTTGTTTGCGTCCGCAGCCGTGATCAGCCGGTGGGATTCAGAGATTCAGTTTGCGCAGCGCAATGGCGGATCGCCAAGTGCCAAAAATTCCGCGGCCGAATTGTTTCTACGACAATCGTTTCGACGCATCCGGAATTACTTGGCAGGTCTCGGCGACAACGACGACAAATTGATCCTGAAGGCTGCAGATTCCGCGTTGGGAAGCTAACTCAGTAAGGCGTTTTCAAGATCTGAAGCGCCTGCAACAGATCGTGCGTGATGAGTTCGTAAAGCGGATAGCGCACAGCGAGCACGATGTATTGATGAAACTCGATGGCGGCGAGGAGAACGACCGCGCCGGGGATGAAGGCGGTTTTAAATCGCTTTGGGAATGACGCGAGCCAGGCGATTTGACCAAAGGCGAGAAATCGCAGCGGCAGGTCCCACATGTTGGCATAACGAAGGTTCATTCCGTACTTCACGTTGCACATGATCAGGTAACTGGCGGCGATGAAGATCGACATAAACCATTCTGCTTTCATTTGCCGGTTAAGCCGGAAGGTCGTTCCGAATGCGAGAATCAGAACGATCGGACTGACCAACATTAGATCGACAAGGTAGCGGTACCACGGCCCGTCACCAGTCAGGATAGCGTAACTCAGTTCAAAATTTTTGCCGACCGACAATTGATAGCTTTGAAGGAACATGTCGATGCCGCCGGCGAGAAAAATCAAGACAACAATGCCGAGCAACGGGCCGAGAAAAGTGGCGATGACTAACTCGCGCGCGACGGTTCCGAATTGCAGCCACCGGTTTGCTATCAGTATAACAAGCAGCGCGATCCAAACGAAGAAAGAATTTTCTTTGGTAAGAACGAGTAGGGCGAGCGCAAGGACATAGCCTGCTAACCAACGCCAATCGCCTGGCGCTTGGAGATTTTCCCAGAACAACCATAGAACGAGCAGCGCCCAAAAAGTGAAGAAGCCATCCACCAGCGCGTGTTGCGACATGTGAAGCTGCGTCGGCGCGACCACCATCAAGGCCGCGATTGCGACAGCCCAGGTCGATCCGCGGATTCGCCAAACGAAAATTGTCGCAAGCGCGAGGGTTAGGACGCTGAAAAACGCGGCGACTTGATGGAGCGCTTCGAGCGCTTCAGTTCCGAAAATCGAATGCCACGTGTATGCGGCAAAGATATAGAGAAAACGCAGCGGGGGAAGAATTGAGCCGGGAAGTTTCTTTTGAACGTCGATGTAACCTTGAACGACGTCGGGATACGAACTGAGTCCGTCTTTAGTGAGCGCGTTGACATATTCGCGGTAAAGCCCTTCGTCGAATCCGATCTTCGTCCAGCCCGGCTGAAGATGAAGCGGCGCGAGAAAATGGAGAGTCGCGCCAGGCCCGAAGGCCGCAGGCGTGATCCTCAGAAACATTCCAACCGCGAGGATTATCGCGAGCAGGACGATGTCGATCTTGCGAAGCGGTGACAGTCGATCAGGCATCGGGTGAGGTTTAGCCGGTTTGGCTGCTCGGAGCAAAAATTAAACCGTGCCCGGAGCGATGATTGCCGCTTCGCGAGAAAATGTCTGGGCGAGGCCAGGAAGTTGCTTTCCAGGGAGGCAATGAACTCGTCCCCACAACAGTTCACAGCGCCGGAGCTCGCCCTCGTCATGCCTATTTATGATGAGGCGACGAACATCGCCTCCGTTTTGCGCGAGTGGTTCGCCTGTCTCGACGCAGTCGTCCCCGATTTTGTGCTGTTCGCGATCAATGATGGCTCGAAAGATAAAACGGCCGAGGTCGTGAGCTCGTTAGGCGCGGAGCTGGGGCCTCGCCTGCGCCTGATTAACAAAAGGAATTCCGGCCATGGCCGCAGCTGCCGCGAAGGGTACGAGCTTGCCTTGAATTCGGGCGCGCGCTGGATTTTCCAGATCGATTCCGACGGCCAATGTGATCCAGCGTTTTTCAGAGCGATTTATGACGAGCGAGCGAATCACGATTGCGTCTTCGGTTATCGCCGCACGCGGGACGACGGTTTCGGCCGACTGGTGGTCACCCGCGCATATCGCATTCTCCTTTTCATTTTAACTGGGGCATTTATGCGCGACGCCAACGTCCCGTACCGATTGCTCCGCGCCGGTGCCTTACGGTCGGCTCTGGGCCGCGTTCCGGCAGATGTCGATCTTCAAAACATCGCGCTCACAATTTCGTTGAAGCGCGAACCCGACCTGCGTTGGAAAGATGTTCCGATTCATTTCCGGGCGCGGCAAGGCGGCGAGAACAGCATCAACTACCACAAGATCGCGAAGATGGGCGCCAGGTTTCTGCGCGATCTGCCACGAATCAGTCATGAAGATTCTCATTCTGGGTGGCGGGCCCGCTGGGCTCGGCGCCGCCTGGCGTCTTAACGAGGTCGGCCACTCCAATTGGCATTTGCTGGAGGCGAACGATTTCGCCGGCGGTCTGGCATCCTCGTTCCGCGATGAGAAAGGTTTTGTCTGGGACATCGGCGGTCACGTCCAGTTTTCGCACTACGAATATTTCGACGCGCTGATGCGCAGGCTGATTCCGAAAGAGGATTGGTTAACGCACGAGCGCGAATCCTGGGTTTGGATCCGGAATCGGTTCGTTCCGTATCCGTTTCAAAACAATCTGCACCGATTGCCGCGGGAAGAAATTGTGCGGTGCTTGAATGGCCTGGTCGAGATTCAAAAGAACGGCCGGCATACCCCGTCAAATTTCAAGGAATGGATTGTGGCGACGTTCGGTTCAGGCATCGCAGAGGTTTTCCTGTTGCCGTACAATTTCAAAGTCTGGGCCTACCCGGCCGAGCAAATGCAGCACGGCTGGGTCGGCGAACGGGTGGCCGTGACCGATCTCTCGCGTGTATTGCAGAATCTGGTTTATCAAAAGGACGACGTGTCGTGGGGGCCGAACAGCGTCTTTCATTTTCCGAAGCACGGCGGAACCGGGGCGATCTGGAGCGCGTGCGCGGGGCGATTACCCAAAGAGCGAATGCATTTCAACAGCGCGGTGCGTGGAATCGATTCGTTAGGAAAAAGGGTCGAGACCGCCGATGGTCGCGAATGGGAATACGATGCCCTGGTTAGCACGATACCGTTGACCGAACTGCTGCGTTTGAACGGCCGCACGCAATTTGTCGATCTTGCCGATTCCGGGTTGAAATATTCGAGTGCGAATATCGTCGGTGTCGGAATCAAAGGGAAACCGCCGGAACACTTGCGGAGGAAATGTTGGATGTATTTCCCGGAAAACAATTGTCCGTTCTATCGCGTGACCGTGTTCAGCAATTATTCGCCGAACAATGTTCCGGATAGCGAAAATAACTGGTCTCTCATGACCGAAACCTCGGAATCCCCGGAGAAACCGGTCGATCACGCGAAGCTCGTCCGGGAAACGATCGACGGCTTGCGGAACACGCAGCTTCTGAATGGGGACAAGATTCTTTCGACCTGGAGTTACCGTGCGAAGTACGGCTACCCGACGCCTGGATTGGAGCGCGACAAGGCGCTCGGTGAAATTTTGCCCGCGCTCGAGGCGGACAATATCTATTCCCGCGGCCGATTTGGCGCGTGGAAGTACGAGGTTAGCAATCAGGACCATTCCTTCATGCAAGGTTTGGAAATCGTTGAACGGCTCGTTCGTGGCACCCCGGAGATCACGTTCGCCGATCCAAATCACGCCAACTCCAAAAAACATCCGTTTCCATTCGAGCGATGGGTAAACTGAAGAAATTGCTGCCCGCCGCGGCCTTAATCGGTCTTTGCGCGCTGATCTTCGCGATGCGGTTGCACACTTACGATGAACCGCTCGAGCGCGACCTGACGACTTACGCGGTAATCGCGCACGAAATGTTGAACGGGAAAAATCTCTACAGCGATTTATGGGACCACAAACCACCTGCGATCCACGTGACTTATGCGGCGGCAGAATTGATCGCCGGCTACGGACGCAATTCGATTTTTCTCATGAACGTGGTCGCGGCAATGGTAACGTTGCTCGCTTGTTATTTTGCTGGTGCGGCCGGTGGACGCGGCCCATCAAGCGGTCTGATCGCGGCAAGTTTGTGGACGCTGGCTTCGGGTGACCTGGCAATCCAGGGCAATCAACCTAACACTGAGGTTTTTCTGAACGCATTCCTGACGAGCGCATTTGCTATTTTTGTGCGTTCGAAAAACAACCAGCTCGGTTTCACGCGCGCCTTTTTGGTTGGCGTTCTGTTTGCCATCGCGTCGTTTTACAAACAAATCGTGATCGTTCAGGCGGCGCTGATCTCGATCGCCTACATTTTTTGCGTAGCGCGCGAGTGTCGCAGAAACGCGTTGATCGAAATCGGCCTCATCGCAGCGACTGGCGCGGCCGCCTGGGCAGCATTGTGTGGATATTTTTTCGCGGTCGGCCGAGGCGACGCGTTCATTGAAGCGGTTTTCACGTATAACCGCTGGTATTCGGCGCGCCCGCCGCGCGGGTTCAACGAACTGTGGAGTTGGCCGGGTTTGTCGCCGGACGCTTTGACGGTGGCTTTCACCATCGCGGCCGTAGCGTTCATCGGCCTCGTCATCGGATTGTTGAAGTTCCCCCGGCGGGGTTGGCTGTTGCTTTTGGCGTTTGCGATTGCCAGTTACATCAGCGTGCAACTTCCCGGTTGGTTTTTTCCGCACTACTATCAACTTTGGTTGCCACCGCTGGTGATCGCAGCTGGTTGGGGAATCGAACTGCTTCAACGGGTCGTGCCTGTCCGTTTCTCCTGGTCTGCTTACGCGCTGGCAGGCGTCTGCTGCCTCGTCCTCGTCCTGATGGAGGCGCCATGTTACTTCAGCCCTGCCAAAGCCTGGTCGATCCAAAAGTACGGCGGAATATTTTTGGAGAGCGACCGATTGGCTGAGAGGATCGACAACATTCTGCCGCGCGACCGCAGTTTGTTCGAATGGGGGAATGAGACCGGATTTTATTTCACGACTCGGCGAGAGCCGCCGTCGGGTCTGATTTTCGCCTATCCGGCTCAGGCCGGTCCGCTCGCGACGAAACTTTCCGGGCGATTGCTCGGTGAACTAAAATCGAAGCAGCCGGACGTCGTAGTTGCGGCCCATCTTACGATGTCGATGACTCCGCATCATCCGGTCGCGACGTGGATCAGGGAAAACTATCGGCTCTTTTGGGAAACAAAGAGCTTCCTGGTGATGGTGCGAAAAGGCAGTGAGCTGGATCGCAACCCGCCGATCGCCGCGAAATGAACTGACTTTTTCTCAGTGCCAGCCCTCAGCGACGGCAAGGGACGTTTGTTCGAGCTCGTTAACGCGAACTGATTTCGGCTGCGCCAGCGGAACTGATTCAACTTTGTCCGCGTGAACAGCGATCAGAACACTCAGCTGTTGCCACCAGGCGGCGGTGTAAGCTCGATTGTCCCATTTGAACCGCGATGCCGGTGCCGGCAGTAACTGCATGGGTCCTTCTTCCGGCCGCGGAAGATTGAGTCCACCGACAAACCATACGCGATTGCCGGAGCTCAATGTGGCACGAATCGCGTCTCTTAGATCATCGATCGGTTGCTGAGAAACCATTTTCGCTTTGATCAAATCGTAACGATGCACGCGATGATCGCCGATATTTGGAATGGTCATCCAACGTGCGGAACCGTGATAATAGCGATTGAATGGAATTCCGAACGGCCACGGCGCAACGAGAATCAGATCGTTTGTGCCGACCCGTTCGCTAACGGCTTGCGCGGCAAGATCGACATTCGTCTGGCGCTCGAACACCGCGGTCCAATCGGCGAACGGCGCTGCCATCAAGGCAAAGCCTGCGATGCCGAGACGAACCAATCTGGACCAATCGTGAGTGCAAACAATGGACGCGGTTAGGTCGAGGGCAGCCGCGCACACGCATGTGAACGCGAGATAGTACCAGTTACTTGTCGTGTAACTGAGGATGCGCAGAAACGCGTAGCAACCGATCAAAGCGAAGACGCCAGCGAGGATGGAAAACCAAATGAGTCGCGTGTGCTCATTCGGTCGCGCTTTGTGATTGCGGTAGAGGTGAAAACCGAACAGGCCGAGGGAGCCAATCGCGATACAGTACCAAAGTGCGGGAACACTGTAACCGGGATTACCGAGCGCGACTTCGAAGTGTTTCCAGAGCGAGTAAGAAGTGGGCCAGCCGCGCACCAGAATATTCCATTCTCGAGCGCGTAGATAGGACGGGAGGTAAGGCAAAAGAAAAATCAACGCAACAACGCAAACACCACTAATCACAAGTGCGCGCTTCAACTCTTGTTGGAACAGTAAAATTGCAACCGCGGCACCGCCGATCGCGAGCAGCAAGATGCTGTTATAAAGAAGAACTTGAGCGGCAAACAGCGCGACAAGCACCGCAGCGATTGCGCGATGTCGATCTTTGTTCAGCAGCAAGGCGCCAATGTACCCGAAGGTAAGAGTGACAAGCGCGCTGCCGACGCCGTAGCCGCGAATAGTTGTTCCCCAAACGAAGAAAGTTGTATTCAACGCGGTCAATGTGAGCGCGATGAGCGGCACGTCACTACGAAGTGATCTAGCATTGATCCAGAAAGCAGTGATCACCGAGCAACCGACGACGAAGCCAAAAACGCGCAGCGCAACGTCGCTAGACCCGAACAGAAACATGTAAGCGCGAACGAGCAGCGGAAAGAGGGGCGGGAATGCCTCGTGTTGAAAATTTCGAAAGATATCCGTAAACGGCGACATTTCCGCCAGCTGCACGACCGCACATTCATCTCGCCACAGACCGCCCGCATGAGCGACGCGTAGCACGAGGAGAACAATCGACATGCCAGTGAGAAGAATCGCCACGATCCACTCGGCGCGTTTCAGCAAGGCCGTTCGACTCACAATGAGCTTTGTTCGATCTCGCGCTTCAAGGCGTTGAACTCGGCTTGATCCGGCTTGAGTTGGATCGCCGTTTCGATCTCAGCGCGAGCGGCCGCCCAATCATTTTTTCCCAAAAAAGTTTTGGCGAGCAGAAAATGCGTTTTCGCGTTGCGAGGATCGACATTCTCAGCGCGGCGGAACCAACTTTCGGCTTGCGGGTATTTCTTCGCGTCGAGCGCGATGACACCAAGGTTGTTCAACGCGCCCTTGTGGCGTCCTTCGAACGTAAGGACCTCGTGATAAAATGCGGAAGCCGCGTCCGCATCGCCTTGGGCAAGTCGCAAATTGCCGATTGCGAAGAGAGTTTCGGAATTGTCCGGGACGTAGGCGTGAGCAATGGCCAGTTTTTTCTCCGCGAGCGGCAAATTGGTCGATTCCAGTGCCTGCCACCCTGAATTATAGGCGTCGAGTGCCCAAAGCGATGGGTCGCGCTGGGGCCAGGCGACGAACAGGGTCCATAAAACGAGCAGCGTCAGATAAAGCGT
>Ga0307479_10006848_pt1 | contig 10493 bp, 11 predicted proteins | sample atmos_gasesECM4C_FD_203743 | JGI IMG/M metagenome (GOLD analysis project Ga0307479, IMG submission 203743) | Hardwood forest soil microbial communities from Morgan-Monroe State Forest, Indiana, United States - atmos_gasesECM4C_515 | ecosystem: Environmental > Terrestrial > Soil > Temperate...
CATAACGAAGCGCGCATCCCGGCGCGCCGCCGCGATCGGCAACGCCACGAGTTCTGATACGCGAAGCCCGGTCGCATACAAAATCTCAAGCAGGCAAGCCAGGCGCGACGCGCGCAGCCGTGTTTGGAGCGGCGCCGCGCCGTCGCATTGCCCTGCTGCCCGCAGCAAACGATCGACTTCCGCCACGCTGAGTATCTTGGGCAAGGCGCGTTGACGCTTTGGCCCTTCAAGGACGGCCGCTGGATCGTCGCGGCGGTGACCCTCGGTGTAAAGAAACCGGTAGAGCTGCCGCATCGCCGAGAGCCGCCTGGCCGCGGTGGTCGCCTTCAGGCCGCGTCGTGAAAGCTCTTCCAGATAGGTCCGCAAATCGGCCGTCCGTGCCGAAGCGATAGTGCGGCGCAACCCGCGGAGATAGGAGGAAAGGTCGTCGAGATCGCGTCGATAAGCGGCAAGCGTGTTGGCGCCAGCGCCGCGCTCAGCCGCCAGCATGTCGAGATACAGCCGGACCAGCCGCTCGTCGGAATTTCGCCCCGCTTGCGCCGATGCGCCGGCCATGATCGTTCTCAGCGTTCCTTGAAAAACTTATCGGGCGGAATCGAAACGGAAATTTCGCGCGACTTCGGCTGCACGAAATGGGAAAGCGCATAGAGACCGCCATAGACGACGGCACACAACAGACCAACGATCGTCAATAGCCGCAGCAGGCTGGGCATCGTCTGCCGTTCCCATCGCGAAGGCCGCAAGCACGCGCCTGCGAACTTTCGGAATCAAACACGAGGCGAAAGTACCAAATAATTAGTGCTCGTGCGGTTCTGCCTTCGTCGCTCCGATCCATGCGCCCGGCAAACGTGGCGGTTCAAAGTCGCGACCGGCCAGCCTCATCCGGTTGGTACGGATTGCCGGGACCGGGTACGATGGTCTTGGTACGATGATGACGCCGGCATCGGCACAAATTCGTAACCTGTTAGTAGGGATAAATGGCTGATATTGCTGCACAAAAATCGCCAGACAACGGTCAGGCGCCCGCCATTGTGTCGCGGCTCGGTGACCGTTCGATCGTGCTGATCGGGATGATGGGTGTCGGCAAATCGTCGATCGGCCGCCGGCTCGGGGCGCGGCTCGGCATTCCCTTCGTCGATGGCGACGCCGAGATCGAAAAAGCTGCCGGCATGAGCATCGCCGATATATTCGCCCGGCATGGCGAGGCGGCTTTCCGCAGCGGCGAAGCGCGCGTTATCGCCCGATTGCTCAACGGCGGTCCGCAGGTTCTGGCGACTGGCGGCGGAGCGGTGATGAACCCGGAGACCCGTGCGCTGATCCAAGAACGGGGCGTTTCGATCTGGCTTTCGGCCGAATTCGAACTGTTGCTGCGGCGGATCAGTAAGCGCAAGGCGGAGCGCCCGATGCTGCAAACTGCCGATCCCGCCGCCACGCTGCGGGAGCTTTTGGCGGAGCGCGAACCGATTTATGCGCAAGCCGATCTTACGGTGCAGTCGCGCGACGTGCCGCACGATGCGGTGGTTGCCGAAATCGTCGAGCGGCTCGCCGCCCTTCTTGGCGCGACGCCGCCGCAGCGGAGCCAGTTATGACCGCACTCGTGCGTGGCGATGCCGTTATTGTGCCGGTCGCGCTTGGCTCGCGCAGCTACGACATCGTGATCGGACGAGGCGTCATCGCTACGCTCGGAACGCGGATCGCCGAACTGCGCCCGGGCGCCAAGGTTTTTATCGTCAGCGACGAAAATGTCGCCGCGCATGCCATGGCGGCCGCGCAAGCGGCGCTCAAGCGCGCCGGCGTAGCGAGCGGCCAGATCATCGTTGCGCCGGGCGAGTCCTCGAAAAGCTATCGCGTGCTCGAACAGGTCTGTGAGGCGATTCTCGACGCGCAGATCGAGCGCGGCGATCTGGTCGTTGCGCTTGGCGGCGGGGTCATTGGCGATCTCGCCGGGTTCGCCGCCGCCGTGGTGCGGCGCGGGCTCGATTACGTGCAGGTACCGACGACGCTTTTGGCTCAGGTCGATTCTTCAGTCGGCGGCAAGACCGCAATTGATTCACGGCAGGGGAAAAATCTGATCGGGGCATTCCACCAGCCGATCCTGGTTGTCGCCGATACCGCGCTCCTTGACACCCTGCCGGAGCGCGAATTCCGCGCCGGCTATGCCGAACTGGTGAAATACGGCCTGCTTGGCGATGCCGCGTTCTTTTCCTGGCTGGAAGCGCATTGGCACGACATATTTGGCGCAAGTTCGTCGCGCAATTCCGCGCGCGAACATGCCGTGGCGGTGGCGTGCCGCGCCAAGGCCGCGATCGTTGGCCGTGACGAGCGCGAGACCGGCGAGCGCGCGCTCCTCAATCTCGGTCATACTTTCGGGCATGCCCTGGAAGCGGCCTGCGGGTTTTCCGATCGGCTGCTGCACGGCGAAGCGATTGCCATAGGCATGATGCTCGCCTTCGAATTCTCCGCACGCCGCGGCCTTATGCCCGCTGCCGAGGCCGAGCGGGTGAAGCGCCACTTCGCCGAGGTTGGTCTGCCGTCTAGCCTGTCCGATATTGCCGGACCGCTGCCCGGGCTCGACCGGATCATGGAATTGATTGCCCAGGACAAGAAAGTAAAGCGGGGAATGCTTACATTTATCCTGGTGCGCGCCATCGGTTCGGCGATGATCGAAACCGGCGTTGAAGAGCGCGAGGTACGGGCGTTTTTGAAAGAGAAGCTTGCCGGGCGATGAGCGTTATCGATTGGCTGACCATATTGGCGGTCGTTCTGTGCCTTTTGATATCGGCGTTCTTTTCCGCGAGCGAGACCGCGCTCGCCGCATCCTCGCGCGCGGCGATGATGCGTCTGGAAAAGCAGGGCAACCGGGACGCCGGCATCGTCAACCGGCTGATGGCGACCCGTGAGCGGCTCTTAGGCGCGATTCTGTTCGCCAACAATTTCACCAATATCGCCGCTTCGACTTTGGCAACCGGTCTATTGCTCGCCTATTTCGGCGAGGCTGGCATCATTTATGCCACCATCGCGATGACGCTGGTAATTTTCATTCTCGCGGAAGTTTTACCGAAGACGGCGGCATTCAACGCGCCGGATCGCATGGCGCTGGCGGTGGCGAACCCGGTGGAGCGGACAGTGCGCCTGTTTTCTCCGTTTCTGCGCGTGGTCGAGTGGCTGGTGCGCTGGATCTTGCGCGGCGTCGGCATGCCGGTCGGCAAGATTCAATCGATTTTGTCGCCGAGCGAAGAACTGCGCGGCGCCGTTGATCTGATGCATCACGCCGGGGTGGTGGAGAAGCTTGATCGCGACATGATGGGCGGCTTGCTCGATTTGCGCGAGCTCACGGTCTCGGATGTGATGATCCATCGCACCAAAATGGTGATGCTCGATGCCGACGAGCCGCAACGCGAACTGATCGACGCCGTCCTGGCCGCCGGCGTCACGCGCATCCCGTTATGGCGCCAATCGCCCGAGAACGTCATCGGCGTGCTCAACGCCAAGGAGCTTTGGCGCGCGTTGCACGCCGCCGGCGGGGATACCGCCAAGGTCGACATTCCAAGCCTAGCGAAGCCGCCGTGGTTCGTGCCTGATACCACGCCCGTCGCCGAGCAGCTCAAAGCGTTCCGTCACCGCAAGACGCCGTTTGCGCTGGTCGTCGATGAATACGGCGAACTCGAAGGTCTGGTTACACTCGAGGACATCGTTGAAGAAATTGTCGGCGACATCAGCGACGAGCACGATATTGCGGTGCCCGGCGTGCGGCCGCTCCCGGACGGCTCGGTCAATGTCGACGGCGGCGTAACTATTCGCGATCTCAACCGCGCGATGGATTGGCATATCCCGGACGACGAAGCCACCACGATCGCCGGCATCGTCATTCACGAAGCTCGCTCAATTCCGGAACCGGGACAGAGCTTCACGTTCCATGGCTTTCGTTTTCAGGTCCTGCGCAGGACGCGCAACCGCATCACGGCATTGCGAGTGGCCCCGCTCACCCGCAGACCGACCGCAAAGGCGAGCTGAATGAGCGCACCGTCCATCGATCCCGGAGTTCGCATCGGCCATGTCCATCTTAAGGTTGCCGATATCGATCGCGCGCTGGATTTCTATTGCGGCGTGCTCGGATTCCAATTGATGCAGCGCCGGGGGCCGCAAGCGGCATTTATTTCCGCCGGCGGCTATCACCATCACATCGGGCTCAATACCTGGGAAAGCCGCGGTGGTAATCCGCCACCCCCGGGCACTGCCGGGCTTTATCATTTGGCCGTGCTCTATCCGAGCCGCGCCGCACTCGCCGACGCGTTGCCGTCTGATCGCGGCCAACATTCCGCTCGAGGGCGCTTCCGATCACGGCGTGAGCGAAGCGCTTTATTTGCGCGATCCTGATGACAACGGCGTCGAGCTGTATTGCGATCGGCCGCGCGAGCAATGGCCGCGCACCGCGGATGGCGAACTGGCGATGTTCACCGCACCGCTCGATCTGGTCGCGCTGCTCAAGGAGCCCCAACTGGCGCCGCAAGCGGCGCTCGTCGGGCGGTAGTTCAGCTGGTCTCTCCAGGCGCCGCCGCGTGAATGGCGAGCGCATGGACGCGGCCCTTGAGTTCGTTGGCGAGCGCGGTGTTGATCATGCGGTGGCGTTCGAGCCGGGTCTTTCCGCGGAATGCCCGCGCTACAATATAGAGGCGGAAGTGCGTCTCGCCCCCCGGCCGATGCCCGGCATGTCCCTCATGCAAATGGGATTCGTCTTCGACGTGCAAGCTCTCCGGCGCGAAAGCCGCAATAAGCTTGGTCGTTATGATGTCCTGCATTCCCATTGTCAGGCCCGATCCAGCCAAGTACGGGTCGGCAACAATAAAACGTTAGGAGTACCGGCGCGACGCGCCGATTTGCCCGCTGTCAAGTCTTGAACCTCGCCGCCATAGGCCCGCATAATCTCATGATGCGATCTCATTCGCCGCTGTTCGATCGGATTCGGGTCAAGCCGGAACACGACCGCCGCCTTGCCGCGGAGCTGCCCGGCTGCCAATGGCCCGGCTGTACGGCGTCGGCAACGCACCGCGCGCCGAAAGGCCGCTTGCGCGCCAGCGAATACTGGCAGTTCTGCCTCGAACATGTGCGTGAATATAATAATTCATACAATTTCTTCGCCGGCATGAGCGAAGATGCGATTGCGAAATACCAGAAGGAGGCCCTGACCGGGCACCGGCCGACCTGGAAAATGGGCTCGATCGGCGGCAAGCGCACGCCCAGCGCGGCAAGGGGTTTCCGCGGTGCCGACTGGGCGGCTGACGATCCGTTCTCTTTGCTCGGCGAATGGGGTGCCCGGCGCGCCGGTCATGCGCGTACCGCGCCAGAGGGCCGCAAGATTTTCAATGCACAGCGCCGCGCCCTCGACGTTCTCGGCCTTGAAGCGGACGCCAAACGCGCCGATATCAAGTCTAAGTTCAAGATCTTGGTTAAGCGGCATCACCCTGACGCCAATGGTGGTGACAGGGGTTCCGAAGCGCGGCTCCGGGAGATTATTCAAGCCTATAATTACCTGAAATCGGCCGGTTTCTGCTGAACTTTCCGCTGATCTTCGGGTGGCTTTCGCCGCCTCGGAACTTTCTGCTAAATCTAGCTGCGCACCCGGCTGCCGACACCGATTCGAGCCTCGGATTTGTTTTCCGCTCCCGAGCCGACGTCACGGAGAAGCAATGGCTCTCGCAACTGATACGACTACGGAATCCGGCTTGCCGGACATGAAAGTGTCGGTCCGACAAGTGTTCGGAATCGACAGCGATTTGGAAGTGCCGGCCTATTCCGAGCCGGACGAACATGTGCCGGAACTCGATTCGGATTACCGCTTCGACCGCCCGACCACGCTCGCCATTCTGGCTGGCTTCGCGCGCAACCGCCGCGTGATCGTCACCGGTTATCATGGCACGGGCAAATCAACTCACATCGAGCAGGTCGCGGCGCGACTGAATTGGCCCTGCGTGCGGGTCAATCTCGACAGCCATATCAGCCGTGTCGATCTGATCGGCAAGGATGCGATCGTCATCCGCGAGGGGATGCAGGTCACCGAATTCCGCGACGGCATTCTGCCTTGGGCGCTGCAGAACAATGTGGCTTTGTGTTTCGACGAATACGACGCCGGTCGGCCCGACGTTATGTTCGTGATTCAGCGCGTGCTGGAATCCTCGGGCCGGTTGACGCTGCTCGACCAGAACAAAGTGATTAAACCGCACCCGGCATTTCGGCTGTTCGCGACCGCCAACACGGTCGGGCTCGGCGATACGTCCGGGCTCTATCACGGCACGCAGCAGATCAACCAGGGTCAGATGGATCGCTGGTCGATTGTCACCACGCTCAATTATCTGCCGCACGATAATGAAGTCGAAATCGTGTTGGCCAAAGCCAAGCACTACCGCACGGCGGAAGGCCGCGACATCGTCTCGAAGATGGTGCGGGTCGCCGATCTCACGCGCAACGCTTTCATGAACGGCGACATTTCGACGGTGATGAGTCCGCGTACGGTCATCATCTGGGCCGAGAACGCGGAAATCTTCGGCGATATCGGCTTCGCCTTCCGGCTGACCTTCGTCAACAAATGCGATGAATTGGAGCGGCCGCTGGTGGCCGAATTCTATCAGCGTTGCTTTGGGCAGGAACTGCCGGAGAGCGCGGTCAATGTCGCATTGAGCTAAGCACCTCTCCCCGCGTGCGGGGAGAGGTCGGCGAGCGAAGCGAGCCGGGTGAGGGGGCTTCGCGGTTAGCGTCGAATCTCAACCGCCCCTTCACCCCGACCCTCTCCCCGTAAACGGGGAGAGGAAGAAGAGCATGTCGTCCAACATCAAACCGAAGGGCGCAGCGAAAGAAGCGCCGACTGAGCCGTTTAAGCGCGCCGTCGGAATTTGCCTCAAGGCGATTGCCGGCAAGGGCGATCTCGAAGTCAACTTCGCCTCGGAGCGGCCTGGGCTGGTCGGCGGCAAGGCGCGTCTGCCCGAGCCGCCGCGGCGATTGAACGAGCGCGAGGCTGCTATCGTTCGCGGCCATGCCGACGCGATCGCGCTGCGGCTCGCCTGCCATGACCCGGCGGTGCATCGCAAGCTGGCGCCGGGCGGCCAACAGGCACGCGCCGTATTCGAAGCCATCGAACAGGCTCGCGTCGAAGCGATTGGAGCGCGCCGCATGGGCGGCGTCGCGAAAAATCTCACCGCCATGCTCGACGACCGCTTTCATCGCGGCAAATTTGACGAAATCACCGATCGCGCCGACGCGCCTATTGAAGACGCACTAGCGATGCTGGTGCGCGAGCGGCTCACCGGCCAGACGCCGCCGACGACCGCGCGCAAGCTTGTCGATCTGTGGCGGCCGCTGATCGAGGAGCGCGCCGGCCGCGATCTCGATCGGCTCGAACGTGTGCTCAACGATCAGCGCCGCTTTGGCGATGTCGTGCATGATCTGCTCGACTGCCTGGATATGGGGGAGGATCGTTCGAGCGAATCCGACGAAGAGGAAGGCGAAGAGGGCGAAGACCGCAATCAGCAGGATGAAACCGGACAGGACGGGGAAGCCTCCGATTCTGCCGAAAGCGAACAGTTGGCGGCAGAGGCGGAAGCGTCCGCCGACGAATTGCCCGATAGCGCTTCAGAAGCGGTCGACGCGCCGGCCGCTGAGATGGCGGACGATGCCGAAATGGCCGATTCGGAGAGCGCTGCCGAGCCGTGGCGTCCGCGTCATCCACGCAATGAGCCGCGCGGGCCGGATTATCGGCCCTTCACTGCGCGGTTCGACGAAACGGTCGGCGCCGAGGAATTGTGCGAACCTGAAGAGCTCGATCGCCTGCGCGGCTATCTCGACAAGCAGCTTTCGCATCTGCAGGGCGTGGTCGCGCGCCTCGCCAATCGATTGCAGAGGCTCCTATTGGCTCAGCAGAATCGCGCCTGGGAGTTCGACTTGGAAGAGGGCTTGCTCGATCCGGCGCGCTTGTCGCGCGTGATCGTCGATCCTCTGCATCCGCTTTCGTTCAAGCGCGAGAAGGACACCGATTTCAGGGACACCGTCGTTACCCTGCTCCTGGATAATTCGGGATCGATGCGCGGTCGACCGATTACCGTCGCCGCAACCTGCGCCGACATTCTGGCGCGCACGCTGGAGCGTTGCGGCGTCAAAGTCGAAATCCTCGGCTTCACCACGCGGGCGTGGAAAGGCGGGCAGTCACGCGAAGCATGGCTCGCCGCCGGCAAACCGCCCAATCCCGGCCGGCTCAACGATCTGAGACACATCGTCTACAAGGCGGCGGATGCACCGTGGCGGCGCGCCCGCAAGAATCTCGGGCTGATGATGCGCGAGGGTCTGCTCAAAGAGAATATCGACGGCGAGGCACTGGACTGGGCGCACAAGCGGCTTCTGGCGCGGTCGGAAACGCGCAAAATTCTGATGATGATTTCCGACGGCGCGCCGGTCGACGATTCGACGCTGTCAGTCAATCCCGGCAACTATCTCGAACGCCACCTGCGCTGGGTGATCGAAGAAATCGAAACCCGCTCGCCGGTCGAATTGATCGCGATCGGCATCGGCCACGACGTCACGCGTTATTACCGGCGCGCCGTCACCATCGTGGATGCCGAAGAGCTAGGCGGCGTGATGACGGAGAAACTCGCGGAACTGTTCGAGGAGCATCCGTCCGACGACTGGTTTCGGCCGGCACGGCGACGCTTGAGCGCGTAGTGTCGTAAAGCAAAACAGCTCATTCCGCCGCTGGCGGCCTTTGCGCAGCGAACGGATGATGGTGGTCAGGCCGCAGCCTGGCGCTTTTTGGCGACTTGGCGCTTGATTTCGAGCGCGCGCGGCGACAAGTCGGTGTCCTTGGCAGCGAGCAGGAAGGCGTCGAGGCCGCCGCGGTGATCGACGGATTTCAGCGCATTTGCCGAAATCCGCAAGCGGACCGAACGGCCGAGTGCGTCCGAGATCAGCGTGACATTGAGGAGATTGGGCAGAAACCGCCGCTTGGTTTTGCGGTTGGAGTGGCTGACCCGGTGGCCGATCTGCCGCGTCTTACCGGTCAACTCGCATCGCCATGCCATGGTCGAGAATCCTTAAAAATCAAAGCCCTTCGATCCCGCGCGCTGCGCGCCGCTTTTCCGACGGTCTGGGGATGGCGCGGACCTATAGTGGCCGCGCAGGTGGGGGTCAAGCGCGGCCCGTTGCCGATAGGGCGCACGCTTTGGCAAATGCCCGGTGGTGCGCATAAACCACAGAAACGTCGTATTCTCGAATGAGACAGTGGGCCCATTCGACGTCCTTGGATTGAGGGCCTCTTGCATCCCCTTGCGCCGCTGCAACTGCGCGTTCGCCCCATAGGCGCCGCCGCAATCGCCGCGGCGTTTTTGGTCTTTGCTGCCGGCGTGGTTTCTGGCGCCAAGGTTCCTGTCGCCAAGGCCGGGGACGCTGCGCGTCAGACCGGCGGGCTCACCCGGCTCGACGCCGAGTATGTGGCCAGCATTGCCGGGATCCCGATCGGCCGTGGCAATTGGATCATAGAATTATCGGACGACGCCTATTCGGCGGCGGCCAGCGGCACGACCACCGGCATCATACGGTTCTTTACCGGCGGCCGCGGCACCGGCACGGCGCGCGGCACGATCAGCGCCGGCCAGCCGATACCCACAAGTTATGGGGCTACGCTGAGCTATGACCGCAAGATCGATGACGTACGGATGACGCTCGCGGCCGGCAATGTCACCGATTACATTGCCGAGCCGCCATTGCCGCCCATTCCCGATCGCATCCCGATCACCGATGCCGACCGCCGTGGCGTGCTCGATCCGATGAGCTCGATGCTCAATCGCGTTGCCGGCAGCGGCGATCCGGTATCGCCGGACGCCTGCAACCGCAAAGTGGCAGTGTTTGACGGCCGGGTTCGCTACGATCTGCACAGCGAATTCAGACGCATGGAGACCGTCAAAGCCGACCGCGGTTATGAGGGACCTGCGGTTGTCTGCGCGGTCTATTTCACGCCTATCGCTGGCTATGTGCCAAACCGTCCAGCGATCAAATATCTCGTGACGCTGCGTGATGCCGAAGTCTGGCTGGCGCCGATCGTCGGCACGCGGGTGGTTGTTCCATTCCGCTTCTCGATGCCGACGCCGCTCGGGATCGGATTGTTGCGCGCGACGGAATTTATCTCGGTTCCCCAGCCGTCGCTGCCGCCGCATCCGATCGCCAAAACGCAGTGACGTTTTGGCCGGCTTCCGGCGGCGGGCCACGCCATCCCCGTTTTCCACAGCGCATAGCCCCTTGACTCCTGTCGGAATCGTGGTTGCGCGGTCACCGGCGTTTTGTGCGACCGAGACAAGCCGCCGCGGCGTTGAATTCCACCCCATCTGGTATGCAGCATCGTTGCCAGCGCCATATATCGCAGTGAACGAAGACGAACGGCGGCGGAGTCGCCGATTCGGCCGCGATTCGTTCCAGACTCGTTCCACACGTTAAGCACAGGGCTTTCCAGCGCCGCG
>Ga0307479_10006849_pt1 | contig 10492 bp, 6 predicted proteins | sample atmos_gasesECM4C_FD_203743 | JGI IMG/M metagenome (GOLD analysis project Ga0307479, IMG submission 203743) | Hardwood forest soil microbial communities from Morgan-Monroe State Forest, Indiana, United States - atmos_gasesECM4C_515 | ecosystem: Environmental > Terrestrial > Soil > Temperate...
CACGAACAAGCCGGAGGATGTGGCGGCTCTGGCTTGCGAGGCACGCGATGCGATGCAGCTTCGTCACGCACCGCTCTTCCTGGTGCGCGAACTGGCGCGGCGCAAAGGCGCGGGTTCGCTCGTGGCGGAATCGCTGGAGCGGGTAATCCAGCGAGCCGACGAACTGGGTGAGTTCGTGGCGCTGTACTGGAAAGAGAAGAAGCAGCCGCTTTCGGCAGGGGCGAAGCGCGGGCTGGCGCGGGCGTTCATGAAGTTCGACGCCTACCAGCTGGCGAAGTACGACTCCGACCGGGTCGGAGTGGTCAAACTTCGCGACGTGCTGTTCCTGTGCCACGCCAAACCGAAGGATGCCGAGCAGGCAGCCGTTTGGAAGAAGCTCGTCGACAACACGCTCGAATCTCCCGATACGTGGGAGGTTGCTTTGTCCGCAGGGAAGGACAAGCGCGAGAATTTCGAACGGTTGCTGCGCGAAGGCAAGCTCGGTGGCATGGCCGTGCTCCGCAACCTGCGGTTGATGCTGGCCGCGGGCGTGGAGCCGTTGCTCATTCGCGAACGTCTCGAGAAAGGCGTGGCGCGCGCGCTGCCGTTTCGATTCGTTACGGCGGCACGGCACGCACCGAAGGTCGAGGACGCGATCGAACGCGCCATGCTCAAGGGCATCGCCGGACTTGGCGGACTTGCCGGGTCGACCGGACTGGTTGTGGACGTGTCCGGGTCGATGGACGGCAAGTTGTCGAAGAAAGGCGAGACCACGCGCATGGATGCAGCGGCGGGTGTGGCGATTTTGCTACGCGAGAAGACCGAGGACTTTTGTATCGCGACCTTCTCCGACGCATGCGTTGAGCTGCCGCCGCGGCGTGGATTCGCGCTGCGGGACGCGATCGTGGGGTCACAGGCGCATTCGGGGACGTACCTGAAGCGCGCGCTGGAGAACCTGCGAGAGAAGCGTGAATGGCGAGGGCTTTCGCGAATCATCGTGATCACCGACGAACAGTCGCACGACGGAATCCTGGACGCGTGGACGCCGAGGGCCTACGTGGTGAACGTGGCCCCGTACAAGTACGGCATCAGCTATGGTCGCGGATGGACGCACGTGGACGGTTGGTCGGAGCGGATCGTGGATTACATCGCGGCCGTGGAGGAAGAGGCTGCGGCGTAGTTCTTAGATAACGGCAATTTTGGCCGGTGCGGCGGAGAGATTCGCCGCACCGTTTTTTTTGACGTGAAGAGGGAGAAGGGCACTTGGCAGCGAAGCTTGACCGGGAACATCGAGCTTGAAGGTTACGCCGGGAGGGGCGAGCCCCTGCCCCTACAGAAAGGATCGACGCCGCTAAGCGGCGGGGGCCTGATTCAAATCGGCTTGCGTCTCGACTTTTTCCGCCAGCAGCTGAAGCCCCTTGCTTTTGTGAAGGCGGGCCGGGGCGGCGAGCGCGTCCCCGTCGGCGGAATGAAAATCGACCTTCAGAAATTTGACGAGCGGAAGCAGCGGCTCCCATTTGGCGTGGCTGACATAGTCGTCGAGCGCGAGTTCGTAGCCCGACGCGCAGACATCCTTGCAGAGCTGCACAACCTCGGGAGTGGGAACGATGGACTCGAGAATCTCGATGACCACACGGCTCGGAGGCAGGAGGCGCGCGGCACCCCGTTGCAGGGAGGCGAGATCGAGATTGATAAAGGCTTTGGCATTGCCGGTGAGCGCCTGGAGATCGAAGAGCATGGTGGAGTCGACGATGACGCTGCTAGAGGCCTCTTTCTGCGGCTTGAAGAAATTTTCCGGGCCGGAGCGGAAGAGGAGTTCGTAGGCGAAGACTTTTAGCTTCTCGTCGTAGAAGGGTTGGCGGGCGATGAACTTTTCGTACATGAGTCTCCATGGTTGAAAACGCCCAAGGGAAAATAGTTGTTAGACGCGTTCGGGAGGAGAACGTGCGGAGGGGAGCTATTGCAACTTTACTCGAAAAGTTGGTTCGGATGCTTTGAGGAAATTTGGGTGCGTGGCTAAAGCCGCAGGGTTCCGCGGACTCCGCCCTGCGCTACAGATAGCTACGAGCGGGTTAGGCCGGGGCGGACATGGACCCTAGGAACTCTGTGTTGGACTTTGTTTTGGTTAGGCGGCTTAGCAGGAGCTCCATGGCTTCGACCGTGGAGAGCGGGCTCAAAACCTTGCGGAGGACCCAGACGCGGCTTAGCTCGTCGGGCGGGAGCAGGAGTTCGTCCTTTCTGGTGCCGGAACGCTGAATGTCGATGGCGGGGAAGACGCGCTTGTCGGAGAGGCGGCGGTCCAAGTTGATTTCCATGTTGCCGGTGCCCTTGAACTCTTCGAAGATGACGTCGTCCATGCGGCTGCCGGTGTCGATCAGGGCTGTGGCGACGATGGTGAGCGAGCCCCCTTCTTCCACGTGGCGGGCCGCGGCGAAGAAACGGCGCGGGCGCTGGAGCGCGTTGGCGTCGATACCGCCGGACAGAACTTTGCCGGACGGCGGGGTTACCGCGTTGTAGGCGCGAGCCAGACGCGTGACGGAATCGAGGAGGACGACGACGTCGCGCTTGTGCTCGACCAGGCGCTTGGCCTTTTCGAGGACCATTTCGGCGACTTGGATGTGCCGCTGAGGCGGCTCGTCGAAAGTGGAGCTGATGACTTCGCCTTTGACGGTGCGCGTCATGTCGGTGACTTCTTCCGGCCGCTCGTCGATCAGCAGCACGATGAGCGCGACCTCTGGATGATTTACCGTGATGGAGTTGGCGATGGACTGCAGCATCATGGTCTTGCCGGTGCGCGGCGGCGCGACGATGAGGCCGCGCTGGCCTTTGCCCACGGGACAGAGAAGATCGAGGACGCGACCGGTCATGTTTTCCTTGGTCGTTTCCATCTTCAAGCGGCCCTGCGGGTACAGCGGCGTGAGATTGTCGAAAAAGATTTTGTTGCGGGCGACTTCGGGATCTTCAAAGTTAACGGCTTCGACTTTGATCAGCGCGAAGTAGCGCTCGCCGTCCTTGGGTGGACGGACCTGGCCGGAGACGGTGTCGCCGGTGCGGAGATCGAATTTGCGGATTTGCGAAGGCGAGACGTAAATGTCGTCCGGGCCGGGGAGGTAGTTGTATTCGGGCGCGCGGAGAAAGCCGAATCCATCGGGGAGACATTCGAGGACGCCTTCGGAGAAGATCAAACCGTTCTTTTCGGTTTGGGCACGGAGGATCTGGAAGATCAGCTCCTGCTTGCGCATGCCGCTGGCTCCGGGAATATTCAGCTCCTTGGCGATCTTTGCCAAGTCGGTGATATTTTTTTCCTTGAGCTCGGCAAGGCTGATGCTCATCTGGTTGTTTCCTTCAACGCTTGTTTCCTTCATATGTCCTTAACTTTGATTGATTAACTTTAACTCGGTGAAATTGACCTGAAACTCCGGATTGCGTACGGGGTGGCGCTCCGCCCGGACGGATGAACGAACATCTGCCAAGTAGGGCGAACCAGACTTTGTGACAACCGGTGGCGACGCCGGACCGGGCGAACTCAAGGCCACGCTCCGAGTGAACCCGACGGGTCGAGATCAGACAGGGAGACGAGCCTGGGCCGAACGACGCTGTTAGTTGGTCAAACTCTTGTCTTTCTCGGTGCTACCGACGAAAGGTTCCGCAACGGGCGTTACTGCGGCATGCTCTAGCGGCACGATCAAGCGCTCAAGCGCGATCTGCAACACTTCATCCATGTTCTCTACGAAATGTACCGTAAGGCTCGCGAGGATTTCCTGCGGGATGTCCGCCAGGTCCTTCTCATTGTCCTTCGGAAGCAGTACCGTGCGCAAGCCCATTCGATGAGCGGCTAGGAGTTTTTCTTTAACGCCGCCGATAGGGAGAACCTTGCCGCGCAGGGTGATTTCACCGGTCATGGTAACGTCGCAGCGCACGGGAATCTTGGTGAGCGCGCTGACGATCGAGTTGCAAATGGTGATGCCGGCCGAGGGACCATCCTTGGGGATGGCGCCTTCGGGAACGTGCACGTGAATGTCTATGTTGCGGTAGAAGTCTTTCGGAAGGCCGAACGCGTGCGACCGCGAGCGGATGTAGGCCATGGCGGCTTGCGCGGATTCCTGCATGACATCGCCGAGTTTACCGGTGAGTGTTAGGCGGCCTTTGCCTTCCATGAAGGTGGCTTCGGTCGAGAGCACGGAGCCGCCTACTTCGGTCCAGGCCAAGCCGGTGGTCAGGCCAATTTCGTTGTGCTTCTCGAGCCAGAATTCGCGGTATTTGAGGACGCCGAGATAATCGTTGCTGTTGGTCGGCGTGATTTCCGCATTTACCTGAGGGCCTTCGGTGACGACTTTCCGAGCCATTTTGCGGCTTACGTTCTGTATCTCGCGCTCCAGGCTGCGGACGCCGGCTTCGTGGGTGTAGTGGCGAATGATGTGGAGGAGGCCTTCGTCGGTGAAGCTGAGATTCTTCTCGGTGAGGCCGGTGGCTTCGCGCTGGCGGCGAACCAGAAAGCGCTTGGCGATCTGCAGTTTCTCCTGCTCAGTGTAGCCGGGGATGCGCAGGACTTCCATGCGATCTTGCAACGGCTGCGGAATGGTGTGCAGGACGTTGGCGGTGCAGACGAACATTACTTTCGAGAGATCGTATTCGACGTCGAGATAGTGGTCGGTGAAGGCGTGGTTGAGCTCGGGATCGAGAACTTCCATGAGTGCCGCGGATGGATCGCCGCGGAAATCCATGGACATTTTGTCGACTTCATCGAGGACGAAAATCGGGTTGACCGTGCCGGCTTTCTTCATCATCTGGATGATCTGGCCGGGCAGAGCGCCAATGTAGGTGCGGCGGTGGCCGCGGATTTCGGCTTCATCGCGCACGCCGCCCAGAGACACGCGAACAAATTTGCGTCCGGTGGCGTGGCCGATGGACATAGCTAAGGAAGTCTTGCCGACGCCTGGAGGGCCGACGAAGCAGAGGATCGAGCCTTTGGGATTCTTCACCAACTGGCGGACGGCGAGGAATTCCAGGATGCGGTCCTTTATTTTCTCAAGGCCGTAATGTTCTTCGTTGAGTATCTTCTCGGCGGCGAGGATGTCGCGAATTTCCTTGGAGCGTTTTTTCCAGGGTACCGCGAGCAGCCAGTCGAGATAGTTGCGGCTGACGGTGGATTCGGCGGACATCGGCGGCATGAGTTCCAGGCGCTTGAGTTCCTGGATGGCCTTTTCGTGGACTTCCTTGGACATGCCCGCCGCATCAATTTTTTTCTTCAGCTCGTCGATTTCGTTCTTTTCGCCGCGGCCGAGTTCTTTCTGGATGGCTTTGAGCTTTTCGTTGAGGTAGTACTCTTTTTGCGCGCGCTCCATCTGCCGCTTCACGCGGGTGTTGATGTTGCGATCGACGTTTAGCTTCTCGAGTTCGATTTCGAGGATGTCGCCGATGCGATTCAGGCGCTCGATGGGGTCGACGGTTTCGAGGAGATCTTGCTTTTCGTCTACTGGAAGCTGCAAATTGGCCGCGATGGTGTCGGAAAGACGTGCGGGATCGTCCACACGCGCGGCGGCGATCATGGTGTCGTAATTCAGCGATTGTGAAAGCTTGATGAACTGTTCGTAAAGGCCGGTTACCTTTTGGACGGTTTGATCGACGGCCGGGGAGGGCTCGATGCGCGCGTTCAGCAGGCGCACGGTGGCGCGGAAGAAGCCTTCTTCGGTCGCGATGGAAAGGGCGCGAGCACGCTCGACGCCTTCGACTAAAACTTTGATATTGCCGTCGGGGAGCTTGACACTCTGGACGATATTGGCGAGGGTTCCGACCGCGTAAATTTCCTCGGGCTTGGGATCATCCACAGAAGCATCGTGCTGGGTGGAGAGGAAGATCTTTTTGTCCCCGGCGAGAGCTTCTTCGAGCGCGCGGACGCTGGCTTCGCGGCCGACGATGAAGGGCGTCATCTGCTGCGGGAAAATCACCATGTCGCGCACCGGCATCATGGGTACGCGCTTCATTTCCTGTTTTTCTCGGTTAAACATTGGGTCTCTGAATTTCACCTCAAGCGGCTAAAAATCAGGCCGATTTTCGGAAGCGCGAGCAGCTTATCCAGCTTTTTCGAGCAAGCTCCAATTGATTTCGCGAGTGCGCACCATGTCTTCGGTGACCACGAAGTCGCGCACTTTGCGCTGCATCGGGAGGTGATACATCACTTCCAGCATGAGGTCTTCCAGGATCATGCGCAAGCCTCGAGCGCCGACTTTGCGCTGAAGTGCTAACTCGGCGACAGTGGCGAGGGCATCATCGGTAAAGCGGAGGCGGACGTTTTCGAATTCGAACAGGCGCTGATATTGCTTGAGCAAAGCATTCTTCGGCTCGGTCAAGATGCGGACGAGCGCGGGTTTGTCGAGATCGTTCATGACGCCTGCGACAGGGAGGCGTCCGACAAATTCCGGGATGAGGCCATAGCGAATCAGGTCGCCAGGCTGCACTTGTTCGAGTAATTCGGTGTTGCGCTTTTGCGCGGTCGCGGGAGCCGCATCGGTATGGAAGCCGAGTGCCCGGCGGCCGACGCGCTTTTCGATGATTTTCTCGAGGCCGACGAAAGCGCCGCCGCACAGAAACAAGATGTTAGTGGTGTCGACCGGCGTAAATTCCTGGTGCGGGTGTTTTCGGCCGCCCTGGGGAGGCACGTTGGCGACGGTGCCTTCAAGAATCTTCAGCAGGGCTTGTTGCACGCCTTCACCCGAAACGTCGCGGGTGATCGAGGGATTTTCGTCCTTTTTGGCGATCTTATCGATTTCGTCGATGTAGATGATGCCTTGCTGTGCCTTCTGCACATCGCCGTCGGCGGCTTGCAGCAATTTCAAGATAATGTTCTCGACATCCTCGCCGACGTAGCCCGCTTCCGTCAGCGTGGTGGCATCCACAATTGCGAAGGGCACATCCAGCATGCGGGATAACGTTTGCGCGAGGAGAGTCTTGCCGGTTCCGGTCGGACCTATGAGAAGAATATTGGATTTGCTGAGTTCCACATCGCCGGGCTGCTTGTTCAGAAAGATCCGCTTGTAGTGATTGTAAACCGCGACGGCGAGTTTTTTCTTGGTGCGGTCCTGGCCGATGACATAGCCATCGAGGAACTGCTTGATCTCCGGAGGGCGGGGAAGCCGGCGCGCGGGAGCGGTGGCTTGCTCGCGCTTTTCATCCTCGAGAATCGTCTGGCAGACGCTGACGCATTCATTGCAAATGTACGCCCGCGGATAGTCCGAGGGCGAACTAATGAGCTTCTCCACTTGCTCCTGAGTCTTATGGCAGAAGGAGCAACGTAACGGCTCATCTGGGTTGAATTTTTTCACTGGTATGCGGACCCTCGTCTCCGTTGGCCTTCAACGGAGCGCCATCATTCACTATTCTAGGCTGAACTTCCCCTGAGCGAAAGAGAAACCTGAATGACGGCTAACTGATTGGAACCAGCCGTCGAATGTTGCGCGACGCCCCCGCGTCGTTCCTCAAGAGGGACGCGCTAGACTGGCGCCCTGAATTTTCCACAGTCAACGTCAGCGATGCTTGAAAATAATCTCGTCGATCATCCCGTATTCTTTCGCTTGTTCCGGGTTCATGATGAAATCGCGCTCCACATCCTTTTCGACGCGCTCGACGCTCTGCCCGCTGTGTTGCGCGAGCAATTTGTTGATCATACTGCGCATGCGCAGGATTTCCTTGGCATGCAGGTCGATATCCGTGGCTTGACCGCCGAGCCCGGACATCCACGGTTGATGAATCAGGATGCGCGCGTTGGGCAGCGCGAACCGCTTCTTGGGCGCTCCGCCGGCCAGCAGCACCGCCGCGATGGATGCGGCCTGACCCACGCAGGTGGTGACCACGTCGGGCTTGACGAATTGCATGGTGTCGTAAATCGCGAAACCTGCGGTGATCGAGCCTCCCGGCGAATTGATATACAGCTGAATATCGCGCTCCGGATCTTCGGCTTGAAGAAAGAGCATCTGCGCGGTGGCTAGATTGGCGACGTGGTCGTCAATGGGCGTGCCAATAAAAATGATGTGCTCTTTGAGCAGCCGGGAGTAGATGTCGTAAGCGCGTTCGCCACGGCTGGTCTGCTCCACCACCATGGGTACGAGCGTCGTCCCGCGATATTCTGGTTCGTCGTCGAAAGTTTTCATTTGAGTAAAGTCTGTGTGACCGGGTATTCCGAACTGCTTCATTTCGATTCCGCCGCCGGGACGGTGCGAATTCGGGAATTCTGCGCGAGCCAGTCGAGAGTTTTGTCGCTCCGCAGTTTCGCCTTCATCCTATCGAGCGTGCCCTGCTTTGTCAAACGCGCGTGAATTGCTGCTGCCGATTCGCCACTATGGCTGGCCGCGTGTTCCAGTTCGTGATTGACCTCTTCATCGGTGACGTCGATATTCTCCGCGGACGCGATGCGATCCACGATCAATTCTGCTTTCACGTCGTCGGAAGCGCGTTCCTGCTGGCGGCTGCGCAGGGTTACCCAGTCGACATTCACCGCCCGGGGATCGACGCCTTGCGCGGCTAAAGATCGAACCACGCGTTCCAGGCGCACGTCCATTTGATGCTGTACCAGCGATTCCGGTACGGGAAAATCGTGGAGCTTGATCAGCGCGGCGATGACTTTTTCGCGAAGGAGTTCCTTATGCTTGTGGTCGCGCTGGTGCTCGAGGTTCTCGCGGACTTTCGTCTTTAGCTCATCGAGGGTCGTGGCGTCGCTGACGTCTTTGGCAAATTCATCGTTCAGCTCGGGCAGCTTCTTGTTCTTGATGCCCAGGACTTCGACGGCGTAATGATAGGTCTTGCCGACAAGCTTGGCGTCGGGATAGTCCGCGGGATAAGCGACGTCGAAATTCTTGTGGTCGCCGGTGTTCGCCCCGCGCAGATTCTCGTTGAACGGCTCCATGGTCTCTTCGGCGCCGATGTGGCACAGAACGCTGTCGGCCTGGATAGGATCGCCGCCGCCTTCGGGCGTGCCCATGATTTTTAGTTGGACGTGGTCGCCGTTTTCAGCGGGCCGGCCTTCGACGGGAGCGAAAGCGGCGGCGCGTTCGCGCATCTCCTCCAGCGTCTTGGTGACGTCTTCATCGGTGATGTCTATCGTGGGCATCTCGAGCTCGAGATCTTTGTAGTTGGCGAGTTCAAATTCGGGGAGCACCTCGAAGACCGCGCGAAACTTCAGCGGCTGGCCTTCGGTGAAGTCAAGCTTTTCCACTTGGGGCTGCGAGACCGGCGTGAGCTTCTGCTCGGTGACGGCTTTTTCGACGCGCTCGGGCACCAGCGACTGCACGACTTCGCCCTTGATGTCCTCGGCAAAGCGGCGGCGGATCAGGGAGACCGGCGCTTTGCCGGGGCGGAAGCCGGGGACGCGCGCAACGCGCGCAAATTCCTTCGCGACGCTTTCCAGTTTTTTGGTGACTTCCTCCGCGGGAATCTCTAAATCGAGTTCGCGGCGGCAGGTTGCTGCTGCGGTTCCTTCAGCCATGGAAATCCTTTCGATAAGGCGTCTTCGCAGGCGCTCAAAAGAAATGTCGCGCAGGGAAGCTCCGCTGGTCACGACAGTATGCGCCCCTGATTGCAAATTTCAGAGAACGTAAGCTTTAGAGAGGCCAGACAGGTGAGAAATCACCCTGCAAACTCGAAAGATAAGTATAAGTGACGCGCGCACGGCGGTCAAATTGAGCGCCGCCTCCGACGCGCCCCGCCATTAGCGAGGTCTTATGTGCCCGGCCTTCGGAGCATTTCGAAGAGATTGCTATACCCGTCGGTCCACAACACAGGCTTTCTCGTCAGCACCAGCGCGGTGCTTTTCTCCGCCAGGTTCGGCAGCCGAAGCATCTCCGAGTCCGCCGACAACAAAATCCAGGTGCTCCCCAGGTTCCTCACTTGGCAGGCCGCCAGGTGATGGGCGTCGGCGATCGCGGCCAGCACCGGCGCAAGGTCCAAGTGCCAGTTGGTGATATGGAAAGCCAAGACCCCTTCGCGGCTCCGCAGATGCTCCAGATAAATTCCCATGGCTTCGTCGGTCAGCAAGTGCACTGGAATTGAGTCGCTACTGAAGGCGTCCACTGCGAGCACGTCAAACTGTTGCCGCTCTCCGAGCCTCGCTTCATTCTCCAAAGAAAGCCGTCCATCTCCCAGCACCGCGTCGATTTTCGCCGCCGAATCGTGCGCGAAGAAAAAATATGGCGAAGCACCCGACGATAGATCCACCATCGCCGGATCGATCTCGTAAAAGCGATAGTAGTCCCCACGCCGCCCGTAGGCCGCCAACGTGCCCGCGCCCATTCCAATCACTCCCACTCTCAGATTTCCGGAACTCCCGCGCGGATAATTGCTCAGCAGCAGCCCGATCCCACTTTCGGTTCGGTAATAGGAAAGCGGGATGTTTCGCGTTGCGGCGTTCTTGAACTGCCTGCCGTGCAAAGTGCTCCCACTGAGCAGACCTACCGTTTCTGGTTCGTTGACCACGCTCTTGATTCCGTAGAAGTTTCTTTCGCGAAACAAAATCTGCGTGGCC
>Ga0307479_10006851_pt1 | contig 10490 bp, 7 predicted proteins | sample atmos_gasesECM4C_FD_203743 | JGI IMG/M metagenome (GOLD analysis project Ga0307479, IMG submission 203743) | Hardwood forest soil microbial communities from Morgan-Monroe State Forest, Indiana, United States - atmos_gasesECM4C_515 | ecosystem: Environmental > Terrestrial > Soil > Temperate...
GCAACAAGGCCCCGACGCTGGGATCGGCGCTCAGCATGATGCGACGGCCGTGGCGCAACACGTCGGGGAGCATCTTCTGTGCGGGCGTGCCAATGAACCATCGCCCATCTTTTGCAATTCCGATCAACACCGCTTCGTATTTTTCAGGGTCCAACGCGCGAATCACGGAAGCCGCCGAGGCCAGCGAAACTTCATGCTCCCCCGAACGCCCTCCAAAAATCACGCCGACCCGCAACCTCTTATTTTCTGCCATGAAATTCAGCCCAATCTCCTAAAGGATTTTTTTTCCCAGCGCGGAGAGCACCATCTCAACTCCCAGCAATGCCGTCTTGTTGTGCAGATCGATTACCGGATTGATCTCCACGATTTCGAGCGAGGCCATGGCTTCGCTATCCGCGATCATTTCCATGGCCAAGTGCGCCTCGCGATAAGTAATCCCGCCGCGCACCGGCGTGCCCACTCCGGGCGCATCCGAGGGATCGATCAGGTCCATATCCAGGCTCACCACCGTTCCGTCCGTATCGTCCATGGCAAACCGCAGCGCCTCGCTCATGACTTCGCGCATCCCGCGCTCGTCGATGTCGCGCATGGTAAACGCATGCACGCCGGAATCTTTCAGCACGCGCCGCTCCTTCGCATCGAGATCGCGCACACCGACGATGGCTACGTTGCGCGGCTCAACTTTTGGCTTGTAGCCGAGCAAATCCACCAACTCCGGCGCGCCGTAACCGATCAGGGTCGCCAGCGGCATGCCGTGAACGTTTCCGGAAGGTGAAGACTCCGGCGTGTTCATATCTCCGTGCGCATCGAGCCACAGGCAACCGATCTTTTTCGATTGTTTGCGAAAAAAAACCGAGACGCCCGAGCAAGTTCCGATGGCGATGGAATGATCGCCGCCAAGCACCAGAGGGAAAAAACCTTCGGTCAGGGTCTTCTCCGTCATTTCCGCTAGGCCGCGGCACGTTTCCGCGATCTCATTCAAATATTTGGCGCGCTTTTCGCCGTAGGGCTGCTCTTCCGGCTGCTTTACGGGCATGTTACCGATATCGTCAACTGTATGCCCAAGCTGTTTAAGGCGAGTTTGCAAGCCGGCGACGCGTAGAGCCGACGGGCCCATGTCCACACCACGGCGGCTTTGGCCGAGGTCCATCGGCACGCCGATGATGCGAATCTTCTGCGCCATGTTGGATATTCTGTTCGCCCAAACCGCCGGGCGGAGGAGCCGGCGAACAGCGGCTAAGGATAAACCCGGTAAATCATGCGCGGGAAGGGAATAACCTCGCGGACGTGCTCAGTTCCGCAAATCCAGGCTACGACGCGCTCCAGCCCCATGCCGAAACCTGCATGCGGCACGCTGCCATAGCGGCGCAGATCCAGGTACCACTGGAAGGCCTCTTCCGGCAATTTTTGTTCGCGCAATCGCTTGACCAGCAGGTCGTAGCTGGAGATGCGCTCGCCGCCGCCGATGATCTCGCCGTACCCTTCCGATGCCAGCATATCGAATCCAAGCGCCAAGTCGGGCCGCGCGCTATCGGGCTCCATGTAGAAGGCTTTGATCGAAGCGGGATAGCGATGAATCATCACGGGCCGATCGAATTGCTGCGAAAGCGTAGTTTCCTCGTCGCCGCCGAAGTCGTCTCCAAATTTCACGTCGTGGCCGTGCTGCCGCAGGGTTTCGAGCGCCTGTTCGTAAGTAATGCGCGGAAAAGGAGGCTTTACAGACTCAAGTTTGGAAGCGTCGCGTTTGAGAGTTTCGATCTCGCGCGACCGATTGCGTAAGACCGATTGCACGATGTGGCTCACCAATCCTTCACCGAGCGCCATCATGTCTTCCAGGTGCGCGTAAGCCGCCTCGGGTTCGAGCATCCAAAACTCGGTCAGGTGCCGGCGCGTCTTCGATTTTTCGGCGCGAAACGTCGGCCCGAAACAATAAACTTTGCCAAGAGCCGCGGCCAGAGCTTCAACGTAGAGCTGCCCCGATTGCGTAAGGTAAGCCTTCTGGTCGTCAACGTACTGCACCTCAAACAGAGTTGTCGTGCCTTCGCATGCGGCCGGCGTAAATATGGGTGCATCCGTGAGCGTGTAGCCCTGGCTATCCATGAACTCTCGCGCGGCGCGGACGGCTTCGGCGCGAATGCGCAAGATGGAAGCTTGGCGTGGAGTGCGCACCCACAGATGCCGCAGGTCGAGAAGAAAATCCACTCCGTGCTCTTTCAGTTGTATGGGGTAGGGCTCCGATTCTGACACGCGCTGCAGCACCTGAACCGCGCTGACGCCGATTTCATATCCGCCTGGAGCGCGCGGCTCACGGCGTATCTTGCCGGTGACTTCGACGCTTGACTCTTGCGTTAACCCACGCAACGCCGCAAAGGCGTCCGGTTGCTCCTTCTGCGAAACCACTCCCTGCATCAGTCCCGTGCCGTCGCGAAAAATGGGAAACAGAAGCTTGCCGGATTCGCGCTGGTTGTAAAGCCAGCCACGCAGCGTGACCTCCTGGCTCTCATGCTCTCCTGCTTTTTCAATGGTCACTAAGTTCATCGCGCGTGCAGTTCTAGCTTTCGGATTCGGACAGGGATAGTGCCTGCTCGACGCGGTCAAATGCAGCGCGCGCGGCACTGAGGGCAACAGATGTGGGAGCAGGATCCGCGTATGCCGCCTTTTCCTTTAATTCAAAGACAAGCGGCAACTTCGGGGGCAAGGCGGGAAGTGCCGTTTTCCACTCGATGGTTCCCTCATAGGGAAGAAGGTGCTCGTCCTTCATGCCGCGATTATCGTGGATGTGCGAGGTCACCAGGAATTCGCGCATCGCTTCAAGGCTGGCCTCCACGCCATCGCCGATATGCGCGTGTCCGATATCAAAGCAGAGCCGCAGGCCCGTCAGCCGCGTGTCAATGATGAATCGATGCAGGTGCGCCGGTGTGGCCAGTTCTCCCGGCGTATTTTCCAGGGCCAGCGTAACGCCGCGTGCCTTCGCAAAAATGTGCAGGTGCTCGAGCGAGCTGAAGGCCGCATCGAATCGCCGCTGATCCAGTGTGTCTCGCGAAGAGCCTACGTGCTGGACGAGGTAACGAAAAGGCATGTATTCCGCAACGTCGAGGGCGCGCTTGATTTCGTCCACGGCCTCGAGCCGGCGCGAGCGCTCCGGATCGCATATCGACAGCGGCGCGCTGCTCTCGTGCATGGGATTGAAGTCCCGTTCGGCCGGAGCATGCAGCGCGTGCAGGGTTAAGTTCTGGTCGCGCAGCGTGCCGGCGATTTCGCGCACCACGTCAGACGAGTGATAGTTGAAGTGCGAAATGGCGCAAAATATCTCTACCGCCGAAATGCCATGGCGCGCCATATCGGTCAGCAAAGTGGGAGTGAGTTTTCGCTTTATGAATAAATAAGTGGATAGGGTCCGCACCATGGCCGAATCTCAGATTCCTGTGGCACTGCTCGGCGGACCCGGCTGGCATGCGAGCGCAGCACCCAAGCTCAAGATTGTCGGAGATCGCCGCTGCACGGGAATCAGTGACTCTAAGCGAAAGCCCACGGAGCGTCAAGGAGAGCACATTGCGTTCTTAAGCTAATCCGCGGCGCGCTCGTAATTCAGATAGGGTCCGAGCCAGCGCTCGATGGCGCGCAGTTCCAGGCCTTTGCGGCGCTGATAATCGAGCACCTGATCGCGGCCGATCTTGCCTACGGCAAAATAACGCGCTTTTGGATGCGCAAAATATAAGCCGCAAACCGATGCGGCCGGCAGCATGGCGAAATTTTCGGTGAGCGTGATACCTGTGACGCGCTCCGCATCCAGCAGCGTAAAAAGAGTGGCCTTTTCGGTGTGATCGGGGGATGCGGGATAACCAGGCGCCGGCCGAATGCCCCGATAGCGCTCCCGCAGCAAATCTTCGGGCGTCAAATTCTCCTCGCGGCCAAAGCCCCAGGCATCGCGCGCCTGCTTGTGCATCCATTCGGCCAGCGCCTCCGCCAAACGGTCCGCAAGAGCCTTTACCATAATCGCATTGTAATCGTCGTGCGCTTTTTCGAACCGTGCCGCGAGTTCGGCGGCGCCGATCCCCGCCGTCACAGCGAAGGCGCCCAGGTAATCCGCCAGGCCGGCCTCCTTGGGAGCAACAAAATCGGCTAAGGCATATTCCGGTTCGCCGTCAGCCTTTTCCATCTGCTGACGCAAGGTGAAGAACGTGGCCAGAGGGCTCGTGCGCGCTTCGTCGGCATAAAGTTCGATATCATCCCCGACGCTACTCGCTGGGAAAAATCCGGCCACGGCACGCGCCGTGAGCAGCTTTTGTTCAACGATCTCATCCAGCAGCTTTTTTGCATCGTCCTGAAGCTCCTGCGCGCGCGGCCCCACAACAGGATCCTGCAAGATTCGAGGGTAGATTCCCCTCAGCTCCCAGGCATGGAAAAACGGCGTCCAGTCGATTAGCGGTACGAGCTTTCGAAGCGGCACGCCATCCCAAACCCGGCTGCCAGTGGACGGCGGACGCGGCGGCTGATAATTCGTCCAATCTATAGGCGCTCTTCTCGCGCGGGCTTCCCGCAGAGAAACAAGCGGCGCGATTCGCGGCCCGCTGTATTGCTGCCGGATTTTTTCCTGCTCTTCGCAGTTTTGTCGCGCGAATGCGGGCCGCTGTTCCTTACTGCTCAAGCTAGAAACGACGCCGACTGCGCGCGAAGCGTCCAGGACATGAACCACCGGATGGCGATAGCCGGGGGCAATTCGAACAGCCGTGTGTGCGCGGCTCGTGGTTGCGCCGCCAATCAAAAGCGGCACCGAAAATCCCTCGCGTTCCATCTCTTTGGCGACGTGGACCATTTCGTCGAGCGACGGTGTAATCAATCCGCTCAAACCGATCAGGTCGACCTTTTTCTCACGTGCTACCTGCAGAATCTTGTCGGCCGGCGTCATCACACCGAGGTCGATCACCTCATAATTGTTGCAGCCCAGCACTACGCCGACGATGTTCTTGCCGATATCGTGGACATCGCCTTTGACCGTGGCCATCAAGATTCGCGCTTGTGCCTCGCGGCCGCCACTGGCCAGCTTTTCGGCCTCGAGGTAAGGCAGCAGGATGGCCACGGCCTGCTTCATCACCCGCGCGCTCTTCACCACTTGCGGCAGAAACATTTTTCCCGAACCAAAGAGGTCGCCAACGATGTTCATGCCCGCCATCAGCGGACCTTCGATAATGCTGAGTGGCGCCTCGTATTTCTGGCGCGCCTCCTCGACATCCTGTGGGAGAAATTCGGTTATGCCATGCACAAGCGCATGCGAGAGCCGCTCCTCGACGGAACCTTGGCGCCAACCGACCTCGCGCGCCGCCGCAGGCCCGCGTTTTTCCACCCTCTGCGCGAATTCCAGCAGCCGCTCGGTGGCGTCGGAACGGCGGTTCAGCAGCACGTCTTCGACGCGCTCGCGCAGATCGGGGGCGATTTCTTCGTAAATCGCCAATTGCCCCGCGTTGACGATGCCCATGTCCATCCCGGCCCGTATGGCGTGATACAGAAACGCCGAGTGCATGGCTTCGCGAACGACATTATTTCCGCGGAACGAAAATGAAATATTGCTGACGCCGCCGCTGACCTTCATTCCGGGCAGCGCCGCCTTGATCTGACGCGTCGCCTCGATGAAAGCGAGCGCGTACTGGTTGTGCTCTTCGATTCCGGTGCCCACGGTCAGAATCGCCGGGTCCATGATGATGTCGGTGGGCGGCATCCCGACTTCCTCGGTCAAAATGCGGAACGCGCGAGTGGCGATGGCTAATTTGCGTCCCGCGGTGTCGGCCTGGCCTTTTTCGTCAAAAGCCATCACCACCACGCCTGCTCCGTAACGCCGAATCTTTCGCGCCTGCTCGCGAAACGCGTCTTCGCCTTCTTTCAGGCTGATGGAATTGACAATCCCCTTGCCTTGCAGGCATTTCAGGCCCGCCTCGATTACGCTCCATCTAGAGCTATCTACGAGAATCGGCACGCGCGCGATATCGGGTTCGGAGCCGAGCGCATTCAGAAAAGTGGTCATGCACTTTTCCGAATCCAGCATGGCTTCGTCCATGTTCACGTCGATCATTTGCGCGCCGCCTTCCACCTGCTGGCGCGCTATGGCGAGCGCTTTTTCGAAGTCACCTTTGCGGATCAGCTCCGCGAACCGCGGCGATCCGGTAACGTTGGTTCGCTCGCCGATGTTCACAAAATTTGTGTCTGGGCGAATCACCAGCGCTTCGAGTCCGCTGAATCGCGAGTAGGGCTCGACCTTCGGCATTACGCGCGGCGCCACGCCGCGAATCGCTTCGCCGATCGTGCGAATGTGCTCCGGAGTCGAACCGCAGCAGCCTCCCGCAATATTCAGCCAGCCATTGCGCGCAAATTCCCCCAGGTCAGCGGCCATACGCTCCGGGGTTTCATCGAAGCCGCCGAAAGCATTCGGCAGGCCGGCGTTTGGATAGCACGTGATCGGAATCGGCGCGAGCCGCGAAAGCTCTTCGATAAACGGGCGCATCTCTTTTGCGCCCAGCGCGCAGTTCATCCCCACGCTGAAAAGCGGCATGTGCGAAACAGAAGTCCAGAACGCTTCGACCGTCTGCCCGGAAAGTGTCCGGCCGCTGCGATCCACGATCGTCACCGAAACGATTACGGGAACGCGCCGCCCCAAAGTTTCGAAATATTCCTCGATGCCAAAAAGCGCGGCCTTGGCGTTGAGCGTATCGAAGATCGTCTCCAGCAGCAGAAGATCGGCGCCGCCCTCGACCAAAGCTTTCGCCTGGGTTCCGTACGTCTCGCGCAATTGGTCGAAAGTGACGGGCCGCGCCGCGGGATTTGAGACATCGTTCGAAACTGATGCCGCTTTCGAAGTCGGCCCCATGGACCCGGCTACGAAGCATCTTCGCGGATGCGAGGCCATGTAGCGGTCGACTGCCCTGCGCGCGATTTGCGCCCCGGCAAAGTTCAGGTCCTCAACACGCTGTTCCAACGCATATTCGGCCATGGAGACCGCGGTGGAGTTGAAGGTGTTCGTTTCGATGATGTCGGCGCCCGCATCCAGATACTGCGTGTGGATTTCCTCGATGATCTGCGGCTGCGAGAGATTCAGAGCGTCATTATTTAGGCGCAAATCCCTGCCGTGCCGCGCGAACTCTTTGCCGCGATAGGCTGCTTCATCCAGTTTGCGCGCCTGGATCATCGTGCCCATGGCGCCATCGAGCAGCAAAATGCGCTCGCGCAGGAGCGCATTGAGTTCGTCGCGGATTTGGTCGCTCTGGCTCATGGATTCAGCAATACCTCAATCGCGCGGCAACGCCATCTTTTCTCGACACTTCGTCCCCAGAAACGAATGCCCCACAACGTTTATCTTGTTTGGATGTCCGAAACTGGTTTAGAGCGAAGGTGAAGGCCAGCCTTTTCGGTGACGCTGCGACACTGCGCCAATTATAGGGCAGAATGTCATTTCCGTGAAGCGTCCCTCGGCTATTCGCGGCTATTCGGTAGACTCACTCAAAAATTCCGCCTTAGCGGGTCCGGGAATCAAACCGGCGTCAAAACCGCGATCGAGCAACTCCTGCACCGCGGAGCGCCCGCGTTCCCCGTAACTTAGGGTCCAGCTATTCACGTACATGCCAACAAACTTGTCCGCCAGGTCTGTATCCATATCCCGCGCGAACTGCATCGCGTAGTTCAACGCCTCTTCGCGGTGTTCGAGCGCGTAGGCCACGCTTTGTCTAATTGCTCTGGAGATCTGTTTGCCCGTTTCTTCTCCGAGCGCGCGCCGCACGGCATTGCCTCCGAGAGGAAGCGGCAGCTTCGTGGTTTCCAGCCACCATTGGCCGAGGTCCACCACCCGATGAAGTCCCATTTCGGGGAATTGCAGCTGCCCCTCGTGAATGAGCAGACCCGCGTCTGCCGTTCCCGCCTGAACGGCATTAATGATTTGGTCAAAAGGGATCGGTACTGGCTCGAAATCAGGCTGATAGAGCCGCAGCGTCAGATATGCCGTAGTGCGCAATCCCGGAACTGCGACGCGGCTGCCGGCGAGCTGCTTTGGCGTCATCGGGTGGCTGGCCACCACGATAGGCCCGTATCCTTCGCCGAAGCTTGCGCCGCAATCGAGCAACACGTATTTGTGTCGCAGGTAGGCGTAGGCCGAGAAGCTGATCGCCGTCACGTCGTAGACTTCGCGATCGGCAGCCTGATTGAGCGTCTCGATATCGGAAAGAACGTGCGTGAATTTCAGGCCGGGAGCTTTGACGCGGTTCGTGGCCAGCGCATAAAACATAAAGGCATCGTCGGAATCCGGCGAATGCGCCAGCTTGATCTCTTGCACCTGTGTTGTCGCTTGCCGGGCCGGCATGCGCGCGACTCCCTCTCGAGAAGCCCGATTGCTCTGCCAACGATCTCTCTGCCCGCCGCGCCAAGGCATGTCGCGCCTTGGGCTGACGCTCGCAGCTTAACGTCCAGAGATACCTCCTCCGCCTTTGTTGCTAATTCTCGCGGTTGGCTCGCTGGCGAAGGTAGGAGGCCTTAGTTTGGATCGTTCAGAAGATCGGGTACGAAACCGGCAAAAGACTAGCACATTTGCGGCAATCATCCAACCTGCACGCTCGAGGGCTCGAGGGCCTCGAGGGCCCGCCTGTATTAGGTATCACGGGGGTCGCGGTCCAAAAGCGACCCGCGGCCGATTATTTGCTCAATTTTTCGCGCAGGACTTCCACTTCCGAGTCGCTCAAGATCCGCTTGACTCGCAGCAGCGATATGAGTTCCGCCAGCGCTCCAAGAAGACCTGTGTCCTCGGCCTGCGCTTTCGGCTCCTCGACTATCGCCTCCGGAATGTACGGCATATTCGGCTGGGAAGCTGCTAATTGAGGCGCTTCGCCATTTAGCTCCCGAAGCCAGGCCGTCAAATTCTCTTTTTGTTTCACCGTCGTATCGGTGAACGCCAGACCCATGCCCATTCCTGTCCGTGAGTAGACCACGTTGGCTTTCACGTGGACGTTGTGGTTTTCACAAGTGAGAGTCAATATGAGCGACGCGCCGACGGGAAATGGGCTCACTGTGTCGATGTAGCATCCGCCTGGGCCTAGGTCGGAGGCGCGCCCAGTGAGGCGTGTACGCGTGCTCAACTCCAGCATCTCTACCGATGCCGAAACCGAAAATCGCGCGTCTTTTCGCCGTTCGTCGCCCTGAACCGGCTCTTTCGTGACGGCTGCCGGATCCACGGGCGGCCCAACGACAAGATCCCGCTGTTTCAAAGCAAGCTCCCCTTGCCTTAAACGCCGATTTTTCCGCGCCCTGTGCCACGAAAGCGACGCGAATCAGGAAGGGAATTTAATTCTCTCGGTTTTCTAACTTGAGGACAAGCAAAGAGTTGCAGCGTGCTCAGCAGGTAATGCTAGGGCTGCGTTTCTTCGCTTCCGATGGAAGGATCGTCCGCCGTCGCTACTGCCCCATTCTTGTCCGCTCCTCGAAGCGCGCCTCTGGCATCGAGAAGAAACGAGCGTCGGCCATCTTTTCCATAGATAGCAGGCGTTGCCGCAAGCATAAATCCGGCGGCTTTGTACCGCTCGGATTCATTCTCTTCACCGCTGGCCGGAACGATGGAATAGCGCAGTCGATAACCGCCTGCCAAACCCTTCGCCAAATCGGAATCGAGCAATCCCGCCATCTCCGGCGAAGCGCCGCCCTGGGTGTGGGTGGGCGGACCTAACTGCTCGAGCGTCTCCGGCAAGTTGCCGTAAGCGCTTTGATACGTTTTCAGCGCGTTGCCTACCTTGCGCAGTGTGGCGATGGCGTTCCGCTCACGAGCTTGCATATCAGCTTGTTCCCATTGGCGGCCTAAAGCTGAAATATCCAGCATCAGTAGCCCCACGGAGAGCAGTTTCCATTGGCCGGATTCCCTGACGAGGCCAAAGCGAATGGATTGCGTGTCGGCGCCCTCCGGTATGCTCACGGGAATGAAGGCCAGATTCTCTCGCACTTCGGCCGCGCCAAAGTGCATCTCCGTCGTAACGCCACCAGCTTCGCATCGAACCACCGCACTGCCTTCTGAGGCGGAGAGCAAGGGCCTGCCGGGTTCATCGAGAAGCACCAGGCGCCTTAATACAGCCACGCGTTGTTCCTGGGTCAGGGCGCGATAAGCTTGCGCACTATCATTGGTAAGGTGAGCTGCGAAGGCTGCTTCGTCGTGGCGGCAAGCCGCCGTCAACGTATCCTGCAGGGCCTCTGCGGGATCGGAGACTCGCGGAGGGGCCGAAGCTGCCCCTCGTTGTGCGAAGACGTCGGGAGCAAAGACGCCGAATAGCAGCGCCAGCAAAATACCGCACACGTGCAGGCGGATGCCCCGATTGACAAGGAGTGAGCCGGTGCGGCCCGAAAAATGACGTACAGCAAGGTTCACGATTTTGCTTGGCTTAAGATTTCTGAAAGATTCGCCGTGAAGCTGGATCTCGGCATCACCTGTTTGCAGCCTGCGGCCCGTGCCCGCTCAGCCAGTTCGGTCTGCA
>Ga0307479_10006853_pt1 | contig 10489 bp, 6 predicted proteins | sample atmos_gasesECM4C_FD_203743 | JGI IMG/M metagenome (GOLD analysis project Ga0307479, IMG submission 203743) | Hardwood forest soil microbial communities from Morgan-Monroe State Forest, Indiana, United States - atmos_gasesECM4C_515 | ecosystem: Environmental > Terrestrial > Soil > Temperate...
ACGATGCGGCTGGAAGGCGAGCACCAGGCGCCGGCCGGGAAAACAGCTGCGGACGGCATCGACCGTCGCCGCCATCTCCACGGGATGATGGCCGTAGTCGTCGATCAGCGTGTAGCGCCCGCCTCCGGCGAGGTTGATCTCGCCATAGCGCTGGAACCGCCGGCCGACACCTTTGAATTCGGAAAGCGCTTTGGCGATCGCGGCGTCGGCGACGCCCGTCTCGCGCCCGACGGCGATCGCGGCGAGCGCATTCTGTACGTTGTGCATGCCGGCGAGGTTCAGCACGACAGCGAGATCATCCCTCCCGGCGCTGCGCGTCACGAAGCGCATGCGCCCCGCGTCGTGCGCGACGGCTTCCGCCCGCACCTGTGCGTCCTGCGCCAACCCGTAGGTCACGATCGGCTTGGTGACTGCGGGCAGCATGTCGCGGACATTGGCGTCGTCGATGCACAAAACCGCGACACCATAGAACGGCAACCGTTGTGCAAACTGCAGGAAAGCTTCCTTGAGGCGCGCGAAATCGTGGCCGTAGGTTTCCATGTGGTCGGCGTCGATGTTCGTGATCACCGCGAGAACCGGCTGCAGAACGAGGAACGACGCGTCGGACTCATCGGCTTCGGCGACGAGGAACTCGCCCGTGCCGAGTCGCGCGTGCGCGTCGGCGGAAAGGAGCCGGCCGCCGATAACGAACGTCGGATCGAGACCGCCCTCGGCGAGCACGCTCGCGATGAGGCTCGTCGTCGTCGTCTTGCCGTGCGTGCCCGCCACCGCGATTCCCTGCTTCAGCCGCATCAGCTCGGCGAGCATCAGCGCCCGCGGCACAACGGGAATACCCTGCTCGCGCGCGGCTGCGATCTCGGGGTTGTCGGACGCGATCGCGGTCGAAACGACGACGACGTCAGCCCCGGTGACATTCGCGGCGGAATGACCGGAAGAGACGCGCGCGCCGAGCTCGGCCAGGCGTCGAATCGCGGCGCCATGCGCGATATCCGAGCCGGTAATCCGATACCCCTGCGTGAGCAGCACCTCGGCGATGCCGCTCATTCCGGCGCCGCCGATGCCGACGAAATGCACGCGCTTGACCTTGTGCTTCACGCTCGCCTCGCCTCCGCCACGCACGCTTCGGCGACGCGCTCGGCGGCATCCCTGCGGCCGACCCGCCGCGCCGCGACAGCCATCTCGAGCAAACGTTCGCGCGAACATCCGCCGAGGAAATCGGCAAGGCGTTCCGGCTGGAGCTCGTTCTGCCGCATGAGCACCGCGCCGCCAGCATCGGCGAGGAAGCGTGCGTTGTACGTCTGCTCGTCGGCGATCGCGCCCGGCAGGGGCACGAGCACGGCAGCGACGCCGACCGCGGCGAGCTCGGCGACGGTCAGCCCGCCGCTGCGGCAGATCACGAGATCGGCCAGCGCGTAACGGCGTGCCATGTCGGTGATGAAAGGGACGCATTCGGCGGCAATGCCTGCAGTGGCGTAGGCGGCACGCAGCGTCTCGATATGCTTTTCGCCCGCCTGGTGGGTGACGATCGGCTGCGCCGAACTAGGAAGCAGCGCCAGCGCAGCAGGCACGCGCGAGTTCAACGCAACCGCGCCGAGGCTGCCGCCCAGCACGAGCAACCGCAACGGCCCCTCGCGCCCGCGGTAGCGCTCTTCAGGTGGCGCCACCGCGGCGATGTCGTCGCGCACAGGATTCCCCACCCATTCGGTCTTCGCGGCATGGCGGCCGGAGAACGCGCCGGGAAATCCGAGCAGGATGCGATCTGCGCCATAGGCGAGAACGCGGTTGGCCAGTCCCGCGACGGCGTTGGCATCGTGGATCACCAAAGGCCTGCCGCAAGCCACGCCCATCAAGGCGCCTGGAAACGAAGCGAACCCGCCGAAGCCGAGCACGACGTCGGGCATGCGCCGGCGGATGATCGACCAGCTCTGGCCGAATGCGCTCAGCAGCGCGAAGGGGCCCAGGAGCAGGCGTCGCACGCCCTTGCCGCGCACGCCGGCAAAGCGAATGCCCTCGAAGTCGACGCCGTGCTGAGGGACGAGCTTCGCTTCGAGCCCCTCCCGCGTCCCCAGCCAGAACACGCGCCAACCGCGCGCGATTAGGCGTGCGGCGACCGCCAGTCCCGGGAAGACGTGGCCGCCGGTGCCGCCGGTCGTGATCATGACCGTTCCGGTCATACCGCAAATCCCAGGAGCAAACGCCTGTTTTGGCAGCGGCTATCAACAACGATCGCGATATCCGTCATACCGTGAACCCTCGGAGCAGCCGCCGATTTTCGTAATCGACGCGCAGCAGGATCGCGATCGCGAGGCAGTTGGCGACGATGCCACTGCCGCCGAACGAGAGCAGCGGCAGCGTGAGACCCTTGGTCGGCAGCACGCCCATGTTGACGCCGATGTTGATGAAGGCCTGAACACCGAACCAGACGCCGATGCCGTGCGCGGTCAGCGCCGCGAACGGGCGCTCGAGGCGCGCTGCCTGCTTGCCGATCGCATACGCGCGAACAAGGATCCATGCAAACAGCACCATCACCGCGATTACGCCCGCGAAGCCGAGCTCCTCGGCGATGACGGCAAGCAGAAAATCGGTGTGCGCTTCCGGAAGGTAGAGAAGCTTCTCCACGCTCGCGCCGAGCCCAACCCCGAACCACTCGCCGCGCCCGAAAGCGATGAGCGAATGCGACAGTTGGTAACCCTTGCCGTAGGCATCGGCCCAGGGATCGAGGAAGCCGGTGAAGCGTTGCAGCCGGTACGGCGCAATCTGGATCAACACCCACAACGCGATGGGCAAGAGCACGCTCAAGCCCATCAGCAACCGCCAATCGAGTCCGCCGAGGAACAGAATGCCGAACGCTATCGCGACGATGACGACGCAGGCGCCGAGGTCCGGCTCGTGCAGCAGCAGCGCGCCGATGGCGGCCATGACCGCGAGCAACGGAACGAAGCCTCGCAACAGCGTCTGCTTGAGCGGCTGCTCTGCGTGCAGGAAAGCGGCCCGCCGCACGGCGTAGCTCGATGCGTACAGGACGACGAAAAGCTTCATGAACTCGGATGGCTGCAGGTTGACGAGACCCAGCGACAGCCACCGCTTGCTGCCGTTGATGGTGCGGCCGACGCCTGGAACGAGCACCGCGACCAACAGCGCCGCCCCGGCGAGGAACAGGTAGGGTGCAAGCGCGCGCCAGACCTTGACCGGAATCTGGAAGGCGATCAGACCCGCGGCGAGCCCTATGCCGACGAACAGCGCGTGACGCGCGAGGAAGTACCACGGCCGGTATCCGGTATACGAAGAGGCTTCCGCGGTCGCAATCGAAGCCGAGTACACCATCACCAGCCCGAGGGAAAGCAGCAGCAATGCCGCCCAGGCGAGCGTCGGATCGTACGCAAGCATGGCGCGGCTCGCGCGCGGTGCTTCCGCCGGCGAGGGCCACCGCGGCGGCGTCGCGAGCAAGCCGTCTCTAGGCATGCGCCGCCTCTTTCACGTGCGCCGCGACCGCGGCCTTGAAACGCTCGCCCCGTTCGACGTAATCGCGAAACATGTCGAGGCTCGCGCACGCCGGCGACAACAGCACTGCGTCGCCGGTTTGCGCGCGCGCAATCGCCCGGGCGACCGCAACCTCCAGCGCCGGCGCAGACTCCACCGCGGGCACTGCGCCGGACAACGCCGCCGCGATCGCCGGCGCGTCGCGCCCGAGCAGAATCACCGCGCGGCAATGCGCTTCGACAGCGGGCTTCAACGGCGCGAAATCCTGTCCCTTCCCGTCACCGCCGGCGATCAGCACGACCGGACGGTCGATGCCGTCCAAGGCAGCCAGCGTTGCTGCGACCGTCGTGCCTTTGGAATCGTTGACAAACAACACCCCTCCGATATCGGCGACGCGCTCCATGCGATGCGGCAGGCCGTGAAACGCGGCCAGCGCGCCCAGCACTCTTGCGTCGATCTTGGCCACGGTCGAAGCGAGCGCCAGCGCCGCCAGCGCATTCAGCGCGTTGTGGCGGCCGACCAGCGCGAGATCGCCGGCCGCGATCAGCAGCGCGCCGCCGCGCGCAAGCCACGGCGAACCCGTACGGTCGACGAGTCCCCATTCCTGCTCGCCCACCGGAACGCCTGCGCCGAAGGTCTGTACGATGCGGCCGGGGCGCTGCATTGCGAGCGAACGCGGGTCATCACGATTGAGGACCTGCTCGCCGCCACCCGAGAAGATGCGTGCCTTCGCAGCAGCGTACGCCGAGATATCAGGGTAACGATCGAGATGATTCTCGGTCACGTTGAGCACCGTCGCCGCGACGGGCTTCAGACTCGAGGTCGTCTCGAGCTGGAAGCTGGAGAGCTCGATGACGAATACGTCGGGCCAACGCGCTCCCTGCTCGTGCACCGAGAGTACGTCGAGCACCGGTTCGCCGATGTTGCCCACCGTCGTCGCGGCCAGGCCTGCCGCACGCAACAGCTCCGCGACCAATGCCGTAACCGTCGTCTTGCCGTTCGAGCCCGTGACGGCCAGGACTTTCTGGCCCGGCGGCAACGCGCGGGCGAAGAGCTCGACGTCGCCGACGAGCTCGGCTCCGCGTTCGACCGCGGCGCGAATCGCCGGTTGATCCTTGGCGAGTCCGGGACTGATGATGATCATCTGCGCGCCGGAGAGCGTCGCCTCGGTGATCGGCCCGGTCGTGAGCTGAATCTGCGGCAATTCGACGGAGAGCTGCGCGGCGCGCGGTGGATCGCTGCGGGTATCGGCGACCGCGACGCACGCGCCGCGACGTGCGGCCCAGCGCGCCGCCGACAACCCGGTCAATCCGAGCCCGAGCACGACGACATGGCGATTTTTGAGCGTCATTGTCAGCGCAGTTTCAACGTGGAGAGACCGAAGAGGACGAGAAGTATGGTGATGATCCAGAATCTCACCACGACCTGGTTCTCCTTCCATCCCTTCAATTCGTAGTGATGATGGATCGGTGCCATGAGGAACACGCGCTTCCCGGTGAGCTTGAACGACGCCACCTGAATCATCACCGACAGCGTCTCGACGACGAATACGCCGCCCATGATGAAAAACACGATTTCCTGGCGCACGATCACTGCGATCGCACCGAGGGCGGCGCCGAGCGCCAGCGCGCCGACGTCGCCCATGAAGACTTCGGCCGGGTAGGCGTTGAACCAGAGGAAACCCAGACCCGCGCCGACAATTGCCGCGCAGATGACCGTCAGCTCGCCCGCGCCCGGGATATGCGGCAGTAACAGATAGGTCGAAAAATCGGCACGACCCGTGGCGTAGGCAAAGATCCCCAACCCAAAGGCGACCAGCGCTGTCGGCCCGATGGCAAGTCCGTCGAGACCGTCGGTCAGGTTGACGGCGTTGCTCGCACCGACGATCACACAGTAGGAGAGCACGATGAAGCCCCAGACGCCCAGCGGATACGACACGGTCTTGAAGAAGGGCACGATCAGATCGGCTTTGGGCGGCAAGTCGAGACTGAAGCCGCTGAATATCCACGCCAGAAACAGCTGCAGGAACTGCGGGTTCGACGGCGCGGAAACCGAGAAGGCGAGATAGATCGCGGCGAACAGGCCGATTACGGATTGCCATACGAGCTTGGCGCGCGCCGACATGCCCTTCGGATTGCGGTGCACGACCTTGCGATAATCGTCGATCCAGCCGATCGTGCCGAAGCCCAGCGTCACCAGCAGCACAACCCACACAAAGCGGTTTCTCAGGTCGGCCCAGAGCAGCGTCGTAATCGCGATCGATACCAGGATCAACGCGCCGCCCATCGTCGGCGTTCCGGCCTTGGTCAAATGCGATTGCGGGCCGTCGTCGCGAACGGCCTGCCCGATCTTGTACTCGGCGAGCTTGCGGATCATGCGCGGGCCGACGACGAAGGAGATGATCAGCGCGGTCATCGTCGCCAGTACCGCCCGCAATGTGATGTAGCTGAAGACATTGAACGTGCGTACGTCGCCTGCGATCCAGTTGGCGAGCGCGAGCAGCATCAGTGGCTCCTCGCCGCGACGCCGGTAAGCGCCTCGACGACGCGCTCCATGCGCATGAATCGCGAGCCCTTCACGAGAAGCGTGATCTTTGATTCGCTGCCGGCATGCAGCTTCGCTTCGGTCGCGGCGATCAATGAGTCGACATCGTCGAAGTGCTCGCCGCCCGGCCCGAACGACGCGACGGCGTGCGCGGCGAGCTTGCCGGTCGTCAACAGGCGATCGATCCCCGCCGCGCGCGCGTACTCGCCGATCTCGCGATGGAAGGCGATCCCCTGATCGCCGACTTCGCCCATGTCGCCCAGTACAAGCCAGCGCGCACCCTGGGCGCGGGCGAGGACCGCGATCGCCGCGCGTACCGAATCCGGGTTCGCGTTGTATGTATCGTCGATCACCGCGGCACCGTCTGCGGCGGTCCGGGTATCGAGCCGGCCGGCGAGCGGCCGGAACGCCGAGAGGCCGCTACGCACTGCGGCAAGGCCCGCCCCGGCCGCCGTCGCTGCGGCGATCGCGGCGATGGCGTTGGCGACATTGTGGCGCCCCGGAGCATGCAATTCGAAGCTTGTCGCGCCTTCGGGCGTCTCGACGTCGACTTTGTTGCCCCATGGCTCCGAGCGATAACGTGCGGACACCGCAGCAGGTGCAAGCAGTCCGAAATCGCGCAGCACAACGCTCGCGCCCTCGGCATTCCGCCGGGCGACGACGCCGCTCCAGAATGGCGCGTAGTCGTCATCCGCGTTGATCGCCGCGATGCCGTCGACGGGCAGCGCGTTCAGCGCGGCCGCGTGTTCCGCCGCGACGTCCGCAACGCTCTTCATGAACTCCTGGTGCTCGCGCTGCGCGTTGTTGATGAGCGCAATGGTCGGTTGCGCGATGCCGGCGAGTGCCCCCGTCTCGCCGGGATGGTTCATGCCGATTTCGACCACCGCGACGCGATGCGCCTCGCGAAGACCCAGCATCGTCAGCGGCAGGCCGATCTGGTTGTTGAGATTGCCCGCGGTGGCGAGCACCGGCTCGGTTTCGAATGCGGCGCGCAGTATCGCCGCGGTCATTTCCTTTACGGTCGTCTTGCCATTGCTGCCGACGACGGCGATGACCGGCAGCACGAAGCGGCGGCGCCAGTAAGCGGCGAGCGCACCCAGCGCGGCGAGCGTGTCGGCGACCGCAAGCATGCTCCCGGCCGCGCGGTCCACAAGCGCTCCCGCGCGGTCGGCGGCGACGACCGCCGCGACTGCGCCGCGCTGAAAGGCCTGTGCGACGAAATCGTGCCCGTCGAAGCGCTCACCCTTGAGCGCGACGAAGAGATCGCCGGTTTGCAGCGACCGCGAATCGGTCGTCACCCGGTCGAAGGCGACGTTCGGACCGGTAAGCGTGCCGGCGATCGCGCGGGCGGCGGTCGCTGTGTCCATCATCGGCCCCTCCATGACGCGAGAGCGCGCGCCGCATGATCGGCGTCGAGAAACGGGTGCTGCACGCCGGCTTGCTCCTGGTGCGTCTCGTGTCCCTTGCCCGCGACCAGGACGACGTCACCGGCGCTCGCTTCTCCGATCGCCGTCGCGATGGCTGCAGCGCGATCGAGCTCGACGGCGTAGCGGCGATTGCCCGTGTCGCGAATGCCGTGAACGATGTCGCTGACGATCGCGCCCGGATCTTCGCCGCGCGGGTTATCGCTGGTGACGATCACCCGCTCCGCGAGGTGCGCGGCCACGCGGCCCATCTCCGGCCGCTTGCCGCGATCGCGGTCGCCTCCGCAGCCGAACACGCAGACGAGTTCGCCACCCGCGCCGACGGCCGAGCGCAGCGAGGTCAGCACCTTGTCGAGCGCGTCCGGTGTGTGCGCATAATCGATGATGACCAGCGGGGCGCCCTCGCCCCCGAGGCGTTGCATGCGTCCAGGCGGCGCTTCGACGCCGGCGAGGAAACGCAGCGCCGCCTCCAGCGCGACGCCGCTGACCAGGAGCGCACCGAGCACGCCGAGAAGGTTCGCCGCGTTGAAGGTGCCGACCAGATGCGTATAGATCTCGCCCTTGCCCCACGGAGTGACGACGGTGAACGCGAGCCCTGACGTCGTCGCGGTCAGCTGTGCACCGACGATGTCCGCGGCTCCGAACCCGTAGCTGAGAATCTTGCGTCCCTTGCCGCGGGCGGCATCGATGAGGCTCTGCCCGAACGGATCGTCGGCATTGATAACGCTCACTCGCAGCCCGGGCCACGCGAAAAATCTTGCTTTCGCCGCGCCGTACGCAGCCATCGTTCCGTGATAGTCGAGGTGATCACGCGACAGATTGGTGAACAGGGCAACGTCGAACGCGACGCCGTTCACGCGTCCCTGGTCGAGGCCGTGCGACGAAACCTCCATCGCGACGGCTTCCGCGCCCCTGCTCCTGAGCGCACGCAGCGTTTCCTGGAGCTCCGCGGCATCGGGCGTCGTGTTCGCTGCCGGCTCGAGCGAGCCCCACAAGCCGTTGCCCAGCGTGCCGAGCACTGCCGCGCGCCGGCCGGCGGCATCGAGCCCCGCGGCGATCCAGTGCCCGCACGACGTCTTGCCGTTGGTACCGGTCACTCCGACCATCCAAAGCTCGCGTGACGGGTGGCCGTAGACCAGGTCCGCGATGATGCCGAGCCGGGTCTTCAGATTGTCGACGGGTAGATGCGGCAGCTTCCATTCGCGATTCCAGTTGAACCCCTCCGCGTCCCACAAAATCGCCCCGGCGCCACGGCTGATCGCGTCGGCGATGAACCGGCGCCCGTCCCGATGGGTGCCACGATATGCGGCAAACGCGTCGCCCCGGCGCACGTTCCGGCTGTCGGAAGTGATCCGAGTGATCGGCACCGGGAGCTTCGCCAGCAGCGCGATCATCTCGGCATCGGGCGCCGGCGCGTTCATCACCGCGCTGTTCATGTCTCCTCCCGAACCTCACCGCCATCGGGCGGCAGAAGGAGCTGGTGGATCAGCGCGTCGGTTGGTACGCCAAGCAGCCGCAGCGCAGCGCCCATCACGTTGCTGAAGACGGGTGCGGCGATGCTGCCGCCGTAATACTGGCTGCCGGAGGGCTCGTCGATCATCACGGCCACGAGCAGCCGCGGATTCGAAGCGGGTGCGAAGCCTACGAACGAAGACACGTACTTGTTGACGTAGCTTCCGCCTTCCAATTTGTGCGCGGTGCCGGTCTTGCCGGCAACGCGGTATCCCGGTACTTGCGCTTTCGGCGCGGTTCCACCGGGCAGCGTCACCATCTCGAGCATTCGCCTGACGGCGCGCGCGGTTTCGGCCTTGACCACCAGCGGGCCCGCGACCGGACCGGCCTGCTTGAACAGCGTTACCGGCTTGAGCTCCCCATCGGTCGCAAAAACGGTGTATGCGCGCGCGAGTTGCACCAGATTGACGGAAATGCCGTGGCCATACGCGATCGTCGCCTGTTCGATCGGCCGCCAGCTTTTCGCCGGGCGCAGTCGCCCCGAGACCTCGCCGGGGAAACCCGATTTCGGCGGCGCGCCGAATCCCGCGCCTGACAAGGTGCCCCACATTTTCTCCGGCGCCAGCGATAGCGCGATCTTTGCCGCACCGACGTTCGAGGATTTCTGCACGACCTGCTCGACCGTGAGCGCGCCTTCGCGGTGCGCGTCGTGGATCGTCGCGGCACCGATCGACAGCGTTCCCGGCGCGGTGTCGATGATCGACGAAGGCTGCAGCTTGCCGGAGTCGAGCGCCGCCGCAATCGTGAAGGGCTTGAGCGTCGATCCCGGCTCGAAGGTATCGGTCAGCGCGCGGTTGCGCATCCGCTCGCGCGGGACACGGCTGTGATTATTCGGGTTGTAGGACGGCCAGTTGGCAAGCGCGAGGATCTCGCCCGTCTTTGTATCGAGAATGACCAGGCCGCCGGCCTTTGCGCTGTTGGCCTCGACCGCGCTCTTGAGCTCGCGGTACGCGAGATACTGCAGGCGGCTATCGATCGACAGCGCGAGATCATGGCCTTCCCTCGGCGAGCGGATGTTGGCGATGTCCTCGACGACTTCACCGCGCCGATTGATGATCACGCGGCGACTCCCGGGCGTTCCGCCGAGCCATGCCTGCTGCGCCAGCTCAATACCCTCCTGCCCGACATCGCCGTCGCCGGTGAAGCCCAGGATGTGGCTCATCACCTCGCCACCGGGGTAGTAGCGGCGATACTCGTCATCCTCGTGCACGCCCTTGATTCCCAGCGCGGCGATACGCGCGGCAACTTCGGGCGCGACCGACCTTTTCAGGTAGACGAAATCGTCCCCCGCGCCGAGCCTCGCGGTCAGCGTGTCGCGTTCCAAGTCGAGGGTCGCGGCGAGCGCGTCCAACTGCGCGGATGTCGCTTCGATCTTGTCCGGCCATGTCCAGATCGCCTTGACGGGCGTGCTGATGGCAAGCGGATCGCCGAACCGGTCGAGGATGCGGCCACGATGCGCGGGGACCACGAGGTCACGGCTGTAGCGAGAAGAGCCCTGCTCCTGCAGAAACGCGTTGTTGATCCGCTGC
>Ga0307479_10006855_pt1 | contig 10487 bp, 9 predicted proteins | sample atmos_gasesECM4C_FD_203743 | JGI IMG/M metagenome (GOLD analysis project Ga0307479, IMG submission 203743) | Hardwood forest soil microbial communities from Morgan-Monroe State Forest, Indiana, United States - atmos_gasesECM4C_515 | ecosystem: Environmental > Terrestrial > Soil > Temperate...
TGTTCTGTACTCCGACATCCTCACGTGTGACCGGTGGGAGACGTCGCTGTGGAGGAGAGAGTCCTCCACGGGCCGGGATGAGCGAGCGCTCAGCCCGCGTGCGCGCCGATGACGGGAAGCGAGGGGGTCTCCTTGCGAAGCACCGCCGCCAGCTTGGCCGCCGCGTCATGCGCGCCTGCGAGGCGCGCTGCCGTCAGCACCTGTTCGCAGTTCGCAGCGCCCAGGACCTTTCGGTTCTGGAGCGCGCCCAGGACGGCGCGCTCGATACCATGGGCCTGGACGTAGCAGTCGACGAGCAGCTTCGCGCTGTCGCACGTCAACGTGCCAAATGCTTGCGCGACCTCCAGAGCCTGGATCGCGAACTCGGTCCTTCCTCGAGCGCTCTCGACGGCCGCGAGGCAATAGACGTCGAGCGCGTGGGACGGCCGGATTTGATCGAGCGCCGCCTTGGCGCGCTGAGGATACCCCTGCCCGAGGGCCGCCCACGCCAACGTGGTGAGCGCTTGATTGCGAGTGCGCGACGTTCTCGCGGCCGCGACCGCCTTCGACGCGGCTCGCCCCGCCGCCGTCGGGTTGGAGCCATCGAGCTCCGCGCGTGCCGCCGCGAGGTAGGCAAGGGCCTCGCCGTCGATGTCGCGCCGCCGAATTCGCCATCGGACGATTCCCGCGAAGAGTCCACCCAAACTGAGCGACGCGAACCCGGGAATGCGGAGGCCAGCGATCCCGACGGCGGACGCGCCGAGCGCCGCCAAGCCAAGAAGCATCGCGCCCAACGCTGCGGAAACGGCGAGAACCGTTCCTGTACGGAAAGTCATGATGACCACCTTCCGCGGCCGCATCGGCCTCGGGCCGCTCGGAGCAAAATGCCGAGGAACCGAGGCGATGGCTTGCCGCCACTCCCAACTGTTAAGTACGGCCCCCGATGAGGCGTCCTAAAGACGCTTGGGTGTCGTGCAATGCTCATACCAAACAGGAGGTGCGGTCGCCGCGCCGAGGTTGGAGAGAGCGCGCTAGGCCGTCAGCACCCGCAAAGCGAGTGAATCCGGAATGGGAGCGCGGACATGTGCGTGCGTCGGAGCGGGGGGGGAAGCGCTCGCTTTGCGTCCACGGGCGTCGCGACCCCGCCGGTGGTCGCTTGGCGGCATTCGCAAGTTGCGGAACGCAGTCCATTAGGCCACGCAGCCGCCCAAATTGCCCTTGTCGGGCTCGATGGGAGTGTGTGGGCCCATCCAGCCGAGGCATACGTGGGCAGCGACAGGCAGCCAGCCGTGATGGCCACGAGTCGGATCCGCGAACCCGACTCGTGGCCAACAGCCTCGGCGTTACGCGGCGGTCTTGTCCTTGGCGAGAACGAAATCCGGATACCCCAAGGCGCCCATCTCAGGCATATCGAGGCCCGCCATCTCGGTCTCGGCGCTCACGCGGATCGGGGTGATGAGGTTACTGACCTTGAACCATACCCACGCCATGACGAAGCCGAACGTACACAGCACGGCGACGTCGATGGCCTGCATGACGAGCTGCGAAGAGTCTCCGTACAGGATGCCGCGCACCCCGTCGGAGCCGTATTGTTTGACGAATTCGTCGCGCACGACGCCGTTCCAGCCTGCCCCGTAATCGCCATTGCCGAAAATGCCCACCGAGAGAACACCCCACGCGCCGTTTACGCCGTGAACGGAGATTGCGCCGACCGGATCGTCGACAACGCGTTTGTCGAAGAACCAGACCGCCACGACGACGAGCACACCGGAGATTAGGCCGATGACCATCGCTGCCCACGGAGAGACGAAGGCGCACGGCGCTGTGATGGCTACGAGCCCGGCGAGCATGCCGTTGACCATCATGCCCGGGTCCGGCTTCATGCCCTTTGCCATCAGAAACACCATGGCCCCGAAGGCTCCGCCAAAGCTGGCCAACATCGTGTTGACGACGACGAAGGAGATGCGAAGGTCGGTGCCGGCGAGCGTCGAGCCCGGGTTGAACCCGAACCAGCCGAAGGCGAGGATGAAGCAACCGACGATCGCCATGGGCAGGTGGTGGGCCGGGATCGTCTGTGGCTTGCCGTTGATGTACTTGCCTATGCGCGGTCCTATGACGATCGCGCCCGCCAGGGCGATGACGCCTCCCATACAGTGCACGACGCCCGATCCGGCGAAGTCGACGGCGCCGTGGCCGAGATGCCAGTTGACGCCGCCCTGCGCGAGAAAGCCGCCTCCCCAAACCCAGTTCGCATAGATACAGTAAGGCAGGGCAACCCACAGGCCGTAGAGGCAAAAGTTCTTCCACGCCCAGCGTTCGGCCATCGCGCCGGTGGGGATGGTGGCCGTGGTGTCCATGAACACCATCATGAAGAAGTACAGCCCTAGAACGGCGGTGTCGGCCACCGAGGAACCGAGAAAAAAACCCTTCGTGCCGAGGATCCCGTACTTGCCAGCAAGCACGATGCCTTGGTTCAGCACGGAAGTGCCCGGACCGAGTGACGAGTACCAACCAGGCGGAACCGGCCCGTTGAACCAGTTGCCCCAGCCGAACGCAAAGCCGTAGACCCAGAAGCCCAGGCCACCCAACGGGTAGATCATGAAGTTCATGGCGAAGGTGTGAGCCGCATTTTTCGCCCGGCACATGCCCGTCTCGACCATGGCGAACCCGGCCTGCATGAACATGACCAAGAAGCCGGTGACCATCGCCCAAACCATGTTGATCGAGAAGAGGTTATGAGCGACTCGGTCGTAGACATCCGGCACCGTGAGCGTGCTGGGCGTGTCACCCTTGCCGTCGCCGGCGGGAGTTGCCCAAACGCCTGCGGCGCCTCCGGTCGGGTCGGGCCACGTCGCCGGCTTGCCGGTCGTATCGTTCGCACCTGAAAAGTAAGGCGGCAACGGTGGCGGTGCCGCCGATGAAGACGCTGCTGCCGAAGCCGACGCTGCTGGCGGCGCGTCGGCGAACGCTAAGCTGGTCAGCGTCATACAGCACGCCAGCAAGCCCGCGAGAAGCATTCTGTACTTGCTCGTCATTGGACGAATCCCTTTCCGAAGCGTATGGGTTCGCCAAAAGGCGTTAGGCCACCTTGTGTATCGGAATTATTTCCGACGCGGGTTCAAGCCGTAAATTGTCGTTCGCCACTGTCGGTTTCGGAAAGAAGAATTAACTCCGAATTAACTCCTCGCCGGTAGCTGATAAGGCAAAATAAACGCGGGCTGGCTCTAAGTCACTTTTCTATAGGGGCGCTGCTTTTCGCGGACGATGACGACCGAGCAAGGAGCCGTTTTGCCAATCTCGGTCGCGACCGATCCCAGAAGAAATCTTTCGAGGCCCGCCGGATCGCTGGTCCCTACGAGGAGCAGGTCCGCGCTGAGAGAGCGCGCACAGCGCACGATCTCGTCGGCCGGGTCGCCCTCGGCAAAATGACCGGTCACGGGCGAAGGACACTGCTTGCGCGCCATGCGCACGTGATGCTCGAGGTAGCTTCGCGCGTCGGCCACGAGCTCGTCTCGGTGCAACCCCGCGCGCGAGGGACGGTCGAACCGACCGGACCGAAAGACGTGCAATATGTGCAGTTGCGTATTTTGCCAGGTACGCCGCGCGATCCGGGACGCCATGTCGATCACCCGGCTCGCAGAGCTCGAAGTGTCAATCGCGGCCAGCACGAGGGTGACTTCGTCTTTGATTTCCTCTTCCGCGGGAGAGCCGTCCTTAACCTCCGAGTCACTCATAATCGACGTATACAATAGCATCTCGCCTCTTGGGACATTCACGTGCTAAGGGGCCCAAGCGGATACAGGATGTCGCCCGTCGGGTTGCCCACATGGACGGTGTTGCCGTTTCCGACCCTCGTCCTGGCGATTGCCGTGTTGCCTATCGCGCTGCCGCGGGCGTGGGAACGCCGCAGTTTTCAGTGCTTCGTCGTGGCGCTCTGCGCCGTTCCCCTCCTCGTGCAGTTTTTCTTGGCGGCGAGGTTCCACGACCTCGCCGAGGCCGCCACGTCCTATGCGTCCTTCGTGGCCACCCTCGGGGCTCTTTATGTGACTTCCGGGGGCGTTCAACTTTCCGGCGATCTCGAAGCGAAGCCTTCCATCAACGTGGGCTTGATCCTGGTTGGGTCTGTGTTGGCGAGCTTCGTCGGGACTACGGGCGCCAGCATGCTCATGATCCGTCCCCTCTTGTGGACCAACCGGCAGAGGGCGCACCGGGCTCACTTGATTCCGTTCTTCATCATGGGCGTCGCCAACGCCGGGGGCCTCCTCACGCCGCTTGGGGATCCACCTCTCCTCGTTGGCTATATCGGGGGCGTCCCCTTCTTCTGGACATTGCGTCTCTTGCCGGCGTGGCTCTTGTACGTCGGCTCCAACGCGATCGCTTTGTACTTCGTGGACCGACGGGCATACGCGCGAGAGACCGCGGCAGCGCTCGCTCGCGATCGAGCTGAGATCGCTCCGCTGAGGATGCAAGGCCGGCGCAACGTGGTCTTGCTGCTCTTGGTGGTCCCCGCGGCTCTGCTTCCTTTGGGGCTGCGCGAAGGCGCGATGATTTGCATCGCTGCCGCTTCGCTCTGGCTGACACCCCGCTCGCTGCACAAGGCGAACGGCTTTTCGTTTGGGCCCATTATCGACGTTGCCCTCATTTTCGCGGGCCTCTTCGCATGCCTAGGTCCCATCCAGACGGCGCTTGCCGGCGCGGCGCCGTGGCTCCCACTCCGTGGGGCATCACAGCTTTTCTGGGCGTCCGGGCTTCTCTCCTCGGTCCTCGACAATGCGCCCACCTACTCGGCGTTTGCCGCTCTTGCACGCGGAATGAGCGTCTCGAGCGCGCATCTCGTGGCGGGCGTCTCTCCGTTCAAGCTCGCGGCCGTGAGCATCGGCAGCGTGGTGATGGGCGCGACGACGTACATCGGAAATGGGCCCAATCTGATGATCAAGGCCATAGCGGAGCACGAGCGGTTCCCGACTCCCAGCTTCTTTCGGTATGCGCTCTTCGCGTTCGGCACGATGCTGCCGGCGCATATCGTGACGACGATCGTGCTCGTCCTGCTCGATAGGTGATTGCTGGGCACCTGGCACGCGGATTCCGCGAGGCCGCGAGCGGCTCCCGAAAATGTTAACTCGGAATTAATTTGCCAAGAAACGGACGCGATACATTCCGCGTCTAAGGTCCCACGCAGAAGCAGGCGAAAGAGACCTCGCCTCTCCTCGACGCATCGAGGGGTGGGGGCTCGATATTGTTCAAGAGGCGCCCATGTGGGAACAATACAAGAAGACATTCCTCGGCATGCAAACCGTGATGTGGCTCATCGCGGCGGGTGTGCTTCTCGGCACTCATCGATTGTTCGCTGCCGCTGTGTTTTTCGTCGTGATGCAGCTGGGCGCGGTTCTTGGGGCGATGTGGGGGGCGAGACTCAAGAGCAGACTTCAGGGAATTCGAGGTTAGGCGGAGGATTGGTGCGTCGATTGACGCGAACGCGCGTGGTGATCGATTCCAAATTTTAGAAACGAGGTAAACGTATGTGCAAGCTTGTCCGCGATCAACGCCACTGGGTAGGGCTTGTCGCTCTCGCCGCGATATTGCTGAACATCTTCACGACCGTTCGGGCCTATGCCGATACGGCTCCGGAGGCATCCGCGGCGGCGGCGGCGCCGGCCGAGCCTCCGCAGCCGGACAAAGTCGGCGCATTCCAGTCGACGCCGACGTCCTACTCGGTCCCTGGGTACACCAAACCCGATCCCGCCAAGGCAACGACGAAGGAACTTGCCGTCGCGGTCGACGCGGCAGCCCAAGCGGCTTCCCACGGGATCTACTCGGCAAACTTCGTGTGGACGCTGGTCGCCGGTTTCCTCGTCATGTTCATGCAAGCGGGATTTGCCCTCGTCGAAACGGGTCTCTGCCGCGCAAAGAACGCAGCGCACACCATGTCGATGAATTTCCTGGTGTACGGGCTCGGCATGTTTGGATTCTTCATCTGCGGGTTCGCGTTCATGTGCGGAGGTCTGAACGGTACCGCAATTGGCGGACCGGCGTCTCTCGGTGGGACGCCGACTCTGCACAGCATGTTCACCGTCGGCTCGTCGATCAACGGAGACTCCGGCTGGGGGCTACTAGGAACCACAGGATTCTTCCTCACCGGCAACGGCTACGACGCGGCGGCGATCGTGCTCTTTCTCTTCATGATGGTCTTCATGGATACGACGGCTACGATCGTTACGGGCGCCTGCGCTGAGCGATGGAGCTTCAAGAGCTTCTGCATCTTCAGCATCTTCGTCGGAGGACTCATCTATCCGATCTTCGGCGGATGGGTCTGGGGCGGCGGCTGGCTTGCCCAGCTCGGATATCGGATGGGGTTCGGCCACGGGGCGGTCGACTACGCAGGGTCAGGCGTCGTCCACATGCAGGGCGGAGCGCTCGCCTTCATCACGGCTTTGATGATCGGCCCGCGTATAGGCAAATGGGACAAGAGCGGCAAGCTCGTCAATCCGGTCAAGCCCCACCACGTTCCGATGGTGCAGCTCGGCACGTTCATCCTCGCGTTCGGCTGGTTCGGGTTCAATGCCGGAAGCTCTCTTGCAGGCGCCGATGGACGAATTGGAATCATCGCAACCAATACGATGATTGCCGGCATGTCGGCGACTCTTAGCAGTGTCGTCTACATGTGGAAGGTTTCCGGCAAACCCGATCCGTGCATGATGTGCAACGGAATGCTGGCTGGTCTCGTGGCGATCACGTCGCCTTGCGCCTTCGTCTCGCCCGTCGGAGCGTTCATCATTGGTGCGGTCGCCGGAGTGCTCGTGGTCGTGAGTGTCTTCTTCTTCGACAAGATCAAGATCGACGACCCGGTCGGTGCCATCAGCGTGCACGGGACCAACGGGGTCTGGGGTCTCCTCGCGGTCGGACTCTTCTCGGATGGCTCCTACGGCCAAGGCTGGAACGCCGTCGGCGCCGCAACCGATGCTATGGGCGTGACTGGTCTCTTTTACGGAGACAGCAAGCAGATCATCGCTCAGCTCATCGAGATTGGCGTGGGCTTGACCTGGAACATCGTCGTTGGCGGAGTGATTTTCTGGATCATCGGCAAACTGGTCGGAAATCGCGTTTCCCCCGAGGTTGAAATTGCGGGACTCGATATTCCAGAGATGGGCGCCGCAGGCTACCCCGAATTCATCCCGCAAAAAGCGCCGGAGGAACTCACTGCGGAGGATCTCGCGCCGATCCGAGCCGGCGGGCTGGCACCCGCCGAGTAGGCGTCGGGCGCGAAAGCACTGCAGCAAACAAAGCCCCCGCCGCGTCCGGTACGCGGCGGGGGTTTCACGTGGGGACGCGAAAGCGATACCCAACGCCTGGTTCATTCACCAGATACTTCGGCTTGGCCGGCTCGCGCTCGATCTTGTAGCGAAGCTTCTTCATGTACACGCGCAGGTAGTTCGTCTCGGCCGCATGAGCGGGGCCCCAGACCTGCCGCAGAATCTGCTGATGAGTCAGAACGCGACCCGCCGAGCGGACCAACACCCCCAGCAAGCGGTACTCGATTGGCGTCAGATGCACCTGCTCGCCCGCAACGACGACGCGCCGAAAGTCGAAATCGAACGAGAGGTCGCCAATCGTAGTTGTCCCCGTAGGCGCTACGGTCTCATCGGGGTGCGCGCTGCGGAGCGCTACGCGAATCCGTGCGAAAAGCTCACCCTCCAGAAATGGCTTCGTGACATAGTCGTTCGCCCCACTGTCGAGCGCCGCGATTTTTTCGGATTCCTGTCCGCGCGCTGAGATGACGATGATCGGGACGGAGCTTCGGTCGCGAATGAGGCGCGTGACCTCGACACCGTCGAGATCGGGCAGGCCCAGGTCGAGCAGGACAACGTTCGGTTCGCGGTCCAGCGTCAGCGCGATCCCCTCTCGGCCCGTCGCTGCGTGCAGGCAATGGTACCCGTGTTGTCCGAGCGTTACCTGCAGGAGCGTTCGTGTGTGAGGCTCGTCGTCGATGACAAGAATGGAGGGAGGTCCGCTCACTGAGATGGAGTCTCCCAGGCGGACGTGAGCTCCATGGGCACACGGGGAAGCGCGAGCGCACGCACAGGGAGCGTGAAGCGTACGATGGCGCCGCCCCCTTCTCGATTTTCCAGCCAGATGCGACCATCATGCGCCGTGACGATGGCACGGCAGATCGTCAGCCCGAGTCCGACACCGCCATCGCCAACGGCACTCGGGCCGCGATAAAGCTTCTCGAACACCCTTTCCTCGTCGCCCGAACGCACGCCCGGACCACGGTCGGCGACTTCAACGAGGATGCTGTCGACTTCGAAGCGAGACGCAATCTCGATGGGCGAGCTGGCGCCGGCGTGGCGCATCGCGTTTTCGACCAGATTGATGATGACCTGTTCGATGAGAACGGGATCGAAGGCAGCCATGGGGATGTGCTCCGGAACGTTCGTACGAACGCATCGCCCCTCGAGCTGCCGTTCCAGGCGACATAGGGCGGAGCCTATGACCTCGTCGATCGTCTGGGGCACCTGCTTGACCCTTACGCGGCCCGATTCCAGCCGCGTAAGGTCGAGAAGATTCGTGACAAGTCGATTGAGCCGGCGCGCCTCCTCCGCCACCATGTGGGTGAAAGCGCGGCGCTGCCCAACTTCGAGGCGTTCTTCGCAGAGCGCGGCGCTGGCGCCGACGAGAGCAGTGAGCGGTGTCCTGAGATCGTGGGACAGGGCACTCAAGAGCGCGTTGCGCAGCCCCTCCACTTCCGCGTGACGGCGCGCCTTCTCGGCCTGGCGCCGGAGCCGCTCCGCGAGAACGCTCGCCACTGCCGCCACGACGACCATGACGATCAGCGTCAGCCCGTCCTTCACTCCCGGAATTGCGAATGCCCAGGCGGGCGGGACAAAGATGTAGTCGAACACGAGGACGCCGCCCGCCGCGGTAAACACGGCCGGCCCGACGCCATGACGGACCGTGACCATCAGCACTCCCAGCGGAAAGACCATGATGAAGGCCGCCGTTTGCAAGATCGGGGCGCCGGCCACCGAAACAGCGCCGCAAAGGGCCACGACCGCGAGCGCAGCCAGGTAGCCGCGAAATCGCGCGATGCCGGAAAGTCGCAGCCGGCCATGGAAGGCAACCTGCGTTATCGACACGACCTTTATGTTTTCTTAATGGGTAACCGATTTCGAACGTATGTCCTGGCGGTGTCCGGAGGGCGACACGGGGCAGAAGATCCGGTCGTCCTGGTCAAGCACTAGAATGAGGGCATGGCCGATCGCCGTAGTCATGCCGAGCCGCTCGTAGCGCCCGCTGGTCGGGCGAGGGAGGCGTCCGGCCGCGGTAGGCTCACCATCTTTTTCGGATACGCATCCGGTGTCGGAAAGACCAGCGTGATGCTCGAGGCCGCCCGCGACGAAGCACGTTCAGGGCGCGACGTCGTGATCGGCGCGCTCGCGCCACGCGGCCCGGCACGCGTCGAACCGCCGCTCGGCGGACTCGAAAGCGTAGCGCACCGCGCGGACGACGGACGTGCGGATGGAGAGCTCGACCTGGACGCCGTGCTTTCACGCCGACCGCAGCTCGCCGTCGTCGACGAGCTGGGCCGCACGAATGAGGCCGGGGCTAGGCATGCAAAACGCTGGCAAGACATCGATGAACTGCTCGACGCAGGCATTGACGTTTTCACGACGCTGGACGCCCAACATTTGGAGACTCTGCGCGAATTCGTTACGCAGATTACGGGGAGCGTCCCCACAGAATTGGTCCCGGACAGTATGTTCGATAGAGCCCACCGAGTGAGGCTTATCGACCTGCCGGTCGATGAGTTGCTCGATCGTAGGCGAGACGCAAGCGCGCCGGGGACGGGGCCCGATGGCGGCGCCGCAAATGCGGACGACCGCGCGGCCGTCCTCATCGCGTTGCGGGAGCTGGCACTCAGGCGCACGATCGAGCGTGTCCAAGCCCAGCTTCGAAAGTACCACGTCGAGCACGGCAGTGACGCTTGGCGCGATGAGGAGCGTGTTCTCGTGTGCATCACGGCCAGCCCCCGCTCCGCCCATTTGGTCCGCGCTGCGCGTAGGATGGCAACTAGCCTTCACGCGACTTTCGTGGGCGCGTATGTGGAAACCCCAGCCTCGTGGCGGATGTCCGCCGCCGACCGAGCGCGCTTGGACGCCACGCTGAGACTGGTCGAATCGCTAAGTGGCGAGGCCACGGTCTTGCGCGGTGCAAACGCGGCGGGCGAAGCCGTGCGCTATGCGCGGACGCGCAGCGTGACGAAGATCGTGGTCGGCAGACCTGCCCCCGCCCGATGGCGCACATTGGCCGCGCGATCGTTCGTCGACGATGTAGTCCGCGAAAGCCGCGAAATCGACGTTCATGTCGTATCGGACCATCCCGTGGACGAAGCTGAGCCAGCACCACCGATCCCGCGCAAGCAGGCTCGGTATGCCCGCGAGGGGCCGGGCTATGCCGCCGGTGCCATGGTTGTAGCCACTTGTGCATTGGCCGCCTGGTTCATTTTCGGC
>Ga0307479_10006856_pt1 | contig 10486 bp, 13 predicted proteins | sample atmos_gasesECM4C_FD_203743 | JGI IMG/M metagenome (GOLD analysis project Ga0307479, IMG submission 203743) | Hardwood forest soil microbial communities from Morgan-Monroe State Forest, Indiana, United States - atmos_gasesECM4C_515 | ecosystem: Environmental > Terrestrial > Soil > Temperate...
GCCCGCGCCCGCGAACCCGGCCCCGATCGCCGCCATCATGTAGCCGAGCTGGGAGACGGTGGAGTAGGCCAGCACCCGTTTGATGTCGCGCTGCACGCACGCGAGGGTGGCCGCGAGCAGCGCGGTGAAGGCGCCGATCCAGCCCACCGCGCCCAGCACCTCGGGCGCCTGCTCGAAGAGGAACGCGGTGCGGAAGAGCAGGTACACGCCCGCGGTCACCATCGTGGCGGCGTGGATCAGGGCCGACACCGGGGTCGGTCCCTCCATCGCGTCGGGCAGCCAGACGTGGAACGGGAACTGGGCCGACTTGCCCGCCGCGCCCAGGTAGATGCAGAACATGACGAGGCCGAGGCCGGCGAGGGCGTCGCTGCCGCCCTGGGCCATCTCGAACAGCTCGGAAAAGTCGAAGGTGCCGGTGCGGCTCCACAGCATCACGATGCCGACGAGGAACCCCACGTCGCCCGCCTTGGTGACCCAGAACGCCTTCACCGCCGCGCGCGCCGCCTCGGGCCGCGCGTACCAGTAGCCGATCAGGAGGTAGGAGCAGAGGCCCACCAGCTCCCAGCAGATGAAGAGCTGGACGAAGTTGGGGGCCAGCACCAGCCCCATCATCGAGAAGGCGAAGAGGGACTGGTAGGCGTAGTAGCGGCCGAGCGAGGCGGGCGGCTCGTCGGAGAGATACCCGAGCGAGTAGACCTGCACCAGGAACGAGACCAGGGCCACCAGCATCAGCATCAGGGTCGAGTCGGCGTCGGCGAGCACGCCCACCGAGGTGAGCACCCCGTCCTCCACCGGGATCCACTCCCAGAGGATCCGCCGCGCCATGTCCGGCACCGCGGAGTGCCACGCGAAGACCGCGGCGACCAGGGCGCCGGCGGAGAGCACGATGGACAGCACCGCGGCCGGGGGGCCGGAGCGCCGCAGCGGCACGATCAGGCTCAGGAGCAGGAAGGCCAGGCCGGGCGCGAGCCAGGCCCAGAGCGCGAAGTTGCCGGACGCGGCCATGAAGGGCGCTATCCCCGGAGGAGATCCAGGTGATCCGCCACCGCGGTACGGCGGACGCGGTAGATGAGGATGACGAGGGCCAGGCCCAACGCCACCTCGGCCACCGTGATGCAGATCGTGAACACGGTGAAGACCATCCCCGAGACGTCGCCGAGGAAGCGGGCGAAGGCCACCAGGTTGATGTTGACCGCGTTGAGCATGAGCTCGATGCCGAGCAGGATCCCGATGGTGTTCCGCCGGGTCAGGACGCCGAAGAGCCCGATGCAGAAGAGCATCGCGGCCAGCGTGAGGTAGGCCTGGAGCGTCATGGCTAGTCGTCCGGCCGCGCGAAGTAGAGCGCGCCCACGAGGGCGGCGAGGAACAGCACGCCCAGCAGCTCGAAGGGCAGCACGTAGGTGGTGAGCAGGCTCTGCCCGATGGCGCGGGTGAGGTCGCCCGAGACCGCGGGCCGCGGGATCGGGAGCGGGGACCGGCGGAAGATGGCCAGGATCGCCACCAGCAAGGCGCCCGCGATGCCGAAGCCGGCCCCGAGCTGGCGGCTGGTCTGGCTGATGCGGTCGCCCACCAGCCGCTCGGTGACCACGATCGCGAAGACCACGATGGTCACCACCCCGCCCGCGTAGAGCAGGAGCTGGATGGCGGCGAGGAACTCGGCGTCGAGGGAGAGAAATACTCCCGCGGTGGCGGTGAGGGAGAGGGCGAGGTAGAGCACCGAGTGGAAGAGGTTCCGGGTGAGCACCACCGCGAGCGCGGAGGCCAGCAGCACCACCGCGAGCACCCCGAAGGCGATCGACGCGATCACTCGGCGGGGCCTCCCGCCTTGGCCGCCTTGGGCGGCGTCTGCATGTCGCGCAGCAGGTTCCCGGTGGCCCACGACGGCTCGAACTGGAGGCCGATCTGATGGAGCCGGTCCTTGTCGAGCAGCAGCTCGCGCCGGTCTGCGGTCGACATGTCGAACGACTTCATCATGATGATGGCGTCGGTCGGGCAGACCTGCACGCACAGCTCGCAGAACTCGCAGGCATAGAGCTCGAGGGTGAAGACCTTGGCGAAGTTGCGCTTCTCCGCCTTCAGCATCTCCACCTTGATGACCTGGGGCGGGCAGATGTACTCGCAGAGCCGGCAGCCGATGCAGTTCTCCTCGCCGGTCTCCTTGTCGTAGGTCAGCGCGAGCAGCCCGCGGTAGCGGTCCGGGTAGACCCGGGTCTTGGTGGGATAGTGCACCGTCACCGGTCGCCGGACGAAGTTGATCAGGGTGACCTTCATCGCGCGCGCCACCGCGCGGACCAGCTCGTAGAGATCGCGCCAGAAGCTCTCCCCGAGCGCGGGTCTAGCCATTGCCGGTGCTCCGCAGGACCACTACCAGGCCGGTCGCCATCAGGAGCACCAGGCTCGCGGGCAGCAGCACCTTCCAGGAGATGGCGAGGATCTGGTCGACCCGGATGCGCACGAAGCTCCAGCGGATCCAGGTCACGAGCAGGAAGACGAACATGGCCTTGAGCGTGAACCAGAGCGCGCCCCACCAGGGCGAGGTGTCGGACCACGGACCCGACCACGCGCCCAGGAAGAGGAGCGCGCCCAGGAACGAGGTGCCGATCATGTGGGCGTACTCGCCGAGCTGGATCAGCGCGAACTTCATCCCCGAGTACTCGACGCGGAAGCCCGCGATCAGCTCAGACTCGGCCTCCAGGATGTCGAACGGCACCCGGTTCTCGGCGGCCAGGGTGGTCACGATGTAGGCGAGGAACGCGAGCGGGCCCAGCGGAAACCAGAACGGGGTCCAGAGCACGAACGGCATCCCGGCCTGGGCCGCCGCGATGTCGGAGAGCCGGAGCGAGCCGGTCAGCACCACCGGGATCAGGGCCACGAAGATGAACGGTAAATCGTAGGAGATGATCTGGTTGACCGCCCGCATCGCGGAGATCAGCGCGTACTTGTTGTTCGAGCCCCAGCCGCCCATGAAGAGGCCCACGATCTCCATCGCGGAGACCGCGAGGAAGAAGAGGATGCCGATGTTGAGATCGGCGACCCCGAGGCCGGGGGCGAACGGCAGGGTGGCGAAGATCAGCATGCAGGGCACGAGGAACACGATCGGGGCCAGGTTGTAGACCGACCGGTCGGCCTGCCGCGGAATCACGTCCTCCTTCATCATCAACTTGAGCGCGTCCGCGATGGGCTGGAGCAGGCCGTGGGGACCGACGCGGTAGGGCCCGATGCGCGACTGCATGCGTGCCGCGAACTTGCGCTCGAGCAGGGTCACGTAGGTCACCATGCCGATGATGACGTTGAGCACGATGAAACCCACCACGAATGCGCGCACCGACTCCAGGACCAGCGGGGGCAGGGTCGGCATCCTACCGATCCACCTCGCCGAAGACGGGGTCGACCGATCCCATGATCGCGACCACGTCGGCCACCTTGGTGCCGATCAGGATGTGGGGCAGCACCGAGAGGTTGGAGAAGGACGCGCCCCGCCATTTCATGCGATAGGGCTTGGCCCCGCCGTCCGAGATCAGGTAGCAGCCCACCTCACCCCGGGGCCCCTCCACCCGCGCGTAGCCCTCGCCCTTGGCCACCCGCACCTGCCCCACCGACTTCACCCCGGGGCGGGAGGAGACCGGGCCCTCCGGCAGCCCGTCGAGGGCCTGGCGCACGATCTTGATCGACTCGCGGAACTCGACCATCCGCACCCGGTAGCGCGCATAGCAGTCGCCCGCGGTCTCGACCGGCACCTTGAAGTCGAACTCCTCGTAGGAGGAGTAGGGCTCGAGCCGGCGGATGTCGTAGCTCACCCCCGAGCCCCGGATGAGCGGGCCCGAGAGGCCGACGGTCTGGGCCAGCTCTCGCGAGATGGTGCCCACGCCCTGGGTGCGCGCCTGGAAGAAGGCGTTGCGCTCGAGCATGTCCTCGTACTCGATGAGCCGCCGCTCGATCAGGGCGATGGTCTCGCGGCACTTCTGGGCCCAGCCGGCCGGGATGTCGTAGCGAACGCCGCCCACCTGGTGGAAGCCGTAGAGGAGCCGCGCCCCCACCAGCGCCTCGAAAAGATCGAGCACCCACTCGCGCTCGCGGATGCAGTAGAGGAATACGGTGGCGCCGCCTCCGAGCGCGCCGCCCATGTCGAGGCACCAGGTGCCGAGCCAGAGACAGTGCGAGGCGATGCGCTGCAGCTCGCTCACGATCACCCGGAGGTACTGGGCCCGCTTCGGCACCTCGATCTTGCCCACCAGCTCGGCGGCCCGCACGTAGGCCAGCTCGCTGCACATCGCGGCCACGTAGTCGGTCTTGGACGCGATCGACGGGTACTGGGTGTAGGTGAGCGACTCCCCGAGCTTCTCGTGGCAGCGGTGCAGGTAGCCGATGACCGCGTCGACGCCCACCACCGTCTCGCCCTCGAGCGAGAGGATCGCGCGGAAGACGCCGTGGGCGGACGGGTGCTGCGGCCCCATGTTCATGGTGAGGCGCTCGCTGCCCCCGTAGCCCAGCTCGACGACTTTCCTGGCTTCTGGATCCATGTGCGCTTCGGTGGCGGCTCGGGCCTAGCGCATCGGCGAGAACGCCGCCGGGATGAGCACGATGGACTGCATGGTGGCGAGCAGCGGCATGGCCTTGGCGAGGAAGGCCTGCCACTCCGGCTCCTGGGCCATCTTGGCCCGGGCCGCCGCGCGGTCGTTCAGGTCGCGGTAGACCCACATGTGCACGACCTCGTTGAGCTGGCCCGCCTCGGTCTGCCAGAGACCCACCCGACGGGTGAACTTGTCCCGGAAGGCCAGGATGTCCTTGAAGAGCGAGAGCCACTCCCCGGCCTTCCCCACGTGCGCGCGGTACCAGCGCAGCTCGTAGACGTTGCCGGAGTCCGACGGCGGGGTCATCGGCACCACCGCGGAGAGCAGCTTGTTCTCCTGGGCCAGCATCATCGGGCGGATCCTCGGGATGTACTCCTTGGTCCACGCCTCGTCCTTGGCGAGGCCCGCGCGCAGGCGCTCGCGCTCGCCGAGGTCGGCGTAGCTCCAGAGGTGCACGAGCTGGTTCAGGGTGCCGAATTCGGTGGACCAGTAGCCCTCGAGCTTGCCGTACTTGTCGCCGCGGATCTTGCGGCCGATCTCGCCGTTGAGCTTGAGGTACTCTCCCTGCTTGCCCGGTATCAGGGTGTAGGTGCGCAGCTCGTAGATCATGGTCGCCCTCCGATCAGCGGTACGGCGGGTGAGGAGTGTCCACCGCGTAGGACTTGAGGAGCGGGTGACCCTCCCAGTCCTGGGGCAGCAGGATGCGACGCAGGTCGGGATGGCCCTCGAAGCGGATCCCGAACATGTCGAAGCACTCGCGCTCCATCCAGTCGGCGCCCGGGTAGAGCGGCACCAGCGACGCGCACGTCGACTGGCCGGCGCCGAGCTTCGTCTTCAGCATGAGGGCCAGGCCCACCTCGAGGTTCTCCAGGCGGGTCACCACCTCGAGGCCCTGATCCTTCCAGTCCACCGCGCTCAGGAAGTTGAAGTAGAGGCACCCGAGCGTGTCCTTGGCGAGGGACGCCGCCTCACGCCACCGCTCCGGCGGCACCGTCACGGTGAGGAGGCTCCCCTCCCCCTCGGCGGCCACCCCGAGGCGCTCCTGGATCCGGGCCCGCGCCTGCTCGTGGGTCACGCGCTCAGTCGACTTTTTCGGTGGGGGCGGCGCGTTTTCCGGTCTGGCGGAAGTGCGCGATCTGCTCCTGCAGGAGGAGCAGCCCGTTGAGCAGGGATTCGGGCGGCGGCGGGCAGCCCGGCACGTACACGTCCACCGGGATCACCCGGTCGACCCCCTTCACCACGTGGTAGCCGTGGCGGAACGGGCCACCCGAGTTGGCGCAGGAGCCCATCGACACCGCCCACTTCGGATCGGGCATCTGGTCGTAGATCCGCTTGAGCATCGGCGCCATCTTGATGGTGACGGTGCCGGAGACGATCATAAGGTCGGAGTGGCGCGGGGAGGCCCACGGCACCATGCCGAGGCGCTCCACGTCGAAGCGCGAGGCGAAGGTGGCCATCATCTCGATCGCGCAGCACGCCAGCCCGAAGGTCACCGGCCACACCGACGATTTGCGCGCCCAGTTGAGGACCGCGTCGGCCAGACCGGTGGCCACGAAGCCGCCCGGGAAGTTGTAGACCCCCTCGGTGGCGCTCTCGAAGAGCGCGGAGTGCTTGTCCCCCTCCGGCCGCTCCTGGCGGTACTTCTCCCACTCCTGCAGGTCCTTGAACTCGGTCCAGACCGCGGGTGGGATCTGCGGGGTCGGCGCCTTTATTTCCATTCGAGGATCCCCTCCCTGTAGGCATACACCCAGCCGAGCGAGAGGATACCCAGGAAGAGCCCCATGGTCCCCATCGCCCAGAGCCCGAAGCTCCGCAGCACCAGGGCCCACGGGAAGAGGAAGATGGCCAGCGCGTCGAAGACCACGAAGATGAGGGCCACCAGGTAGAAGCCCACCGGAAACTGCACCCAGGCCTCCCCGATCGGCTCCGCCCCGCACTCGTAGTTCTCGAGCTTGGCCGCGTAGGGCCGGGCGGGGCGCAGCACGTAGGCCATCCCCAGCGAGACGACCGCGAAGGCCACGATCAGTATCAGATAGATGAAGACCGGCAGATACCCCACAGGCAGCCTCCCTGAATGACTGCAAACCCCGCGGAGTATAACACATCCGCCCGGCCCGGTCCGACCACCGAAGATCTCGTCATGTGCTGAGCTATCTCGCTGGTGTCGCCTTTCCTGCAAACCGTCAACCGCATTACGCAAAATTGACACTCGGCCGGACGGGCGGGTCGGCTTTTTTCATTCAACTCATTGATTTGACTCGGCTGCAACCCGTGCAGTGAATGGCATTTCAGTTGCTAACTCTTGGGCCGCCAACCCAGGAACGTCACCACCGCCATACCGTCACGATCGGAGAACCGTGGGCAGCGACGACCTGAATCGAGAAATCGCCTTCGCGGGCCAGCGGGTCAAGCAGAAGGTCATCTTCGCCCTGACCCTGGCGTCGGTCATCCCGCTGCTCATCCTCACCTACGCGTTCCAGGCTCCGGTTCGCCAGATTCTGGGGCCGATCGGGCAGTACACCGAGGCCTTCACCATGCCGGCCCTGCTCATCTTCACCGGCCTGCTGATGGCGGGCGGCGGCTTCGTGGTCTGGGACGTGGCCTCCGCGATCTCGCGGGCCGCCCAGCTGGCGACCGCGACCAAGGCGTCCGAGATCCCGGTGGTGCCGAATCGCAAGGACGAGATCGGCACGCTCATGAGCTCGTTCGCCAAGATGCTCGCGACCATCGAGCAGCAGACCGACGAGATCAACCAGTTCCCCCGCCGCCTCGATCAGCTCGCGCGCCAGGCCTTCCGCGACCCGCTCACCAGCCTGCCCAACCGGGCGCTGTTCATGGACCGCCTCCAGCACGCGCTGACCCGCACCGAGCGGCGGGGCGAGCAGCTCGCGGTGCTCTTCCTCGACCTCGACCGGTTCAAGGTCGTCAACGACAGCATGGGCCACGGGGTCGGCGACCAGCTGCTGATCGGGGTGAGCCAGCGGCTCGCCGCCTGTCTCCGGCCCGAGGACACGATCGCCCGGCTCGGGGGCGACGAGTTCGCGATCTTGCTCGAGGACGTGAAGGACGACAAGGGACCCACCTCGGTGGCCGACCGCCTCACCGCCGAGCTGCAGCAGCCGTTCATGGTCGAGGGGCGCGAGGTCGTCATCACGGTGAGCATCGGCATCGCGATGAGCACCGCCCGGCGCACGAGTCCCGAGGATATCCTGCGCGACGCCGACCTCGCGATGTACCACGCCAAGGGCAAGGGCAAGGCACGCTACGAGATCTTCGACAAGAGCATGAACGCCCCCGCCCAGGAGCGCATGGACCTCGAGCTCGACCTCCGCAACGCGGTGGCGCGGGGCGAGTTCGTGCTGCACTACCAGCCGGTGGTGGATCTGCCCACCGGGCGGATCACCGAGGTGGAGGCGCTCGTCCGCTGGAAGCACCCGCAGCGCGGCCTCCTCTTCCCGGCCGACTTCGTGGGCCTCTCCGAGGAGACCGGCCTCATCGTGCCGCTCGGGCGGTGGGTGCTCCACGAGGCGTGCCGCCAGACCCGGCAGTGGCAGCTCGCCTCCCCGGACACCAACCTGGCGATCAGCGTGAACATCTCGGCCCGGCAGCTCCAGCAGCCCGGCCTCGTGGAGGAGATCGCGGCGGTGCTGCGGGAGACGCGGCTCGACGCGGCCGCGCTGCGCCTCGAGATTACCGAGACCGTGGTCATGCACGACGCGCCGACCACCCTCGCCAAGCTCGAGGCCCTCAAGGCGCTCGGGGTGCAGCTCGCCATCGACGACTTCGGGACCGGCTACTCCTCGCTCGGCTACCTCAAGCGCTTCCCGGTCGACACCCTCAAGATCGACCGCTCGTTCGTGAAGGGCATCGGCGACGACGTAGAGGACAGCGCGATCGTGCGGGCGGTCATCACGGTGGCCAAGAGCCTCAACCTCTCGGTCACCGCCGAGGGGATCGAGACCGCCGAGCAGCTCGAGCACCTGCGCACCCTCGGCTGCGACCACGGCCAGGGCTACTTCTTCGCCAAGCCCATGGCGAGCGATCGCGTGCCCGCGCTGCTGCTCGCCACCTCGCCCTGGGGTCCCGCCGCGGCCACCAACGGCCACACCACGAACGGCCACTCCGCCAAGGGCCACAACTAGGGGTCAGCAGGTCTCGCGTTCCGCGATTGTCGGAATGTAAGACCTGACCCCGTCCGGTTCTACCGGGGGGCGATGCGGATGGCGGCGGGCCCTCCGTTGGTCTTGATGCGCTCTCGGTCAGCGTGCTCCCGTCCCACTTCAGCACCTGGATGTCCCGCTCCACCATGTTCTGCACCAGGATGGTCCGGCTGTCCGCCGAGAACGCGATGCCCTGCGCCCACCGGCCGATCCGCGCCGCTCCCACCGGCAGGAGCCGGGTCCCCTCCACCCGGTAGAGCAGGAGCTTGCCGTCGCGCGAGAGCATGATCCCCTCCGGCGTCTGGCCGACCGTCACCGTCTCCACCACCCGGATCGGGTTGGCCCGCATGTCGATGACGCTCACCGTGTCGTTGTCGCCGCCGCCTCGCCCGATGTTGGCCACCACCGCGACCGACCCGTCGGAGCTCATCTCGATGCCGTAGGGCCGGAGCCCCGCGCTCAGGTCGCGCTTGGTGTACTCGACCTTCGTCCCGTCGATGGCGAGGATCGAGACCATGCTGTCCCCGTCCCGCATCACCAGGGCGGTCTTGCCGTCCGGGGTGAAGACCACGTGGCACGGGCCCGACTTGTCGTCGCCGAGCCGGACCAGGCCCGCCGGCGCCACCGTCTTGCCCTGGATCGTGAACACCGACACCGTGCCCGCCGCGCGGTTGGCCACCAGCGCCAGCGTGCCCTGCCGGTTGATCGACAGCCCCGCCGCGCCCGCGCCGGCCTCGAGGGTGGTGATCACCCGGGGCGGCGTCGCGCGCAGATCGACGACCGAGACGCGGTTGTCCCGGATGGTCTTGGTGGGGTCGGCCGGATCCACCTTCGTCGACGCGGTGATCAGCGTGAGGCCCTGGTCGGGGCTGATCGCCACGCTCATCGGCGGCCCCACCACGCTCCCGGGTACCGGGAACTCGGCCACCACCTTGGGCGGGGTCACCCCGAGATCGATGATGGTCGCGGTGTCGGGCGCCGGAGCATCACGCGACCACGTCGGGTCATGAGTGCCTCCTCGGGGTTGGGGTTGTGGGATCGGGCTTCGTCGGACGCGCGTCGAGCCCCATGACGCGCCCGACCTGCGACGGCCGCGGCAGCGGCTCGTGCGCGGCGCGGATGCGGGCGAGCCGCTCCTGGATCTCGGGGGCCATCGGGGCGCCGCGGCGCGTCGGTCGGCTCACGTGCAGCGACATCAGCTCGTTGGTGGCCGAGAGATAGCCCACGTCCGCGTGATACATCTCGTGGATGTAGTGCATGCGCTTGGCGTCGAAGTCGAGCAGCCGGGTGGTGAAGCGCAGCGGGTCTCCCGCGCGGACCTCGCGATGGTAGGTGACGTGCGCCTCGAGACAGAAGGTGGTCACCTCCCGCGCCCTCCGGTGCTCCCGGTCCAGGCCCACGAACCGCATCCACTCGTCGGTGGCGAGGTCGAACACCACCACGTAGTAGCCCATGTTCATGTGCCCGTTGTCGTCGATCCACTCGGGGCGGACGATGGCCCGGAACGCGTCGAAGGGCGCGGGAAGGTCCCCCACCGCGTCTAGAGCAGCGCGGTGAAGAAGCCCAGGGTGCGCTGGCGGGCCAGCCGCGCGCTCGGCTCGTGGTAGCTCCCGCGCTCGTCGCAGCTGAAGCCGTGGCCGGCCGGGTAGGTGTGGATCGGCACCTCCGGGTGCGCGGCGCGGATGCGCGCCCAGTGCTCGGGCGGGATCCCCTGGTCGGTCTCTCCGAAGTGCAGGAGCACCGGGCACCGTGGCG
>Ga0307479_10006857_pt1 | contig 10485 bp, 10 predicted proteins | sample atmos_gasesECM4C_FD_203743 | JGI IMG/M metagenome (GOLD analysis project Ga0307479, IMG submission 203743) | Hardwood forest soil microbial communities from Morgan-Monroe State Forest, Indiana, United States - atmos_gasesECM4C_515 | ecosystem: Environmental > Terrestrial > Soil > Temperate...
CTGCCACACTGCGTTTTTCGTTGCCAAACGGAACCGTTTTCACGCATGAATTTACGCGTGGCGCCCTGGAAGCCCTCATCCGTCCTGTCGTTGACCGCACCCTGGGGCCCGTGAAGCAGGCTCTGGTTGACGCGCAAATCAAGCCGACCGAAATAGACGAAGTCGTTCTCGTTGGCGGCACCACGCGCATCCCGCTGATCCGCCGCAACGTTCAGGAGTTTTTCGACCGCAAGCCGCATACCGAGCTGAATCCCGACGAAGTCGTCGCGCTCGGCGCCGCCGTCCAGGCCAACATCCTGGATCAAGGCGTGAAAAACATGCTGCTGCTCGACGTCACGCCGCTTTCGCTCGGAATTGAAACCTACGGCGGCGCGGTCGCGAAAATCATTCCGCGTAACTCCACGATTCCCGCGAGCGCGCAGGAGCTTTACACCACTGGCGTCGACAACCAGACCGGCATCGACATTCACGTGCTCCAGGGCGAGCGCGAGCTGGCCAAAGATTGCCGCTCGCTGGCGCGCTTTACGCTGAAGGTTCCGCCTGCCCCGGCCGGCTTGCCGCGCATCGAAGTGAAGTTTCTCATCGATGCCAACGGCATCCTGCAAGTCGGCGCCAAGGATCTTCGCACCGGCGGACAGCATTCCATCGAAGTCCAGCCCAGCTACGGCATCAACGATTCCGAAATCGAACGCATGCTTGAGGAATCCATCGAATACGCCGAGCAGGATTTCGGCGAGCGCCAGGTGATCGAAGCGCGCACAGAATCCGAAACGATTTTGACTGCGACCGCGAAAGCGCTGGCGAGTCCGCAATCGGAAGCGTTGACGGTGGAGGAACGCGCCAAAATTGAAGCAAGCGTCGCAGCTCTGAAAGAATCCGTCGCAGGCAGCGATTACAAGCTCATCCGCAAGCGCATCGATGAACTGAATCATGCGACCGAGCATCTTGCGGAATTGTTGATGAATTCCGCGGTTTCCTCGGCTCTCGAAGGCCGCAAGCTCGCCGAAGTTTAGATTTTCTTTGTAGGAGCGCAGCATGCTGCGCCCCTGCTTGACGCGATGTCAGCGCCGCAAGAATCAGGGGGAAAAAATGGGCGGAAGCAACCCATACATCGAAGAAGTCAAATACAAACCGGCTACGAAGAAATACAAAGTCACATTTCTTCCCAGCGGCAAGACCATCGAGGTGGACCCGGAAAAAATTCCCTACGGCCACAACGGCCTGCCGGGCAGCATTCTCGACATCTCCGAAGGCCTCAAAGCCGGCCTGGACCACGCCTGCGGCGGCGTTTGCGCCTGCTCCACCTGCCACGTCATCGTGCAGCAGGGGCTCGAATCCTGCAACGAAGCCACCGACGCCGAACTCGACGAACTCGACGAAGCCCCCGGCATCACGCCGAAATCGCGCCTCGGCTGCCAGACCGTCCCCGACGGCACCACCGACATCATCGTCGAAATTCCCGACTGGAACAAAAATTACGCCAAGGAACTCGATCACTGATTCTGTTGTAGCGCGGGTTTATCCCGCCATCTTTTTTCTGTGATCACTGTGCCCTCTGTGTTAAATCTTTTTCTGGAGTGGACATGCCGCCAACCTTCGGCTGGGACAATTTCGAAGACATCGCCATCGCGCTGACCGACAAATTCCCGGACACGGACCCGCTCACTGTCCGCTTCACTGACATGCACAAATGGATCACCGAGCTACCCGGCTTCTCCGGCGATCCCACCGCCTCCAACGAAGCCAAGCTCGAAGCCATCCAGATGGCCTGGCACGAAGAATTCCAGGACCGCCAGAGCTGAAGCGCGTTACTTGCTATGCTGATTGAATTGTCGCCGTTGCCTGTCATCCACTGAGCTTGTCCGCGCGTGATATTTCCCGTATCCTAGAATCGTTCCGTTTCTCTCCCCCGGTGGCGCTATGGTGCAACGGTTAGCACGTAGCCCTTTCAAGGCTAAAATACGGGTTCGATTCCCGTTAGCGCTACCAAAAATCGCTCGCTGATTTTCCCCGCTTGCCTGATTATCATGGGGTTGGAAGACTCGGGAATGTAATCCACCGTAGCCCTCCCAGACCCAGCACTGTTACCGTATTCCAGGAGCCGCCTTGAGCTACGTCGAAAAACATCTCATCCCGGGTGAGACCATCCAGTATCAGACCAAGTTGCACTGGATCGTCATGCTAGGGCATGTGGCGACAGCCGCGGTATTCGAGCTGCTTGCCATAACATTTCTCGTTGTGTCCTTCTCAGGCTCGAGTGGCACCAAAGCCGTACCTTCGCGCGGCGTCATGCTTTTGGGTGCTCTTCTGTTTTTCGTCATCGGAGGGACCTTCTTCATCGTCGGTTTGTTGAAACGCAATGTCACCGAAATGGCCGTCACCAACAAGCGGGTCATTGTGAAAACCGGCCTCGCGGAGCGCCGCACCAACGAAATCCTTCTCTCCAGAATCGAAAGCGTCGTGGTCGACGAACCAGCACTGGGAAGAATCCTGGGCTTCGGAACAGTGATCGTGCGCGGTACGGGAGGCACACCCGAAGTGTTCCAGAAAATCCAGGATCCTTTGAAATTCAGACAGCAGGTCCAGAGCCAGATAGCAGGAGAACCGAAACCAGCCTAGTTGCAATGATTGCGGAACCACAGCCAGTTTTGAACCGGCGTTCGAAGCCGCGTAAAGTAAATTCATGACCCACAGGCAACCGACAATCGAACAGCCGCTCCTCACAAACCGCTTTGTGGAGGCGCTTGGCTACGCGGCGGAGTTGCATCTCCACCAGCGCCGCAAGGGCAAAGGCCAGCCCTACGTCGGCCATTTGCTTGGTGTCGCGGCCATCGTGATTCAGCACGGCGGCGGCGAAGATGAAGTGATCGCCGCGCTCCTGCACGATGCCGTCGAGGACCAGGGCGGCCTCCCGCGCCTCGATGAAATTCGCGAGAAATTCGGCGGGCGCGTGGCGCGCATCGTCGACGGCTGCACGGATTCCTACGAAGTATCCGGCGAGAAGCGCGATTGGCACGAACGAAAACGTACTTACATCGCCAAGGTGGCGCAGGAAAGCGCCGACGTCCAGTTGGTTTCCGCCGCAGACAAACTCGCCAACGCCAGGGAAATCCTCGCCGACTATCGCGTGGAAGGCGACGCGGTTTTTAGCCGCTTCCAGGGCCGCAAAGAAGGCACGCTCTGGTATTACCGCGCGTTGGTGGATGTGTTCCGCAAAGCCGGCCCCAACCCGCTCATCGACGAACTCGACCGCGTCGTCGCCGAACTCGAATCTCTGGCCCGCGAGTAATTGTTGTCGTCCTAACGGTGGGACTTTCGCTAGAAAGTAATCCCGTTCTGATGGAAGATAGAGAATGGATTACAGCCATCGCCCTCACCAGAGTATCCTGATGGACTGCATGGATCCTCGGGACTGCTGAACGCCGAGAGCACAACGTGGCGGGACCAACAAACATCGTCGTAGTTTCCTCCTCAGCCGTGACCGGCTCGCGCGTCATTCCTTCGGAAGAGGCCGACCGCGCGTTCGGCATGGCCATCGGCAAACTGCGCAGCCGCGCCGGTATTGAATCGCTTGCGTATGCGGCCGAAGACGAGAATGAAGTGGCGCTCGGTGCAAAGGCGGCGCAGGAAGCGCTACAAGCCGCCTCCTGCGGGGCCCAGCAGCTCGACTGGATCATTGCCACCAGCGAAACGCACCACGACTATCCTTCGCTTTCGGCTCAGCTTCACTCCCGCTTGCTCGTCCGTGAAAATTGCGGCGCGCTGGATGTCGGCGGCGCTTGCCTTGGATTGCTCAATGCCGTGGTGCTCGCTCAGTCCCTCCTTCGTTCGGGACAAGCGCGGATCGTTGCTGTCATCACCGCCGATGTCCACAGCCGGACGCTTACTCCGGGCCGTGTGGCTGGTGAATTTGGCGGCCTCTTCGGCGATGGCGCCAGCGCTTTCATCCTCCGCTGTGCGGAAAATGGCAATTCAGGCGTGGGCTATTCACTCGGGGATTTTCTCTTCGGCTGCGCGGGGCAGTACGCTGCCGCCATCCAAGTCAGCGATACCAAGGAGGGTGGACTCCACGTGCGGTTCGATGGCGAAGCTCTTTCTCGCGCCGCCATCACGCGCATGGAAAAAGTTCTCACTGCCGTTGAGTCGCGCAGCGGGATTCCCCGCGCCTCTGTGGGCGGTTTCGCGACGCACCAGCCGAATCCCCGGCTGGTGGCTCTCCTCGCGAAACAGTGCGGCGTTTCGCCGGACACTTTTCCTCCGATTGCCCGAACGGCCGGCAATCTCGGTTCTTCAACGTGCGGAGCGGCGCTGCACGCCACTCTGCAATCGGCTTCAAACCTGGCACGCAGCGAACGCAAGCCGATATTTCTTGCTTCGCTCGGCCCGGGCCTCCTGTATGGCGGTGGCTGGCTTTCGCCCCAGGATGCATCTCTCAGTCCCAAGTCTTGATTAGCTCGGGAAAGAAGGCACATGCTCCACACTGAGAGATCTCAGGTCTGTGAGCCAAGAGCAAGAAACTAAAAACCAAAAACTAACAATTAAAAACTTTCTTCAAGGTCCGGGTCTGGTCCGCGTCGTAAAGCTCGTTTCGACCGCAGGAACTACGCATCCTTGCAACGGCGGCCACCCCGCGTCCGTGGTGGCATTCCGGCACAGCGAGACAATGGCGTTGCTGATTTGCGATGGGTCGACCGCCCCATTGAGCGCTTCGGCATAAACCGTATAACTGTGCCCCACCGCCAGGCCATCGATCTCATACGTTCCGTCGAATTGCGCGGGACCGGCAGCCGTGCAACTCCATCCACCGATCGTCGCGCCGGCAATCGCGCCGCTTGGATTATGCACGGCGACCACGTGCGTCCCGAAGACGCCCGCGACTCCCGGCGGCGAAGCAGGCAGCGCCAACGGATTCGCCGGGAGAATTCTGCCGCGGATTGACCCGACGTGTAATGTGTCTGCCGGATCGGGGTAAAGCACACGCAAGCCCGTACGATCGTCATCGCCGAGCGGGGCATCCGGCTGTTGCGCCGTGGGCCGCGTGCCGCTGATCGTTCCAGGCGCTGGGGCGAAGGGAAACATCATCGCACTCCACACCGCCGAATGGCTGAATCCGAGGAAGTGCCCGAGTTCGTGCGTCAGCACCGATTCCAAGTCGTAGGCTGCTGGCGTCGCCGGGAGCGCCTGTGGCGTCGCAAAGGTGGCGCGCGAATCGCTCGGATTGAAATAAATATCCGCATCCAGGATTTGCCCCAACTGGGTGGAAACTGCGCTGCCGCCTACCTGCACTCCAAGGCGGTCGGTGGTGATTACGCGCGTGAACGCCAACACGCCGGGTGTAAACGCCATGTCCGCTTGATCGAAACAAATGGAATTCACTCCGTCCGAGCCGCAAGCGTTCTGCGTGGCGTTGCGTGCCAGCGGCGCGAAGGTCGCCGGAACCAGCGTCGTTCCACTCACGCTCGGCCATACCGCCATCGATTGCTGAATCGCCTGTTCGATTTCCGTTAAGCGGCCGCCCGCCGTCTGGTTCTGTGTCACGATTGTCACCGGGTTTGCATTAAGCACAGTGCTCCATTGGACAGCGATGCTCCCAGGTGAAGTCAATTGATGCGCGCGCACCGGGCAGGCCGAGCCGCCGGATACTGCCGCCGACTGGCGGACGTCCGGTACAATCATGTCAAAAGAATAAGTTCGCGCCGCCGGCGCAGACCAAATCGCGTAAAACAATGCAAAAGCGCTCGTACCGATTTTCTTTGCCTTACCATTCATCGAGTTTCTCCTAACACGAATCTCACTCAAATGCCGCTCAGCCGCGTCCGTCATGGCGTTTCCTCTTGCAGCGCTTTTCGCAGCTTCAGTTGAAAAATCGCTAGCGGCAAACGGCGGGCTCCGCCGTGCCGGAATTGGCGCGTTCGCGGATCAAAGATCGGCGCCGCCGCGGAATCCTGCGTTACGGTTTCGAGGCCAGTCCGGGCATCTTTTGCAATTCGAAACGTTCCCTGCGACCATCCCAATATGCGGAATGGTTCGCCTTCGTGGTTCCAGAGAAATACGTACGCTTCTTCGCCTGCATAGAACGCCGGCACTCCGTCGATTCGTGAATGCAGAGCGCCAACGCTCCCGCCGAGCATTCGCACCGTCACCACGTTCGGGAGATGGCCCTTGTTTTGCTCCACCACTTCGAAACGAGTCTCCGTCCAAATCTCGCCGTTTTCCCATCGGCTTGCCGCGCCCAGGCAGCGCACCCGCGCCACCGCTGTCGCTTGTTTCGCGAGTTCCTCGAAGCGCATCCTCGAGAACGTGGTGGCATTGGCCACCACAGCGAGCAGGACAAGCCCCGCGAGGAACAGAATCCACAAGAATCTCCTCCGCTGTTCATAACTCATTTCACCGCACCTCCAGGACGCCGCTCGCGGCGGTCTCGTCAAGATTTGTGTTCTGGATGAAAAGCGTGCGGGCGCCCGGCGCGGCACTCGCCGAAATTTGCAGCGTGAGGTGGATGATCCCGAGACCAGCGGGTTGTTTCGAAATGACCGAGACATCGCCGGGCCCGGACACCGTGTAGGTCATGCTGGTATCAAAGCCGCTCTGCGAGAACAAACACACGTCTGCCGTCGCCGTGCCGCTTGTGGGCCGCGTGAGTGGAATGGGATTGCCGCTCAACGTGCAAGAATTGTTGGCGCTGGAAAAAACGCCGAGCGCCGCCACGTTCAAGTCCAAGTCGTTTCCCGGCACGGAGATTCCTGCGGTCGTGGGGTCCACCACTACGATGTCTTTCCCGGTGGCGCTTGGCGCGGCACTGCTCAGCGCAATCACATCATTGGAATGGTTTGGAACGGCGACGACCAGGGACACGACGTTTGATTTTCTGCCGTCCGGGTTTTGCATTTGCACGGAGACGTTTCCTGCAATGGCCACATCCGAGGCAGTTACCGGAGCGGCGCATTCCAGCGCGGAAGTACAGTTCGTTGTCCGCGCGGTACCGGCGATCAGCAGCAACGAACCCGGACCGGGATTCGATGAGGCGTAGCCACTGCCATCCACGCGGAGCGTAAAGCCCTGGGCCGCACCCGCGTACACGCTCGAAGGGTGCAGCGTGAGAATGTTCGCCCCTGTGGAAATGGTGATGTTGGCGATGCCCGATTGCGATGTATCGTCACTGCTGATAGCCACCGCTTGAATCGCGTCAGGACTGGGCGGAGAGTTGGGCGCGGTATAAATTCCGCTGAAGTCAATCGTTCCGCAGGCGCTCATGGCCGAACAAGCGGAACCCCGCACTTGCCAGATCACGTTTTGATTTGCGGTTCCCAGCACAGATGCGGTAAAGCCCTGCACGGCCTGTGGCGCAAGCGTGACGCTTGCCGGTTGGACCGACACCACCACGTGATTGATCACCGTAATCTGCGCGCTCGCGCTTTTCGTGGAATCGGCGGCGCTGATCGCCGTGGCGCTTACCGGATTCGGCGAAGGAATCGCGCCTGGCGCCTGGTATTCCACTTGCGGCGAAGTGGTGCTGGTCACTGTCTGGCAGGGATTCGAGCCCGCAATACAGATTTGGCCAAATGTGCTATTTCCACCGGCCACGCCGTTTACGCTCCAGTTCACGCCGGCGTTCGAAGTCCCAAAAACCTGGGCCGTCAATGTCACGCGGTGATTTCCCGCCAGCGTTGCGGTCAACGGCGAAACGTTCACAGCAACTCCCGGCTGAATCGCCAGGGTCGCCTGCACATTTTTCGAGGAGTCTGCTTGGGAGGTCACGGTCACGGTGTTCGGAGTTGGCGGCGAGGTTGGCGCCGTGTACGTCGCCGAATCCGCGATGGCGCCTCCACCGGTCGACTGCGTCGTGACCACGGTCAAGACACCGCACGAACTCCCACTGCAACCCGGGCCACTCAGCGCCCATGACAGCGCAGGATTTGGATTTGAACCAGGAACCGGTGTCAACGTGGCGACGAGCGTGGCCGTTCCGCTTACTGGCACGCTGGATGGCGCGGAAAGTTGCAACGAAAAACTGCTGGTGATGGTCACCGCCGCGGAAGCCTGTTTCGAAGGGTCGGCGACGCTTTGCGCGGTCAGCGTTACGTTTGCCGGTGAGGGAAGAATTCTCGGCGCGGTGTAGTTCCCGTTCGTATCCGCGGTCCCGCAACCGATCGAGCACGCTGCTCCCGACAAGGTCCAGCGGACCGCCGGATCCGGATGTCCGCTGCTCGATTCGCTCGCGTGAAAAGACTTCGCCGCGCCGAGTTCTACACTCGCGGAGTTTGGTGCCAGCGTCATTGCGATATCGCTGGTGATGGTTGCTGCTGCCGTGTCCGATTTCGTCGGATCCGCGTGGCTCGCTGCCGTGACTTGCACGGTCGCGGGTGAAGGGAGATCGGCTGGCGCGGTGTAGACGCCCGCGGATGTAATTGTTCCCGTGGATGCGCTTCCACCTGGAATGCCATTCACGTTCCAGGCGACGCCCGTGTCTGTTGTGTTCGTCACCGTTGCGCTGAAGTTTAGTTGGTTGCCGAGCAGCACCGATCCATTCTTCGGCGTGACGGTCACCACAATGGAAGGAGGAGGTGGGGGTGGCGGGGAGCCTGCGCCTCCTCCGCCGCAGCCAAACATCCACGTTCCCGCCGTTAGGAGAGTGATGGGGGCGATTCTCGCCGCCCCGAATCTTTTTCTGTTGCTTTGCGGGAAGGGCCGCATACCAGCGGCAAAGCAGGCGAAGGGCCAGCGAATCGGAGAGGGAAGAGGGGTTAGGGATCAGGGGATAGTTGTGTCGCGAGTCTCGTGAAGAAAGCGCTCTGAATCAACATTTTGCAGCCTTTTCCAGCACAAAGCACTCCTTGCCGACGAAATATAGAAATTGTTCTTTGCGGTTCACTTGGGCAAGTCTGCGTTCTGATTCGGAACCCTGTCGCAGCAGTGTTGTTTCATATTGGGACTGGTACCGCCCTATTCCGGCGTTGACTTCCAAAGCGCGCAATCCAATAATTCGCCCATGGCTCGCCCCGACGCTGTGCGCCGCGTTAAGAGTTATTCAGCCGCAAACGGCTATGTCTATCAGTATTACTTCTTCGAAGGGAATCGCGCCGAACGCCGTGGCAACCCCGGCGGAGAATTTACCTATGTCATCTCGGTAGACCGCCGCTCCGCCTTCCCGTTCAAGATCTTCGTCAAGCGCTCCGCCTTGGAGGCCTGGGCCAAGCAGAACGGCCGCCCCCTCACGAGCAGCGAAGAATATGCCGTCGCTAAGATGCGCCTCTTCCAAGCCTTCGATGAAGATGTTGTCCAAGTTCCGGCGGACGGCCAGCCACCCGCGGAAGTGCTGGTCGACGAATCCAACCAGGAAGCGCTCCTCGGCCAGCTGGGGATCTAGCCTGGCTCGGCCCAACGCGGCCCAAACGCAGTGAACCATTTCGAGGGGTGTGGCGTCTGCTTAGGTGTAGGGTAAGGCGGGCGTTCTAGACTCGCGCACGTCGCCGAGCGCACAGCGCTCGCACAGGAAAGAAAGAATGCAGGAGATGGTCCTGACCCAGCCGGGTGGCATGGCGCGGGGTGAGTCGGTGGGCGAGGCAGTGGAAGCCGACGGGAGGCGCGAGTTCGAGACGCGCCTCGCCGAGTGCGGCCCCCTCGCTTACCGCGTGGCTCGCGGTGTGCTACGCAATACTGCGGACGCCGAAGACGTCGCGCAGGAGGCGCTGCTGCGCGCCTACCGGCACTTCGACCGTTTGCGCAACCGCAACCGGTTCCGCGCCTGGCTCGTTCGAATCGCATTTCGGCTTGCGCTCGACCGCCTGCGCTCGAAAAAACGTAGTGAAGTGCGCGACACGCTCTGGTCGCAGCCGGAGCATCGGCCGCCCGCCGCTACCGCGGAAGATCTTGCCGCTTCGAACGAGTTTCAGACGCATCTCGATCGCGCCCTCGAAGAGTTGCCGGAAAAATTGCGGCTGGTTCTTTTGCTCGCGGCCATGGAAGGTCACACCATCGAAGAAATCGCGGGGATGGTTGGCGTTTCCACCGGTACCGTGAAGTCCAGAATTTTTTATGCCCGAAAGCAGTTAGCGGAGAAGTTGCGATGCCATGCGAACACCATAAAGACGCGTTAATCCAAGCGGCCGCCAGCGGTGTTGAGCCCGAGGGCGAATTGGGCGCGCATCTGGAAGCCTGCGATTCCTGCCGCGCAGCCTTCGCGGAAGAACAAGCCCTTTTTGCTTCCATCGATGCCGGCCTTCACGCGAGGGCCAACGCCGAAGTTCCGGTTTCTCTCTTGCCGCGCGTTCGCGCCCGGCTCGATGAAGCAGGCGCTCCCAGGAACAGTTGGATAACCAACGGATTTGTTTTGGCGACTGCCGCAGTGGTGGTTGTTGCTTTTTTTGCCGCGCGTGCCGTCCGGCATATCAACGCGGGACGCGAGCCAGTTGCGAGCGTAGAGAGAACGAATGTGCCGCAGGTGGCACCGCCATCACCGAGACAAAGCCCCGTCGTCGTATCTTC
>Ga0307479_10006858_pt1 | contig 10485 bp, 10 predicted proteins | sample atmos_gasesECM4C_FD_203743 | JGI IMG/M metagenome (GOLD analysis project Ga0307479, IMG submission 203743) | Hardwood forest soil microbial communities from Morgan-Monroe State Forest, Indiana, United States - atmos_gasesECM4C_515 | ecosystem: Environmental > Terrestrial > Soil > Temperate...
CGCACGCGCCGCGGCCGGGAAATGCGGGCACGGAAAAAGCGCGGTTCCCATGCCCCAGCCGACGCGAAAACCGTTGCTGTCGGTCATCAGTCCTGGCGCAAGCGGACGCTTCGACCAGCCGAACGCTTCCGCCCCTTGCGCATAACATTCGCGCAGTGCCTTGGAGGAGAATGGCCGGCCGGTACCGGGCTCTGTCTCCGCATAGTTGAGGAGACGGAATTCGAGCGGATCCAGTCCGCAGGCTTCCGCCGCCTCGTCGATCGCGATCTCCAGCGCTGCCGAGCCGGGCGCTTCGCCGGGTGCGCGCATCGGACCGGGCGTGCCGGTGTCGAGACGCAGGCCTTCGTGTTCGGCCAGAAGGGCCGGACTTGCGTAGAGCGGCAGCGCGGCGTTGGCCGCCGGCTCGATGAAGTCGTCGAAGCTGGAGGTGGCGGTGAGGGCGCGATGATGCAGCGCAGTGAGGCGGCCGTTTGCATCGGTGCCGAGACGCAACGTCTGCCACGTGGGCGCGCGATGCGAGACCGGGCCATACATCTGCGCGCGGCTGTAGACGAGCTTGACGGGCCGGTTCAGCGCCCGCGCCGCGACGATCGCAAGCATCTGCGGCCCGTTGGCGAAGCCCTTCGAACCGAAGCCGCCGCCGATAAAGGGCGAGCGAATCAGGACGTTCTCGGGCGGAATGCCGAGATAGGCTGCGTAGATGGCTGTGCTCATCACGATCGCCTGGTTGGGGATGTCGAGGATCACGTGATCGCCATCCCAGCGCGCGACGACGCTGTGTGGCTCCATGGCGTTGTGATACTGCGCCGGCGTTTCGTAGGCGGCCTCGGTGATATGGGTCGCGGCGGCGAAGCCGGCATCGATGTCGCCGAACGCCACGCGCGACGGACCGCCCATGCCGGCCATCGCGGTCGCGAAGCGTTCGCCGTTTTCGATGCCGGTGCGGGCGGGCTCGCTCTCGTAGCGCGGTTTCAGCAGCACCGCCCCTTCGGTCGCCGCCTCGAGTGTTTCGGCGATCACCAGCGCGATCGGCTGGCCGGGGTAACGCACGCTGTCGTCCTTCAACGCCTCGAAACGAAACGCAAAGGGATGAAACTTGTTGTCCGGATCGACGGCCAGGCGCGGACAATTGTCCGGCGTGTAAACCTCGACCACGCCGGGATGCGCCTTTGCGGCGGCGACATCGAGCGCCGCCACGCGCCCGCGCGCGATGGTGCTGATGGCGCTGACCGCATAGAGCAGGCCGTCAGGCACGTTGTCCGCCGCGAAGGTGGCGCGGCCGGTAACTTTCAGCGGACCGTCGCGGCGCGTGATGGGTTGGCCGGCATTGGAGCCGAAACGTTGGTGGCGCACGGGCTCAGGCGACACGGGACTCTCCCGCCTTGCTTTCGGTGGAGAACGCAGACGCTGGCAGCGCCGGCATGATTTGGGGCGTGCCATCGGCGGCGGATCGCAGTGCGCGCACGACAAGGCGCCGGGCAAGATCGATCTTGAACGCATTGTTGCCCGAGGGAGCAGCCCCTTCGAGCGCGGCCGAGGCGGCGCGTTCGAACGAGTCCTTGCCCGGCGGTGCGCCGGCAAGAACCGCTTCCGCATCGAGCGCGCGCCAAGGCTTGGTGCCGACCCCGCCCATCGCGATGCGTGCACTTCGAATGGTGTTGCCTTCGATCTCCAGCGCAGCGGCAGCCGATACGACAGCAGAGGCAAAGGAGGTGCGCTCGCGCAGCTTCAGGAAGCGGGCGTGACCGGCAAAGCGGGCGGCGACGCCGGGAATGCGCAGCGCAACGATGAGCTCGCCGGGCGCGAGCGCTGTCTCGCGTTCGGGTGTGTGGTGCGGCAGGAGGTGCAGTGCATCGAGCGCGATCTCGCGTGCGCCCGCCGGGCCTATCACTTCGACGACGGCGTCGAGCGCGACGAGCGGCACGCAGACATCGGACGGGTGCGTCGCGATGCAGTGCTCGCTCCATCCCAGCACCGCGTGCAGCCGGTTCTGACCGCCGCTCGCATCGCAGCCGGAGCCCGGCGCGCGCCGGTTGCAGGCACTGGCCGTGTCGGTGAAATAGGCGCAACGCGTACGCTGCATCAGGTTGCCGCCCAGTGTTGCTGCATTGCGCAATTGCGCCGAGCCGGTGGCGAGCAACGCTTCGGCAACCGCCGGGAAGGTGCGCGCCACGCGCGCGTCATAAGCAAGATCCGCATTGCACACGCGTGCGCCGATCCGTACCCCCCCATCGGAAAGCCACTCGATGTCCTCGAGGCCGGGCAGAAGCGCGATGTCGACGACGCGCGAAGGACGGAGAGCGCCCAGCTTCATCAGGTCGACGAGATTGGTGCCGCCGGCCAGGAAGGCGGATCCCGGAATCGCTGCCGCCGCCACCGCTTCGGCGATGCTGGCGGGACGGACATAGTCGAAGCGGTTCATGCCGCATCCTTTCGTTTCGCTGCGTTCAGTGTTCGCTGCGCATCGAGCACGGCCTCGGTGATGCCCTTGTAGGCGCCGCAACGGCAGAGATTGCCGCTCATCAACTCGCTGACGCGCTCCGGATCGTCGCCGGCATGGCCTTCGGCGATGAGACCCACCGCACTCATGATTTGGCCTGGCGTGCAAAACCCGCACTGCATGCCGTCATGGGCGATGAACGCCGCCTGCACGGGATGCAGCGTCTCGCCATCGGCCAGGCCTTCGATCGTGAGAACGCTCGCACCATCGAGACTCACGGCGAGCGCCAGGCAGGAATTGATGCGCCGCCCGTCGACCAGAACAGTGCAGGCGCCGCACTGGCCGCGATCGCAGCCCTTCTTGGCGCCGGTGAGTGCGAGACGCTCGCGCAGAAGGTCGAGCAATGTCACCCGCGGATCGTCGAGCGGGATGACCCGCTTCTCGCCATTGATTGTCAGGCCGATGGAGAGTGTCATGCGTGCTCCCTGCTTTGCGTTGCGTCGCGCAGGCGTGCAAGCCGCCGAAAAGCGCGGCGGAATGGCGTCTGACTTCGCGGGCTGTGCATGCTAGTTATACGGAGGGTGCCTCCGTTTTTCAAGAGGATTGCCGTGCTGGATCGTCATGAGCGCTAGGATTGCGAAGAAGACGCGCAAGCCGCGCGCGGATTCGCTGCGCAATCGCGAGCGCGTTCTCGAAGCGGCGACGCAGACTTTCAGCGCCGGCGGTGCGGGCGCCAGCCTTGAGGCCGTGGCGCGCAAGGCTGGCGTCGGCATCGGCACGCTTTATCGCCACTTCCCGACCCGCGAGGCGCTGTTCGAGGCGGTTTATCGCCAGGAGGTCGAACTGCTGGTCGAACTCGCCGCGACGCTGGCGCGCAAGGGCGATCCGGTCGATGCGCTCCGCCAATGGCTGCGCGCCAATGTGCGCCTGGCGGCGACCAAGAAAGGCATGATCGCGGGCCTGCAACTCGCGGCGCACAATCCGTCGGAGCTCAAGGCGTATTCCTTCCAGAGGTTGACCGAGTCCGTTGGCGTGCTCCTCAGGCGTGCAAGCGCCGCCGGCAAGATCCGCGCCGATGTCTCGCCCGACACGTTGCTCAGGATGCTGGTCGGGATTTTCTATTCATCGGGCGACGGCGACTGGCAGCCGGAGGCGCTCAGGCTGGTCGACGTGTTTGTCGACGGGTTGCGCAAGCGGTAATTCGCGCCCGATCTTTGACCAAGTGATTCAACGAACTCCCGAGAGCGATTTGCTGACGTGATGAGTGCTTCGTGGAAGGTCTTATGATTGTCTCGAGCTTAAAACTATTGATTTCAAACATTTCGAGATGGCGCTCCCAACGAGAATCGAACTCGTGTTTCAGCCTTGAGAGGGCCGCGTCCTAACCGCTAGACGATGGGAGCAAGCGGGACGGCCGCTTATACCGTTCGCTCCGGCAGCCGATCAAGCAAAGCCAGTTCCTGAAATCCGCTTGCCTCGCGCTGAAAGGCGCGGAAAAGCATTTTGCTTCCGGAAACGGCGGCTATGAGCCAGACAAATCCCTCTTCGGAGTTGCCGGCCAAGTCCAGGGCAGAAGGTTCTGCGGCGCCGTTCGGATGCGAGTGATAGCACCCGACGATAGCCCGCCCCGTTCCTCGCAAAGCGCGCGCGAGCGCGACGTGGGCCGACGGATCGATCTCAAAGCGATCGGGCTCGGTCGCGAGGTTTCGCGTGGAGCGATGGTAGAGAACGCGGAGCACCTCGCCCAACCGCGTGCCGACGAGCAGGCCGCAGCACTCGCGCGGCAACGCCGCGCGCGCTTCCTGCGCGATCCGCTCTCTAAGACCGTCCGGAATCAGAATTGGGCGCATCGCGCGAGATACCGGTCTTCAGCGCGACGCGGATTTGATCTGGCTGACAAGGCGGCCTGACTGAACATCGACGATGTCGATTTCATCGCCCGCAGGCGACCGCACGTGCAGGATCACGCGACCCGGCTGGGAATCGACGCTCAGGATTCGCGCGCCCGGCTCGAGACTGTATTTTGCCGGAGATGTTGCACTTTCCGCGCTCGCGTGGCTCATCTTCATGACGATGCCGGCCACCAGAACCGCGAAAGCGATGACAAGCAGCACGCCGAGAATGATGACGGCGGCCCGCGCCAGGCGATAGCTTAGCGTGTCTTTTGGATCGTCCTTTGTGGCAAACGCTTCCGACAAACTATCTCCTGCCGGCTCCGCCCGACATCATGCCGTCGTCCCGGCAGAGCATGAAGGCTGGCGCCTCGATCGGTTTCTGACGGCCGCGCTCTCCGAACTCAGCCGTTCGCGACTCCAGCAACTCATAGAGGAAGGGCGCGTCTCGCACGACGGAAAAACGATAGGAGACGCCAATCACAGGGTCAAACAAGGCGAGACCTACATTGTCGAGGTGCCCCGGCCACTCGATGCCGAGCCCCGCGGCGAAGCGATCCCCCTGAACGTCGTTTACGAGGACAGCGACCTGATCGTGATCGAAAAGCCGTCGGGTCTCGTGGTGCATCCAGCCGCCGGCAATCCCACCGGTACCCTCGTCAATGCACTCATCGCCCACTGCGGCGCATCGCTCGGAGGCATCGGGGGCGTCGCCCGTCCCGGAATCGTTCATCGCCTGGACAAGGACACGAGCGGGCTTCTCGTCGCCGCAAAAAACGAGCGGGCAATGGCGAGCCTGGCGAAGCAATTCGAGCACCACGCCATCGAGCGCGCCTATCACGCCGTTGTCTGGGGCGCGCCCCGTGCGGGAGCGGGAATGGTCGAAGGACGGATCGGCCGCAATCCCTTCGACAGGAAGCGCATGGCCGTGATGCGCACTGGCGGCAAGGAGGCGCGCACGCGCTACCGCGTCCTGGAACCCTTCGGACCGCGCCCCTTTGCTTCGCTGGTCGAGTGCCGCCTCGAGACCGGGCGCACCCACCAAATTCGCGTGCATCTGACGCACCTCGGCCATCCGCTGATCGGCGATCCGTCTTACGGCCGTGCCCGCCAGTCGCCGCGGCCAAAAAACCGCGCTGAGGAAATGGCCTACACAGTGGCGGCGGATTTTCCGCGGCAGGCGCTGCATGCTTATTTGCTCGGGTTCCATCACCCTTCTCTGCACAAGCCCATGCGGTTCGAATCGCAATGGCCCGATGACTTCAAGGGATTGGTCGAGGCGCTGCGCGGCTTGAACCTTACGCAACAATGACTAACTACTGAGACGGGTCAGTGTCCTTAAGCTCAAGAAAAGTTGCTATCCTTCCGCCGCGTCGAACGTTGTATGGATCATGAAAGCCACGACGGGCGGCCGCCCTTCACCGGCGGCGCGGCACATCTGAGGTCACGCAAATGAGCAGTCGAGGCCTTCCCGCCCTCCAGGGCGAAGGCGGTCTTTCACGCTATCTGTCCGAGATCCGGAAGTTTCCGCTTCTGGAGCCGGAAGAGGAGTACATGCTTGCCAAAAGGTGGCGCGAGCACGAGGACCCGGGCGCAGCCCGCAAGCTCGTGACCAGCCATCTTCGCCTCGTCGCCAAGATCGCGATGGGCTATCGCGGCTACGGCCTTCCCGTCTCCGAAATCATTGCCGAAGGGAACGTAGGTCTCATGCAGGCCGTCAAGCGCTTCGAGCCCGACAAGGGTTTCAGGCTCGCGACCTATGCGATGTGGTGGATCCGCGCAGCGATCCAGGAATACATCCTGCGCACCTGGAGCCTGGTGAAACTCGGCACAACGGCAAGCCAGAAGAAGCTGTTCTTCAATCTGCGCAAGGCGAAGAACAAGATCCAGGCCATCGAGGAAGGCGATCTGACGCCCGCGCACACGACGGAGATTGCAACCAAGCTCGGCGTCACCGAAGCCGAAGTGACCAGCATGAACCGGCGGCTCTCGGCGCCCGACTCCTCGCTCAATGCTCCGCTTCGCTCCGATTCCGAAGCCGAGTGGCAGGACTGGATCGCCGACGAGACGCTCGATCAGGAAACTCGCATGGCCGAACGCGAAGAGCTCGGCGAGCGTCATGAGCTCCTGGAAGGCGCGCTACACGAACTGACCGAGCGCGAGCGCGACATCATCAAAGCGCGGCGCCTGCAGGAAGAGCCGGCAACGCTGGAAGAGCTCTCGCAGAGATACGGCGTAAGTCGCGAGCGTGTCCGGCAGATCGAAGTTCGCGCTTTCGAGAAGCTGCAGAAGGGCATGAAGGACGCACTCGCCACCAAACGATCGGCAAGTCTCAGTCCGGCGTGACGATCGCTGGCGCGCCGTTCGCGATGGTCGCAACCACTATGCGCGGGCAACTGTTCTCCCGCGATTCGTTCTGCGTCTAACGTCTCATCGCCGTTTCAGAGGCAAGCCAGATGAAATTCAAGCTTTGGCAGGTCGACGCCTTCGCATCGAAGCCGCTCGGGGGAAACCCCGCGGCGATCGTTCCGCTCTCGGCCTGGATCGACGAAAGCCTGATGCAGAAAATCGCGAACGAAAACAATCTGGCCGAGACCGCCTACATTGTTCGCAAAGGTCCGGGGCACTATGCGTTGCGCTGGTTCACGCCGGAAAGCGAAGTCGAGCTTTGCGGGCATGCGACATTGGCGACGGCATGGCTTCTTTTCGAGCAACTCGACACGGAATTGAAATCGGTCGCCTTCGAGACGCGTTCGGGAACGCTGACTGTCGATCGCGGCCGAGACGGTTATCATCAGATGTCGCTTCCATCGGACCGAGTCGCACCGTTCGAAGGACCGGAAGGATTTGCCGAAAAGATCGGTGAGGCACTTGGGACGACCGCGCCAACGGAGATTCTCAAAGGCCGCTATCTGTTTGCCGTCTGGCGGAACGCGGAGGCAGTCCGTGCCATCGGAGGCGCCGGCGATATCGGCCGCCTGCTTCGCTCGGTCGGTCTCTGGGGCTTGATCGCAACGTCGCCCGGCGATCATGGCTACGATTTCATTTCGCGCTTCTTTGCGCCGGATAAAGGCGTGCCCGAGGATCCCGTCACCGGCTCGGCGCATTGTGCGCTCACACCGTTCTGGGCCGCGCGCCTGAAGAAGAAGACCTTATCGGCGAGACAGGTTTCACCGCGCGGCGGCGACGTGCGCTGTACCGACGCGGGCGATAGAACCGTTCTCTCGGGTCCCTGCGCGCTCTATCTGACGGGAGAGATCGAAGTTTAGCAGACGGTGACGCGTTGTCTTCCGGTGCATTCCGCATTCGAGCCAGCCGACACCGCTGCGCCATTGACCCGGTCCGTCACAGCCTCTATATCGCGCGTGGGCCACGCTTCCCCAACGAAGCGCAGTCATTCTGGAAGGAATGAAACATGACCGGTAGTGAACCGGCCGTGCGCCCCGCACGGCCTTTTTTTTCGTCCGGACCTTGCGCCAAGCGGCCGGGCTGGACTCCTGAAGCGCTCGGCGGCGCGCTGCTCGGCCGCTCGCATCGTTCGAAACCCGGAAAAGCAAAGCTCAAGCAGGCGATCGATCGCACGCGCGCATTGCTCGGAATCCCGCCGGACTATCGCATCGGAATCGTTCCCGCGTCCGACACGGGCGCCGTCGAGATGGCGATGTGGTCGATGCTCGGAGCGAAACCGGTCGACGCCTTCGCCTGGGAGAGTTTTGGCGAAGACTGGGTGACCGACGTCGTCAAGCAGTTGAAACTGAAAGACGCGCGCGTGCTGAAAGCCGCTTACGGAGAGATTCCCGATCTCGGTGCCGCGGACCCCCAGCACGACATTGTTTTTCTCTGGAACGGTACGACCAGCGGCGTTCGGGTCCCTGACGGCGACTGGATCGCCAAGGATCGTGAGGGAATCACGATCTGCGACGCAACGAGCGCCGCCTTTGCCATGGATCTGCCCTGGGACAAGCTCGATGTAACCACTTTCTCCTGGCAGAAAGCGCTGGGTGGTGAAGCTGCGCACGGCATGCTTGTTCTGTCGCCGCGGGCCGTCGCGCGCCTCGAGAGCTACACCCCGGCCTGGCCGGTTCCGAAGATCTTTCGCCTGACCAAGGGCGGCAAGATCGTCGACGGCATCTTCGAGGGCGAGACGATCAATACGCCCTCGATGCTGGCGGTGGAGGACTATCTCGACGCGCTCACCTGGGCCGAAGGTGTCGGTGGACTCAAAGCGCTCATCGCGCGCGCAGATGCAAACCTGGGCGTCATTTCGCGATGGGTGCGCGAGTGCGGCTGGGCTGATTTCCTCGCAAAGGAACAGGGAGCGCGTTCCAACACCAGCGTCTGCCTGAAGATCATCGATCCCTGGTTCGCGGGCCAGAACGCGGATGCGCAGGCAAATCTCGCCAAAACCGTCGCGTCGCTCCTGGAAAAAGAAGGGGTGGCGTTCGATGCGGGAAGCTACCGTTCGGCCCCGCCAGGCCTGCGTATCTGGTGCGGAGCGACTGTCGAGCGAAGCGACCTCGAAGCGCTGATGCCTTGGCTCGACTGGGCATGGGACAAAGCGAAAAGCTGAACGGAGCGAGGCAGGTGCAGCCCGTGCGCTTCGAGCCCGAAAACCCGTTGGAGCGCGCGCTCGTGCGCGCGATGCAAGACGCTGCTGCGAGGCCGGAGTTCTATCGGCTCCTAATGACTTCGAACCTGTTTGTCGTCGGCGAGGTGGGCCGGCCCCTGCCACCCGATGATCCAGCCGAGCTCCAGACTGACGATATGCTGAAGCTAGCTTTTGTCGAACGCGAAGGGCGGAAGTACCATCCTGTCTTCAGCGCGCTTTCGCGTCTTCGCAGCTTCACGCCGCCCGACAAGCAACACTTTTGCCTGCTCGGACGCGATCTCTTCCTGACGACCGCCGGTGCACAATTCGTGCTGAATCCAGGATGCGATTTCGGCAAGGAGCTTGGTCCCGACGAAATCGGGTACTGGCTTTCGCAGTTCGCCGGACAACGATCGGCGAGTGCGACGAAGCGAACGGTGGCGGTCCCCCAAAAGAGACCGGCGGTGCTCCTCAAGGCGCTGGGCGTTCTTTTCGTCAATCGGCAGGTGCGGTCGGCACGCCTTGTCGAAATTCGCGAGGGCAAGACGAAACTCGTTCTTGCGGTAGAAACCGACGCCGATTGGCGCAGGCTGAGGCGCGAAATAAGCGCCGCGGCGCACCTTGCCGCTCCCAAATTCGACTTCGAACTTCTGCAGCTCAATCGGGGGGATCGTCGCGACGCGTTCACGCGCCAGATCTTTGCCATCCCGCCTTTCTATGTGCGCAAGCAATTCCAGGAACAGAAGGAACCAGCCTCATGACTCCCCGCGTGCTCATTGCAGACAAGCTATCGCCGGCAGCCGTTGCGATCTTCAAGGAGCGCGGCGTCGAAGCCGACGCAAAGCCGGGCCTCAGCAAGGAGGAGCTTCTTTCCATCGTCCATGAGTACGACGGCATTGCGATCCGCTCTGCGACCAAGATCACCGCCGACGTCATCAAAGCGGCAAAGCGTCTCAAGGTCGTCGGCCGGGCCGGCATCGGCGTCGACAATGTCGACATTCCGGCGGCGACCGCAGCCGGCGTCATCGTCATGAACACACCGTTCGGCAACTCGATAACGACGGGGGAGCACGCGATCGCACTCATGATGGCCCTTGCGCGTGAGCTTCCTGCCGCCAACGCCTCCACGCATGCGGGGAAGTGGGAAAAGAACCGCTTCATGGGCGTCGAGCTGACCGGCAAGACGCTCGGCCTTGTCGGGGCCGGCAATATCGGCTCGATCGTCGCGGATCGCGCCAAGGGCCTGAAGATGAAGGTCGTAGCCTATGATCCCTATCTCTCCGCCGAGCGTGCCGCCGACATGGGCGTAGAAAAAGTCGAGCTGAACGATCTGCTCGCGCGCGCCGATTTCGTAACCCTGCACACCCCGCTCACCAACGAGACTCGCAACATCATCTCGGCCGATGCCATTCAGCGCATGAAAAAAGGCGCACGGCTCATCAATTGCGCGCGCGGCGGCCTGGTCGACGAGAGGGCTCTCAAGGCGGCGCTGGACAGCGGCCATCTCGCGGGAGCGGCGCTGGATGTCTTCGAGGAGGAGCCTGCAAAGTCAAACCTCCTCTTCG
>Ga0307479_10006859_pt1 | contig 10484 bp, 10 predicted proteins | sample atmos_gasesECM4C_FD_203743 | JGI IMG/M metagenome (GOLD analysis project Ga0307479, IMG submission 203743) | Hardwood forest soil microbial communities from Morgan-Monroe State Forest, Indiana, United States - atmos_gasesECM4C_515 | ecosystem: Environmental > Terrestrial > Soil > Temperate...
GCTCCGACACTCTCGGTGATCTCCCAGCTGTCGTTGTCGGTTCTGACGTTGCTCATTTTGGGCTCACTCCCCCGCCCGCTCGGCCGCCACAAACAGAGTCTTCGGGGCGGCGTCTTCGATGTCCTGCGGTGGCCTGCGGTCGTAGAGGGCCATCAGCTCCCCGGCCGGCGTCACCGTCACGTCCCAGCCGTGGCGACGTAACCAGGTGTCGACGTCTTCGCGCTCCTCGAAGTACCACAGGTCTTGGACGTCGGGGACGTCGCGTTCCGGCTCCAGTTTCGCCATCAGGTCGCGCACCCGCTGCATCGTCTCGCGCTGCTTCGCGCGGGCGTCCTCGTCGAGGAAGTCGGGGCCGGGCGCCTCCACGGCAATCCGGCTGCCGGCGGCACTCAGCGAATGCACACGCTCGAAAAGCAGCTCCTGGGCGACCGCAGGCAGAAACGGCAACAGCCCCTCGGCCGACCAGGCGCTGGCCGCCGCGGTGTCAAAGCCTGCCTGTCGCAACGCCGCCGGCCAGTCGTGGCGCAGGTCTACCGGAACATGCACCAGGTTGGATGTCGGCTGCGCTCCGTTTTCGCGCAACGTCGACGCCTTGAATTCCAGCACCCGGGGCTGGTCGAGTTCGTAGACCCTGATGCCGTCGGGCCAGGGCAGCCGCCAGGCCCGCGAGTCCAAACCGGCCGCCAGGATCACCACCTGATGCACGCCCGAGCGGGCGGCATCGAGGAAGAACCGGTCGAAAAACGACGTCCGAGCGGCCATGTAGTCGACCATTCCCTGCATACGCGGCTTCAGGTCGGGTTCGGCCTCGGCGATCTCGGCGGGCAGGTCGGGCGCCGCGAACCAGTTCCACATACCGTCTCCGGCGGCGTCGAGGAACACCCGCGCGAAAGGGTCGCTGATCAGCGGGTTTTCACTTTCGGTTTCCGCCGCGCGGGCGGCCGCGACGCCCAGCGCCGTCGCACCCACGCTCTCGGTGATCTCCCAGGTGTCGTTGTCGGTTCTGCGCACGCTCATGTCCTCCAATTCGCTAGCACGTCTACATAGCGACCCTACGCGCACTGCGTGTGAACAAGCTGTCGGTCAGGTTCATGCACGCTTACCCCGAGGCATCCGGTTAAGTTGTCGGCGGGCCGCTAACAGCGCGGCCCGACCCAAAGGATCTCGAAGGATCTTGGACATGCGGGTTGACGGGCGCGACATCAGCGTTTCGGGCAGCTTGCTGCAACCACTGACCCGACGGACCAACGACATCCTGCGGCTGGGCGCCACCGTGGTCTTCTTCGGGATCGTGATCGCCGGTTCGCTGATCACCCGCCCGCAGTGGGTCGCGCTGGAAAAGTCGATCTCCGAGATTGTCGGGGTGCTGACACCCACCCAAGCCGATCTCGTCTACCTGGTGTACGGCATCGCGATACTGGCGCTGCCGTTCGCGATCCTGATCGGATTGATCGCCGCACGGCAGTGGAAACTGCTTGGCGCGTACGCGGCCGCGGGACTGCTCGCCGTTCTTCCGCTCTCGATCGGCGGCAACGGCATCGCGGCACCCCGATGGCATTTCGACCTTTCCGACCGGCCCCAAACCGTGTTGGCCCAGGTCCTGGATGACCCGAGGTGGATCGCCATGCTCGCAGCGGTGCTGACCGTGTCGGGCCCCTGGCTTCCCGCACGCTGGCGACACTGGTGGTGGGCGCTGCTGCTGGCCTTCGTGCCGATCCATCTGATCGTCAGCGCGATAGTTCCGGCCCGCTCCTTACTGGGACTGGCGGTGGGCTGGTTCGTCGGCGCGCTGGTGGTTCTGGTCGTCGGCACTCCCGCTCTCGAGGTGCCGCTGGATGGTGCCGTGCGCGCGCTGGCCAAACGCGGATGCGTGGTCTTTAGCCTGCAGGTGGTCCGGCCGGCCGGACAGGGGCCGCTGGTTCTTTCAGCCGCATGCCAGGATTCCGATTCGGCCTCCAACACCGCAGTGGTCGAGTTGTACGGCCCACATCAACGCAGCGGTGGCGCACTGCGCCAACTGTGGCGGAAGCTGAGGCTGCGCGGCTCCGAGACCGCACCCCTTCAGACCTCCATGCGTCGTGTCGTCGAGCACCGCGCGCTGATGACCATCGCGGTCGGTGAGGTGGGAGTTGCGAACACATCGACGATTGCCGTGGCCGAACTCGACCGCGGCTGGATGTTGTACGCGCACCAGCCCGTTCAAGGGCTTCCTCTCGACGAATGCGCGAGCACGACACCGGTCGCCAAAGTGTGGGAATCGCTGAAAACTTTGCAGGACCAACAGATCTCACATGGTGATTTGCGCAGCAACGAGATCACCGTGCACGACGGCGCCGTGCTGTTCGGCGGATTCGGCAGCGCCGAATACGGCGCCGTCGACGCCCAAATCCAGTCCGACCTCGCACAACTTCTGGTGACAACGTCAGCGCTGTATGACCCGAAATCCGCGGTAGCTGCGGCGATAGACGTGTTCGGTAAAGACACCATCTTGACGGCATCCCGCAGGCTCACCAAAGCTGCTGTGCCAAAACGTATTCGACAGTCGATAGCCGACGCCGGTGCCGTCATCTCCGCCGCCCGTGCGGAGGTAAAGCGCCAAACGGGTGCCGATCAGATCCAAGCCGCGACGATCACCCGGTTCAGCCGCAGCCAGTTCATTCAACTGGTGCTGCTCGGCGCGCTGGTCTATGTGGCATATCCCTTCATCAGCACCGTGCCGACCTTCTTTGCGGAACTTCGAAACGCGAACTGGTGGTGGGCGCTGCTGGGCTTGATGGTGTCGGCGCTGACCTATGTGGGTGCGGCAGCCGCGTTGTGGGCCTGCACCGATGGAACGGTGAACTTCTGGAAGCTGTCAATCGCGCAGGTAGCCAACACTTTTGCCGCAACCACTACCCCGGCGGGCGTCGGCGGGCTGGCGCTCAGCACCCGGTTCTTGCAGAAAAGCGGACTGTCCGCGATGCGAGCCACCGCGGCGGTGGCGTTACAGCAGGCGGTGCAGGTGATCGTCCACCTCATATTGCTGATCTTGTTCAGCACCGTCGCGGGCGCGTCGATGGATCTCAAGCATTTCGTCCCGGATGCCACGGTGCTGTACCTGATCGCGGGCGTGGCGCTGGGCATCCTCGGAGCATTTCTGCTCGTGCCCAAGCTGCGGCACTGGCTGGGGACGGCGGTGCGCCCGAGGCTGAAGGAGGTAACCGTCGACCTGGTCGAGCTGGCCCGCGAACCGAAACGATTGGCGCTAATCGTACTCGGTTGCGCTGGAACGACTCTCGGTGCGGCACTGGCGCTGTGGGCCAGTGTCGAAGCCTTCGGCGGTGGCGCGACGTTCGTCACCTGCACCGTGGTGACGATGGTCGGCGGAACGCTCGCCTCGGCCGCACCGACGCCGGGTGGCGTCGGTGCAGTCGAGGCAGCATTGATCGGTGGTCTCGCCGCCTTCGGCGTACCGGCGGCCGTCGGTGTGCCGTCGGTTCTGCTGTATCGGGTGCTCACCTGCTGGCTGCCCGTATTCGTCGGCTGGCCCGTGATGCGGTGGCTCACCGAGAACGACATGGTCTAACCGCCGCCGGTTTGCCGCCGCCGGCCGCAGCCCCGCCGAAGCCAGCCAGCAACGTTCCCTGTCGACGTCGGCTAGTCTCATTCCGCGTGGCTGGCGCTGGTACCGGCCCAATTTCCGGGAGAAGTGAAACGAAAGCGGTGCGTCATATGGCACCATCGTCTTCTCTCAGCCGGCGGATCCTTCCGATCCCCCAACGACCTCGGCGCTCGTCGCCAAGCTAAACGGTGATGTCGGCCCGGCGAAGATCATCCAATACGCCCCCGGCGAGGTGCAGAACCTGCCCGGATGCCAGGGCGCCATCTTCGTGCTTCAGCTCAACGCCGACGCGCTCGCCAGCGACCAGGGGCCGTTGACGGACGCCATGAACATTGTCGACGACCAGACCACCCATCGCGGTCTGAGTCAGGGGGCGGATCGCGCCGCGGAGACGAACACGCTCCGCGGCGCGCCGTCTTCCAGCCCCTCGGGAGCGCTGCGGCCGTAGCGGGCCATCAACTCCTCGGCCGGCGTCGCCGACACGTCCCAGCCGTGATCCCGCAACCACCCGGCGACGTCGGCGCGGTCCTCGAAGTACCACAGGTCCTGGAAGTCCGGAACCTCACGGCCTGCCGCTTTAGCCACGACCTCTCGGTAACGCTGCATCTGCGATCGCACCCGCTCACGGCCCTCGGGCGTGTTGAAGTCGCGGCCGGGCGCCTCCACCGCGATCCGGCTGCCCGGGACGCTCAGCGCCTGAACACGCTCGAACAGCAGATCCTGGGCCACCGCCGGCAGAAATGGCAACAGTCCCTCAGCCGACCACGTGCTCGGAGCCGAGTCATCAAAACCCGCCTGCCGCAACGCCGCCGGCCAGTCATGCCGTAGATCGACAGCAACCCCGACCCGGCGACACGTCGGCTGGGCGCCGTATTCCTGCAGGGTCGACGTCTTGAACTCCAGCACCTTGGGTTGGTCGAGCTCGTACACCGTCGTCCCGTCTGGCCACGGTAACCGCCACGCCCGTGAGTCCAGGCCGGCCGCCAGGATGACCACTTGTCGCGCGCCCGCGTTGGCGGCGTCCAGGAAGAACCCGTCGAAAAACGCTGTGCGCGAAGCCATGTAATCGACCCTCGCCTGCATGCGCAGCGCTACATCCGGCTCGGCTTCGACAACCTCGGGCGGCAGCTCGGACAGTCCGAACATGTTCCACAAGCCCTCGCCTGCGGCGTTCAAGAAGACCCGCGCGAATGGATCGCTGATCAACGGGTTCGCGCTCTCGGTCTCAGCGGCGCGGGCCCCAGCGACGCCCAGCGCCGTCGCTCCCACGCTCTCGGTGATTCCCCAGCTGTCGTCATCGGTCCTGGCCATGATCAACCTCCCTGCCCGTTGTGCCTGTCCATCGCGCCGACGCCGAGGTTACGTGTCGTCGGCGTTCCCCCCAACCCCGATTGGTCTTATGGTGTTGGCGTGGCAGAACAGTCGTACCCGATAGACGTCGGGCACCCGCCGTCGGCTCTACTCCGCGTCGTCAACCCGATGCTGCGCTCGCTGCTGCGCACTCCGCTCGCCGGCTCCGCGCGCAAGCAACTGATGGTGTTGAGCTTCACCGGGCGAAAGACGGGGCGACCGTACTCAATTCCATTGAGCGCACACGTGATCGACAATGATCTCTACGCGCTGACCGCCTCTCCCTGGAAACAGAACTTCCGCGGCGGCGCCGCTGCCGAGGTCGTCCACGACGGCAAGACAACCGCCATGCGCGGTGAACTCATCCGAGACCGCGCCACCGTCTCCGATCTCTTCTTGAGGTGCGCGCAGTCCTATGGCGTCCCGCGCGCGCAGCGGATGCTCGGGCTGAAATTCCGCGACCAGCGGATACCGACACTCGATGAGTTCGCCGAGGCGGTCGACCGAATGCACTTGGCAGCGGTCCGGTTGACTCCTGCTTAGGATTGTGGCGAGTCCCCGATACTGAGTCCACCCGGTTTTAGAGTCGGGTTGTTGATCCGGATTCAGTTGATTTCGCAGGTCACCGGGTGGTGGGTGTGCCTGCATCGGGCAGCGTACTCGCCCGGGGTCAGATAACCCAGCGCCGAATGGCGGTGCCGGTTGTAGACTCGCTCGGTCTGTCACCGACGGCACGCGTGTCCGGCATCGTCGCTGCGCATCACGGTGTCCGCCAAGTCGAACAACCGGTGACAGCCTCGTGGTTACGTTCGCCCGTGCAAGCGACGCTGTGGCCAATCGGTCAGAAGTTCCGGGCGCAGCAGCAGGTGGGGCATCGCGTGCGCGAGCCACTCTTCGTAGCGGTCTGGCGACCATCCCAGGTCGACAGTGAACATCGAATAGAGGTAGGGCGCCTGCACTGTCACCATCACGTCTGCGGCTTGAGCCTCGGTCAGGCCTGGCCGCAGCGCTGTTGGGCCGAGTTGCGCGATCCAGACGGCACAGTCCGCGCGAATCTGTCGGACGAGTCTGGTGCGCAGTTCCTCGAGACCGGGATCGGTGGAGGCCGCCTGCTCCATTACCCGCATCAGCGGTGCCACCCGCTCGTGGAGGGCGCGCACGAAGTGCGCGGCGGTCGCGAAGTGCAGGCGGTGCTGCTGGCCGGACATCTCGGCGAGAACCGGCGCGCGCTGCATCAGCGGGATCTCGTCGTAGTCGCCCAACACCGCGACGTCAATGGCGCGGGAGAGCACAACGGCTTTCGAGCCGTAGGTCGCGTAGATGGTCTGCGGGGACACATCGGCGGAGGCGGCGATCTGATCAATCGAGGTCGCTCCGAAGCCTTGCTCGACGAACAGCGCGGTTGCCGCTTCGATGATGCTGCGCTGGCGCGCCAAGGCATCGGCGCGGCGGCGACTGTTGTCGTATTTGCGGCGCGGCGTCGGCCGGGAAGTCGTTGACACTGTCCGACCATCTCCCTATAGTTAACTCTATCTAATATCTGTAACTCTATCTAATATACTACGGAGGTTGCCATGGCAACCGTTCCCGACACCCATACCACTTTGGACTGGCCCACCATTCGCGACCAGGCGGGCGCGTTCGTGGCCACGGAGTACGCGTCGCTGGACCGCAGCGGCGCGCCCATCACCTGGCCGGTCACGCCGTATCTGGGCCCGGGGGGCCGAAGCATCGATGTTTCCACCGGGCTGACCTATCCGCTCAAGGCCGAGCGGGCTCGGCGTAATCCCAAAGTGTCGCTATCGTTTTCGGAGCCGCGCGGTTGCGGGCTGGCCGAACCCGCAACATTTGTGATCCACGGGCTTGCCACAGTCCGTGACGCCGACCTGCGGGCTAACTCTGCCCGCTATCTGGTCGAATCCCATGCACGGTTCCCGCAGCTCTTCGCGAGTATGCCGACGCCGGTGATGCGCAGGATGACGTTCTACTGGGCCCGCATCTGGATTGAGGTCATCCCGATGCGGGTGCTGTGGTGGGCCGAAGGAGACCTGGACCAGCCCCCGCAAGTCTGGCAGCCGCAGACCCCGCCCACCGCGCAGCCGTCGGATCCCGCGCCGGTCGGACGCGGCGCCGGGTCGTGGAACGCCCGAACACCGGTGGACTGGCGGGTGCGGGTGCGCGGAGCGATCGACCGATTCGGCATGCCGGTGCTGACCAGCGTCACACCCGACGGCTGGCCGCTGCCGCTGCGAACCCGGGATGCCGAGCAGACCCCCACCGGCTTCCGGGTGCGCCCACCGGCCGGTGTCGGCGTCGCAGACGGGCCGGCCTGCCTGACATTTCACACCCATGGTGAGGTGTTCGACCGCCAGGAAAATATCAGCATGCTCGGCCGCTGCCGCAACGCCGGCGAGTGCATCGAGTTCGACGCCGAGCGCACGCTCAACGAAATCATCCTGCCCGCCAACCCGTTGCGGCGGACCATCTACCTGATGTCGGCGCGCCGGCGGCTGCGGCGACGGCTGGGCTCCGAGGCGCGGCGGCGCGGGCAGCGGGTGCCGCGCTTTGACGAACTCGGCTTGGCCAAGCGCTAGAACGATGGGCCGCACCGAGGCGGCGACATGTTGATGCGGTGGCGGCATGAATGAGCGCCGATCAGTAGCTAACTCGGACCAGGAGGACACGCTATGCTTGCCAATCCCAGCGTCCCGCCGGCCAAACTGGTCAGAGCCGTCGAACGGTTGCGGCATCACCTGTATCGGCTCCAGCTACGGCTGGCTCCGGCGCCGATCGCGATGGTGGAGCTGATCCTGGCGGGCTGGATGTCGCAGGCGATTCAGGCCGCCGCCGAACTGCGCGTCGCCGACGCCCTCGCGTCAGGCCCACTGCCGCTGCAGGATTTGGCGCGCCGCGTCGGCGCTGACCCCGATGCGCTCAGCCGGCTACTGCGGGCGCTGATTAGCCGCGGCATATTCTGCCAGCATCGCGACGGCCGGTACGCGCTGAACCCGCTGGCCGACACCCTGCGTCGCGACGCACCAGTATCGATGGCTGCAGCGGCGCTGTTCTACGGGTCGCGGCAGCACCGGGAACACTGGAGCATGCTGGTCGACTCAATCCAGACCGGCGAAGCAAGTGTTCCGCTGCTGCGCGGCAAGGCGTTCTTCGACTACCTCAACGACGAACCCGAGCTCGCGCAACTCTTCAACGACGCCATGACCAGCATTTCCGAGTTGGCAGAGCCATCCATTGTCGCCGCTTACGATTTCAGCGCCGGCCCAACGATCGTCGACGTCGGGGGCGGACATGGTCGGCTGCTGGCCGCAATCCTGGCGGCGAGTCCCCGCGCGCACGGTGTGCTCTACGACCTGCCGCAGGTCGTCGCGAATGCACCGATGCTCCTGGAGAAAACGGGCATCGCCGATCGGGTCCGCATCGAGGGGGGGTCGTTCTTCGAGAAGGTTCCGGCCGGAGGCGATCTGTACATCCTCAAGCACATCATCCACGACTGGCCCGACAAGCAGGCGGTAGCCATTCTGCGCAACGTGCGTGCCGCCGCCGGTGCCAAGGCCACAATTTTGTTCGTCGAGCTGGTGATTCCCCAACACGACCGTGACTTCATCGGCAAATGGGCTGATCTGGAAATGCTGCTGGGTGGAAGCGGCCGGGAACGCAGCATTGCCGAGTATCGCAACCTACTAGGGCAAAGTGGATTCAGCATGACCCGGGTGCTGCAGACCGCATCCCCGTTTAGCCTCGTCGAGGCGAAAACCGCCTAACAACGCTTACCGCGGCGGCAGCCGCATGGAGGCGCATGAGGACACTCAGGAATCCAAAGCCGTGCCTCGCCAACGAGTTTCACCGTCAAAGGAGTGACCCGACCCCGAGAGCTGGTCCACGGCGGGTGAGAGTCGTTCATCGGTGGGTACAGTTGGCAGCGTACTCGGGCCGGGGTCAGGTAACCCAGCGCCGAATGGCGGTGCCGATGGTTGTGCTCATCCTTGAAGTCGCCGATCACCACCCGGGCTTCGAGCAGGGTGGCCCAGTGGTTGCGGTTGAGGCACTCCTTCCGTAGCCGGTTGTTGAACGATTCGATGTAGCCGTTGTTCCACGGCGTGCCAGGCGGAATGTAGGACAACCCGACCTTGCCGTCGCAAAACTGTTGCAGTGCTTGAGAAACCAGCTCCGGACCGTTATCCATACGCAGCACCTTCGGCGGGCCGCCCACCGCAGCGAACATCCGCTCCAACTCGGCAACCAGCCGCTCGGCGGTGATCGAACGCTCCACCAAGTGCAGCAGCGACTCGCGGGTGTGTTCGTCGACCATCGACGCGATCTTGATCGCTTTGCCGTCGATCGTGGAGTCGAACTGGAAGTCCAGTGCCCACACCACCTTCGGTGCATCCGCCTCGACCACTGGCACCGAGGACACCCCGGCCCGTTTGCGCGGGCTGTGCACCCGTACCTGCAGGCCCTCTTCGCGCCAGAGGCGGTGCACCTTCTTTTTGTTCACCTCACGGCGCTCGTCGTGGCGCAGCGCCGCCCAGGCACGCCGGAACCCGTGGCAGGGATGTTTGGTGGCGTAGCAGCGCAGCCAGGCCCGTAACTGGGCATCCGGATCGGCCGGGGTCGCCGCCAGTGGCAGACGCCGGTAAGTGGAACGGGCAAGCCCAACCGCCTTGCACGCCAACCGTTCCGACATGCTCAACGTGTCCTTGAGCATGTCGACGGCGCGGCGCTTGGCGGCTGGGCTCAGAATTTTCCCTTGGCCACCTCGCGCAGCGCGTCCTTTTCCAGCTCGGCCTCGGCCAGCAGCCGCTTCAGGCGACCGTTCTGCTCACGCAGCTCTTTGAGCTCCTTGGCCGCATCAGGGTCCATCCCGCCGTAGCTGCGGCGCCAGCTGTACAGCGTCGCCGGCGATACCTCCAGCTCGGCGGCGATCTTCTCGCCCGTCTTGCCCGCCGCGGCCAACTCATCTGCGCGGCGCAGCTTGCGCACGATGTCCTCCGCGGAATGCCGCTTCCGACCAGCCACGTGTTTCATCGTCCCTTCCAGCCCACCATCGGGGCCCACAGGACTCTAAAACCAGCCGGACTCATTCACCGGGAACACGCCGCCGAGCCTTGACAGCCACCGGACCACCGCGCGAGCGGCCACGACCGGGGAGGCCTGACTTGGCTCACGATTCGAGGTCCGAGCTGCCTGCAGGCCGCTGATCTGCGGTTTTGCCTCATGACTCGCCGAAAAGTGTGCACTAAACCCAGCCCTGGATGCACTGCTTAGGTCCTGAGCGAGGTCGATTGACCACGATTATTCGCGCCGTCCAGGCTTGGACGAGAAACCAAAGAGAATGAAATATTCTGGCACGCAACATATTTCAAATGTTGTGATCGCCGCTCCGGGGGCCGGGCCGCATGCGACCACGCCTTGAGACACCGTGTGGTGACGCCGGCGATCTCGGCCATCCCGGAGTGTTCATCGACTGCTCTCCACTCCGCACCGATCGCGGCATGCAGCTCATGGCGCACCACCG
>Ga0307479_10006860_pt1 | contig 10483 bp, 9 predicted proteins | sample atmos_gasesECM4C_FD_203743 | JGI IMG/M metagenome (GOLD analysis project Ga0307479, IMG submission 203743) | Hardwood forest soil microbial communities from Morgan-Monroe State Forest, Indiana, United States - atmos_gasesECM4C_515 | ecosystem: Environmental > Terrestrial > Soil > Temperate...
TCGGTTGAATTGCAAGTGCAGGTGCACTTCAACTTTAAGCCGTAAGAGAGACGAGAGGCACGCATGTTGAAGATCACGATGACCAAGACGCCGGCGGAAGAACGATGGATTCTGCATGGGCGACTGGTCGGGCCGTGGGTTCGCGAACTGCAAGCGGTGTGGCGAAACACGCACCGAGCCGACGAGCAGCAACGCTGCCTATTCGATCTGAACTACGTTACGTTCGTAGACAAGGACGGCGAGAAATTGTTGCGGGTACTGGCAAACGAAGGGGTGCAATTCGAGGCGAGCGGAATCTATGTTCGCGACGTCGTGCAGCAACTCAAGGGCAAACGTAAGGCTCGTAGAGGCGAGTTGCTCGTGTGCTTGCTCGTGACACTCCTGTCAGGCGTGGTTGCTGCGGCTAACGGGATTTCTGCAGGTCTGAACACTGCGGCCACAAACAGAAACCAATGTGTTCGTCAGCAAGTTTATCCGCGAAATTTATCCTGGAACAGCACATCTGATTTCATGAACGAAGAAGGAGAGACATTGTGTCACCAGAAGTCGTAAACACGCAAAACAAACGGGCACCAGCGATCCCTCTTCTGCGTCCGGTTCTCGCTGTACAGCGGCAACAGCAGCGAGATTGTGCAGCTTTTGCTCGACGACAAGGTTCCCGTCGGTTTGATCGAAGGGCCCGCGCGCGAACGGGGAGTGCGCCGCGAACCCTTCATGGAAGACGAACTGGTCCTGGTCACGCCGCGTGAATTCGAGCCTGATAGTCTAACGCCCAGTCAATTCCGGGCATCAAAGCTTCTGCTGCGCGAACACGGTTCCGGTTCTCGGCGTGTGGTTGACACGGCTCTTGGGAAGGCTGGGTTCAAACTCAAACCCTTCAAGAAGGTGATGACCTTCGACCTCACCGAAGCTATCAAATCAGCGGTTGAAACGGGGCTCGGCGTAGGCTTCGTGTCGCGCTGGGCGAGCTCAAAGGAATTGGAACTGGGTACACTGAAAGTCGCCCAAGTCAACGGCCTACGCGTTACACGTCACTTCACCCTCACTTCGCGTGCCGGCCCTAATCTGGTGGGCCCAGCGAGCGCGCTCCGCACATTTGCTCTCGGGCGTGCCCGACTTCTTTCGAACAAGCCACGAAGGTCGCTCCAGGCGGCCGCTTTTGAAAGCGCGCCAGATCGGTAACGGAACCCGGGAGACAGACGGAACGTTCACCGGGCACCGCAGCCCCAAAAACAAAAAGCCCGGACGCCTGAGTCCGGGCCTAACATCTCAAATTGGTTGCGGGGGGCCGCAATGCACCGAAACCGCCAGCCTGATCCTTCCGTTTCGGTACAGCTTGACGGACGGGTTGGCAGCATGAGCTGTGATTCGAACACTATCCCCTGCTTCGGATGTGGGTTCGATTCCCATCGCCCGCAAGTCCTACCCTGTATCTTCGAATAGTTCGGGGGTCCGTCTATACTCTTCCTTTACGCGCGCGGAGGGGTATGGACGACACAACGACAGTAAAGAGTGGCGGTACTGCGAAAAGGGAGCCTGTGAAGGCCACGATTCTGAACGTGCTGATCGCATCGCCCTCAGACGTGCCCGCCGAACGAGATGCCGTCGAGAGCGCCATTCACGAATGGAATGAGAACCATCATGCAGCAACAGGCATTATCCTTTTGCCCGTTCGATGGGAAACGCATTCGTATCCCGGGTCGGGAGACCGCCCGCAAGCTATCCTCAATAAGCAGATTGTCGATTCTGGTCATCTTTTGATTGGGATCTTCCGCAACCGTTTAGGGACTCCTACTGGCAAAGCGCAATCCGGAACGATCGAAGAAATTGAGGAATTTCGTAAGACGGGCCGGTACGTCGCTCTTTATTTCTCCGATGCCCCGGTCCCAGAAGATGCCGATCGCGACCAGCTCGATGCTCTCGAACAATATAAAAAGCAGCGGCAGCAAGATACGCTATATTCGACCTTCAACACGGCGGACGAACTACGGCAGCTCCTTACGCGGCACTTACCGAAGATCGTTCCCGAAGTCTACGCGCGTGTTCGGTCCGGAACGGGCGCTCCGCGACAAACCCCGAGTTTCCTGTTCGTTTTTGGTGTGCCGTTAGGGGATAACGACTCGGCTCAGTGGCTGATGATGCTGCGACACTACGGCCCGAATCCAGCGTATAACTGCGATATCGTATTCTATGATGATGATCGGAAGAACATAGAACACGAGTGGCTCACAAAACATCCCAATTCGCCTTATCCACCGCCCGGTCTGGCCGGCGAATCGCAAAAACGTATCCATGTCGGCGAAGCCGGCCCTGAGGGATCTGCTGGAAGCTTTATCTGGAATCCGTTAGACCCGAACGGCCAGCACTATACGGTTTCGATCAGTTGCCGCGACGGTGTATTTGAACAAAAGTGGGAAGTGACTCGAGTAGACGGCATTCTTCGTTCATCCATTACGATTGAACGTGGCCAACAATGGATCAAGAAAAATGCTCACCTAAGTCCGCTCGTATTTCGATATCAAGACCCTGAATTTGTCAGAACGACCCTCGCCACCGAAATGCAGAAGGAGAGGAAAGGAAAAGTTGTTCATCCAGGTTGGAAACCTCGATATAGATTTGAAGTTCCAGCGGCGATTATCGACCCGAATGGAAATGTACAGGTTGTTTCGGGGGTCAAATTGCCGGACGGAAGTACACAAACGGACTTCGGGTCTTGGAACCTCCTTACCAAGCATCTCGGAGATGACACGCCCTGACAATAACGAACAAGGCAAGTCGATAATTCTCGCGACCGACTACTTAGAGCGTCAGCGGCTTTTCAACCGGTATGTCCGCGGCACGTTGGAGCCACTCCAGTCGTCTTTCAATGCGGATCAACTGGAAACGTGGATCATTCGACTTCTAGCTCAGGTGAAGCAAGTCCACAAAGACAAGGTGTTGCAGCTTCTTCTCAACACGTTCGGAGGTTACCTTGCCAATCGTCAGCATCCTGGTTGGCAGAGTGAGATGGAGAACCATCTTCGAGCACTTTTGGCTGAGATGATCCGCCTGAAACTCGTGGAACAGGAACTGGATAACGTGCAGCTGACCTTGCCGGGCCGCGCATGTGGCGAATCGTCACTCTCCTTTCGTTCGGCGATGCGCTTCGTTGATCTTGTGCAAAGTGTCGGGGCGCAAGGCATCACAGCGGAACAATTGATGGCATTGGTCCAGGCGCTACCTGAATCGGACAGCAACTACACGCCTATGTTTAAGAAAGGTAACAAGGAAACTGTGCGCCCGCGTGAGGCTGCCAGCCGCTTCGGTATGCCAGTGACAGACGCGCTGCAGAAGTTCGTGGATGATTATTTCGCGTACTACGCGCGCTGCAAACGCGCCTCGATACTCTGGGATTGGATAAATGGCGTCTCCATCGAAAAAATAGAAGGAGCCTACACAGCAAATCCCTTTCAGGGCAAAATCGGATACGGCGACATAAGGAAGTTTGCGGATTCCACGCGGTTTCATCTGAGCGCGGCACACCGGTTGACAAACATCTTGTTCGTTTCGGGTGGCCCAAACGAGGAAACCATCGACCGCCTGCTGCGCCAGCTTGAAATGGGGCTTCCAGCGCAAGCGCTTGGGCTCGTGGATATTCCGGCCGATCTCACCCGGGGAGACTACTTGGCGCTACTAAGCGCTGGAATTCAGAATCCCGATCAAGTTTGGCTGCGTTCAGACGAGCAACTCTCACAGATACTCGGCCCACTCGTCGGGCGTCTTCTCTCCGCAAAGCGTCCGAAATCGCAAGTGCAATCGGCCTAGCTCGATATGAGCAAAGTTGCTTCCGCGCGTCGCTTTCGCAAATTCCCGCGGAACCAGACGTCGGTTCGTATAGGGAGCCGAAACAATGTGCTCTTTAACACATTTGACCGCCTAGTACGGCACCAGGCGTTCCTCCGATTAGGAGCCTCACTCTAGGTCGTTCCATCATGGGTCGCACCCACGAAACGCGCCAACTGTCGACTTTTGGGAATAACGCATGCAACTTCACCGAACACGAGACAGTTTGTCATTCGCTGGCGCCGGCATCAGGCGCCACTGCTCTGCGGGTCAAGCAGCGCGCATGGATCGGAGTTTGAATCGGACTCCCTCTGCGTGCTGCAAATAAGCAACGATTTCAAACAGATTGCTGGCGGTCGGATTCCCATTTGGACCGAACATCTGGTGGAGAGTTTTTACGTGAATCTTTGTGCGCGCGGCCAGCTTTGGAAAGCCGACTGTGGCATTGATGTAGTCGCGCAATAGCTCTTTACCGAGTGCCACTTCGCCAGAAAGAAGGCTTTCGATAGCTTCGCTAAGAAGCCCTTTTCGGAAAGCGGCATCGCGTTTCACGCGTGCCTGAACTGTTTCTCTAAAATCTCGCGTCAAGGCCATGTTCATTCCTCCTCTTTTTTCTCCTTATGCTGTTTCTTTCTCAGCTTGTAGTCTTCCCACCGTTCAAGCGCGAGTCTGATGTCGTTTTGCTGGCGTTGCTTTGTGCCACCACCAAGAAGAATGACTATCTGCTCGCCTTCTTTCCCAAAATACACACGATAGCCGGGACCAAAATTGATCTTGCACTCGTAGACGCCAGCTCCAACACTCTTGGCATTGGAGAAGTTCCCCAATCCTACGCGGTATAGAGCCGTCGTCACCTTCCGCGCGGCTTCGGCATTCAACCTGTCGTACCATTCCCGAAAAGGATTGTGACCGTCACGGTCGTGGTATTCGCGGATGTCAACCATCATTTCGATGGTAACATATATTGTACCATTGTCAATCAGTGTCTGCGGCAGTTTCGAGCATCGACCCCGTCGGGGAAGTTAACGTGCTCAAAAAATTGAAGAACCGTTGGGAACGATTCGCAGACCGATGCGCCCGCCCCCAAGAATAGGAACGATTGTTGGGACGTCTGCAGCACGAGCTGCTTAGGCCAGAGGTGATCGATTATACGCTGGCGGAATTTGGGCGACAGCTACGCACCGCGCTCTCAAGCATGTCGAACGATCTCGTAGCCCTTCGCCGGCGAAAGGAGCAGCTCGAAGGCGAGATACAGCGCTTTGCGGACGCTATTGCTCGTGGCGGACCGCTCGACGCATTGGTGGAGCAAATCGCGACGCGAGAGAAGGCACTGAAGGCCATCACCAACCGACTGCTTTCGGCGAACTCTGCTTCAATCGAAGGACAGCTCCGCGAGCTTCGCCAGTTCGTCGAGAAAGGCATTTCCGATTTGCGCTCGCAGTTGAACCGCGACACGGCTCTGGCCAAAGCGGAACTACAGAAACACCTCAGCGAAGTCCGCATGACGCCGACGAAAGATAAAGAAGATTGGCACTATGTCGCAGAAGGGAATTGGGACTTGCTTGGAACTGGCCCGAACGCGCCAGTTCTAGGACTGGCGCATTCGGATGGTTGCGGGGGGCAGATTTGAACTGACGACCTTCGGGTTATGAGCACGTATTAGAACAAGCGGCCCATTGATTCTGTGTGACTTAAGCGTTGTTTCTTTCAGTTATCGCGATTTGCCCGCTTATGGTCTGTCAGCCTAAACACCTTCAAGTCCAAGTAGACTGTCATTTCTGACAATAGCCAGCGGTAACCGCAATTGAAAGCATATATTGGGGTCGAATGCCTGAAACGTGAGCAACAAGGAGAATCAATATGCATAGCAAGCGAATTAGAATCATCGTGAGCGTGCTGACGGTGTGCTTTGTGGCACTGCTCTCGGCCAATGCGCAGGGCGACAAGGCTAAGGTTAAGGGACTGATCACCGCCCGCACCGGCGACACGATCGTCCTCAAGACCACCGACGGCACTTCCTTCACTGTTACCATCGATGACGACACCAAGGTGCAGCAACCCCAGGGCCTCGGCGTCCGCAAAAAGCAAATGTCGGCTGCAGTGCTAATTCCGGGCCTCAAGGTGTCGGTTGACGGCACAAGCCAGGACACCACGCACATCCTTGCAAAGTCGATTACCTTTGACAAAGACGATCTACAAACGGCTGAGATGATCCAGGCCGGTTTAAATCCTACTGAGCAGAAGGTGGTCGCGAACCAACAGAACATCGCTGAAAACAAGCAAAACGTTGAAGCGAACAAGCAGGGAATCACTGCGAACCAGCAGAATATCGCTGCCAACAAAGCGACGATTGATGCCAACGCCGTGGAGACCAGTAAGCGGTTTTCAGAGTTGAGCGAGTACGACACTAAGGATCAACTGGACGTCCGCTTTGCAAGCGGCAGCACCGCAATCTCCGCAGCGGATCAAGAGGCGTTGAAAAAGTTAGCCCACAATGCCGTCAATCTGACGGGCTACATCATTCAGGTAAAGGGCTTCGCCGATTCGAGCGGCAACGCGGCCATGAACCAGAAACTCAGCATGGAGCGCGCACAGAACGTAATCGCTTTCTTGCTCCAGAACTGCAACGTCCCGGTTCGGCATATTATTGCGCCAGGGGCCATGGGAGAAGCGGCTCCACTAGCCTCGAACGAGACCGCCGCCGGACGCGCAGAAAACCGTCGGGTTGAGGTCAAGGTCCTGCTCAACAAGGGCTTAGCCGGTAGCTAAGAGTCTAACCGTCCTGGGTTAAATCAGATGGGACTTGGGGTGTGGGTGGCACGTGAGCTGGTGTTCTGGCTGAGATGCGCGATTCTTTCGCAAACCAACCCTCGAACTGGACTAATACCGGGGCCGCCCAGGCATCGACTCATCTCAATTGAAAAAGTCAAAGGGACTCAAGTAATTAGCTTGAGTCCCTATGGTGGCGGGGGGCAGATTTGAGCTGACGACCTTCGGGCTATGAGACGCAATCAAACATACGGCCGGTTGATTCTGTGCGATTTAGCCGCATTCTCGCTTCTCGGAGTTCTTTCCCAAATCTTTCCCAAAATTTTTGCTGGGCAGAACTAATCCGATAACCGCCGCGTTAATCAGATGAGTTAAATTAGCAAGTGGGAAACCAAGTGTCGGACTGGCCGGGCAAAGCGTCGCAGGACACATTGTCAGGTGACGTCTGATATAGCAGCTTTGAACTCGTGGGACTAAGAACACAAGGGGCGGAATGCACTCCCGATTCTATGCCTTCCTAAGGAAGAATACAGGACTCAGGGCATCGCCCTCTTAGGCGGACTGAAACCCTGAGTTTTTCCCCTTCATGGGGGATTCGGGCCAAGGCCGGGCAGACCGACAGTTTGACATATTCAAACTGGGGCTAGACAAGTGGAGCTACTATGCAAACATGGCGAAAAAGAAAGAAGAAGGTTCGGGCTTATTCTCCCAACATCCATGATTATCCCTCTACCATGTCCCAGTATGAAAGGGAGAGCTTGGCAGATGAAGCCAAGCTAAAGGCAAAGACAAAGCCCACCGAAAGAAAGAGCCGAAAGCCGAGCAGTCAGCAAATAACGATGACAGGCAAGCCTCTAACAACGTCTTAACTAGCCGCAAACTGCGCGCAGAGTGGCAGCCATGTCGCATCGTGGATTTCGATATTCACGTCTTAAGTACGCCCCTTTGTTTGGACCGATTCAAATTCACCCTTCCGGATCTTTGTGAACTGGCCAATGGATGGCATACCATTCCGCCGCTTCGCGTGAGACCGCACCAACAGCTCGCGCTGTCGTCAACCGAGTAGCAGGACGACCTTGCGGTCGCCCCGCCCTCTAAGAACCGTGCGTGATGGTTTCCCGATCACACGGCTCAGGCCCTTCGAACGCCTCTTTCGAGGAGACGCGGCTTTGATACGGAAAGACGCTGGCGGTGAACCTTGTCATGGCATTCTGGATGAAGTAGAACGCGGTTTTCAGCACTTTTTGACCCACCCTGCACAAGGGGGACGCAATGGTGCAAGCGCCATCCTGTGGTCCGCGTAATGAGTAGCTGGCAGACCGTGCAGAGCCCGCGTTGCTCGTTCCAGATATAGCGAAGTGTACGAGTACCCCGAAAGCTCTCCCGCATGTGATCTCCTTCGCGATTCTCGAAGTAGATTTCAAAGGCGGGATCGTAAGGGTTAGCTTCGGCTTTAACCTTGACGTGGCGTTTGATGGGAGTGCTTTTGGCGTGGTACAGCCAAACTTTGTTCAGCTGTCCTTGATCATCACAGGTTTCGCCAACGAAGCACCAATCACGGGTCCCACGCTTCTCAAAGTACTTCTCTTTGAGCCAGTGTGAGTTTTTCTTCTGATGCCTCCCGCGTGCCCATTGCCACAGACTATAGAAGATGGAGCGATCCACGCTTGAAAATGTGCGTGAACTCACAACGTGCCGATGATAATTAGCCCAACCGCGAATTTTAGGGTTGAGCAGATCAATCAGATCGGCGGCAGACAGACCCCGGGCGTTTCTGATGGTTTGTCGGATTCCATCCAAGAAAGTTTTCACATTTTTCTTGGACGGCTTGATGAGCAGTTTCCCGTTAGGGTAACGGCGCACGTTTTGTCCGAGGAAATCAAAGCCTTTCTCCACGTGGGTGATGACTGTCTTTTTCGGAGAGAGTTCCAACCCTCGTTGTTGTAAGAATTGCTCAACAACAGGTTGGACCTTTCCTTCCAGGATCTCCTTCGATTTGCTGGTGATGACGAAGTCGTCCGCGTAACGGATGAAATTCACAGAAGCGGATTTACCTCCGAGAGACTTGAGACGTGTCCCTTCCGGGAACTTTTCCCGTAAAAGTGGCTCAAGCCCATCCAGCGCGCAGTTCGCCAGCGCTGGGGAAACAATTCCGCCCTGCGGGGTTCCCTCCGTCGTTTCGTGAAGAACGTGTTTATCCATATACCCGGATTTCAACCACTTTTGAAGAATGGTTCGGTCCATAAGGACGTTAGCCAGAAGCCAATCGTGGGAGATTTTGTCGAAACAACTGCGAATATCGCCTTCCAGGATCCACTGCGTGTTCGGTGCGTGTGACAGGGTTGTAAAGCACTGTGCAATCGCATCGGCGCAGGACCGCCGCTGACGAAACCCGTAGGAGTTTTTATCAGCAGTAGTTTCCACGACCGGGTCGAACGCTAGCAAATGTAAAGCTTGCTGCGCACGATCGATCATAGTGGGAATTCCTAGAGGGCGCCTCGCATTTCTGTCCGACTTTTTCGGGATGTAAACACGTCGTAAGGGCTGAGGTTGATATTCCCTACGCTTGAGGTCCCGTACTGCTTTTGTTTTATCTTCTGGTGTTTCCCAAATTACGCGGTCAACACCGGGGGTTTTCTTGCCAGTATTTTCCGTCACTCGTCGAACGGCAAGAACTTTGCCGCTGTAGGAGTGGGTTAGCAGGCGTTGCAAAGCGTTTACTTTGTTCCACCTGTTTTCCTTCACTGCCTTCACGATACGCGCCTGGAGTCGACGAACGTTGCGGTAAACGGCTTGCCAGTCGATGGCCAACCATTCCGCCGCCTCGCTTGAGATCGCACCAACAGTTTGCACTGTCGTCATTTGCTTTACCTCAGTAGTCGATTCGCCAAGCTCTCTCGTGTGAAGCACCGAATGGGAAGTGGGCCCGCTTTCGCGTACGGTGATGTTGTTCCTGTGAGAAACTCAACCGTTATCCGCTCCGTTACAGAGCGACCTTCGCTTTTTCCTTTTATGTTGTCCGCACCGCCGTCGAAACACCTTGCGATGTGTCTACCCCTTTGCGGGGAGCGATACGGATTTACCCTGTTCCATTGGAAAGACACGGTAGGTTAGGTCCACCCTTTACGCCGGCAGTGTTGTTTACCCATGACGGGAGAAGCAAAACCGCCCGTACTCACTGCAAGAAGAGCCGCGCAGCATATTAGGCTCTTCGAGGCTTACGACGCTTACAGGCATTTGTGTATTCTGACCCTGCTACCAAGCCTAGCCCCGTCTCCGCGTCATGCTCGCAGATACACCGCTTCCTAACGGTTGCGATGCCACTCTTTACGAGTGTGGGTACATTGTCGAAGGGCTTCGAACGGTCTGTTGCCTCGCCGCTCCAACCTTGTAGGCTACGTGCGATGGGACGCACGGTCTGATCGATTTCCTCCTTGTCAGACAATCATTCCAACAGCTTTCAGGTCGCAGTCTGCCATGCCTCATGAGCCGATTAGTCAAGTTCTCTCGTGTGAAGCACCGTAAAGGGAAGTCTGCCCGCTTTCGCGTTCGGTAATGTGGTCCGTGGAACGGACGCAACCGATGTCTGCCCCATTACAGAGCAGCATTCGCTTCCTCTCCGATCTCCTGCCCGCACCGCCATCGATCCGCCTTACGGTTGATCTTTCCCCTCTGCTTCCGGGGAGCGATACGGGTTTATCCTGCTCCGTTGAAGTGACATGACAATAGGTTAGGTGCTCTCTTTACGTCGGCAGCGTTGTTTGCCCATGACGGAGGAACACGGAGCCTACCGTACCCGCTGCAAGGGAGCGCCAAGCATCTTCCGCTCCCCGCTGATGACGACGCTTAAGAGAATTTGCATATGCTCACCAATACTATTCACCCTTGCCCT
>Ga0307479_10006861_pt1 | contig 10482 bp, 13 predicted proteins | sample atmos_gasesECM4C_FD_203743 | JGI IMG/M metagenome (GOLD analysis project Ga0307479, IMG submission 203743) | Hardwood forest soil microbial communities from Morgan-Monroe State Forest, Indiana, United States - atmos_gasesECM4C_515 | ecosystem: Environmental > Terrestrial > Soil > Temperate...
ACCAGCGGATAACACGTTGGCTGCAGAAACTGTGGCGTTTAGAAAGCCTGGTACGTCTACCGGAAATCTAGAAGCGCCGGGATAAACCGGCATCGAGTCGAGGATGAAAGAGCCTCATATCCAAGGCCCAGCCAGCCAGGTTTCGGCGCACTGAGCGTTTGGCTGCCCCCGTTTTTTTCCCGGCTCAGAGCCGGTGGCCACCCCGGGGGATTTTGCCTCTCGCTCGTAGCGGCGGATCGTCTTGCGATCCACCCCGGTCACCCGCTCGATCTCGCGCTGACTGGCGCCACCTTGTAGCAGGGTCCGAATCGTCACCCGCAAATGCGATTTCAAGACGTTGAACTCCTCGCTCCCTCTGCAAAAAAGGGAGCAGCGTAACGTCCCGCCGCAATTTGCCCCCGGCGCCGACCGGCGCGCCCGTTCAGTTCAGGGGTGGAGGAGTTTCAGGTGGACACAGGTGGAGGAACTTGGGTGGCAGCCGGGCACGTGGGAAACAACGTGGGTGATCGCGAGCGATGATGGACGAAGGGTTCACCCTGTAGCGATCGTGGAACTGACAGGGAGAAATCGCGTGGTTCTCTCCACGCGCTAGCGCGAGTCATCCACTCCTTCGGAGAAGTTAAAGCTCGTCCTAACGTTCTTTACCTAACTCAACTCGTCAGATAGGATGAGTGTGCCGGGCGATTTTCTGTCCCGACAAACTAACCTCATTAAAGCAAGCCATTCCGTGGGACCAATGTAAGTGGGTTCGTCCCTGCCCGTGGAACGGCATTTCGATGTGGCACCGAGTAACTCATCGCCACTGGAGTTTTCATGAGACGACAACTCAATTCAAAAACTGAGTCGCTGGGCGTCACTAGCATTTGCGCCGTCTTCCACTGGGTGTCGTGCGCCGCCGCGTTGGTGACTTGCATTATGCATATCGGATATGCATAATGGAGTAACGGTCGAGGATCCGGATGCTGAGGGAGAGCCTCGCTTTGTCATGCTCGGAATGGATGCTTTGGGCCGAATGCTAGTGGTTGTGTATACCCCGCGTGGGCGGCGGACGCGCATCATATCCGCTCGTAAGGCCAGCAAGGCGGAGACTCTAGCGTATGCGAAAGGAATATGATTTCAGCCGCGGCAAGCGTGGACCGGCAATCAAGTCTCCGGGGAAGACACGCATTACCATCATGATTGACGACGACGTGATAGAAGGATATCGCGCGAAGGCTGAGGCTGCGGGCCGTGGCTATCAGACACTTATGAACGAGATTCTGCGTGCGGCACTCGCAGAGGATGACCGGCCGGTCACAGCCAAAATGCTGCGGAAAATTCTCCGCGAAGAACTGGGCTCAGTTGCGCCGGTCGCTTAGGGTCGGGTCGCGCGAGCGCTGTCCGTCTTGATGAATCGGACCGGCCGTGACGTCTGCGTTGCGACCGAATCCCTTCCGGGTGGCGATCTGGGAGGCGGATGATGATGCTTGGCAAAAAAACGAGGCCCAGTTGGTTGTCGTTGGGGCCCTTCGGTCGCTGATGCCCTCGCACGTTCGAGCTGCTCACACGGGCAGGGTCACAGGGTCACCTGCTTGCCGCCCGCTGTAAGCTGGTGCCGCGCTTAGAGCGCGAAGCATTGATGTATCGGAGTCCGAAACAGTTGGTGGTTGTTCTCGGCCGGGCCGTTAGGTGCCCCGGGGGGTGTACGGATGCGCGAATTAGCGGAAAAATAGTGCATCACAAGAGCCGCTCAGCGCGGGGATGTATTGGCCAATGGCTAGGTTTTCAAATGAGATGACGTGGGCCATCGTAGAACTTCGCCCGCAACTGTACGCGCTAGTTACGGGAATGGTTGGAGACGGGGCAGATGCGGAGGATGTCATTCAGGAAACGTACGCACGATTGCGCTGGTTGCCTCCGGCCTCATTTTTCGGTCTCCTCTCGCCGCGGAGTCATGTGATGACCATAGCCCGCCTTGCGGCGCTTGATCACATGCGGAAGAAGCGTGCGCTCCCGGAACAAGAGTCGATGCGGCTGGCAACCGAGGACGGGTCTATCGCCAACATACTGGGCGGGGAGATCAACGCTCAACAGGAGCTCGTTCTGCTTATACGCGCTGCTGAAAGACTGCCGGCGCGTACACGACATATTCTAACATTGCACAAAATATACGGTTATGATTTCGATGAAATCGCGAGGACGTACACCCTGCCGCGCCGGACAGTTGAGCGCCTCCACCGCCGCGGTCTCGAAAGAATCGGGAGGTTGGCTGGAAATGATACCGCGGACGCAACACGTGCGCCCGCTCGTCAGCTGTATGAGGTCTCGCAGCAAATCGCTGTCCCTTCAAGCGAGATCATTGTCGATGTAGCGCCGAAGATAGTTGTTGCCAGTGCGGCATTGGCTGAACGGCTGAAGCGTGAGCCCCAGTCTCTGTACGCCTTGGCCCCGCGACAGTTCGAGCTACTCATCGCCGAGTTGCTTGAAGATCTCGGCTATCGCGTCGAGGTGACGCGTGCGAGTCGTGACGGTGGCCATGACTTGCTGGCCTATCTGGAGACAGAGATCGGAACTCTGTTATGCCTGGTCGAGACCAAGAAGTATCGCCGCGATCGCAAGGTAGGTGTCGAGCTAGTACGCGCGCTCTATGGCACGCTGGAAGATGCCGGCGCGAACCACGCGATCTTAATCACGACCTCCTCCTTCACACGAGGTGCGCAGGAGTTTCAGCGCAGACATCAGTATCAGCTGGCGCTGAAAGACTATGCCGACCTCGAGCGCTGGATTCGGCAGTACAAGAAGCGACAGAACTGACTTCACGATGTTTTGTAAGAACTTCGTCTTTCGAAACGACAAAGCCGAGTGTGTTTTTGGTGAGTGCAAGATATTCAACAGATTGATGCAACTGGGACATTGATCGTAACCGGCGGCGGATGTGACGGTGGCACGTAGGGATACGCGCAGGGCATGCGCGGCGCACTCTCTCTGTGGCACACACTCAACACTGGTCGTGTGATGGCTGAGCAGCCTTGGACATTGTTGGACAACTCGATGGCCGGAATCCGGTGGCGCGGGAAGGATAAAGCAGCGCGTGGTTTTCGTGCAATCGACAGCGCGTATCTAAGCGGACGCCGCGAATGGATTCCACTGGCCACGGGTGAATCTCAGTAAGGCCACCCCGCGCGCTCGAGAGAAGTAAAGTGGCTCCGCCTGAGCGTGGAGGAGACGAATGCGATGATGTCAGGTGGATGGTCGCAAGAGCAAGTGTGGAACATATGCCCTATAACTGAATGGCACTAGGTTAGGCCCAAAGCTTCTGAGGATGTCTATATAACCTTATGTTCCTGCGTGCTCTTCGGCGAAGGATATGCAATCGCGGAAAATCGTCCGAGCTCATAGTCGGGGTGACTCCTTCAGCGCTTGCTCCATTCGGGCGGCTGCCAGTGCATAGCGACTCTCATTCAGTTGCCTGACCAGCGATGGGTCGGCAACGTTGGGGTGCCCACAATGATAGGGCGGCGCAGGATCATACTCCAGCGCGAGCTGAATTCGCTGAGCAGTTGCCGGGGTCGCAGTGCGTGCGATGAGCGTGAGTGCGAAATCAATGCCTGATGTGACCCCACCGGCTGTGATGACATTGTCGTCCTCCACTACCCGCGAATTCTCGTATGTCGCAGCTACTTGGGGTAGGAGATGCGTATACGCCCAATGTGTTGTCGCGCGTTTGCCGCGCAACAGTCCGGCAGTACCGAGAATGAAGGCGCCCGTGCATACGCTCGTGACCCAGCGTGCTTGTCCTGCCTGCGTGCGGACGAAGTCAACGAGCGGGGTGCGCGAAATCGCGGTTTCAACGCCGAAACCGCCTGGCACGCACAGCACATCCGCCTGAGGGCAGGATTCGAACCTGGTGTTGGGCATTACTGAGAAGCCACTGTCGGTCCGAAGCGGGGCGAGCGTCTCGGCGGCAGTGTACAGGCAAGCCCCCGGTATACGCGCCAGGAACTGAGCGGGTCCGGTGAAGTCGAGCTGGGTAATTTCCGGAAAGAGAACGAATACGATGTTGATCGGCGACTCGCTCATGATAGAAACTTGGTCAATTCGCCAGAACTCGATCGGGAGCCGCGTCGAAGAAGTTTTTGTGGCTTACCGAGCAGAAGTAGTACGTCCGTCCGTGATAGGTGGAGCGTGGCGCGGTTGCGATGACATCGGCGATGTCCATCTGGCACACCGCGCACAACGGATGCGCGTCGGTTGTGACGCGCCGCTTGGCGTAGGCCGCGTTCGAATCCGCATTCAGCCACCCAAGACCTTGGTACTCCAAGCCGTCGGCGGTGCGCAGTGCGACTTGGCGCCCAAAATAGCGATCGACCACGTGTAACGCCAAGTCCATACCCGAGGTGAGGCCACCAGAACTGGCAATGTTTCCCAAGTCAACAAATCGCGCCCCGCGCCTGACCTTGATGTCCGGATAGGCTGCCGCGAGCTGCGCATAGGAGCCGTGATGCGTCGTTGCGGTCTCGCCGGACAGGAGGCCCGTTTGGGCGAGCGCGAAAGCGCCCGTACAAATGGACATTGTGAGGTCCGCCGAAGTCGCTGCCGTACGTATCCAGCGCACCACCGCCTCGCTCAGGTCATCTTGGGCTGGAATGACAATGACCTTCGGCGGTGGAGCATTGGCGATCGTATAGTTAGGCACCACCGTCATACCCCCACTCGCGTGGATCGGCGCTGTCGTCTCCGCAACCGTGTACATCTCGAACGGATGGGGTCGAGGACCCGGCGCGCGGACATTGTCAAACACCTCCCAGGGGCCCGCGAAGTCGATTACGACTGCGCCCTGGGAGAGCACAAATGCAACCGGTATGCGTCCATCCGCCGGCGGAGTGAGGGGAGTGACTGAATCGGACGAGGGCGCGGAGGCCCCCTTTGACGCAGCCGGCTCGGCTGAGCGAGCGCCCGCTGCGGCAAGTCCGAGCGCAGCGGTCAATTGCAACAGGTCTCGACGCTTCATAATGACTCCAGACCAGGTTGGTTGCGCGAGCGACGGCACACCAGGGTTCTCGCCTGCAATGGCTTGAGATAGTGCAAACAAGCTAACTTGTACATCAGTCACTCCATCTTCGTTGAGGCAAGATTGCGGCTGGGGATTCTCGGGCGCAATGACCAAAATCCGACGATTCTGGCCAAAGCGCTGGCACGTCTGCGGCGCAACCCACAAAATCCGTGAACTTCAGGCATCCACGACGGCGGGCGAGCTCTGTTATGGCAAAGGCGCGGCGAATCGGATTCGTGGGGTATCCGGGGTTGACGGTTCTCGATCTTATCGGCCCCCACGAAACCTTCGCTACAGCCAATGCGCTTTGCGGCCGGGGGCTTTACGAGACCGTCATTGTCGCATCCAAACGTGCGGCATTCGTCTCGGACTCCGGGGTGACCCTGACCCCTCACGAAGACTTCGCGACGGCGGGTCGCTTCGACACCCTGATCACCCCAGGCGGCCCGGGTCTTCGAAACCCCAAAACCCAGGGCGAGGTGGCCGCTTGGCTCCAACTCAAGGCGCCGCGCACGCGGCGCATGGTTTCGGTGTGCACCGGCCTGTATGGACTTGCGGCAACGGGATTGCTCGATGGCCGGCGCGCGGCGACGCATTGGCGTCACGCGGAGGATGCGGCCCGCCGGTTCCCAAAGGTGACCATTGACGCCAATGTCCTTTATCTCGCCGACCCGCCGTTCTATACCAGCGCAGGAATCACCGCCGGAGTGGACCTCGCCCTGGCGCTGATCGCGGAGGACCATGGATCCGCACTCGCATTGTCCGTGGCTCGCGAGCTCGTCGTTTATTTGAAACGTCCGGGTGGACAGGCTCAATTTTCCGAGCCGCTGCGATTTCAGACGCGCGCCTGCGACCGCTTTGCAGAGCTCGCCGCTTGGCTGCCGGACAATCTCGCCGCTGATCTGAGCATCGCGGCGCTTGCGGAGCGCGCCTATGCGAGCCCCCGCAACTTTGCTCGGCGGTTCAAGGAGGTCTTCGGAACGACCGTCGCGGACTATGTGGAGATGCTGCGCCTGGATGCGGCGCGAGAGCGGCTCGGCATGCCCGGGCAAACCCTGGAAAGCATCGCTGTGTCGGTGGGCTTTCGCAGTGGTGATGTGTTCCGCCGGGCATTCGTGCGCCGATTCGGGATCGCACCGAGCCTTTACGCCAGATGTTTTCAACAGGAACGCACGACCAGAACGCACTCAAGCTGAGCGCGAAAGAGGTCAGCGCGCGCACATGTGTGCTCACACGCTGCTCACATGCCTCGAGCCAAGAAGGTTGGTTCCGAGTGATAGAGTGTTGTTACCAGTCACAACAGAGACAAACCTTCATGGTGAACAAGTCTAAGGCTCGATCCACGCGACGGCAACGTCGTTTGAGGAGACAGGTTCGGAAAGTGATGAAGAAGGTCGATTCCATGGTCTTTTTCAACCTGCTCACCAGCCCACAACTGTTGGAGCCGCTTGAAGGGTTGTTGCCAGAATTTCGGGAGCGGCTGTATCCACCTACGGTGACGTTGGCCATGTTTTTGGGGCAAGTCCTCAGTTCTGACGGGTCCTGCCAGAATGCGGTGAACGGGAAAGGCACAGGCGAGTATGGCTTGTTTCGCGAACTACTCGAATGCTTTGTCGAGGGCGACGTGATGGTAGCGGACAGCTACTGCTCCAGCTATTTTTTGATCGCTGCATTGCTGGCGCGCGGTGTGGATTTCGTCTTTGAGCAGCACGGAGCACGCAACACGGATTTCCGGACCGGAGAGAAGCTCGGGAGCCGCGATCACGTGGTGAAGTGGAGCAGGCCCAAGGTAAGACCCCAGTGGATGACGGTCGAGGAGTACGAGAGCTACCCGCAGGAGCTGACGGTTCGCAAGCAAAGGCCCAAGCCCTTTCCGCGATTACACACCACTCGCCACAGAGCACGCGGAAACATAAAATTATATGGCTTTCCCAAAAAGCTTCGGGCCTAACCTAGTGCCATTCGCCCTATAACTGACTTAAGCTTCTCAGAAAAACTCTCCAGATTGGGCAGACTGGCACTGTAGCAAAGCGAGTCGTCAAGACGGTGGAAACCGAAGTTGGGAGAATTGACGGCCGGCAGCGATTGCACGGCGCTCAATCTCGATGCTGGAGGAAATCCAGTTCTTTTGTTCCAGAAACAACAGAAACGCCCGCGTGGACACTTTACGGCAGCAGTCGGGCAGCAAAAAACTCGCACGCGCGATTTTATGGTCCTCGAACAAGAAGACGCCCGTCTTGGGAGGCGTATGCAGAGCGAAGCCGTTCATCGCTTCCTGAATGGCCAGCTCCCCCAGGCTCGACTTTCTGACCGGGAGGGCCTCGGCCGTTGATTCTTCGTAGTGTCGGCCAACGTTCGTCGCCAACACTGTCAGGTTGTGGTGCACTATCCAAGACGCGATGCGCTGGCTCGTCGGCGTGGTATTCCGTGTGACCTCCTTGAGCACCATATCGACGATCTCTACCGGCCATCCTGGCGTGAGCAGCAGATCCAAGGAGTCAGCGTAAGCCAAGGTGATCAGAGGGCCGGCGTCGGGCAGAACGGTCGCCGGAGGCTTGTCCCCGCTCATGCCTCATCGGGCCAATGCGTGCAAACTTTCTGCCATCTTCCGCGTCGTGTCGGCATCCAGTCGTGGCATTGGCAGATGGGCACGTGCCATCAGTAGAAACAGATCTTCCTCACTATCCAAACTCAACGCTTCCATGGCCTGGATATCGTTGATCCGCCCTAAGGAGAAATCCAGCAAGGTCTGAAAATTATGGTTGCCGTGAGCTTCAGCAGCCTCATAGGTCTCGACCAGGTGTCGCAGCTCAGTGTTGAACAGCGCGTTGATTGAGGTGGCGAGCTTGGCTGCCAGGATCTTGAGGCGCCTCAACAAATCCCGATCAACCTTCCCAGTGAAATTGACAGTGGTAGTTCTCATTGTCACACGCCGTTAAATTCATGCAGGCAAGTGTAGCACATAAATGTGTGCTGACAAAACACTTGTATATACAGAGGCTTACGATCGCTTGGCGTTTTCAAGAAGATGCCTCACCTGCTTGTCAAATGCTTTATTTTCTTGGCGATTGCTTTATGATTTTGGCGGACAGGCAGCCTGTGCGTCGAGAAGGAATAGGTCGTGAGCCAGTCGTGAGCACGAGACAAATCGAGGCGCTGGTGGGCAGTCCGCTTCGGGCTCGCCTGCTGCATTGGTTCTACGTGGAAGCCCAGCCTGGAGTGCCCGCTCACGAGCGCGAGATCGCTCGTCGGACAGGAATAGCCCCGGGGTCGGTGCATCACGCACTGAAGCGGCTCGAAGAGGGTCAGCTGATTGTACGCGAGAAGACCTCACGTGGGCCGCAATACCGGGCGCCCTATGAGGATGTGCGGCTGCAGCCGCTCTTCACCTTGTTCAGGCAGCAAAGTGTGCTGGTGAGCGCGCTTCGAGAGGCGCTTGTGGGTGTTACACAGGTAGCCTACGCCTGCATTTTTGGCTCCTTTGCGCAAGGCACCGCCGGCGCAGCCAGTGATGTCGACGTCCTGGTGTTGGAGCAGTCGCGTGAAGCTCGCCAGCGGGTATTGAGCGCTCTGGCAAAGATCCAAGAGTCGACTACGGCCAAGATCGACATCACTACGATGAGCGTGGAGAAGTTTCGCGGCATTTTGGGTGAAGGCGATGCCTTTGCGGTCAACGTCGTGGGAAGCCCGCGGATTGTGCTTAAGGGTAAGGCCGAGCCATATGGGTATGGAACCCTCAACGCGGCCGGTCTCCATCGAGCAGGTCCGCTCGTACAGGCTGAAACCGTCGGATGGTTCCACAAGCTCTGACCGTTTAAAGAACTGTGCCGCCATCGACTTTTGCGGCTATCTCAGAACCGAAGTTGACGATGCGTTGGAAATCTGCGAACAGACGGAGGTATAGCAGTTATTGTGGGTCGGCCGGTTGGAGGTAACGTGTGGTCGTCAACCGACCAACGGAAGTGGCCACACGGTCGTTGTGAAAGTTGGTCGAACCCGGGACTGCACCATCAGCCTGCTCGACGAGCTGCAAAATGGGTCCCCATCAGCGCACTCTCGAATGCCTCGAGGGGCGGCGTCGGGCCATGCAGAGATCTAGAAGTGAAGGGCGCCGCATCGCACGTGAAGTCCACAGATTAGAGGCGAGCCGAACGCGCTACCGTTGCGTTTTCTGTGGATGTCTTTTCAGAATAAGCGCCGGCGCGCGCCCTGATCGCTGAGGTCCCGAACTCCCGGGCTTGGTCCGAGTGCGTTTCGTCGAGTCACTGCTGCGAAGGGCATGATTATTCGCGAGCTCTGTGCGCTGCCGGTGCCCGGCTTGCAACTAGGCTGTCGAGCGATGTCCATGTGGGAAAGCCCTGGAGAGGCGCAACGAACACTTCGGCATTCGCGGCCGGTACGGATCCACGAACGAGTACACATTTGGGAGCAACCGCTACGCGATCCGGCTCGATCGCTAGTCCGTCACCCGGAATCCTAACGATCACTGGAGTTCGCGAGAGCGAGTCGCGAGGACCGCGTGAGCGGCGGTGCGCCGCTTCAGCCCACGTCACCGCAGCGCGCCACGATGTCGTGAAGAATACTGCATGCTTGCAGTACTCCTGAACAGATTCTTTCACGTAACGGTTAGCGGTCCACACGGGCTTCATGGCTGGCACAAGACCGTCTTTCACGATGGAGGGGAGACGGCCAAACACGGTTCCATGGTACAGATGCGAGTGGACCGGGTCTGCGAAAGATCTGAGTGCAATTGCTATGGAGTTGTCCTGTCGCCCGTCAATGCTGATAAAGTCCAATGGCGAGAGTGTGGACACGATCCGCATCTTTTCTTCCGCGCAGCGAAGTAACTCGACTAACTGCGGGGACGTGTCCGTCGATGCCATGAGTTCAGCAATACGGGCATAGTGAGTATCGCGATGACTCCCATCAACTACTGCAAGCTCAATGGCATCCGCACACTCCCATAAAAGCTCGGCGATCGTGCCGACGTCGACAGTCGAGGCTTGATGCGAGTTGTGAGAGATCCTTGATTCTTCAGGCAGTTTGTTCATCTTGCATCACGGTGAGTTTTCTTAAGTTGGTGTGCGTCACGTGACCATCGTACAGATGCAGTTCCTAATACTATACCGCGCCGGTAGTGGGTGATCGCTTTTATCAGGACGACGGCAATATGCCTAGTCGACGTTGGTGCGCTAGCCGCCCAATAACCGCAGCTGACCAAGCCCTACCACCCAGCATAGACCGGGACCTGGCTGACCTCATAGCTCTTGGCGACCTAAATTACCCGCTGTGCGCGTCTGACGAGCCTCCGGGATGCTCGCTCACCGCTTCTTCGGTTCAGCGGGTAGTCAGAACGTCCCACGGGGAGAATTGCGACGGCATCCAGGGCAGAGTGGCGTACCGTCCCTATGCCGGCGCTATCTGCGCTGAGGCCGCCGTTGATATTCCGG
>Ga0307479_10006862_pt1 | contig 10481 bp, 12 predicted proteins | sample atmos_gasesECM4C_FD_203743 | JGI IMG/M metagenome (GOLD analysis project Ga0307479, IMG submission 203743) | Hardwood forest soil microbial communities from Morgan-Monroe State Forest, Indiana, United States - atmos_gasesECM4C_515 | ecosystem: Environmental > Terrestrial > Soil > Temperate...
CCGAAGAGATTCCTGAAAAGGTACAGGAGCAAATCCATCGAGTCAAATTCCACTCTGCCTTCTTCCTCGGAATGGTGGCACCGGTCGAGCAGCGCATGCGCCGAGTCTGGCATCGAACAAAGGAGCAGAGAGAGAGGCTTGACCCACCCCGCTCTTCCGTGGAGGATGTAATCCAGAAAAAAATGAAACCCTTGCGCTTACGCTCCGTGCGTCTGCCAATCAACCTGGCGTTGCTCCTGCTTGCAGCCATTGCTCCCTACTCCAGTGCGCAGGATACACCCGCGCCTGCTCCGAAAACTCAGGCGCAGACGCCTGATGCTCGGAGCAGGCTCACGATTGAGGTTACCGGTGGCGATAACAACGTCCCCGTCGAAAATGCCAGCGTCTACTTGAAATACATTGAAGAGCGAAAGCTGTTGAAGGACAAGAAATTGGAATTGAGCGTCAAGACCAACCGCGAAGGAATCGCCCACGTATCGGACGCGAAACTTGGCAAAGCGTTGATTCAAATTGTCGCCGACGGATGGAAAACTTACGGCCGGTGGTTCGATATCACCGATCCAAAGCAGATCATCAAAGTCCACCTTGAGCGGCCGCCCAAGTGGTACTGACCTTTCTCCCCCCTCGCGCGCACCGCGACTTTTTCGGCAACCTCCAAATCCCTCGCGTCATTCTGAAACATTTCTATCACTTGCAGCGCAACCGTCTAAGCTTCATGAACAGACTCGCGTTGCACTCAACGACTTGCACAGAAACGGTGCAAACCGAAGAAGAATGTTGACGGGCGTGCAGTTAGAAGCGCATCGAGAGGCCTTTTCCACATACTTATCAACACTTGTGTTGAAAACTTAACGCGACCGAAATATTTTCACCGCAATTCGGCACGCTGCGTGCCCTTTGTTCTCAGCATCACGCTTTTGACCCGCGCCAAATCCCGATGATAGAGTACGTTCTGAGAATATTTTCATGAACGAATCCTTCGAAGGGCGTTTCTCGCAGGCCCAAATGTTGTGGGGCAATATTGTCGCTCGTCCGTTGCGCAGCCTCCTCAGCGTGATCGCCATCGCCATTCAAGTCATTCTCGTTCTGATGATTGCGGGCCTTACGAGCGGCATCATCTCCGAATGGGGAAAGCGCGTCGAAGGAGTAGGTGCTGACGTTCTTGTGCAGCCGCCGAACTCTTCTATTTTTTTCTCCTTCTCGGGCGCAGTGATGCAGGAATCGGTCGGCGATCAAATCGAAGCGCTGCCGGGGGTCGATGAAGTTTCACCTACGCTTATCTTGGTGGATCAAAAGACCTTCATGGTGATTTACGGCATCGACTACAAACGCTTCAACGCTCTTAGCCGCGGCTTTCTTTACCGCGCTGGCCGCCCTTTTGAGACAGCGGACGAGGCGCTGGCCGATGATATCGTGGCGCAGACGCGGCACTTGCAGGTCGGTGACCACGTAAGTCTTGTGAACCACTCCTTCACCATCAGCGGCATCGTGGCGCACGGTAAAGGGGCGCGCTTTTTCATCCCCTTAAAGACCGCGCAGGACATTGCCGGCGCGGAGAACCGCGTCTCGATGTTCTATGTGCGTAGCAAGGGCGACACGGAAGCCACGCGCAAGGAAATTCTCCAGTTGACGCCGGACAATCGCGTCCGCTCCATGTCCGAATACATGTCGCTTATGAATTCTTCCAATCTTCCTGAGTTGAAACCCTTTATCCGCACGATGGTGGGCATCGGCATCGTCATCAGTTTTCTGGTTGTGCTCCTCAACATGCACACAATGGTCCTGGAACGCACTCGCGAGATCGGCATCCTCAAAGCGCTCGGGTGCTCGCGCCTGGAAATCGCGGAAATGCTTTTGGGGGAAACGCTGGTGCTGACGCTGTTCGGGAGCGCCGCGGGCATTCTCCTTACGTTTCTCACGCAAGCCATTCTCAAGGAAACGAATCCCGCTCTAACGATCTTGATTTCATCGCGCTGGGTCCTCCAGGCCATCGCGCTGGCGCTTGTCGGAGCCGCCGCCGGTGCAGTTTTTCCGGCGTTGCGCGCGGCCGGCTATGATCCCGTGGTGGCGCTGGCCTACGAATAGCCTGTCTGCCCCTTTCCCCTCACATCCGGAACGGCCGGTTCTCCGTGTGTCATGCGAAGGATGAGTCAGATTCTTCCCCGGCGGCACAAATAAGACACACCCCATCAGTTTCGGATTGCATAGCCTTAGGTTCCGGCCTAGGCTGAGATTCGAGCTTCGGTCAAACGGGAGTTGCCATGAAATTAGGAAAATGGGCTTCGGCCACCGCACTAACGATAATTCTCTCCAGCGAGAGCATCGCGCTGGCACAGGGGCATGGTCACGGAAAGGGCCACAACAAGCACGGCGACGATGGCGACCAGGGCGCTCAGTTCTACCAAGATCGCGATCGTGAGGCCATGCGCGCCTGGTATGACGACCATCGGGACCAACTTCCTCCCGGGCTGGCGAAGAAGGATCGCCTGCCGCCCGGCCTGGAGAAGCAACTCGTTCGGCGCGGGTCGCTTCCACCGGGACTCCAGAAACGAATCCAGCCCGTTCCTGAAGACCTCGAACGCCGGCTGCCTCCTCCGCCGCCTGACTGCGCGCATGTGGCGATTGGCGGGCATATTGTTCTGCTAAATCGCCGGACCAACATTATTGTGGACATCTTCCACTTTTAGCTGGGCTAGCTGCGTCCATGGCGCCAAGAAGTGAAGCGCTGGGCGCCCGGACGTTTACCCTTCTGCAGCAAATCCGGCCAAACGTTCGCCGGTCGCGCCCTGCGTAATAATCTCCAGCCAGGCAGTCGCCGTTCGAGACTCTCAACATCGCTGTGCCATAGTGCATGTGCATCGTTCTCATTGCGTCTGCGAGCGGCTGATTCTGATATTGGTAGACCAACGCGGCGCCTTCCGGGTCGTCCACTTGAATCACTGCTACGCAACTCCGTGACACGGACGTGGGCGTGGTGAGATACACGGTGATTTGCGTCCAACTCTGGAAGATGTGGATCATCAGATCGTGCCGCTTCGCATGGCCGTCAAAAGAGGTGATGAGGTAACCGTGCCAGCGCCCCGTCAGGTTCGGGATTCCAACCAGCCCCAATTTATGCACAAGGCTGTTCCGCCAAAGATACCTGTCAAAAAGTGTGTAGAGCACGCCGTAGAAAGCCATGCTGGAAGGAGCATCCGCCCACCAAGGGACCGAGAAGTGGGCGGTAGCGAGAGATTTCGAGGTCACCCACGCCAAAGCCAATCGCCAGCAACGCCAGCAGGAGGGGAACGATTCTCCTCTCGCTGGAGTCTGTGCTGTAGCCGTGCATACTTCACCCGGTCGGCTTCTCACGGCCGAACAGGCCTTTCAGCCTGCTGGAATGCGCCCTCCACCCCCAATTGCTGCTGGGAAGCGCCGGGTAGAAGAACTGGCCCTAGCGGTAAATTGGCTTCCTGAAGAGGGGCCCGCGGGTATCCTGAGTACCAAGCAACTGCTAGTGGTAGCGCTCCTTCTGATTTCTATGCTACTCCTTCGCGGCTGAATTAACACTCTTTGCCTAAACAAGCGCCCTGCATATTGGCGTACGACAAAACAGTGATGCGATTTCGTTTCGCCCTTGATGCAGGCAGGCCGTCGGAGTAGGATTCGAGACATCGTTGGATCTCGCAGGACCTTTCCAGCCCATCCCCGAGGTACACCGCAAGGAGGTTCCTACCATGCCCACCAATAAGGAGTTCACCATCCGTTTGGAAGACCGACCTGGAACGCTTGGCAAGCTCTGCCAAGCCCTCGCCGAACAAAGCGTCAACATTCTCGCGTTTCAATCTTGCCCTCTTGAGAAGGGCAAGAGCGCCGTCCGCCTCGTGCTGGACAATCCAGCGGTGGCCAAATCGATTCTCGACCGCCAAAAGACAGACTACACCGAGACTGAGGTTGCGAAAGTGACTCTCACTCATCGTCCTGGGGAGTTGGCGCGTGCTGCAACACGTCTCGGCATAGCAGGAATCAACATCGATTACGGATACTGCGGAGTTGATCCCAGCACGAATGCGACGATGCTACTTCTCGGGGTTGCAGACGCCGGTAAGGCCGTGAAGGTTCTAGAGGAGGCCGCCGCCAGCGCAACATCGTAAGGGAAATAGCGACAGAATCTCTGCCGTAAATGGAAAGGGGCGACTGGCGTAAGCAGTCGCCCCTGCTGTTTCTCGAGTAGGATTCTACCTTGCCAGAGTTGTTTCCGGACACCGTGCTGCCCTGCCAGAACTCCAGCGATGCGGGATACGCTACGCCCCACGCTCAGGCTTTGGTCGCGCAAAGGCTAAGCGCTTGCCGCCCGCGTGCGGGTCCGAACTTCCTCATGAATTGCGGCACAAACCATCGCCAATATCTTGTCCGAAATCTCAGTCATGTTGTGCACTGTGGCGATGTGATCGGCAGCCGCGGCCAAAATCTCCTCCTCGGAGTCGCCATGCGCTTCGAACTTACACCCCGGAACGAGATCGTTACAGTAAAGGACTTTAGACACAGTGAGTACCCCCCTTAATAAGCAAACGATTAGGAAAGCGGGTTGGGTGCTCAGGGAAATGCTGGAACTGCAAAACGGACAAGTCAATGGTACTTCCGAGACTTCGCCTCCCCCTTAACCCTTTCTTTTCCTAGCCTTCCAGCCGCCTGCCACTAGTCTGCAGCCTCCCAACCATTCGAACGATTCACACATCTTTTTTCGCCGGTTTGCGCCGCAACCTCTTTCTAATCCAGCAATATCCTAGTCATCTCAATTCAAAGGCAAGTAGCCGACCTCAATCGGCACAGCGAAGCGTGCCTGCGAATCGTTCAACCTGCAGTTCGCCGCATTCCGGTATACTTTCAGGACGGTGTGGAAGCCTCGCCAGGACTTGAATTATAGTCTCGGTTCGAGGAGACTTCTTATGCACATCTCACACAGAATGTCGCGGGCAGCCTGGCTGGCGGGCCTGCTTGTTGTGTCGATTTCGACTTTCGCACGAAGCTCTTTCCCCGTGCCGCAGCCACAGGGCGCCGCGGAAGTTCCTGTTGTGAAAGGCGGGGCAGGATCCTGCACGGCGGATTTCACGGTGAGAGACTCGTCTGGAAAAGCCATCTACGACGCCAAAATCCGCATTCAAATCCGCTATAGGTTTATGGCCTTTCACAGGCTGGATGCCACAGTCGGCACGAACTATGAAGGCAAAGCGCGCATCGAAGGTCTGCCTGAACGAATCAAAGGAACAGCCGATTTCAAAGTCTCCCACGGCGACCAAAGCAAGTCACTCCCCTATGATCCCCTAGCCGATTGTCACCCTCGGTACGAAGTCATTCTCGGTGAAAAGTAAGGGCCAGTTACCGAGAATCCCGTTTGAACGTAGCCCCCCGTGCGGCAGATGCTTCGCGGGTGGCCCAGCCTTATCGCGTTAGATGGAATTTGGGCCTGCCCCGACCTTGTCGGGGTGGTCCATCCTTGCGGGCGGCATTTACCCCGCCTGCCCCGGACCTCTCGGGGACCCGGTCGGGGCAACAGTGGCACCGCTTCCCGCGCGCTCCGACCTTGTCGGAGGGCTGCTTTTCGCTAGCCTCTTCACTCTTACCCTGACAAGTGAATTCATTCGAACGATCATCACATTTTTGGGCCTTCTGCGTCTCTCCCTTACCTCTTTCTTTTCTTCCTCTTGCGGGCGCTCCACCCTTGGTTTTTAAGGGTGGGTTCATTCGAACGTTTTATCTATATTTTTCGGCCGATTTGCGTCGCAACTTCTTTCTAATCTTTAACTTCCCACCTCTAATCCTCATTTCCCCTCGTTCGAACGATACCATATAATAATAGTACTTGACACGCCAACAGTTCCATGCTATCATGTTTTATGATAGTTCGATTCCAATTTACCCCGGACCTCTCGGGGCCTGCTCGATTCGGTCGAGAGCCTTTCGAGAACCTTCTCGGAGCTTGTCCCGAGCCTCTCCGGAAGTTTCGACCCGGCCAAAAGCACTCTTTTCCCCTCTTCCACCAGTCACGGATCACGAGTCACCAGTCACTAACTCCTTTACTTGCCACTCATGCAAACTCATCTTCCCGCAAGTCTTTTGTTTGCCACTCTTACGAAAACAACCGGGGTCGGTATCAACTCTTCCCAAAATGGAACCAAGTGAAGGGCCCCGACCTATCCCGCCTGTTCCCGCCCTCTTTCCTCCATTCCTTGCCTTCTCTTCTCTCTCTTTGCGCTCTTTCGACCAAGAGCGTCCCACAACTCTTCCGCAATCAGTCGCTTCCGCACTCTCTTTTAAAACAGCCGGGTGGCATCGGTCTTTCCATCCCCAAATGGCGTTCCATGGCATCACATGACAGGGGGGACTGGTGCCGAAGAATGGTCACCTCACGCCCCACGGATGGCGTTGACCTCAGGAAAGCCGGATGACCTGCAAATAGGAAACAAAAGGAGACGAAAGATGGCAAAGAGCGCCGCAACTCAAGCAAAAGTGCAGGGAAAAACCGCGATCGAAGTAGCAACCGATCTCAGCAACGAAGGTGTCGCCGAGATCTCCACTGCGCTGCGTCCATTGCTCGCGGACGTGTTCGCGCTTTATGTGAAGACGAAGAATTTCCACTGGCACATGAGCGGGCAACACTTTCGCGATTACCATTTGCTGCTGGATGAGCATGGCGAGCAAATCTTCGGCATGACGGACGAAATCGCAGAACGAGCGCGGAAGATCGGCGGGACCACGCTGCGTTCCATCAGCGATATCTCGCGGCACCAACGCCTGAAAGACAACAACGAAGAAGATGTCGCTCCGAAAAGCATGCTGGCAGAGCTCTGTGCTGACAACCAGCATCTGACGCGATCCCTGCGTTCCGCGCATGAGGTCTGTGAGAAATACAACGATGTCGCTACCGCCAGCCTGATTGAGGTCTGGATCAACGATACGGAGCGCCGAACCTGGTTTTTGTCGGAAATCGTGCGCGACCTGTGAAATCCGACCTCTGCCTAGCGAGGCGAGGTTTGAACGGGAAAGACTTTCGTGTCGAATGGCGAAAACTCGAAGCGCACGATCCAATCGGTCGAAACGGTGCTGCCGGCCACCTTCGCCGGGGCAAACTCCCACCGGCGTGCGGCTTGCAAGGCCAGGTCAGCAAAATACCTGCTGGGACCGGGTGAAGCGAGCTCCGCGCCCGCCAGATCGCCCGACGAATCCACATGAACTTTCACGCTGACGCGGACCCTGCCCCGAATGGTGTCGCGGGCCTTCTGGGAAACGTCCGGCAGGATTTCATTGAGAACTTCACCGGGAACAACTTCGGCCGCAGATTCCTTCGGCTGTTCTTCCGGCGCCGGGATGACAGGGGAAGGCTCCGGCACAGCAGGGATGTCTTCTTTCTTTACCGGTTCTTTTTCACTGGCGGTTTTCAAAGGCTTCTGCGCGGATTGCTGCGTGGAACGTGGTATTGACGGAGCCGACTGCCGGGACGCCGACGCTTTCCCGTGCTTGGGCTGAACTTGCGGCGAAGGAGTCGAATTTTCGGAAACAAGAGATGAAGTTTTTTGAGGTTCCGGGCGGCGGCTCAAAAGTTTTGGAACACCGATAATCGCAGCGATGACCAAAACAGCCGCGAGGAGAGGAAGAGCGAAATTCGGGACGATGAAACTGGGAAGGGAGAACTTAGGAAGGGAGAACTTGGGAAGCGAGAACTTGGGAAGCGAGAACTTGGGCAGCGAGAACTTGGGCAGAGAGAGCTTGGGAAGCGAGAACTTGGGCAGCGAGAACTTGGGCAGAGAGAGCTTGGGAAACGAGAACTTAGGAAGGGTTAATTTAGGAAGGGTGAAATTGGGAAGCGAGATGGAGGGCCGCGGTGCAGCTTTTTTCGGCGGCTTTACCGCGGACCGCGGAGCCACAGCGTAGCTCCGAGGTGCGGGTTCGGCCGAAGCAGGAGCGAGGGGAACGGCTGGGGCTGGACGCAGGCGCGCCGAAATGTCAGCGATGGTGGAACGTTGCTGCGGGTCACGGCGGAGGCAGTTGCGCGCAATATCAAAGTAGGGCGACGGGAGCGACTTCGGGAGGATGGGATCCCCGTGTCCCAGCCTATCCCAAACGGGCGCGCGCTGGGTCAGGGTTTCGACCAGGGTCATGCCAAGAGACCAAGCGTCGCTGGCCGGGGAAAGCCTTCCGCTGGAGGATTCGGGCGGGTCATATACGCCGGGCTTGAGAACGCGAAGAGTTTCGCTAGCGCGGAGGAGCCCGTCGGTCGAGAGTTTGATTTTATCCCCCACGGCCATGACATTTGCAGGCTTCAGATGACCGAGCACAAAACCCTGACGGTGAACGCAGGCGAGGGCGTCGAGAACGGGGACGAACACGTCGCGAGTTTCCTCCGGGGAGAGTGGCCGTTGAGGAAGAATTTGCGAGAGATTTTCCGCAGCATACTCCATCACGAGGTAGAGAAGCGCGACATTATCCAGCTCGCAGTGCCCCATTTCAAAGAGCCGAAGCAGATGAGGGTGAAAAAGTTGGGCCGCGTGTTTCCAGCGAGAGAGCTGCAGCTCGGCGCTGGCCGGATCGGCGGGAATAAGCTTGATAGCCGCTCTTACAAAATCGCGCTCGCCACGCTCCGTCAGGAACACGGCGCCGTGATCCGAGCCGCCTAAGTACTGGCGAAGAGGGAATCGCCCATCGACAACCAGGCCTTCCCACTGTTTCCAGGCTTCCGACATGTCACACCTCCGCCTGTCGAGTGGGCTGAGTAGGCCTATTGTACCTGAGGAATTGCGCGGGCGGTGCTGTTCAAAGGGGTAAGTCGAGGAAATAGTTAAGGCGCCCGGGAGTCCTACGGAGTGACCCGGGATTGGGCGGGGGTCGGCAAACATCGGAGAAAAGCGGAATCTGGCAATCAGCTGCCTAATATCTGCTGAAGCTGCTTGTTAAGGCGGGCGCGATCTTCCGGAGTCATCGAAATAAACTCAATCCCCATCCCTTTGCTGGGCGCCACGCGCCGCACGATGGCGCGAGCGCGCACATCTCCGCTTTGCATATCTACAAGCATGTTGATCATGCTCCCGACGGGCGGCGGCTCGGGCGTGTGGATAAAGACTCCGCCCAGGCTGAGGGTTTCCAACCGCGAGACGGCACGCCGGGAGCCAGTCTCCCAGGCAACGAAAAGCCCTTTTGGCGATTTAACTCGCGGGTGACGCCGCGCTTTCTTTACCTTGCTATCAGCCATCGCTATGGACTGTGACCCCAGAGCGACGGAGACGGAAATCGAGAATTCTCAGAGGTCGGGTCCGCTTGTATCTTACTACCAGTTGCACGAGACGCAAGGGCCGAGTGACTCTTCAGAAAGACGTGGCCGGCGAGAATCGTTCCAGCCGACGTATTCCTACTGGAGCGCCGGGTCGGTCGGGGCTGCCGGTGCAGACTGGTTGTAGTAAATCACGCCGAACTGGTCTGTATAAAAGCTGCGCCGTCCGGTCGTGCCGCGCGATTGAGGATCCGCATTCAGTGTGTAGCTATCGTTGAGGGCGGGACCAGGCACAACCACGTAGGTGAAAGTGTAGCCGCTCTTAGAGGGCGTAACGGAACCGCCGAGGATATCGTCCACAACACCCATTCCCGTACAGTCGCCGGCACCAGGTCCAAGGGCCGTCAAGTCGTTGGGATATCCGACATTCATGCATTGGGACGAATAAGCGAGCATCGCCGTAGTGTACGTGCGGAGAGACCCCACCGCGGAAGACTCATTTGCGGACATGCGGGAGGAGAGAAGATTGGGAATGGCGATGGCCGCGATAATCAAGATGATGGCGACGACGACGAGAAGCTCGATGAGTGAGAATCCTTTTTGGCGGTTACACATTGCTCTGATTTCTCCTTGGAACTCCGGAAATTCATTCCGGGGACGAAGAACAGTGAACTCAATCGCAAGGCAAGTTTAGGATTGGCGGTGGAGAGAGGCTATGGAGCAGGGGTGCCAATTTGAGGTAGGTCAGGTGGCCCACGTTTGAGTAGGACGAGGGTCCGAGCTGGTACAGGTCGCAAGGAGGACAATGGTTCCAGTACTGACTAGGCTGTCCTCCAAGCGAAAATGCGCACTTCTTTGGTTAAGTGATTGATATTAAGACATATAAAACTGACCGTTGCACTGAGGCGGTGGAGCCGAGCTTCACCCCGTGGATGAGGCGGCGGCCGAGGTTCCAGCATAGCTAGTACGACGTACAGGCCGCAAGTTGGATGAAGGGCGTCGAATGATGCGAAGGACAGTTGGATACCTCAGCAACGTTCTCGGATTGACTGTAAGCGCCACGACAAACGCCTCCAGGGCTAGAGCCCTGATTTTTGACCGCATATTGGCCTGGCCCGACAGGAGTCGGGACACTCTCCGCCCTGCCGTAACGCGGTCAGGTGAAGGGTTCTACGGACTTTGGTGCTTGAGAAAGAGGGCAGCGAGCGGCGGCAGGGTCAGAGTAATCGAATAAGGC
>Ga0307479_10006863_pt1 | contig 10480 bp, 7 predicted proteins | sample atmos_gasesECM4C_FD_203743 | JGI IMG/M metagenome (GOLD analysis project Ga0307479, IMG submission 203743) | Hardwood forest soil microbial communities from Morgan-Monroe State Forest, Indiana, United States - atmos_gasesECM4C_515 | ecosystem: Environmental > Terrestrial > Soil > Temperate...
ATTCGCTGTCCCTCCCGAGTCAGGCGGGGCTGCTCAAGGACGACCTCGCGCGGTGTTTTCGTGATGGTGCCGCGGGCAGCACTCAAGTGGCTCTCCCCAGAGCCGGTGAGGACGAGGTCGATCTGCGAATCGAGCGTGAGCACGTTGTCTTTCGCGGCGTAGTGCGCGCCCATGGCCGATCCGGAGGCCTCGGGCATGCGCAACTCAACCTTGGCGGTAGTGAAGGCGTCGCCGGATTTCTGATTAAAGACGAGATCGCGGGTGATGAGGTGAATCGGATTCTTCAACCCGACGGGCGCGGACTGATCGGGCTTGAGCAGGCCCTCGGGATTGGCTTCGAGGTCGATGCGCACCTCGCCCTTCGCGGTGACGTCGCCGGATTGCTGGTCGTAGGCGAAGTCGTCGCCGTAGATCTGGTCGTAGCGGCTGGAGTCGCGGCCAAACAGGGTGATGGTGACGTTGTGCAGCTCAGCGTGCCCACCCAGCTTAAATTGGACGGCTTTCCTGGCCTGGATGGTGAAGAGGGTGCGTCCGCCGGCGGATTTTGAGACCTTGAAGCCCTCGGCGGTCTGCTGGACGTCGACGCCAATTTTGGCGGGGATGTGTTTGAGGACGTCGCGCACCTGGCTCCGCCGATAGAGATACACGCCCACGACGACAAGACTCACCGCGATGGCGGCGAGTGCGAACCAGCGACGGAGGCGTGGGATCTGCACAGGCATCTGGATTCAAGTCTACTGGAAAGGTTAGATGCGGGATGGCAGTTCTCAGTGCTCGGTTCTCGGTTCTCAGCTGTCAGCCAGAGGTGATGCCGGCCCTGGTGCAGCTGGTCTTCGGGCTCGGCGTTCCAGGTGGCTAGAACCTTTCGTCCAGAACGATCGACTGGATCATCTGGCTTAGTTCGCTATCGGCCTCTACTCGCTTGAGACGCAGCTGTTCGGCCTGACTGCAGAGGGTTGCCAGCCGGTCCTCCTGCTGATCGAGCTGGCGAGTGTAGCGCTGCAGAAGTGCCTTCTCTTCGGCGCTACCCTTCAGGGCCTTCATGTTTTCACGCAGGCGGCTCTGGTCGGCAGTGATGGAATCGAGTTCCTGCTTGGCTGCCTGCTGTTGTGTATCCAGGCCGCTGACCTCATTCTTCTTCGCGAGAATCTTGGCGAAGGCCTGTTGCATAGCGGGAGTGATCCGCTGCTCTTCGGCGAGAAGGGCCACTTCCTGCGGGTTGAGATTGGTGAGCCCGTAGCTGGAATCGATAGGGTGGTAGGAGTCGACCTTGAGCTCAGATGTGGTGTCGGGCGCTACGTTGACGCGAAAACGATGAAACGAGGCGGTCGACTCCTCCGGCTTTGGACCGTCATCGACGAGCTTCCAATCTTCCCTGGCCGGATACTCGATTACCACCTGACGGGGTGTTGTATCGGCGTTGCGGATTTTGAACAGCAGCGAGTCGCGTTCCTCGTGCGTGGTAATCATCAGTCCCTTTGCGATGCGGACGCGCGTAATGGGTCTTTGGCTGGATTCGTCTTCGGCGGTGACGTGAACGGCTGTGTCGGCTGCGTAGGAGAGCAGGCGTCGCTCGCTGGGGTGAATCGTTTCGAAGATCCCTTCTCCGGCGAACGTCCCCTTTTCGAGGATGTTAAACGTTCCGGAGTCGAGTGTGAGTCCGGAGCTGTTCTTTATCCAGAGTGCGCGCAGGGCGCGTTGGGTCTGATCCTCATCGTCGTCGTCCTTGGCCTTGGCGCTCCACAAGGTAACGGGCTCGGCCTCGATGTGTCCATTGAGGATGGGCACGAGCGCCGACTGGTTCTTGGCGATGGTGATTTTCTGCTTGATCTCGTACTCGAAGAAATCCCCAATGCCCTTGCCTTCGGCGGCACTATTCTGTCTGCTCAGAGCGCCGGAGAGCATGGCAGTAGAGGTGGCGAGCTGAGTAGCGCTCGCATTCACTTCAACGGTTTCATTCACGTTCCCGATTTGCATGCTGGCATGAATCTCGTTGGTCCGACCGACACCGAGATAGATGTTCGAAAGGGCGAATCTCTTGAATCCCGGCGCGTCCACGAAGAGGGCTGAATTGCCAGCTTGCACGTTGTAGAAGTGGTAGTTGCCGTTCGCATCTGTTCGACTCGTCTGCGAAGCTCCGGTCTCTTCGTTCCGAACGGTAACTTGAACTCCAGGGAGGGTGGCTCCGGTCGGATCCGTGACCGTTCCCTGCAGGCCGCCGGTGCCTGATGGAGATGCTGGTGCTAATGGCACCGGGGCGGGGATGTTCATGGTCGCCTCGTGAGTCTGCGGCGACAGCATGAGCGACTGGGGCGGTGCAATCGCCGGGCGACGTGTGTAGTAGGGCTGCGAGATATCCTGAATAAATGACTGAGGCGCACCGGCGACCAGCGATAGCTGCACATCCTTCCAGTCCTCGCCGACAGTGTTGTCGACGATGGCCCAGCCTTGCAGCAGGGGCTTCTCGCCAGGCTTTTCGGGGAGGATGATGCGGTAGGTGCTCTTCCAAACGGGCACTTCGCTGATGTAGCTGACGAAGACATCGCGTTCGCCCGATCCGGTGGCCGAGATGGTCATGCGGCGGAGATCACGGGCTCGGGAGCTGCCGACCAGGTTCAGATAGCGCCCGACTTCGTCGGTGAGATCGCGCTCGGCGATGCGGACGGAGGTCGCAGGGCCGAGTTCGAAGTTGCGCATTTCTCCGGCATCCGTGACCAGGGCGAAGGTGGTGACGTCCGCGTAGTCGCCCTTGCCATTCTGCTTTCTTTCTCTCTCCACGCTCAGAAGACGACCGGTTGCGGTCCCTGAACCGGAGCGAACCTCAACCCGGGCGCCGCGCAAAGCCTGCAGGTAGTCGACGCTGCCGACCTGCTCTCCGAAGGGCAAGCGCAGGGAGCGCAGCCGCTCTTCGAGAGGCGCAGTCGAGTTGTAGCGGACGGCACCGATGCGGCCATCGCCGAGATCGACTACGGTCAGTGACTTGAGGACATCGTTGAGCTGGCCGGTCGTGAAGTCGATGTTGAGTTCCTGGGTCCCGTGGACGCGGGCCGTGTGCTCGAAATAGCCGATGCCGTTCTTGTAGAGGACGACACGCTTCACGGGAAGCCGACCCAACGGGGCTGAGTCGGAAGATGTTGGTGGGGCGGAAAGCTTGGCTGCCGCGTTAGGGGCGGCGGGTTTTGGTTGAGCGGCCGACGAGATGGCGACCGTAAGAACCAGAGCAAGGGCGCGGAAGCGGTGCATACATCCTCCAAATGGCAGAGATGCCCGGAAACGGGGCGAATGGAACACTGCTTGTCGGGACACAGCACACGCCAGAAGAACGAGTTCAACTCCCAATCTTGCGCTGGGATTGGAAGTCGCGGAGGGAGAGTTCGAGGCCACCGTATTCGGGGTGGTCGTTGTGGCCGATGGTGAAGGCGATGTCGAGGGTATCGCCGGTGAGGAGTTTGGCGTCCTGCAGGCGCTCGGCCATGTGCCAGCCGAGGGCGTCGAAGGTGATGTTGCGCTTCCAGTCAGTTCTCGGCTCTCGGTTGGCGGTGGCGGCCCTGAGGTCGCTCCGACGGATCTCGGCGGCGTCGGGGTGGCAGCGGGGGGTGGCCAGGATTGCAGCCTCAGTCAGTTCTTCGGCTGCCTCTGCGCTTTGTGAGGCCGGTGCGATGGCCGCGGCCAGTTTCAGCTTGATGTGCTTGTCTTTCAGAATCTTTGGCGGCGCCATCAGGCGCACGGCACGGGCCGCGAAGACGGGTTCGGGGTTGCCCTGGCCGAAGGGCTCCAGGCGTTCGAGGGCCTGAAACAGGTCGGGAGTCACTTGATCGAGATTGAGTTCGGCGTCGAGGTCGAGGACGGGCTCGAAGTCGGCTGGGGTGAGACGGAGGCGCGCGTATTCGTCCAGATGGGCGCGCAGCTCCGGAACCCGGACGGAGGGGAGCGAGAAGCCGACGGCGTGCGAGTGGCCGCCGTAGCGGGTGAACAGGTCGCGGCACGATTCAAGAGCGTCGAGCAGGTGAAATGCCCGGATGGAGCGGCCCGAGCCGTGAGCTTCGCCGCCATCGTGGGACAGTACGAGGGCGGGGCGGCCGTAGCGTTCGACGACTCGGGTGGCGGTGATACCGATGACGCCTCGGTGCCAGCCGTCACCATCGACGACCACACAGTAGGCATCATGCAGGGTCGGCTCTTGCTCGAAGCGGCCCTCGATGGCAGCAAGGATGCGGCGCTCCTCTTCCTGGCGCTCGCTATTTAGCTGATCGAGGCGACCGGCGATCTCGCGGGCGCGCGCGGCATCTTTCACGCTGAATAGTTCGATTACGTCGCGGGCCACATCCATGCGTCCGGCTGCATTCAAGCGGGGCGCGATGCGAAACGCGATTTCGGTCGATGTGGGCGGACGCGTAGCGGGCACCTGGGCGACTTCGAGCAACGCCTTCAGCCCGGGATTAACGGCGCGGCGAAGGGCATCGAGGCCAAGCTTGGCGAAGACGCGGTTCTCGCCGGTGAGGGGAACGGCGTCGGCGATGGTGGCGATCGCGACCATCTTCATGAACGACGTCAGCAGGCGCGACTGGTCTTTTTCGGGTAGGCGCTTTTCCATCAGGGCTTGCGCCAGTTTGAAGGCCACACCGGCGCCGCATAGGGCCTTGCAAGGGTAGTCGCATCCGGGCTGGTTGGGGTTGAGCACGGAGAGCGCCTTCGGCACGCCCTCGCGGCCGGGCAGGTGGTGGTCAGTGACGATGAGGTCGACGCCGAGGCGCTCGGCGGTCTCGGCGGCGGCGAAGGCGCGGATGCCGGTATCGACGCTGATGATCAGTCGAATGCCGGCGGCGGCGGCGCGCTCGATCACATCGTCTTTCATGCCGTAGCCTTCGCGGATGCGGTGAGGAACGTGGAAATCGGCTGAGCCGCCGCAGAGTTCGATGGCGGTTTTCAGGATGACGATGGCGGTGGTGCCGTCCACATCGTAGTCGCCGTAGATCAGGATGCCTTCCCTACGTTCGATGGCGACGTCGAGTCGGTCGACCGCGGCGCGCATGCCGGACATGAGGTAGGGGGAGTGGAGATGCATGAGCGAAGGCGCCAAGAATCGCTCCGCCGTTTGTGCGTCCTGAATTCCGCGCATCACCAGCAAGCGAGCGAGCGTGGAGGCCAAGCGAGCATCGCCATGCAGGTGGGCCGCCGCACTCGCAAGAAGTTCATCCGCGAACGAACGAACCTGGAAATCATCGACGACTTTGGGGAGCCACTTCAAGAATTCACCAGGCTGATTGAATGTTGCGACCGAGCCATCGCGGGCAGGAGTGCCCGCGCCACATGGTCAGTCTTCCTCGTCGGGGCCGGGCTCATCGATGGGGATGCCCCCGAAATCCTCGGAGACTTCGATCAGGCGCTGGTAGCGGTCGTACCACTCGGTACTCGCTTCGTACAGGAACATACTGCCCTGAAAGGCCCAGCCCAGTTGCACGAAGCCGGTTTTGCCCGCGTAGGTGCGGAGCCAGCGGGCGTCTTCCAGGTCTTCGTCGTTGGCGAAGTCGGCGTTGGTCAGGCGCTGGATCAGGCCTTCGAGGTCGTCGCGCTTGAGCGTCCACGAATCCATGGTGAGGAAGGGCGCACCGGAGGACTTGGCGAGTTCGACGAAATCCTTCCAGCCGTCGGCATTGTCCTCGGCCTTCCACATGATGCATTGCACTTCCTCGTAGTCGACGTAACCATGAAATCGCCGCAACCCGTGGCCTTCGATGAAGGCGATCATGTCGTCTTTGAGACCAGTGAGGTCGTCAGGGGTGGGAGTCATAGCGGGGGCTCTCGGTGACCCAACATTGTAAGCTTTTTTGGGGCTGATGGCTGATGGCGGGTAGCTGATGGCGAGTGGCCAATGGCATTTGGCTGGGGTAAGACGCTCTCAAATCGGCAGTGGCCACCCGCTAAAAGCCACCAGCCACGAGCTAACAGCTGTTTTCCGTGTGCTAGACTATTTGTTTCACAGCGAGCCTCCGAACCAGACAAATGCTTTTTTCCAAAGAATATGTGGGCTACCTGGCCCGCGAACTCACAAAAAAGCTGATCGCCGGCGAATTCATTGAGACTGAGAAGGTCGGCGTCGTCACCGAGCGGGTGCATGCCGCGCTGCTCGAAGAGATGTCCCTGGAAGACCGCATCAACGACGAGGTGCGCGTCATCCTCGAAGCCTATGCCGACGAAATGAACCGCAGTGGCGCAAATTACCAGGAAATGTTCCGCAAGGTGAAAAGCGAGTTGGTGAAAAAGTACAAGGCCGTGCTATGAGGCTGAGTCGCGACAAGGTTAACAAACTCGCGCACGTGGTGAGCGATGCCCTCGCAGAGACGCCGCAGGTGGACTTCGTCGAGGACCGCAACACGATTCGACTGGAAGTGCGCAAGGTCTTGGAAGAGCTGCTGAATCAGGAGGCGCGGATCGATCAATCCGCACGGCAGAAGATCGAGAGCCAGAAGCGGACCATCCTGGAAGGCAGCCAGGAGTGGGACATCCTGTACCGCAAGTACTACAACGAGGAAGTGAAGAAGCTGGGGATTTAAGAGCAGTCGTAAGTCGCTAGCGATGGCTGGTGGGAAAATCGAGCGGGATTTCACAGGGCGGCTGCGGCTGCCCTTTTGATTTTTCGCCTGCCTCTGCTGGCGTTGGCGGATCGTTGCTACGATGAGTCGCTGCCACGATTTTGCTGGGATTGGATGTCATGCCGGGAATCGACGAAATCACCACGCTCGTAAAGAGCGCTGCACGCGACGCTGGCTTTGAGCTGGCGGGGGTGGCGCCGGTGCGCGAGTTTTCAGAGCTCGCCTATTTTCCGAAGTGGATCAGCGCTGGGCACGCGGGTGAAATGCGGTACCTGGAAGCGCGCAATGAGGCCGGGGACCTCAAGCGGGCGTCTCTGCAGAACGCCGCTCCCTGGGCGCGCAGCGTCGTGGTGTGCGCGATCAATTACAACACTGACCAGCCTTATTCGACGCGGGTGAGCGATTCGGAGCGCGGGTGGATTTCGCGCTATGCGTGGAGCCGCGAGGATTATCACGACGCGGCTATGCGAAAGTTGCGGACGGTCGAGCAGTGCCTTGTCGAAAGAGTACGGGTGGGGCGGCAAGATGCCGCCCAGACAGCCGGCGGGACCCTTCGGCTCGCTGAGCTCGCTCAGGGCAGGCTGGCGCTACCTAGCTCGCGCGAGGCCACTTTACGTATGACGGAGGCGGTGCTGACGCGCTGCTACGTCGACACGGGACCCTTGGTCGAGCGTGTCTATGCGAAGTATGCGGGCGTGGGATGGATTGGGAAGAATACCTGCATCTTGAATCAGAAGATGGGGTCGTGGCTGTTTCTGGGAGTGATTCTGACGTCTTTGGAACTTACTGCCGATCTGCCAGCGCCGGACCGGTGCGGGACTTGTACGCGCTGTCTGGACGCTTGTCCTACCGGCGCGTTTGTCGCGCCGTATCAGCTCGATTCCAACAAGTGTATTTCGTATCTGACTATCGAGAAGCGGGGGGCGATTCCGGAGGAGATGCGCGACGGGATGGGGCGGCACGTGTTCGGGTGCGACATCTGCCAGGATGTTTGTCCGTGGAACCGGAAGGCGCCTGCAACAGAGGCGCGGGAGTTCCAGGCACGCGAAGGACTGGTCAATCCCGCGCTCGAATGGCTGGCGGAAATGAGAGCGGAGGAATTCCGGGAGAAGTTTCGCGGTTCTCCGATTCGCAGGACGAAGTTGAGCGGACTGCGGCGCAATGCGGTGATTGCGATGGGCAACAGCGGGCGGAGGGAGTTTGTGCCGGCGCTGGAGAAGTTGGCTGTGGACGAGGACCCGGTGGTCGCCGAAGCGGCGGTGTGGGCTTTGGGGAAGCTGACGCGGTCGTGAGCATGGACCCGGAGTGAGCTTCAAGAAAGCGCGGAGAAAAGCACTTAACCGCAGAGTTCGCAGAGGTCCCGCAGGGGGCGCAGAGAAAGAAGTACTCGGCGGAAACTTGTGGCGTATTGTCGTCGGTCGTCCTGACTTGATCCGGCTCCTTCTGCGGGCCGTCTCCAGCGACTCCACTCCGTGGTAGCATTCCCTCAGTTCACTTCCAATAGCTCACCATGGGTCGCTTGTCCTTTCGGACGCCGGGTTTCGCGCTTGCCTTGCTCTTAATTTTCGTGTGTAGCCTCGGGTCGTCTCTTGTGCGCGCTGCCGAGCCGCAGTGGCTCGAATTGCGGTCGGCTCACTTTACCGTCATTACGGATGCGGGCGACAAGAAGGGGCGCGAAGTGGTGTTGCGCTTCGAACAGATGCGCTCGGTATTCGGTCAACTGCTCATGCGCAGGAGGCTGAACATGCCCGTGCCACTCACGATCTTTGCGCTGAAGGACGATCAGCGGTATTACGCGATGGCGCCTTTGCAGGACGGCAAGCCTATCGGGGCGCCCGGATTCTTTGTGCCGGGCGAGGATCATCAGTTCATCGTGCTGAATGTGTTCGAAGAAGAGTCGTGGCGGGCTGTGGCGCACGACTTCGCCCACTTGCTGCTGAACTACAACTATCCGCCCACGCAGCCATGGTTCGATGAAGGGTTTGCGGAATATTTCTCTTCCATCCGGCTCGACAACAAGCAGGTGGAGATCGGGAGCGATCCGGAATTGTCCGGGTCGTTTACGAGTGACGTTCTGGGAAATCAGAATGAGGTGCGCAACCCCGCGAAGTCACTCACGGAATTGCTGGCGGGATGGGTGTGGCTTTCGATTCCGGACCTGGTCACGATGGCGCACGACACTTCTGGGTACCAGGAGGGAACGCACCACACTCTGTTCTACGCGCAGTCGTGGATGGTGATGCACTACCTGCTGAACAAAGACAAGCTGGAGGCCACCGGCACGTACTTCGGCCTGGTGCAGAACCAGAAGGTGCCGGTGGAACAGGCGGTCGAGCAAGCGTATGGCATGTCGACCGCACAATTCGACAAGGTGGTGAAGGACTACTTTCATTCGTTGACGCAGCTTTTCCAGGATCAGGAAGCGGCGCGACAACCCGGCGCGGTGAACAACCGGCCGGAGCTTCATCAGTTCGCCGCCCCGGTTGGGCCCGATGACATTTCGATCAACGCCAAGCCGATACCAGAAGGCGATGCCCGGGCACAACTGGCAGAAGTGATGGTGCGCCTGCCCGAGCGGCGCGAGCAGGGATTGAAGGAAATCGATAACGTGCTAAGGATGACGGACAAGAAAGGTCAGCCGGTGGATAACGAAATCGCACATCGAGCGCTGGCCTGGGTCCACATGGACAAGAAAGAATTTTCCGAGGCGGCGGAGGAACTCGGCACCGCGGGAGCCCTGGATCCGCGCGACGTATGGATCCGCTACTACCTGTCCTTGCTGAAGTACAAGACGGCGCAGACCAAGCACGAGGAGATCCAGGGGCTGGCGAACATGATGATCGATCTGAAGGTGACGATCGACTGGTATGCGGAGTTCGCCGAGGCTTACAACATGCTGGCCATGGCCAGGGTTGAGGGCGGTGGCACGGCGTCGGCCATGGATTCAATCAAGGCGGCGATCGCGCTCAGCCCGAGGAGCGAGAAGTATCTGTTCAACCTGGGACAAATCAACGAGGCGGGCAAGAAATGGGACGCGGCGCGGGCCATCTTCGAGCGTTTGAAGTCGAGCGGCAACCTGCAGATCTCGGCGGCGGCACGTAAGCAGCTGGACGAACTGGCGACCGTACAGAAGTACGGCGTCTCTCCCAGCGCACCAAAACGGGCGGCACAGTCTTCTCCGTTCGATGAGCTTGAAGAGGAAGCGCAGAAACGCGCGCAGGCGCCAGTGGAACCGACCGAACCGGACAAGCGGCCAACCTCATTTCTGAAGGGTACCCTGATCAGTGTGGACTGTTCGCATACGCCCGCGGCCGTGCTGACTGTGAACAACGGGGTCAGGTCCTTGCGGCTGCGCACCGCGAATTACAAATCGCTGACGGTGATCGGGGAGGACGAATTCTCCTGCGAGTGGAGCAATCGGAAGGTGTCGATTAACTACCGAGCCGGGGGAACGACGGACGGGGATTTGGTGTCAGTGGAAGTGCAATAGTGGCTGGTAGCTAATGGCTGATAGCTGGTAGCCGGTGTCGATGTGGCGTTGCGGCGGCAGAACACTTAACAAATCGCCAATCGCAAATCGGCAATCGCAAATCCCCACAAAAAACCCTCCCAGGGGGAAGCTGGGAGGGCCCAGGAAAATGGTTTGGAGCCAGGTCAGACGCGAACTACATTCGCTGCCTGGAAGCCCTTCGGGCCCTTGAGCAGATCGAACTCCACGGTTTCGCCTTCATTGAGCGTGCGGTATCCATTCTCTTGAATCGCGGAGAAATGGACGAACACGTCCTCGCCAGTGGAGCGCTGGATAAAACCATAACCCTTTGCTCCGTTAAACCACTTTACAGTTCCCTTCTCTCTCACAGAGAAACTCCTTTCGCCTGATCGCGAAG
>Ga0307479_10006864_pt1 | contig 10480 bp, 9 predicted proteins | sample atmos_gasesECM4C_FD_203743 | JGI IMG/M metagenome (GOLD analysis project Ga0307479, IMG submission 203743) | Hardwood forest soil microbial communities from Morgan-Monroe State Forest, Indiana, United States - atmos_gasesECM4C_515 | ecosystem: Environmental > Terrestrial > Soil > Temperate...
GCCGCACGGCGACGGATTATGGACATGCTTGGAGGCATTCCCATCGGCCGGACAGGCCGACCCGAGGAAGTGGCGGAACTGGTAGCCTTCCTGGCCTCAGACCGAGGCGCGTTTATCAGCGGGGCTGATTACATCATCGACGGTGGCACAATGCCCACGACTTGATGCCCTCGTATGACGGGCAGCAGATTAGGTTCGCAGACTTGCGGATGTTTTCTCTCGTAGCTGCTCGGGCCGAATCGTCGGCGCCTTCCCTTACCAGATCATGGAAGGATTGCCCGTCGTAGTTCGTTTTCAATGGCTTTGTGATTCAAGAAATCCAGATTTGGCCAGATGCTAGCGGCTCGACGGCGCCGCTTGCGCGTTCTGCTTAGGCTCGAAATAGCGACCATGTTCCAGATCGGCGATCAGTCCGGCCTGCTTCGGCTGCCATCCCAGCAAGTCCCGAGTTCGCTGACTCGAGGCGGGCAGGTCCATTCCTGCGAACATGGCGAACCAGCCAAAGTGGTTAGCCGCGTCCCCCCGCGACTTGGCCACGACCGGCACGTTCAAGCGCCGGCCGATGACTTCAGCTATGTCTCGGAACAACAGCCCCTCTTCGGCGATTCCGTGATATGCGGCTTCAGCAGCGCCGTTCTCCAGCGCCAGCCGGTAAAGGTTCGCGGCGTCGAGCCGATGCACCGCGGGCCAGCGGTTGCTCCCATCCCCGACATAGGCCGAAGCGCCCTTCTCGCGCGCCAGATTGATCAGGAGTGGAACGAAGCCGTGATCGCCATCGCCGTGGACTGATGGCGCAAGGCGGACCACCGACGCGCGCACACCACGAGCCACCAGCGCGGCAGCGGCCGCCTCAGAAGCGCGGGGATACGATGTTGAAGGAGCTGGCGGCGTATCTTCCTCGGTTGCTGTGCGACCTGGTGCCAGGAGTGCGAGTCCATTCGTGATCAGCAGCGGGCGGTCCGAACCTTCCAGCGCGGAACCGAGAGCCTCGACGGCGCGCCTCTCCATCTCGCAATTTTCCGCGAACTTCGAAAAGTCGTGGTTGAAACCCGTGTGAATCACGCCGTCTGCAGCCGCGGCTGCTTTGCGCAGACTTTCCAGGTCCGTGAGATCACCGCGATGGACCTGGGCACCTGCCGCGGCAAGTAACTTGGCACCGGCATCGGAGCGTGCAAGGCCGATCACTTTATGCCTCGCGCCGATTAGCTCCTGAACAACCGCTGAACCGACAAAACCCGTTGCTCCTGTGACGAATATCTTCATAAATCGCTCCTTGTTTTCCTCATGTGGAAATCAAAATCAGTGCGCGGATTGACGCGCCGCCACGCCATTTTTGGCGATGGCATTGAGCTCGGCAATTGTGGCCGAAGGGAGTCCCAACGCCGCGGCACCAAGATTTTCTCGAAGATGGCTTGTCGAAGATGTACCAGGTATGAGCAGAATGTTGGGAGAACGCTGAAGAAGCCAGGCAAGCGCGACCTGCATTTGGGTAGCTTGCAAGGACCCCGCGACACGGTCGAGCACGGAGGACTGTAACGGCGTGAATCCTCCCAACGGGAAAAACGGGACGTACGCTATGCCTTGCTGGGCGAGAGCATCGATGAAGGCATCGTCACTCCGCTTTGCCACGTTGTAGAAGTTTTGGACGCAAACTACCTCCGTAATCCTCTGAGCCTCCTGGAGTTGCCGGGGAGTGACGTTGCTGAGACCGATGTGACGAATCAGCCCCTGACTCTTCAATTCGGCAAGCACCGTTAAAGGCTCCTCGATGGATCCCTCCGAAGGCTCCGTGACTCCACCGACGCGCAGGTTCACGACGTCGAGCCGTTCCAGGCCAAGATTTCGAAGATTGTCATGAACGGCGTCGATCAATTCCTGACGCGAAAGGGCATGAAGCCACGATTTATCCTCTCCGCGGCGGGCTCCAACTTTGGTAACAATCACCAGGCCGGCCGGGTAGGGATGAAGAGCCTTCTTGATGATCTGATTTGTCACGTGCGGACCGTAAAAGTCGCTCGTGTCGATGTGATTCACGCCAGAGGCAATCGCCTCTTGCAGGACGGCAACGGCGGCGTCCGCGTCGCGCGGCGGCCCCCAGACCCCAGGGCCGGCAAGTTGCATGGCGCCGTAGCCCATTCGGTGGACGTTAGTTGAGGTTCCGGGAAGTGTGAAGGTGCCGCCAAGTTTGGTCTCGTTCGTCATTTTGTCTTTCCCTCCAATCAGCTGATCGATCTTGTCGATTGTTTGTGCCTGCGATGGCCTTTTCCGTCACAGATCGAACCCTTTTTTTTCCCATAAGTGCTTCTTCGATCCTCGAAATTAGGCTCGGAAATTGCTAAAAGACTCGCCGACCAGTTCCTCACTCTTTTTCCAAAGCGCTTCCGCATTTTTCGGATCCAGAGCGTAGCCGCGCACGCCTTCGCTTACGCCGCTGATGGTGGTCCCGTCCGGCACGATCTTGCCGACGTGGCAATTCTCACAATACTGCCCGCCGATCTCCTCGGCTGGCGCCACGACTCCTGCCCAGACTGACGTCGCGGCGCCTTGCGGCACACTCTTCCGTTGGAAGGGCCCTTTTCCCTCTGCCGCGAGCTGGTCGCTAATTTGCTTGATCAAGTCTTGCAAACGGCTGGGGTCCACGTACCGGGCCAGCTCCGTTTCAATGACTCCAGGATGCACGGCCGCTGCTCGCACGCCACGCTCCCGATGCTTTCTGTCGAAGGCTACGGCGAAGAGAATGTTCGCGGTCTTCGATCGGCCATAGGCGACGAATGGCTCGTAGGGTGTGCGCTCAAAGTTGGGATCTTCCAGGTCAACATTGGAATAACGATGTCCTGCTGAGGACAGGTTGATCAGCCGCCCTCCTTTGCGGAGAAGGCGCGCAACCCGGTTAACAAGGACGAAGTGCCCCAGATGATTCGTGCCGAACTGCATTTCAAAGCGGTCCTTGGTCTGGCCAAACGGCGTTGCCATCACCCCCGCATTGGCGATAATCACGTCAAAAGGCTTGCCCGCAGCGAGTAGCTTGTCCGCACAGGCGCGTACACTCACGAGGCTCGAAAGATCGAGCTCAACGAGCTCCAATCCGCCGCCGTTGGCGGCTGCGTCCTTTCGCACCTGCTGGGTGGCGGCCTCAGCCTTCTTCAAATCCCGTGCTGCGCCCACTACGTGCGCTCCGTGAGCCGCGAGGGAGCGCGCCGTCTCCACGCCGAGGCCAGCCGAAACTCCCGTAACGAGAATTCGCTTTCCTGGCAGATTCACGCCCGACAAAACCTCATCTGTTGTTGAGGTCGCCCCAAATACGCCTAGCATTCTCTTTCTCCTTAGCTACTTATCTATACGCTTCTAAAGTTGTTCGAGCTCTACTTTGCACAACCGCTATCGGCAACCATGGGCACTTCGATAGAACGGAGAGTCTCTCCGCATAGTTAGATAATCGGAGCCTGTCTCCGGTTACATCCTTTTGAGCACTTACGCGGGTACAGCCAGCTCAGATTCGCCCAAGCTTTCTGGCTGATTTTTTGACCAGCCCTCCGCGACTTCTGTAAAATGGAGACTGTCTCCGCATCCTTAGATAATAGGAGACGGTCTCCGGTTATATTCTTATGTCCACGAAACGTTTAAGACCTAAGGAACGGAAGCCGCGCGCCGACGCCCAGCGTAATCGCGACGTCATTCTGGAAATGGCCAAGAAAGCGTTCACACGGTCCGGCCCAAACGCCAGCCTGGATGACATCGCCAAAGAGGCAGGCGTGGGACCGGGAACTTTGTATCGCCACTTTCCCTCGCGTGATGCACTTCTCGAGGCGGTCTACCGTACGGAAGTAGAAAAACTAGCCGCGGCGGAGCAGAAGCTCGCAGCGGCTATGCCTCCGCTGGAAGCGTTGCGGGCGTGGATGTTGTTGTTCGTGGATTACATCGCGACGAAGAAGATTATTGCGTCGGCGCTGAATGCGGCGGTCGGGGGCCACTCGAAGGTGATTGAAGCTTCTTACGCGCCGATCCAGGAAGCGATTCGTGGACTGGTGAAGCGCGGAATCAAAAGCGGCGAGATACGCAGAGACATCGACGCAGTCGATCTCCTGAAGGCTCTGGTCGGCGTCGCTTACATGTCGTCCAGCCCCGACTGGCAGCAAAGCGCCAGGAGACTGGTGGATATCCTGCTGAGCGGTTCGCAGGCGAGTAAATAAGGCGAACACCTGACTGCCGAATTGTCGACCACTCGGACTTTATTTGACCGCACACTCATTCGGTTTGCGTAAATTCGGCGCGTGCGAAGGGAACCTTCTGGGCGGTAGCGCCCTTCGCCTTCGTTGCAGCCTGTTCAATAAGATCTGCGACCGCTTTTGGCCGCGATACGTAGATGGCGTGACTTCCCATGAACCTGTCAATCTGCGACCAGGTACCGTGGCAGAACACTCTTGGTGCAAAGCCCTTATGGAAGGAGCCGCCGAGGCGCGAGGTTTCTTCTTTTTCCTAAGGGCTGGGCCGCGTACAATCCCTCCACTTGCACGCTCTCCAATCATGCGGAGGTGGTATGTCGGAACACGAGAACTCTTCCATTAGCTTCAATCGGCGGAAATTTCTGAAGTCCGCGGTGACCACTGCTGGCGCGATGTTCATCAAGCCATCGCTGGTGCGGGGTACGGCGGCTAATTCCGCGGTGCGCGTGGGACTGCTGGGTTGCGGCGGGCGCGGAACGGAAGACGCGACGAATCTGATTGATACGGGGAACGCGCGGGTGGTGGCATTGGCCGACTTGTTCGGCGATCAATTGGAGGCCGCGCACGCCAACTTCGATAAGTTGCAGCAGGCCAAGGGTTTTGCAGCTATCGATGCTTCGCAACTTTTTCAGGGCCCCGACGCTTACCAGCAGATCGCGCACTCGAAGGAGGTCGATGCGATTGTGATTGCCACGCCTCCTTACTATCATCCGCACCATCTGGAGGCCGTTGTTGCGGCCGGAAAACACGTTTACCTTGAGAAGCCGGTAGCGGTGGATGTCCCTGGCGCATTGCGGGTGATCGAGATCGGCAAACGCACGGGCGGCAAGCTTAGCCTGGACGTGGGGTTCCAGATTCGCGATTGCCCTCCGTTTGTGGAGCTGGTTCGCCGGATTCACGGCGGCGCCCTCGGCAATATGGTTTGCGGCGAAGCGCATTACCTTACCGGCTACATCGATCGGCCCGCCTGGCCGAATGCTTCACCCGTCGAGAAGCGGCTGCGGAACTGGGTCTACGACCGCGCCCTTTCTGGGGACATCATCGTGGAACAGAACATTCATGTGATCGATATCTGCAACTGGATCCTGAAGGGGCATCCCGTGAAGGCATCGGCGACCGGAGGGCGGCAAGGGCGGCCGCCTTCGGATGGCGACGCGTATGGAAATTACAATGTGTTGTTTCACTATCCGGACAACGTGGACGTGACGTTCAGCTCGACGCAATTTGCCAAGGGTTGGTGGGATGTTACCGAGCGTTTTTTCGGGACGAAGGGGGTTTCGCAATCGCCGTACACAGGTGCCCTGGGAATTTGGGGCGATGAGCCTTGGCAGGCGCCAATGACACCGGCGAAAGACAAACCGGAGTCCCAGGCGTTTTCGGTCACGGGAAATTTCACGTCGAATTTGGAGTTTGCGGATCGGGAGAAAAAGAAAGCGTTTGTGGAGAGTATTACGAGCGGCAATTTTCACAATCAAGCCGATAAAGGCGCGGAGTCGGCGATTTCGTGCATGTTGGCGCGGACGGCGGCGTATACGGGACATGAGGTTACCTGGGACGAGATTATGAAGTCGAAGGAAGTGTTGGAGCCGGGGATTGATTTGAAGAAGCTGGGGTGAGGTGCGGTGATTCAGCGCAAGCGAAGAGAGATTCCTCTCTCCGCCACCCGGCGCACATACCCCGTGCGCAAGAAAAGCCGGGTGGCTGCGCTCGGAATGACGGGCTGTGGGTAAAAGCGTGGAGGGATTATGCCTGATGAGTCGCGACGGAAATTCTTGAAGGCGTCCGTTAGTGCTGCTTGCGCGGCGGCGCTCGGTGGTGCCGTCAGTGGCGCGGTCGCCGATGCGGCTGGGCCTCCCGCGGCGCCTTCGATCAAGAAAGGGATTCTGTTTAGCATGTTGCCGGCTAATTTGAGTTACGGGGAGCGGCTTAAGGTTGCGCACGAGATTGGCTTTGAGGTGTTGCAGGCGCCTACCGAACCGGATGAGAGCAAGGCGGAAGAGTTAAAGAAGGCGGCGGATACCGCGCAGATTCGCATCGACTCGGTGATGAATATGGATCACTGGAAGTATCCGTTGTCGTCCGGTGATCCGGCGGTGGTGGAGAAGAGCCTGGCTGGGATGCGGACTTCTTTGCGCAACGCGAAGTTGTGGGGATCGGATGTTGTGCTGCTGGTGCCCGCCGTGCTCGATCCGCAGACTTCGTATCGCGAGGCTTGGACGCGCTCGCAGAAGGAAATTCGCAAACTGCTGCCGCTCGCGGAGGAGCTGAAGGTGGTGATCGCCATTGAAGAAGTGTGGAACCGGTTTCTGCTCAGTCCGCTGGAGATGGCTACTTATATTGATGAGTTTCAGAGTCCGTATGTCAAGGCGTGGTTCGACGTGGGCAATGTGATGCTGTACGGGTATCCGCAGGATTGGATTCGCACGCTGGATAAGCGGATCGTTAAGGTGCATTTGAAGGATTTCAAGCGGAGCAAGGATAGTTATGCGTGGGTGAATCTTGGGGAAGGCGATGTTGATTGGGCGGCGGTGCGGGAGGCGTTTGCGGCGATCCACTATACGGGTAGCGCCACTGTCGAGCTTGAGGCTGGAGATGAGGTGTACTTGCGCGACGTCAGCCAGCGGGTGGATCGGCTGCTGCTGAATCGTGCTTGATCCATGGCTTGTCGGTCGAGACCGAATTGTTATTTCACTTTACTACGTCCCGCGGGTTCAGGGTGCTGCCCACCGTTTCTTCCCGTCTGACGGGAGCAGGACGTTTGAGCACATTGCAACTCTATTGTTTGCGGGTCTCGGGCGTGTAGTGGGCTTGCAAGTACCGAATAATTTTCTGCGCGTCCTCCTCCGGAATCGCTGCGCCGAAGGTCTTGTTCATCTTGTTCACCTCGGCTTCCCAGGTTGCCGCGGGAAGAGGCGGCTGCATGGTGATGTAGCGCGGGCTGTGGCAGGTGTTGCAATAAATCTGAACGTCCTGGAGGCCGTCCCCGCGGGTTAGATCCACAGGAGGTACCGGGTACTCTGAAACCTGGTAGTTCGAATCCGGCAAGTGCTCGACAGGCTTGGCCTGCCATAGGCTTCCGAGCTCCGCCGGAGAGTAGTAGCCCTTTTTCAAGTCGGCGGAAAGGAGACCTGCCATGGCCACGCCGCACACCACAAGTAGAATCGATTGAACTCTGTTTTTCATGACGGTTCTCACATTAGCTAGCATTTCCCACGACGACTTCCTGCCGTTCGATCCGATTCCAGAGGTATCCCCCTGGATTCCAGACCGCCTCATCGGATTGCGTGTTGTTTTTTTCATCCGTCGCACGGACTGCCAGCGAATAGCGACCCGGCGATTTCGGGGTCCACGACCCTTCCCAAGTGCGGAAGGAGTACGCACCATAGTCGTCTCCGAGTCTTGTCCCCATCCAGCTCTTTCCTTGGTCATCGGAAACTTCCACGCGCTCCACGCGACCAAATCCGCTGAAAGCGATACCTTGCAGCGTGACCGTCATTCCCGCAGGAATCTTGCAAGACCCATCGGGCGAGATGAGGAAGGATCGCACCGGGAGCCGCCCGATCGGTACGGTTTTTACCTTGCCTTGCTTCACATCCTCGGGGGTGGTATTTCCACGCGCTGTATCCGGCACCCGGTATCCAGTCTTCATCCAGAAATTCTCGTCCGATGCGGCGAGAACGCGAATCCACGTCAGACATTTCGTCCAGTAGGTGGCAAAATATCCGGGAACGACTAGTCGTACGGGAAATCCATTGAGCATTGGAAGCGGCTCGCCGTTCATGAGATATGCGACAACGCATTCGCCCAGGACTGGATTCCCGATATCGAGCGATTTGAGAAAAATGCTGGAACCGAGACCCTGGGGCCCGTGTCCGGTCTCAAGGCCCTGAAACTGTACCTGCAGAGAGCCTTTCTTAATCCCGGCGATATCAAGAAGCTCGCGGAGCCGGACTCCCGTCCACATCGCGTTCCCCATGGCGCCGTTGCCCCATTGACCTCCCGGAACGCGCGGTTGTAGCCGACTGCGGCTGTTGCCTGAGCACTGATTTACGGCTGCGAGTGAAACTGGTTTGAACTTCTGCATGAGCTCGAGAAGGCTGAAGGCAAGCGGTTTGTTGACGTTCCCTTCGATTTGCAGCTTCCAGTTTTTCAGATCAACCGCGTTCGGGATACCTTCGAGATGCCACCGAACATAAAAAGCTTCGTTGGGTGTGAATGCTGTACGGAAATAATGGCGCGGCGTTTCGAGTTGAACAGGCCGGTCCGTCAGCAGCAGCAAAGGAACTTTTTGGGGCTCCGTCACATAAGGACCGACGGAATTCCAGTGAGCGTTTGGACCAGGCCCCGTGAAAGTCTCAACCGCCTTTCCCGGAGCCTCGTCCTGGCCTAGAGCCAAGTCGAGTCCTAGCCATCGACTGACGGCGAGCCCACCACTCGCGGCTCCCAGGATCTTGAGCAGCCCTCGCCGAGAAGGACATGGCTTTGTCGCGTTCATAGAGCAGCCTCCGACTTTGCGAACTATGGTTCAATCAGCCGTCAATGAGCGATCAATCCGGCGAATATCGTTCTTGAACGGAAGACCTCACATGAGCCGGCACACCTCAGGTCATCGCGGCGCGATCGTCATTGAGCCGATACTCGCCGAGGAGATCAGCGAGAATCCATGCTGCTCCGGCAATCGCGAAAGTCTCGCCGTTTTCGCTCCAGTTCGTGTGATTGTGGGGATCCGAGATAACCAACGGTACCCAAACGAGTAGCCCAAAGCTCACGAGCATCATTGTCAGTAGGCGAGCCGCGAGAAGTGCCAAACGATTCGCAAGAAGAGCCACAGCCGCGAGTGCGAACAAAACAGTCGTCGTTATGGCCCAAAACATCTGACTTGGCGGTATCCACTTTGGAACAAGTTGGGCGGTAGCACGAAGATAAATCGCCTGTTCGAGGGCAAAAGAAGCAACACAACTGCCCAAAAGAATGCGGCCGATCTGCTGAAGGGTTTCCGGTGACCATGCCGGCGACAAGCGCGCATATACGATCGCCGCTCCGGTCACGAGAGAGAACTGCTCGAAGAAGTTGCCCCAGCTGTTGTAAATCTGCGGTTTGGCGAAGATTCCTGGCAGGCACAGCAAGACGAAGACAAGGTAAGCCCCAGCCAGGAAGGCTGCGCCCACTTTCGCGGTACGACGGAACTGAATCGCAGCGCCGCCGAAGATCTCGGCAGCGGAAGCGGCGTAGACAATGTAACGCGGTAGGTGGAAGTCGTTGTAGTCGTGCGAGGCCAGCGTGATGAGGCCCAAGGCCAAAGCCGCCGCGCCAAACACATGACGGCCGAGGTGCGAACCAGGCGTTGCTCCAGTCATTTGTTTTCCATCCCGTTCACGCAGGTGTCACGTTGCGGGAGAGCCGATCGTCGGTAACGCTTATCTGAGCAACCGGGGGATCGCAAAGGATGCACCGAGCTTTATACAACGGGATGGTTGAACGGCATAGTGCCACAACACCGAAGTGTGAAGGACCCACTCGATCGTGAAACGTCGCGGAAGCATCGTTCCACATTGTTCGTGTCGCCCCTGATCAGTCCGAGATTTTAGTCCTGGAAGAGTGAGAGTTTTGCAGGCCTCAGAGTGCAAAAGGCCGCAGTTCCAAATGGCGGACCCTGCGAGGCCCCCTGCGACGGGCACGCTCAGTCTAAACCGAGCTACATGGCATATAATCTGCGCGCCTGAACGAAGGGGACGCTTGTGGACGACCCATGTGAAAGAAAATGTTCGCCGGGTGCTGCGAAGTCTCTCCGGATGGTCGCCGTGCTTGGCTTGGTGTTCGTCGGAGCGTCGTTAGCGCAAGGCGCCGACGCGCAGAGTACGGTGACTGCCGCTACACCACCGATGGGATGGAACAGTTGGAACAAGTTTGGCTGCAACGTTAGCGATACGCTGATTCGCGAAATGGCGGACGCGGTGGTCAGCTCAGGGATGAAAGATGCAGGCTATCAGTTCGTGAACATCGATGATTGCTGGCAGGTGAGCCGGGCGGCGGACGGCACAATCGTGCCCGACGCGGAGCGCTTCCCCAACGGAATGAAAGCCCTGGCGGACTATGTGCATTCGAAAGGATTGAAGTTTGGGTTATACACTGACGCTGGACGCATGACCTGCGAGAAGCGTCCGGGAAGCTACGAGCATGAAGCGCAGGACATCAACACGTATGCGGGGTGGGGCGTCGATTACGTGAAAATCGATTGGTGCTACGCGGAAGGGCTG
>Ga0307479_10006865_pt1 | contig 10478 bp, 10 predicted proteins | sample atmos_gasesECM4C_FD_203743 | JGI IMG/M metagenome (GOLD analysis project Ga0307479, IMG submission 203743) | Hardwood forest soil microbial communities from Morgan-Monroe State Forest, Indiana, United States - atmos_gasesECM4C_515 | ecosystem: Environmental > Terrestrial > Soil > Temperate...
TGGATCCAACGCCGGCGTTCGCCGTCGGTGATGTGCACGAATTCCACGCCAATGGTGGCCGAGTAGAAGTTGCGCGCCACGCGCGCAAACTCGCTGTCGAGTTTGAGGTCCGGCACGGGTTGCCGTCGAAAAAGGCCGAGGGGATCGAGATCCGCTTCCAGGTATCCCCAGTGGCGAAACGCGTCGAAGACGCGCTCACGCTCGAGGTTGGGAGCCTCCATAAGGCTGGTGGAAGTCGCTGTGGATGAGTTCTTGGGATTTCGCGGAGCCATAAAGTCCACCACTAGGATAACGGATGCAGCCTTTCCGCGGGGGATTCAGAGCCCGCCCCCCCGGACGCACGAAAGCAGCCCGAACTGCCGGCTGCAGAAACCAATCCAAGTGCGCGGAGAAAACCGCGGGAACAGAGACTTTCCCTATATGTTTCCCACGAGCACTCTTGGGTCCGAATTGCACTTTTGTTCCGCCCCGGCCCACAAAATCCCCCCGAAGCGTTTAGGGCATTTCCCAGACGGCCTCATCCATTTTGTCGTCCTGTGCTGTCTAGAAAATGTGCCGTGAGTTTTCCACAAGCAAGGGTAAATTCATCGGACTGTAACCGTTCCTTTACAAGAGCCGGCGAGTACATCGCCGACTGGATGAGTTGAAGGAAACAAGGGGGCGTCAATCGGTGAAAGGTAAAAGCTGGCGCCCGTCTTGTTTTTCGCGGCGTTCAGAGAGCAATTCGCAGGGGAATCTGCGGAGGCCGGCTGGGAAGGTGTAAGGTATTGGGGCGTTCGAGGTCGGCCCTCATGTCCAGCACGCCAAAAGGAAAACTGCCGTGGGGAGCGCCCACCCTGCTGGGAGTTCCTTTCGACGCCAATTCATCGTACAAGCGCGGTTCGGCGGCGGCGCCGCCACTCATCCGGGACGCGCTGCGCAGCGACGCCTCCAACATGTGGACGGAACTTGGCGTCGATGTGGGGGCAGAAGATGCCTATCGCGATGCGGGCGACCTGCGGTTCGCCGAGGGCGACCCCTTCCCGGCGATCGAGCAGGCGGTCGATGATCTACTCGAGAAGCGCCAGCGTCCGGTGTGCCTGGGAGGCGATCACTCCATCACCTACCCAATCCTGCGGGCGTTTGGGCGCAAATTCAAAGACCTGACCCTGATTCATTTCGACGCGCACCCGGACCTTTACGACGAGTTCCAGGGCAGTCGGTACTCCCATGCATCGCCCTTTGCGCGGATCATGGAAGAGAAATTGACCAAGCGTCTGATCCAGGTGGGCATCCGCACCATGAACGCCCATCAGGAGAAGCAGGCCAAGCGCTTCGGAGTCGAGATCTACAAGATCGGCCACCTGCGCGCTCTCGAAGAGGTGAAGACTTGGTGCCCGGTGTATGTCTCGTTCGACATGGACGTGCTTGATCCCGCGTTCGCGCCCGGAGTGTCGCACCGGGAACCGGGGGGCATGTCGGTGCGCGAGGTGCTCGAACACCTGCATTCGATCACCGCGACCATCGTCGGCGCCGACATCGTAGAGTACAACCCCAGCCGGGACGTTTCCGAACTCACGGCAACGGTGGCCGGGAAACTGCTCAAGGAACTCCTCGGCAAAATGATGACCTCGTGTACTTGCCCGTAGGGCTTCAGTGAGGATGCAATGAACAACGGCTTGATTCATACTGCCAGTCCGTACTCCGTTGTCGAAACTCTGCAACGGCTGGAGGCAATCCTGAAATCCAAGGGATTGACGATCTTCGCGCGCGTGGACCACAGCGGGGAAGCGGCCAAGGTTGGAATGGAAATGCATCCCACGCAACTGCTGATTTTCGGCAGTCCGAAGGGAGGCACGCCGGTGATGCTGGCGGCGCCTTCGGTGGCGATTGACCTGCCCCTCAAAGCGTTGGTTTGGGAGGATGATAGGGGCAAGGTCTGGATCACGCAGAACAGCCCTGAGTATTTGAAGGAGCGCCATGGGATTCCTGACAACCTGGTGGCGAATCTGGCGGGGGCGGGAGCGCTGATCCAGAAAGCTGTGGAATAATCATCCGCACTGCTGCCTTGCATGCCTGACAATGCCAACCGAGCGCGGGACCATCTGGCCAACGAGCGCACCTTCCTGGCTTGGGTTCGCACAGGGATCGCGATCGTGGTCTTCGGCTTCGCCATTGGCCGTTTCGGGGTTGCCCTTCGTCAGTTCAGCCTTTTACAAGGCAAGCAACTCCAAACGACTGGCATCTCGGTATGGTTTGGAATGATTGCGATCGTGGCGGGCGTGGTGCTGACGCTGGCCGGGTTGGTGCGCTATCGGCGCGTACGGGTACAACTGGATAGCAGCAACTTCGAACCGGCCGGATTCATCGTTGACCTGGTGGCAATCGTGACAGCCTTGTTCGGTCTGGCTCTTGGCGGATACCTCATCTACATCGAAACGGGATGGCACTGATTCATGGCGAATGAAGCGGAGAAGGAAGCCGCGGCTCGGGCCAGTTTGAAATACGTTCGCGACGGCCTGATCGTCGGCCTCGGCACAGGTTCGACCGCAACCATCGCGATTCGGTACTTGGGAGAGCGGGTGCGGGACGGCTTGAAGATCCGCGGGATACCCACTTCGATTGCTTCCCGCGACCTCGCCGTACAACTAGGGATTCCGCTCACCAACTTCGACGCGGTTCAAGAAATCGACGTAACCATCGACGGCGCCGACGAATTCGATCCCGCGCTGAACCTCATCAAGGGCGGAGGCGGTGCGATGCTGCGGGAGAAAATCGTGGCCTCGGCCACGAAGAAGCTGGTCATCGTCACCGATTCGACGAAGCAAGTGCAGTTACTGGGCAAGTTCCCGGTGCCCGTCGAGGTGATTGGTTTTGCCGAGGCTTTGGTCGCGAAGAAGATCGCCGAGCTGGGAGCCAGCGTGACCCAGCGAAAGGACGCGGCGGGAAAACCTTACGTCACCGACGAAGGTCATCACATTCTGGATTGCCGCTTCGGCCAGATTCCTGATCCGGCCGCGATGGCCCGGAAGCTGAGCGACACGCCAGGCATCGTCGAACACGGCCTGTTTGTCGGAATGGCCAGCGTGGTTCTGATGGCCGAGGCAGGCGACGTCGCAGAATTCTACCCGCAGTAACCAACCAATTATGGCAATGACAACGGCCACCGTTCCCGTGAAAGACGATGCCCTGACCGTGTGCGCGATCAGCGCGCTCGCCGCGATGCTGGCCGATGTGCTGCATGAGGGCGTCGGCCACGCCTTGTTGGCGGTGCTGACCGGAGCGAAGTCGGGCGTGCTCTCGACGGTGGCGTGGTCCACTACCTTCGACTCGCGCCTGGTGGCAGCCGGGGGTACGCTGGTGAATCTTGCGGCCGGCCTGTTCCTTTGGCTGGCTCTGCGACGAGCAGCAAACGCCTCAGCGGCGACGTGCTTCTTCCTGCTCATCAGCGGCGCCTTCAACCTGTTTGACGGCACCGGGTATTTCCTCTTCTCGGGCGTTACCGACTTCGGGGACTGGGCACAGGTGATTGCCGGCCTGCGGCCGCACTGGCTGTGGCGGATTTTGCTGTTTGTGATTGGAGTCGCTACCTACTACGGAGCGGTGCTGGTGCTCGGTACGGGCTTCGCGCGCAATCTAGGGATTCCGGCGAACGATTCCCGGTTGCGCAAGTTGACGATCCTTCCCTATGTTTCCGCAATCGTGCTCATTGGCGTGTCGGGACTGTTCAATCCGATCGGAATCCAGTTGGTGTGGCAATCCGCGCTGCCGGCAACGGCCGGCGCGCATAGCGGATTCCTGTGGTTCCGGTACTACATGCCCAAAAAAATCGTTCCCGGTCGTCCGCTGGACGGTATTGGCCGGAGCTTTGCGTGGATTTCGGTCGCCGCAATCCTGACTCTCGTATTTGTAATCGAGCTCGGGCGCGGAATCAAGATTACGCTGCGGCCGTGAGCTGCGGAACCTACCTGGCGACAATCTCGTGAAGCGCCGTGAGCAGGCGATCCACTTCCTCCACCGTGTTGTAGTGAAAGAGCCCGATCCGCAGGAAGCCACCGTCTTTCTCGATGTCCAGTTGCTCGGTGAGATTCAGCGCGTAGTAGTTGCCATCCCAGGTGAAGAATCCGCGTTCGCCCAGGCGAGTCGCAAGTTCAAGGGGAGTGAATCCCGGAATGCGAACCGCGATGGTCGGACAGCGGTGGTCAAATCGCTGCGGATCGGTAATCCCGTAAACCTTCAAGCTCGGAATCGTTTTCATCCCCAGCAGCAGGCGCGCGCACAAGCCGCGCTCGTACTTCACGATTTCTTCGTAGGCGGCGAGGATGGCGGACCGGCGCGATGACACTGACGGTTTGATCCGGCGCCCGATATCTGCGATGTACTCGACGCAAGCCGTGATGCCCGCGATGCACTCGTGGTTGAGCGTCCCCCACTCCCACCGGTACGGACTTTCATTCGTGTTGGCGCGCACCTTGTAGGGATGCAGGCGCCTCAGGTGCTCGCGCTTGCCGTAAAGCACTCCCAGGTGCGGACCAAAAAATTTGTAGCTCGAACAGACCAGGAAGTCGCAATCCAGCGCCCGAACATCGATCGGCCCGTGGGGCGCGTAGTGAACGGCGTCAATGTAGGCGAGCGCCCCCACCGCGTGCGCCCGTTGCACGACTTCCTTCACGTGGTTGATCGTCCCCACGGCATTCGATGCGTACCCGACCGCTACCAGCCGGGTATGGCTGTTGATCTTGCCCGCCAGGTCGCTCATGTCGAGGGTGCAGTCCGCCGGGTTGATCGCGACGTGCCGGAGGGTCACACCACGCTCTTCGAGCGCTTGCCACGGGGAGAAGTTGGCGTCGTGATCGAGCAACGTGAGCACGATCTCGTCACCCGGACCCAGTTCCCGGCCAATGGCACGGCTCATGGCAAACGTGAGCGACGTCATGTTGAAGCCGAGTACGATTTCGTCGGAGTCGCACCCGAAGAAATCCGCCATGGCCGAGCGCGCGCCAACGATGGTTTCGTTGGTGCGCTGGCTGGTGGGGTAGGCACCGTTTGTATTCGCGTTCGAATGCTTCAGGTAGTCGCTGATCGCGTTGATCACCTGCTGCGGAACCTGCGTGCCGCCGGGACCGTCGAGAAAGGCAGCTGGGTGGCCATTCACTTTCTCCGCGAAACATGGGAACTGGGAACGGATCCACTCGAGATCAAGCGAGGTGCTAACGGTCTCGTGGGCAGTGAGCATGTAACTCCTGAGGTTTCGTTGGTCCGACGAAGTCCGCTAGCCCATCGTGGTGGTGTGTTCCGGCTTGACCTTGTACATTACGCGCACTTCGCCGGGTTGCCCGTAGGGGTACTTGTCCACGCCTAGGTATTTCTTGGCCATCTTGTCGATATGGTCGTTGGCGCCCTGTTCGGTGATTTCCACCACGCGGCCGCGGATTTCGAGGTAGCGGTAGGGGTTCTCCGGGTCGCTGATCGCGAGCGACACGCGCGGATCGCGGCGCACGTTCCGGTCCTTCTGGCGGCCCTTGGCGGAGTTGAAAATCACGTGCTCGCCGTCGAAGTCGCACCAGACCGGGGTGACCTGGGGTCGTCCGTCGGGCATGAGCGTGCCCAGATTGGCGAAGGCGCGTTTCTCGAAGAGGTCGGTGTATTTGTCGGGGATGGTACCTGCCATGCAAACCCTCCTGATCGCTGCAAAGGATAAGGCACCGCAGATTATAGCCGCGCGCAAGATTCACTGCAGCATTGTGTGGCGGGATCAATTTCGCGGGGTCTGGCACCACGTCGTTCAAGACTGAGGGCTCATTTTCCGAAAACAGCCCGAGCCTTTACAATGCTGGCTTACTCAAGCGAAGCGCACTGTTTCATGCGTTGAGCGGAACCGCTGTGGGCGATTCTGCTTCAGCTCAGATACAACTGGCGATCTCATTCGGAGGCAGGTTCAATGAGGGATCTGTTGGCTGATGCGCACAAGCTTATTCTTTCGACCGCGGCGCTTTTGAGCTTCGCCGCAGTGGCGATCCCCGCCTTTGCCCTGGACGCCAAGTATCCGCCAACCATCGTGTTTATGACGGATTTCGGGACGGTGGACGACGCCGTTCCGATCTGCAAGGGGGTCATGTACTCGGTGATGCCATCGGTGCGGGTCGTGGACCTGTCGCACCAGGTCAATCGGTTTTCGATCCTTGACGGGGCGCGATTTCTTGAAGGCGCCTCGCCGTACTACCCGGCGGGAACGGTCTTTGTCACGGTGATCGACCCCGGAGTTGGCAGCAAGCGCAAAGCTGTGATCATCAAGTCGAAGCGCGGACAGTACTTCGTGTTACCCGACAACGGGTTGATCACGATGGTGGCCGATCGCGACGGCCTGGAAGGCGCGCGCGAAATCACGAATACGAATTGGATGTACGGGAAGGCCCTTTCCTCCACCTTTCACGGGCGCGACATCTTTTCTCCCGCGGGAGCGCACCTGGCCCGCGGCGACGATTGGACGCAGGTAGGTCCGGCGCTCGCTGTGAAATCCCTGGTACGGCTTGACCTCGAAGCCGTCAAAATCGACGACGAAGGATTGCACGGAGAAGTGATTGCGACCGATGGCCCATTCGGTAACCTGATCACGAATGTCGCGGTCGACGACTTTCTGAAGCTGGGATACCAGCGTGGCCAGACGGTTCCGATGATGCTCGGTGATATGAAGGTCGATCTGCCGTTCGTGAATACCTTCAGCGATGTCCCCCTCAAGAAGCCGCTGATCTACATCGATTCGCGGGGATACTTCGCGCTGGCGCTGAACCAGGCCAGTTTTGCCGATGTGTATGGGATCAAGCCGCCAGTGAAGTTCACGATTCCGCGGGCGAAATGAGCCAGCGGTCGCAAATAGATTCAGAATCTGAGGGCTGCTACGCCAGGTCAGCCGCAATGTGCGGCAGCACCGCCTTCAGCAGCGCTTCGAACTGCGTTCGAACCTTCTCGCCGGTTTCCATCACTTCCTGGTGGCTGAGGACCTGATCGAGGATTCCCGCAGCCATGTTGGTGACACAGGAGATCGCGAGCACCTTGATTCCCATGTGACGCGCCGCGATGACCTCCGCCACGGTAGACATCCCGACCAGGTCGGCGCCGATGGTGCGGAGATAACGAATCTCCGCGGGGGTCTCGTAACTCGGACCGAGCAAGCCGGCATAGATTCCTTCTTCGAGCGCAACGCCCAGTTTCGAGGCTTCCTCCCGAGCGGCCTTCGCATACGGGCGGTAGTAGGCCTGGGACATGTCGGGAAAGCGCACGCCGAAGCGCTCGTCATTCGGGCCGACCAGCGGGTTGTGCCCCTGCAGATTGATGTGGTCCGCGATCGTGACCAGGGCTCCCTGCTGATACTTCAGGTTGATTCCCCCGGCGGCGTTGGTGATGACGACCGCGCCAATCCCCATGCGTCCGAACACGCGCGTGGGGAACGCGACTTCCTGCACCGAATAGCCTTCGTACAGATGCACCCGCCCCTGCATGACGGCGACGGGAACGTCTCCGGCTTTGCCGATCACCATCTGGCCGGCGTGTCCGATGGCGGTGGAACGGGGGAAACCGGGGATTTGCGCGTAGGGGGTGCGGACGGCGTCCGAGAGTTGGTCGGCGAAGGCGCCCAGCCCGGAACCCAGCACGAGTCCGATTTTCGGAGAGACGTGCGCCTGCGATAGGAGGAACTGTGCGGCGGCATCAGCCCGCAAAAACACATCATCGTTCGGCATGCAAACCCCTTTCAACCGCAGAGGGCACAGAGGAAGACGGAGGAATTCATAGCCCAAACTTCGCGACTACTGTTTCTGCTCAAACTCGGCGTAGGCCTTCTCCAGTCTCCACTGCACCCGGGCGCGCTCGCTGCCGTCTAAGAACTTCTGACAGGTCACGGAATTTTTCTCGGCACCGGGACGGTCCGCGGCGCAGGCGGCGACTGTCTGGAAATTCCCGCTTGATCGCCACAAGCTATCGCCGGGCAGGAAGCTGTGTTCCAAACTCTGTCTTGCCATGCCTTTCAAGTCCGGGTAAGAAAATTTGTAGGTCTCGACGGCACGCAGATATTCGTGCGTCATGTCAGAACGAGAGACGCCCTGGTCATCCGTCGCCAGCGCTACCGGTACTCCGTGGCTGATATATGCCTGCAAGGGATGGTTCTCGCCTTCCACGCCGAGGATTACGTCGTTGCTGGTGAGGCAGATCTCTACGCCGACCTTTCGCTGCGCCATTTCCTTCAGCAGGCCAAGCGCATCGTGTTCGTTCATGACGTCGACACCGTGGCCGATCCGTTCTGCGCGCCCTTTCTCTACCGATTCTCGGATGTGGAAGCTCAGCCCCTCGGGTGGCACTAACCCCATGGCCAGCTCACCGGCGTGCAGGGTGATATGGACCTTCGGATACACGGCGTGCAGGTAGTCGAGCATCTTCATATGCAGATCGAAATCGTGCATCGGCACGTACCAGTCTTCCGGCATGACCAGGTTCAGGCCGACAAAGCGGGGATCGGCCTGGGCCAGTTCAAATCCAAGCACGATTTGCGCGAACACCATCTCCCGCGGCAGACCGCGCAGAACTTGATACAGAAAGCGCATCGTGACTCGACATCCGGGATCGGCCTCGGCTGTTCCACAACGCAGAAGTTGCTGCTGCTTGGCCAGGTTGCGGTCGAGAGCCTCCCGGGTGTTGGCCACCACGTCTTGGAGCCCGCTGGCCAGTAATTGGTCGCGCATCTTGCCGAAGTCATCTTCCCAGCCGAGCTTCGCGCCGAGCTGAGCTGACTGCATTCCGTCCGCGGTATGCATCAGCTCGACGTATTGCAGATGGTCGGCGGCGGCGCGGGAGGCTTCCTCCGCCAGTTGGCTGCCCACACTGTCGAGTGACGCCAGGTTGAACTTGTCGAAGCTGGCAAAGAAGTGGTCGTGGCCGGAGTCCTCGGCCCGGTTCCAGTTGCGCATCGACCACGCGTCCACTAGCTGGTTGTAGAGCACGTGATCCCCGTAAGCGCACCTCACCGCTGGCTTGGCGTTGTACTTGGCGCAAGAGGCATCGCAGGGCGGCGGCAGCAGGGTCGAACTCGTGCGATCGACGCAAAGATTGTCCTGCGCGCCGTAGTCGATCCAGCTCTCGGCGTAGATTGCGCCGCTTAGGTGGTTGTGAAGGTCGCCGCCCTTCGGCATTTCCCGCAGAAAGGGCAGGAGCAGTGATGGATTCTCGCGGATCGAGGCAAGATGGCGTGTCGTGCGCTCCTCCGCGTTCTGGGCAGCAGCCGCCACCGTCAAGATGCTCAAAGAAAATACGAGCAGAGACCGAACTCTCAGCCCCACGGGCAGGTCCTCCTGTGTCAGGAAAATGCGAATTGTACAGTTTCGCCGAAGATTTCCGTAGCGCGGACCCGCTACTGGCCCGTCAGCGGGGGCCAAGTGTGAATTTTCGAAACGCGCGTCGTTACAGGACTGTGACGAGATTTCCACACGGGGAAAATGGCGTGCGCGCGCAGGGAAAACGAGCCTCGCGGGGCGCTTTGCCGGAAAAGACGGGCAAAGTGCGCGAGTTGTTGCAAAAACTATCAGACGCGTTGCACCAAAAAGTGGCAGCAGCTTGTGAACACGCTGCACTCGATTGATTCCACAAGGGATAAAGGCGCGCGGTTTTGATTGACTGCAAGATTAAAGAGCGTAAAAAGACAGTCGTTCTTCGGCGCGTTCTGAAAGTTTTGCCGATTGGCGCAGCGTCCGGGGCTCAAGCGCGATCACTCACTTTTCGAAAGAGAGGTAGGAAGGTCGGCAAGGGTCTATAGCAAAGCGCTGGTCGAGGAGAACAGGAACGAGAGCTGGAGGCAAGATAGAGTCCCGAGGCGTTGGACTGATTTATCCGGTTGGCGGTAAGCCCGGAGCCCGAGCCGAGATCGCGCGTCTGCGACCCGCAAGGAAGCGACGAGAGCAGGTCGGTGAGGGTCTAACGCGAGCTACTGGCCGAGACGAATGAGACCAACATCACCTCGGGGCTCTTATATTTCGCGAGCTTCCCGGTTGAGGCTGCCCGCGAGCTCTCCCCCCTACTTTTGTTGCTAGTTCGGCCCATTTCAACCGTCCCGGTAGAGACGCGGTTCGGCGCGTCTCGTTTTTTTTGTCCAAGGTCTCCCCGGCAAGGCGAAATGAGATCAGGGTTGAATTACTCCTCGACGAATGCCGACTCGGGAGCCGGCAGCAGGTCGTCCGGCCGCGCCCAGAACACATACAGCGCCGGCAGCAGAATCACGCTGATAAACAACTCCACGATGAGCCCGCCCACAATCACGATGGCGAAGGGCCGCTGCGAGTCGGAGCCGATGTCATGGGACATCGCGGCCGGTAGCAGGCCCAGCGTCGCCACCAGCATGGTCATCATGATGGGGCGCAATCGCAGGGAAGCGCCTTCCTTCGCAGCGTCGCGCACCGAGCGGCCGCGCACTCGCAATTGATTGATGTATTCCACCATGATGACGCCAATCTCCA
>Ga0307479_10006866_pt1 | contig 10478 bp, 10 predicted proteins | sample atmos_gasesECM4C_FD_203743 | JGI IMG/M metagenome (GOLD analysis project Ga0307479, IMG submission 203743) | Hardwood forest soil microbial communities from Morgan-Monroe State Forest, Indiana, United States - atmos_gasesECM4C_515 | ecosystem: Environmental > Terrestrial > Soil > Temperate...
CGGTACCCGCAACCGCACCGCCGGCTTAGACTCTCCCGCTTCTCCCTCTCTCTGGCCCATGCATTCTTATAGCTCTGCCCCGCCACCCAACGCACCAAAAAAGTCACAAACTCTGAGCGGAGTTTGTGCTTCGCGAACGTGAAGCACAAATGCAGTCGACTTATCCCTAGGACTCCGTCACTTTGCCGTCGAATCGCTCAGGTAAACGTGAGCACGAGGAACCTAGGAAGCTATTCGTGCCGAAGAAGTAAGTGGCTAATTGAACGCTTTTGCAGCGCACTTCGTGCAGGCTAAGGCTGACTGCTGCGCTAAACGTTCAATATACCCACTACTATCTGATCCCAAATCGGAGATTCTACGGTTTAAGCCCTGCGTCTCCTTCAAAAACCAAAGCCATCGTTTCCAGTGCTCGTTCTGTGATCGTACCGTGTCGGATAAGGACATGCCCGGAGAGTTCATTAATCGAGCACCCGCGAGTTCACAAGCAGCCTCGACCCGATCACGCATGAGAGGGTCGCCGTCACTGCGAATCGCCCAGTTTCCTTGAAAAAATTCTGCGAACACATCCGACTTCTCCAACTGGGCAAATTCTCTCTTACTCTCACCCCACTCCCCAATCCAATCTCTCTTGGTGACATTACTCGATCTCAGAGGGGCTGGCTGCTCGCAAGCGATAGCGAACATCTCCAAGGCACTGGTTCGTCCCGCCCGTAGAGTGAAGCACTCAACGTGCGGTTCCTGGTCACCGCTAGTGATGGTGACCTTCAGGTCATACTCCGGCAGGGCATCCCCATGGTTCCACATGCTGCGTTGGATCTCTTTTCGCTGGCCGTTGTCCGATAAACCGGTAATGGCAATCCACTCCATCTGGTAAGGGTGACCCTGATCCACGCCCCGCACTTCGCTCGCTGTCGCGACTACTAGATTCCGAGAGCCACCATGCGTTAGCCATGCCCGCGTCCTGCCATTCGGCTTGTCCCACTCCATACGGAAGGTTGAGCAATGCAGCTGGTTTGGGTCATTCCTACGCCTGAGGAGAGTACAGTCGGCACGAAAGGTTTGCCGTGCCCCGAGGTTCTTCACTTCCAATAGCTGAACCTCGGCCGGCCCGCTGGCTGGAATCAGTTTTACACTAACGGCCTCTTCCGGCGTCCGCCCGGCAGGTAAGTCCTCAGCTGGGCTGGTGGACGCCTTCTTGCTTCTTCTCCGATCCCACAAATAGAACGCCCCAAAAAATAAGACGGCCCAAACGGCAAGACGCGACCATCCCGAGGACAGAAAGCCCAGCCAGTAAAGTGCAGGATGGGGCTTGACGTAGTGATCATAAACTTGGTCCGCTTGTACCTCGAGAACGTGTCCCGCTAGCGTGGTCAAGATGAACAGCGCCGCGGCCCCCAGCCACCTCTTCATTGGAGCGACTCCTCGGCTTCCCGACGCTCCAGAAGGGGCGAGGCTTTTTTGCTCAGTCTCGTCGGTCGCCATTGGCCAGGGTCTCCAAATTGTGCAAACGCATTGTCTTCCACCAACTCGCCAGGTTTTTTGCGGTTGAGTTCTCGTGGCGAACCACAGCGGCTCTATGTCATCCACTATGTTATTTCAAAGGGATAGAGCACGAAAGCGCTAGTATTTCACGATTGCGGCAAACGATTTCGGGTCAAGCGAAGCTCCGCCCACAAGGGCACCGTCGATTTCTTCCTGGGCCATCAATTCCGAGGCGTTGTCTGGCTTGACCGAGCCGCCGTAGAGAATGCGAAGCTTCGCCGCGAAATCCTCGCCAAACACCTCAGCGGCTTCGCCGCGGATGACGGAATGAGCTTGTGCTGCGAGTTCCGGAGTGGCCGTCTTTCCCGTGCCGATGGCCCATACCGGTTCGTACGCTACCACCATCTTGACCGCCTTCTTGGCCGAGATGGCGTGAAATGCGCGAACGCATTGCCGTCGTAAGACGTCGTCGGTGAGTCCGGCTTCGCGTTCTTCGAGCACTTCGCCGACGCAGCAGATTGCGGTGAGCCCGGCTTCCAGCGCGGTCTTCAGCCGCAGGTTCACGGTGTCGTCGGTCTCGCCAAAATACTGGCGCCGTTCGGAGTGGCCCACGATCACGTGGGTCACGCCCAGGCAGAGCAGCATCGCAGCCGAAATCTCTCCCGTAAAGGCGCCTTCCGCTTTCCAGTGAATGTTCTGCACTCCGATGCTGATGTTCGATCCTTTGACGGCTGCGATCGCCGCATCCACACTGGTGTAGGGCGGACACACCACAATCTCGTCGCGGTCGTGACCCGCAACCAGCGGCAGAAAGGCGCGAAAGAAGTCGCGGGTTTCGTCCGAAGTCTTATTCATCTTCCAGTTGCCGGCGATTACTTTCTTTCTCATGAGGATTTCTTCTCGATTCTGTAGGACGAATTGAAGTCTAGATTCTTCGGCTTCTCCATGACTCGCGCGTAGGCTCTCAGCGTGGCAATGTCAAAGAGCACGAATCGAACCCTGGCAACGTGACTCGCCGAAAGAAGAGCATCGAGCGTGGAGGAAATCGCGATGGGCGCCGCTTCCGAGACCGGATACCCGTAAGCCCCTGTTGAGATAGCGGGGAAGGACAAAGATTGAAGAGCGTGCTCATCGGCCAACCGAATACATTCACGGTAACAACTCGCCAATGTTGCGGCTTCTCCGTGATCTCCGCCGCGGTAAATCGGGCCCACAGTATGGAGCACGTGCATAGCGGCGAGGTTTCCGCCCGTGGTGATGACGGCTTGTCCGGCCGGCAGGCTTCCAATCCTGCTCACGATCTTTCTGCATTCGGCGAGGATGGCAGGGCCGCCGCCGCGGTGAATGGCGCCGTCAACGCCACCTCCGCCCAGAAGGGATGAGTTCGCGGCATTAACAATGGCGTCGGTCGTCTCACTGGTTATATCGCCGGGGCCGTCGAACTCAACCGTTCGGCCGCTCTCCAGTGTGAGTCGAATTGTGAAATCCTGCACTCGCGTCTTCAGACCAATCACTTCTTGTCCGTCAATGCTTCCACTCCGGGCAGTTTCTTGCCTTCCAGAAACTCGAGCGAGGCACCGCCGCCGGTGGAGATGTGCGTCATCTTATCCGCAACTTCGGCGCTATGCACTGCCGCGACCGTATCCCCACCACCCACAATCGAAATCGCCCCGGCATTGTCGGCGACGGCATGGGCGACCTTGAATGTTCCGCGCGAAAATCCCGGGACTTCAAAGACTCCCATCGGTCCGTTCCAAACGATGGTCCGGGCGCGGGAAATTTCCTCGGAGAACAGTTCGATTGTTTTGGGCCCAATATCCAGCGCCATGCGGTCGACGGGAATGGGCTGGCCCTCGCCGATCTGCTGCACCACGGCGTTGGCCTCCGGCTTCAGCGCGACAACATGATCGATGGGCAGGAGAATCTTTACGTTTCGTTGCTTGGCTTCTTCAAGCAGTTGCCTCGCCAGATCTATCTTGTCGGCCTCGAGCAATGATTTGCCGATCTCCTGACCCTGCGCCTTCAGGAAGGTATAAGCCATGCCGCCGCCGATGATGAGGGAATCGACTTTGTCCATCAGATTCCGAATCACGCCGATTTTGTCACCGACCTTTGCCCCGCCGAGAATTGCAATGAAGGGCTGCTCAGGATCCTCCAGCGCCTTGCCCAGATACTGCAACTCTTTTTGCATGAGCAGACCGGCAGCCGACTTTGACATGAACTTCGTAATGCCCACGGTGGACGCGTGCGCCCGATGCGCCGTGCCAAACGCATCATTGACATAGAAATCCGCCAGAGTCGCCAGTTGCTTGGAAAACTTCTCGTCATTGGCTTCTTCCTCGGCGTGAAAGCGGAGATTCTCCAGAAGCAGCGTCTGGCCCTTTTCCAGTTGCGTGGCCACTTCTTCCGCCTCGGGGCCGACGCAGTCCGGGCAGAAGCCGACGTTCTCGCCGCGGGCCAGTTCTTTGTCGAGCACCATGCGCAACCGCTCGGCTACGGGCTTCAGACTCATCTTTAGATTGGGCTTGCCCTTGGGCCGGCCCAGATGCGAGGCGAGAATTAGTCTCGCGCCATGACGCAGGGCGTACTCGATCGAGGGCAGGGTTTCGCGGATACGCGTGTCGTCCATGACGCGGCCATCTTCGAGCGGAACGTTGAAGTCGACGCGCATGAAAATACGATTGCCGTTGAGCGGCAAATCACGGATGGAAAGCTTGGACATTGGCTGGTCGTCCTTGATTCGAGGTGGTGAAAAAAAGTAGCGCCGGAGTCGCTCACGACAAGCCGGCTAGACGCCGGCGCTACAAAACTCCTACAGACCTTTATCGCCGATGTAGTGAATCAGGTCCCGCACGCGGCAGGAATATCCCCATTCGTTGTCATACCAGGAGATAACCTTGACGCAATTGCCGGCGACCACGAGAGTCATGGGCGCATCGACGATCGAAGAACGCGCGTCTCCCTTGAAATCCGACGACACCAGTTCATTCTCTTCGAAGCCCAGATAACCCTTCAGCGGGCCGCTCTCGGAAGCTTTCTTCAGCGCCGCATTCACTTCTTCCTTGCTCGTCTTCTTCTCTACCCAGGCCACCAGATCTACCACCGAAACATTGGGCGTCGGCACCCGCATGGCAAATCCATCGAGCTTTCCCGCGAGATCAGGAATCACAAGCTTGAGCGCCTTCGCGGCTCCCGTGGAAGTAGGAATCATGTTGATCGCCGCCGCGCGCGCCCGCCGCAAATCTTTGTGCGGGAAGTCGAGGATGACCTGATCGTTGGTGTAGGAGTGAATTGTGGTCATGGTGCCGCTGACAATCTTGAACTGGTCATTGATCACTTTGGCGATCGGCGCCAGACAATTCGTGGTGCAGGAGGCGTTCGAAATAATGTGATGCTTGGCGCCATCGTATTTCTCCTGGTTCACGCCCAGCACCAGGGTGATGTCCTCATTCTTCGCCGGGGCGGAAATAATCACTTTCTTCACCGATCCGCGCATGTGCTTCTTGGCATCATTGGCGTCGGTGAAATGTCCGGTAGATTCGATGACGACTTGAGCGCCCACAGAATCCCACGGCAGCGCGCCCGGATCCCTCTCCTTAAACACCTTAATGGTCTTGTTGTCGACGGTAATGCTGTCCGCGCCGGCGCTGATCTTGTTCGGCAGATTGCCGAGAATGGAATCGTATTTGAGCAGGTGCGCGAGCGTCTTGGGATCGGTGAGATCGTTGACCGCTACGAATTCCAGATTAGGATCGTTAAGAGAAGCGCGAAAAACGTTGCGGCCGATGCGTCCGAAGCCGTTGATGCCAACTTTAATTGCCATAGTTTCTCCGTTCTTATGAATGCCCCTACAGAGTCTTTGCAGCCTTTAATACGACAGATGATGTTAGCAGGAGAGAGAATCGGCGTAAATGATCGGCGATGGAAACCGCGAGTGGTTATCCGTCACGGAACTATGTACGTCTGATCCTTGACGGGAATGTAACGGAATACTTAAGGAAAGCTCAATTCCAGGAAAGCGTCCGCCCTACTCCAGGGCGAAGACAGCCGAGCCAGCCAATATTTCCGGTTGATGGTCTGCCGGGCGCGGGCGTGTTCTTCCACCGGGAGGATACGCGCCAGCGCGAAAAACTCCGGGCCGGTCTCTTTGCCACGCATGGTGCAGGGAGCAACCCGCACCTGGGGATTATTGCGGATGCGTTTTGTCTTGCCCATATCGGTGCGCGTCATTACATACAACTTGTCGGCATCCTCTCCAAACCATACTGGAGTTGCAACCGCCTCACCGGTCTTGCGGAACGTTTTCAGAGAAATATATTTCTGGTTGTGGATCGTGGGCGGAATTGGGGCTGGCATAAGATTTATTGTAAAGGTTGAGATGACGTTTGCACTGTGGGAGACGATGTGGCGCACCGCTATCGGGCATGGTTCGTCCGACCCCATCGCCGATTGATCCAGCACTCTCTTCTGTGTTAAAAGCCTTGCATGCGTAAATGGATGCGCGACCGCTTGCAGCGTCGGAAGAAAACACCCGCTGGCCCATCCGATCAACCCGCTCCTCCTCCTCTGCAACCAGCCTATTTCGACGCGGAACAGGCGCCTGACGCGGAAAACGCTGAAACGCATGAGCCGGAAAGTTCTCCTACCCCTCCGCCGGTGACGGAGGATCGGCCAGTTCGGGTCGCGCGCCCAAGTTCTGAGGAACCGCCATCTGAGGCTGAACCCGGAACGTCGCAGCCCGCTGCTGGCAGATCTGCCCCGGGAGGGCGCGGCCGTCGCCGTCGCGGTGGTCGTGGCCGGGGAGGTCGAGGACGCGAGCAAGCCGTGGCTCAGGCTTTTACGCCAGCCGCAGTGAAAGGATCCATTCCAGTACTTCCCGCCGGATCCGCGGAAGAAGAAATGCCGGAGTCCGAAGGGGAAGGCGAAGCTGCTGAACCTGTTGCCGCACCTGCGCCACAGCTTCCAGTGCCTGCGGCGGCACCGCGTCCACCGAAGGGCGTGGTGGTGCTGGCCATCGGATTGCCCGGATCTGGAAAGAGTTCATGGTTCAAGCGCCACAACGTTGTGCCGCTTTCGAGCGATATGGTTCGATCATTATTGTTTGATGACGTTCGCGAACAGCGTTTTCAGGACTTGGTCTTTTCCAATCTCCGCTCCATGCTCAAGGCGCGGCTGATTGCAAAGCGCCCCATGAATTATGTGGACGCGACCAACCTGACGCCGCAGGAACGTCAGCACTGGATCAAACTCGCGAAGGATTATCAATACGAAGTTCACGCCGTGTTTTTCGATGTGCCGCTTGAAGTTTGCGTCGAGCGCCATCAGCGCCGCGACCGCGTCGTTCCAGAAGACGTAATGCGCCGCATGGCTGCGAAGCTGAAGGCACCCGCGTTTGAAGAGGGCTTTGCGAAGATTACAGTGGTGCGGGTCAAGAAGAAGGACGCCGAGTGAGAGACGTTTGTCATCCCGAGGCAGAGACGTTTGTCCTCCCGAGCAAAGCGAGGGATCTTGGTTCTCGCTGGCACCGGCTATGGTCCAAGCGAACACCAGGGTCCCTCGCTGCGCGAGGGAGACAATCCGCAAACTAGCCGGCTATCCCTTCAGATACGGCAGCATTTCTTTGAACGCCGGCGATGACGAAGAGCGCATTAACTCATAGATCATCATTTCGGTGGAGGAAATCACGGCGCCGGCGGCACGCATTCGGTCAAGACCAATCTTCCAATTCCATTCTGTGCGCGAGCTTACCGCGTCCGACGCGATGTGCACGAGATAGCCTTCGCGCAGCGCCGCCAGCGCGGTCTGCATCACGCAGATGTGGCTCTCCATGCCGCACAAGAGAAGAATGTTGCGGTTGCCGGGCAGACGCTTGAGCAGCGTACAAAAAACGTCGCTGCCGAAGCAGGAAAACAGATTCTTGTCGATCGGCTCCGTTTCCGGCAGCAGGGAAGCGACCTCGGGGACAGTCCCGCCGAGGCCTTTCGCGTATTGCGTGCTGACGATCGCGGGAATTTTGAGCACTCCGGCCGCGCGGATCAGCAGCTTCGAGTTGCGCACCAGTTGTTCCTTCTGGAAAATCGGCGGCAACAATTTTTCCTGGATATCCACCACGATCAGAGCGCAGCGGTCCACCTCTAGCGGACGGCGGACTACCTCGGCATAATCAGGTGCAGGTGCGGAAGTGTTTTCGAATGCGGTCGACATAATTTCCTCCGCGAATCTCAAGGAAATTCTAACCCGAAACCCTGAACCACCAAGGGCACGAAGTATCACGAAGGTCTTTGGTTCTTGCGTTTCCTTTGTGCACCATCGTGACCTTAGCGGTTAATTGTTTTTAGACCAGCCACCGATTTTGTTGACCGCGCTCCGCCTGAAACCATAGAATCAGAAAGTACTGCCCCCTCGTTCAACGGCTAGGACACCTGCCTCTGGAGCAGGCTATCGGGGTTCGAATCCCTGGGGGGCAGCCAACCTCTGCCGAAATTAGTGAGTCTCTCCCGCCTTCTGCGTGCCGATCCATCTGTCGATCTTGTCTTGCAGCACGTCGAGTGGCAAGCCGCCTTGATCGAGCACGGCATCGTGAAAGGCTCGGATATCGAACTTGGTCCCCAATTCCTTCCGCGCCCGCTCGCGCAGCTCGAGGATTTTCATCTGGCCGAGCTTGTAGGAGAGCGCCTGCGCCGGCCACGCGATGTAGCGGTCCACCTCGGTCTGAATGTTCTGTTCGTCCATGGCGGTATGCTGGCGGAAGAAATCTACCATCTGCTCGCGCGACCAGTGTTTGTAGTGGACGCCGGTATCGACGACGAGTCGGACTGACCGCCACATCTCATTTTCCAGCCGACCGTAGTCGCTGTAGGCATCCTGATAGAAACCAATCTCTTTGCCCAGGCGCTCAGAATAGAATGCCCAGCCTTCGGAATAAGCGTTGTAGTAAACGCCAAACTTGCGGAATGCGGGCAGGTCAGTGAGTTCGTTGGCGATGGAGAACTGAAGATGGTGGCCAGGAACTCCTTCGTGGTAGGCAATGGCTTCCACATTCAGCAGCAAACGTTTTGGCGGGTCATATTCGTTGACGTTGATGCGTCCGGGAAGGGAATTGTCTCCCGCGCCAATGCTGTAGTCGGCGGGCACCGCGTCCGCACTGCGATAGGCCTCCATCGGGACCACAACCAGTTTGTTCTTCGGCACCCGCCCAAATAGTTGAGGCAGCTTGGCATACATCTGATCGGCATAGTGCTGGTAGAGATCGAGCAGTTGCTGGCCCGTCGTAGCGTAAAGATGCCGGTCGTTTCTTATGTGTTCGTTAAACGTTTTCAAATCGCTGAAGCCCTGCTGCTGTGCGATCTTGAGCATCTCAGTTTCAATTTCCGTTACCTGTTTCAAGCCGAGCTGGTGAATCTCTTCAGGAGCCAGGTTCGTGGTGGTCATGGCGCGAACGGCGAACTGGTATCGCGCATCGCCCTCGGGCAGCGCCCAAATTCCCAAGTCTGTTCGGCCTTTGGGAGCATATTCAGTGCGCACAAAAACTGCGAATTTTGCATAAGCCGGGGCTACGTCATCTTTCACCGTGGCGAGAATGCCCGCCCGCAGCCGCTTTTGATCGAATTCAGGAACCTCTTTCGGAAACTTGCGCAGGGGCTGACTGAAAGGGCTCTCCTCGACCGCGTTATCGGCGATGTCCTGTGCTTGCTTCGCCACCTTCTCCAGCAAATATTTCGGCGGCATCAGATGATCGCGCAGCCCCAGGCGCATATCCTCTATGATTTGTTCGAAAACCCGTGGCAACTGACGCAGCCGCGACCAGTAGTCGTCGTAATCTCTGACCGAACGGAACGGAGTACCGGACGCCAATCCCGCATACTCCAGATGCGGACCGTTGAACTGCGTGGCCGGCATCTCCCACTCTTTGAATTTCGCCCACTCAATCTGTTCTCGCAGGCTGCGTACCATCAGAGCTTTGTTGAGTTTCTCGGCCTCGGAAAAATCGGCGGCATCGATGGCTTCGATGCGCTGAAGCATTTGCTCCCCATGCCGCCTATCGGCTTCGAAGAATTTAGGGGAGTAATCACTCAGTCGATCGTTGTAGCGATTGTCCCCAGTATGCGTGGCAAGTTCCGGATGGCTTTGCAGTTGATATTCCCAGTCCTCATCGATTGCCGCTTTCAGTTGCGCACGCCGCGTTTCCGTCGAGGTTTGACCGAAGGCTCCGGAAGTAATGATCGCCGCAAGTCCAAAAGAGTAAATCGCCGTGAAAAGGTAGCTCATGGGGAACCTCGCTGTCCAAGAGAGATCGGCATGTGTGGGCGTGGAAAGTGTACACCGTCGGAGGCGGCATGACTGACCGGCACCCTGTCACCCGGACGCATTTCCTCCTTACTTCTGTTTGCTGCCGATCGCTGCGCGCTCCAGAGGACAAGCTTTCCCGACAACCCGTCAGCGGATTTTACTGTCTAAAGTGCAGGAGGAAAACATGGCAGCGAAAAAGAAGGGCTCGCGAAAATCAGGCGGAAGTAAATATGGTCCGGCCGCGAGCAAGAGCGTGGAGAGCGCCATGCGCCGTAAGAAGCGGGGCACGCTGAAGTCCGGCCCGGGAGGCAAGGGCGGTACCGTGAAAAGCCGCAAGCAGGCGATTGCAATTGGACTCTCCGAGGCGCGCGAAAAAGGCGCCAAGGTACCCAGGAAAAAAGCCGCGTAGGAGATTGGCCAGATTTCCGCCCGGATGAACGCAAATAGTTGATGCAGCCGTTATCGCTTTGCGTTCTTCCGGGCGCGTTGCACTCCCGCTCGCAGGCCTGCCCGCATTATTTTCCGATAGCCAGCGCGGTTCATCGCGTTCATGACTGCTGCCGCTGTTCCCCCCGGCGTCGCGGCTTCCTGAATTAAATCGTCCAATGGATCATCGCCTTCGCGCCACGCTAGGATTCCGTCGGCCAAGGCGTGCGCGGCAGCAAGGGTTGCAACCCTGGAATCGAGTCCGAGAGCCTCCGCGGCTG
>Ga0307479_10006867_pt1 | contig 10478 bp, 8 predicted proteins | sample atmos_gasesECM4C_FD_203743 | JGI IMG/M metagenome (GOLD analysis project Ga0307479, IMG submission 203743) | Hardwood forest soil microbial communities from Morgan-Monroe State Forest, Indiana, United States - atmos_gasesECM4C_515 | ecosystem: Environmental > Terrestrial > Soil > Temperate...
TTCAAATTCCCTGCTTCAGCGAATTTTGCAGCGAATTTTTCTACCATGAAGCCCGAAAACTTCAAATTGTGCCCAAAATCCGCGAAATTAGCTCCGCACTCAGGGAACCTATCAGGGATTCCAGGGAATTTCGCGCTAACTCTCCGGCAAGATTAGAGTTACAAGTACTTTCCCTCGATTCTGAATACCACTGGCAGCGAAACAACAGGGAATCCCGGACCTTGCCGTGCGGTGACCTCTTAAATGAGGAGGCTTCGCCTCCATTCAATTTCCACAGAGTTTTTCCGCAGCCTCTTCAGTCGTGCCAAATTAGGACTCTTCTGAAGTCGGTGCCCTGACACAAACCTGAAGAACTGCAAAGCCGTTACGACCGTATTCTCGAACAGGACAGCCCAGCTTTTAGCGACTTAGGAACTACTGCAGCACGACTTTGTCATCTTTCTTCAAGCCGCTGAGCAACTCGGTTTTCGCGCCGTTGGAGATACCGAGAGTGACTGCCACCTTGCGCTTTCCATCCTTGCCTTTGGGGTCTGGAACCTCAACTGAAGGCTTTTTGTCCTTGTCGTAGATGACGGCGTTTTCGGGAATGATGAGCACACTGTGGTGGTCTTCAAGAATGATCTCGGCGTTGGCTGTCATCAATGCCCGCAATTCGCCACCGGAGTTATCGATGGAGACACGCACCTGAAACGTAGTCACATTGTCTTTTTCGACGCCCATGGGAGCCATCTTCGTGACCTTGCCGCTGAAGCTCTTGTCCTTGAACGATTCAACCTTAATGCGCGCCGGTTGACCGAGATAGACCTTCCCGATGTCACTTTCGTCCACTTTGCCATCGACATAGACCTGCTTCATGTCTCCCAGCGTCATCACCAGCGTCGCGGAAGATCCGAGGACCAGAATGGAACTCACGGCATCGCCAACTTCCACATCGCGCGATAACACTTCGCCATCGATGGGCGAGACGACAGTTGCATAATTGAGCTGCTCTTCCGAACGTGAGAGCGCAGCTTTGTACTGCGTTACTTGCGCTTGCGCCTGCTTCACTTTCGCGACATTGATCGTCAATTGCGCTCCCGCAAGATCCCGTTTGTTGACGGCCAGTTCGTAATTTCGTTGAGCGTCGTCCAGTGCAGAGGCCGAGACTACACCCTGCGAGGCCATGGTCTTAGCGCGTTCGTATTGGCGTTGCAAGGTAGGAACATCCACACCTTGGGAGTCCACCTTGGAGCGCTCTACGTCAGCTTCGGCGGCATGAAGATTGGCTTCGGCAGCGGCAAGCTGCGCTTCATCGCCACGAACCTGCGCCTGAAGTTCTTCCTTATCCAGTTCGGCAAGCACCTGACCTTGCTTCACGTGGTCGCCGGCATCCACCAGCAGCTTTTGCACGATGCCGCTGGCTTTCGACTTCACTTCCACTTTGGTAATAGGCTCAATCTGCCCGGTGGCAACTACGCTCTTGGCCAGGTCTCCTTGTTCGACGCTGGCGATCTTGGTTGGATCGATCTTGGTGTTGCTGCTGGTCGCCTTGGTGACTATAGTGGCGACCGCGAGCACCACCACCACGACGCTGCCAATCCACCAGATTCGCCGCTTCTTTTTCTTATGATTACCGTTCGCCACTTCGCCTCCGCTCGATCAATGCTATGGCCTCATACGCGAGTACTCGACCTGAGGTTCCGAAATCCTTATCCGGTCTTTAACCTTGCCGTCCCAGACGCAGAGATACCTTGCACCTTAGACCTGAAAATCACTTCAAAGTAAGCACTAACCCTAAAATTAAACCCACAATTCCTTGAGAAATCAGAACTGCCTGCCTGACGACAGACGCTTGCCAGCCTTGGTTTCAATGACTCCTTTAAGGCGCGATATGTTCCCTCCGCTGCGATGCTAGACTAGCCACGAATGGCGACCCTGGTGCTCCTCCGCATTCTGGTGGTCGTGTTGCTGGTGGCCCTGAATGCTTTTTTTGTGGCCGCCGAATTCGCCATCGTCAGCGTTCGCGACACTCGCATCCAGCAGCTCATCGACGCGCGCCGCACCGGCGCTCGCACTGTCCAGCGCCTGCAACAGCATCTCGACGATTTCCTCCCGGCCGTGCAGTTCGGGGTAACCTTGGCCAGCCTGGCACTGGGTTGGATCGGCGAACCCGCCATCGCTCAACTGCTGCTTCGCCCCCTCGCCGGACTTCCTCACGCCCTGGTGTACTCACACACCGCCGCCGTGGTAATTGCATTCACCATCATCACCTACTTCCACGTCATCATGGGTGAACTGGTTCCCAAATCTCTCGCGCTGCAGCGGGTGGAGCAAGTGGCGCTTTCCGTGGCCGGGCCGATGGATGTGTTCATCACCATCTCGCGCCCACTCCTGCACCTGATGACGAACTCGGCGAATGCCGTGCTGAAGCTGTTCGGATCGCGCCTGATGCGCGAGGGCGGCATGCATTCTCCGGAAGAGTTGAAGCTGATCCTGACTTCGAGCCGCCGGCTTGGCCTGCTTCCACCTGTTCAGGAAGAGATAATGCACCGGGCGCTAGACCTGGAGAACATCACGGTGCGCGAGATTCTGGTTCCGCGCCAAAACATTTTTTCCCTGCCCGCGGACATGACTCTGGAAGACGCGATGGCGCGAGTCGTCGAAGACCAGCACTCACGCGTTCCCGTTTATGATCCCAAATTAGGTAAGGAACATATCGTCGGCGTCCTCTATTCCAAAGACCTATCACGGTTTATGCATCTGCGCTTGTCAGCACCAGCGCGGGCCTTGCCGCCGGACATGATGCTGCGCGTGCGGCATATCATGCGTGATGTACTTGTGGTGCCCGAGACTAAACCTGTACTCGATTTGCTGGCGGAGTTTCGCGACCGAAAGCGGCACCTCGCTATCGTAGTAGATGAGTACGGTTCCACAGTGGGAATGGTCACCGTGGAAGACGCGCTGGAACAGATCGTAGGCGAGATTGAGGACGAGTTCGACATTGCCGTGCAGCCTCGCTTGCTCGACACTGGAGCTCTCATTCTGGAGGGAGGCGCCAACATTCGCGATCTCGAATCCCATCTTCAGATCCGCCTTCCGCGCGACGAAGGCTTTGAAACTCTGGGAGGATTCATCATGTGGAAGCTCGGACGCCTTCCGCAGACTGGCGATACTGTCCAGTTTGAGGGCCGCCGCTATAGCGTTCTCCAAATGCAGGATCGTCGAGTACTTCAAGTAAAGGTTGAAATGCTCGGCCCGCCTCAGCCAAAAGTCGAAGAACAGGCGTCTTTGTTCAATGAGACATAGCTCCGGCAGCAGGAATCGACTGCTATGATGCGCCTGCTTGGATCGCGCCTTTTATACACTCTGCCGGTACTCTGGCTGGTGGTGTCGGTGGTGTTTCTTCTTATCCACCTGGTACCCGGCGATCCCATCGAGGCGATGCTGGGCGAAGGATCTGCCAGCGCCGACGTCCAGACTGTCAGACATGCCTACGGATTGGATCAGTCGATCGGCACACAGTACCTGCGCTACTGGAATGGCGTGCTCCACGGTCGATTGGGGCAATCGATCCGGCTGAATCAGGATGTCGGGCGCGTGATCTGGGAACGATATCCTTACACGTTGCGGCTTACCTTAGCTGCGCTCGCAGTCGCGTTGTTGCTCTCGATTCCCGCTGGAGTTCGTTCTGCGCAACGTCGCGACCGTTGGGACGACCGTCTGCTCAGCGTGGTAAGCCTGTTTGGGCTCTCTTTTCCTAATTTTGCACTGGGACCGATTCTCATCTTGTTTTTCGCCATCAAGCTTGGTCTGCTTCCCGTTTCGGGCTCCGGAACCTGGGAGCACCTGGTGCTGCCGTCGATCACTCTCGGTGGAGCCTTGGCGGCGATTCTCACACGGATGGTCCGAACAGCGATGCTGGAAGAACTCGGCCAGGACTACATTCGCACCGCACGCGCCAAAGGATTGAGTGAGCGCACCGTGGTCTATAAACACGCGCTGCGCAATGCGATGATTCCGGTGCTCACCGTCGTAGGACTGCAATTCGGATCGCTGCTGGCCGGCGCTATTGTTACGGAAACCATCTTCTCCTGGCCGGGCATTGGACGCCTCACCATCACCGCTATCAACAACCGGGACTATTTTCTGGTCCAGGGCTGCATTCTGGCCATTGGACTCACTTACATTGGGGTAAACCTGCTTACCGACGTCTTGTACGCCGTGGTGAATCCGCGCATCCGGCAATAGCCCTTATAGCCGCAAATTATTTGCGAAAGACCGCCGTAAGCATCATTCCGAAGACTTCCAAATGCTCTAATCGGCCAACCAACATAGGAGCGACGCGGAAATGATGCTCTTCGAGACGCAGTCCGAATCGTTCCACGATTTGCGTCAGCTCCCCGAGCGTGAGCTGATGTTGCTGGTAGTTCAAATATGATTCGGGCCGGAGTAGATGATTCAGCCGCGCGAACGATCGAAACGGGCGAGGATGTCGATAGATGAACTTTTCGAGTTCCCGCAACCAACTTCGGCGGTTAGGTACCGATACCAGCAACATTCCGCCGATGCGGACTGTCGAACACAGCCGTGCAAGGAGTCGTTCCAGTTCGGGAACAAACTCGAGCACCGACGTGCACACCACGATGTCGTAACTTCGAGCCTCGTACTCGCCTTCACCTGAACTTCCCTGAAGCCATTCCAGGTTGATTCTTTCGTCCTCGGCTGGGAGTTGAGCGCGCGCTTTCTCTATCATGGCTCTCGATGTATCGACGCCGGTAACTCCGACTCCAAGTTCCAGGAGGTCTTTGAGCAGCACCCCACCGCCGCAACCGAAGTCGAGAACCTCGATTGCTTCTGGCTTCCGGCCAAGTCGATGCAATTCCTTCGTAATCACCTGTCGCACCAGCTCCCGGCGTTGCCGGTAAGTCCGGCTTTCGTAGCGCGCATCCCACTTTTCCGCCTGAGCGGTGAAGAACGTGTCAACCGCCGGTTTTGTGGCGAAATCGTCCATTGTGAGTTAGCGATTAGGCAGAGATTCTATTTCAACGAGACTGCAGCCCTGTGTGCTGTTAACTATTTGTGCAACCTTCGTTTCCAACGCCTAATCCAATGCAGTGTTATGTGGTGGGTTTTGGGAACCGCAATTTGGATGGTGCTGGCGCTTGTCGCGTTTTCGTTGTGCCGAGCTGCAGCCAGCGCAGATCGGTGGACTGAAGAGGCCTTTCGAGATCGCGCATCAATCGCGAATCCTTCCTCCCCTAAGCGCAAACGGCCGGCGGCTTAGAAGCTCCCTGCGTTGAGAAAGCCGCTTTCCGAGAGAATCAGCGCACGCTTACTTTACCCAGAACGCGTGTGATGGCCTTCATTAGAATTCGATTCTGCTCGGGTGTGCCCACGCTGATGCGTAGAGCGTTGGGGATCCCCCAGGGCGCAAGGCTGCGAATGATGCAGCCTTCGGCTTGGATGCGATGGGCGAGCCCAGTTGGATCCTCACGGGTCTCTAGATAGATAAAGTTCGCGCACGTGGGCACAACGCGGAATCCCATCTCCTGCAATCGCGGCGTCAGGTACTCCACCCCTTCGGCATTGCGTTCCAGCGACAGGCGGACATGGGCTTCGTCTTTCAACGCAGCAACCGCTCCCGCTTCTGCGACCACGGAAACGGAGAAGGCAGTCCGCATCTGGGCAAAATAACGCAGCATTTGCGGATCGCCCATACCATATCCGATACGCAATCCCGCCAGCCCATGCGCCTTGGAGAACGTGCGCAGAACAACGATGTTCTGCCGCCCCTGACGCACATAATCCAGCGAACGCGAATACGTCTGCTGACTCTTGCGGGCGTAGAATTCGGCGTAATCGGAATAGGCTTCGTCGAGCACCACCATTACGTGCTCAGGGACCCGGGAGATGAAGGCCTCCAATGCGTCCGCGTAGAACATCGTCCCGGTGGGGTTGTTTGGATTCGCGATATAAACCACTCGCGTTTCTGAATCGATGGCCGCAAGAATCCCGTCAAGATCGAAGCAATCGTCCCGCATTGGGACCTCCACGAGCCGGCCTCCCGCCGCGCGCGTCACGATGGGATAAATGATGAACGAACGCTGGCTGGTAACCGCATTAAGGCCCGGCGCCAACAAAGTACGGGCGACGATGTCGATGAGGGCCGTGGAGCCGTCGGTGACGAGGATTTGCTCAGGCTGCACGTCATGGTGATCGGCGAGCAGCAGACGCAGCTCGTTGGCGTCGTTGTCGGGATAGAAATTCACTCCCGTGGCCGCCTGTCGAATAGCAGCAATCGCCAAAGGGGATGGCCCGAAAGGATTTTCGTTCGATGCCATCTTGATACAGCGGACGCCGCTCTCGCGCTCCGCCTGGCGCACCGGCTTGCCCGGCACATAAGCGGACATCGCCCGAACGTGCTCGGGAACAAGGTCTGAGATTTTCTTCATCGATTCACGTCGGCGAGGAACTTGAGAGTGTATCAAGGGCAGCCGGTTCGAGACTCGTTACTCCAGTTACATGCCGCCCAGGAGGACCCCAAAAAAGGAGAAGAGCCGGACGTGCGCTGCAAAAAAGGATCTGAGAAATCCGCGGAGATCCTTCGGCAAACTCGGGACTCCGGGTTGACAGTACTTAACTCTCTGCAGAAACTCTGGGACGCGATCCTCTAAACCCGTAGTAGGCGATATACAGATAACAAAGAGCGGCAAGAATGAATGCGTGGTGAATGCCAATGCGGTCGGCAAGCACTCCTTGCAACTCGGGAACAATGGCTCCACCGACGATGGCTGCGACCAGCAGCGCTGAGCCATCTCCCGTTAGACGACCCAACCCGGCTACACCCAAAGTGAAAATGCTGGGGAACATGATGGAATTGAACAGTCCCACTAGCAGGATGCTCCACATAGCGAAGTGGCCGAAGCTCAGCATGGAAATCGTAACCAACAGACAGGCCACAATCGCGTTAACGCCAAGCAAGGTGCCCGTTCCGATCCTCTGCAGTAGGGCCGAACCGACGAAGCGTCCGATCATGGCGCCGCCCCAGTAGTACTTCAGCATGTCAGCGGCGTCCTTGAGGCTGAGACCTCCGATGTCTGACCGGTTAAAGTAGTTCGTCAGGAAGCTGCCAATCGATACTTCAGCACCGACATACACGAAGATCGCGACCGCTCCGAGCACAAGGTGCCGATGCCTCCAGATCGAATCATTCACCTTGCCATGGGCTTCGACCGACTCGATTGTGGGCAGGTTGAAGAAACCGATGATCACTGCAAGCAACATCAGCGCCAGTGCCAATCCGATGTACGGGCCTTTCACTGATGCGGCTTGCGTAACCCGGTAGGCGTGTAACTGATCTGGGCTCATCGAGCGCAGAACCTCCACCGCCACCGGAGCCGCGACCGCTCCCAGGATGAGTCTGCTGCCAAACGCGGGTGCCACTGTGGTTCCCAGCGAGTTGAATGCCTGGGTCAGATTCAGACGGCTGGAGGCCGTCCGTGGAGGTCCTAATACGGCGACATAAGGATTGGCAGCAGTCTGCAGAATCGTCATGCCCGCCGCAAGCGTGATGAGCGCGGCGAGGAACAGCGGGAACGACGGAACCGCCGCCGCAGGGACGAACATGAACGCACCAATTCCCATTGTCATGAGGCCCGCGACCATAGCCTTCTTGTATCCGAAGAAATCGATGATTTTTCCTGACGGAAACGAGAAGACGAAGTACGAGGAGAAGAACGCGAACTGCACCAGCATCACTTCGGCATAATTCAAGTCGAAGATGCTTTTCAGGTGCGGGATCAGGATGTCGTTCAGGCAGGTGAGAAATCCCCACATGAAAAACAGCGTTGTCACCATCGCCATAGCGCGATAATTTGTGGTTTGCGGAGTTGAGCCGGTGGCTGAAGCGGTAGTCGTCGTTGTCGCAGGCATTTCTGGTGGTGGTCCTCAGGATTTCGCGTAAAGAAATATAACCGAGAACGCAGCTCAGCGGCTCGGAATTCGTGCTCTAGAGCGGCAACTAAATCGAGTTTGCTCCAGATAAGAGCATAAAGGATGCGAGTCCGCGACTGCAGGATTCCTATGAACTGAGCGGCGCGCAACGCACCAAGCTCTTGACGCCCATGAGATCATAAGCGGGCACTCGCATCCCATTCCGGAACCATTTGGGAAAGCAAAATGGGTTTCATCCGAACCGCCAAAGCGATCCTTACGGACCTGCAGTTCATCATTCCTCTTTTCGTGCTGCTGCTTGGCATTTGTCTTCTGATCGAACTTCATTGATGACGGCTCGGTCACCGCTTCGTTTTCGGCTTCCTGGTTGGGATTCACAAATGCATTCATGAGTACTAAACAACAAATGACTCCAGCGTCGCGACCTTCTCTATCGTTACACGCTCTTGGCGTGGTCTGCGGATTGGGAGCAGGAGTGTGGCTGGGAGCCGCCGAAGCGCCAACGAAGCTGGTGAATTCTGGATTATCGCCATTCGCGGTCTCTCTTTGTATGGTGGCAGGAGTGTTCACAGCAAGATGGACTTTTCCCACTCTGCTTAAGGGAACTCGGTTTGTTTTCTCCGATCTCCTACGAAAAAAGCACTTGATCGTCTGGTCGCTACTTGCTGGGGCGCTGTGGGCAGTGGCCAATACATTAACCGTATTCGCAATCCGTGACGTCGGACTCGCCATTGCCTTCCCGTTATGGAACGCAAACTCGCTGATAGGCCTTTTCTGGGGATGGCTGTTGTTCGGGGAATTGCGCGGCGCGAATCGAGCCACCATCGCGAAAGTCGTGATCGGGGCAGTCGTTATTGTCGCTGCTGCCATCTTGCTCGGGTTCAGCACCATCCATGGCGGCATAGCGGCGCCTCGTAACGCCGTCCATGGAATCACGGCTGCCGCCGGCGCAAGCCTGCTTTGGGGAACGATGTACATCCCGTATCGCAAAGCCTACCTCAGCGGCATGAACCCATTGTCGTTTGTGACCGTGTTTACCGTGGGCGAACTCGGCACTGTTTTTGCCATGGTTCTCGCTCTTGATGGCGGAACCCATTCCCCAGTTTTTCACTCCGCTCTCATTCGACCGCTGCTGTTCTGGCTCTTCCTGGGCGGATTTATGTGGGTGATTGGCGACCTGTTGCAGCAGTTCGCGGTTAAATATCTGGGCATCGGCCGGGGAATACCGTTGTCGAATACAAACCAGCTTTGGGGACTTGCCTGGGGAGCGTTGGTCTTTGGCGAGCTTTCACACGCTCCGGTGACGCAGAAACTTTTCGTCATCAGCGGGTCGGTGGCGATGATCCTCGGGGCGCTCTCCATCAGCTCCGCCGTTGCTGGACAAGGTGAACACTCTTCCACGGATAGTTCGCTGCGCAGGGAGTGCGATCGTTACCAGCTCAACTATGACCGCGTAGTCGCCGAGTATCACGGGGAAGGCTCCGCCGAGAAGCAGACACGCCGTGACTGGTGGGACTATCTCATCCTTGCTCTTGGAGTCGGCTTCTTTGGCTGGCTCGCCGCCAATGCTACAGTTCCGCCTATCTCGATGAATTTCCGATGGATTGCTGCCTTGGCAATCATATTGGGCGCCAGTCTGGGATCTTGCTGCTGGATTCTCTGGAGGCGGACAAAGTTCTCATGAATTCCTTATCAAGTTGATATACAGTTTGGCCTTATAGGCATCACATCAAATTGAGCGAAGTTGCCTGCTGAAGGCCCCGGAACTAGACTCAGGGCAGGCGCGCCATTCACTGGGGGAACGTATGAAAACGAGCGTTCGTGGATCGGAAGAACCGCTTCAAGATCTGGATCAATGGGAGGATTTCCTCGAGGGACGGTATAAAGAAGGAAAGTCCGAGTCTGAGTTCCGCCAGTACGATGCCAAGGCCAATCCCGGAGTGGCCGAGTTCTACCGAGTCAACCACGAAAAGCAAACCGTTGACTATGTTCTTGGCAAAGAGAAGCAATATTTTGAACTGAAGCGCGGCAAAAAGAGCGTCTGGGAGGCCGCGGAGTATCTCAACACGTTGGTCGATGATAGCGATCCTGACACCGACCTCACGCAGATCGAACACCTTCTGCAAACCTCCGAGGCTATCCGACAGGATGGTCATCCGCGCTGGATGGTGTTGGTCGGATTCATTCACGATCTGGGCAAATGTCTATGCCTTTACGGCGAGCCCCAGTGGGGCGTAGTTGGAGATACTTTCCCCGTAGGCTGTGCGTGGTCCGACCAAGTGGTGTTCCCCGAGTATTTCGTTAACAATCCCGACGCACAGGTTGCAGAGTACCAAACCAAGTTCGGTATCTACGGTCCGGGCTGCGGCATGGAGAACCTGCACATGTCCTTTGGGCACGACGGCTATATCGCGGAGGTGATGAAATCGTATTTGCCGGACGAGGCGCTTTACATGCTTCGTTTTCACTCCTTCTATGCCTGGCATCGTCACGGCGCATATAAGTACCTCGAAAATGACAAAGACCGGAACATATTGGAGTGGGTG
>Ga0307479_10006868_pt1 | contig 10478 bp, 9 predicted proteins | sample atmos_gasesECM4C_FD_203743 | JGI IMG/M metagenome (GOLD analysis project Ga0307479, IMG submission 203743) | Hardwood forest soil microbial communities from Morgan-Monroe State Forest, Indiana, United States - atmos_gasesECM4C_515 | ecosystem: Environmental > Terrestrial > Soil > Temperate...
GCCCCGTCTCCACTTGCAGCGACAGGTCCCGTTCCGTCCTCTTGGCTGTCAAACATGGAGTCATCACTCTGCAGCGCGCTACGGAAGTTTTGCAGCGCGAGTTTCACTGAGGGCTCTTCGATGGCTGCCGCATTCGCCATCGGATGCTGCGGGATCCTTTCGACCACCAAGATTCGCATGACTGCGAACCTACGCGATGAATCTCGCCGCTACAAGAAAAATCTCATCCCGCTTCTTCCTTCTCCGCCTGATACAATTTCGCCCCATCCGCCACACCGAAAGGACACGCCATGATCGAGCCCAAGCGAAGCCGCCCTCACTGGCCCGACGCCGTCCAGAATCCCTCCGACCAGACCACCGGCCTAAAGCCATGGTCCTGGGCCCTCGAGCGCCTCGAAAACTCTCACAATTATTGGATCGCCACTTCGCGGCCGGAAGGCTCGCCGCACCTCATGCTCGTCTGGGGCATCTGGTGGCAGGACGCTTTCTGGTTCAGTACCGGTCCTCGCACGCGTAAGGCAAAAAACATCGTCGCTCATCCTCGCTGCGTCATTGGCACAGAAAAAGCCGACGAGGCCGTCATCCTGGAAGGCGTTGTCGAAGAAATCAAAGATCGCACTGTCTGGAGGCAGTTGGTCGAAATCTACAACCGCAAATACGGCGGCGATGTCGGGCCACTTCTGGAGTCTTCCGGCGGCTCCGTCTTTCGCGTCCAGCCTCAAGTAGCTTTCGCCCAGGACGAGCACGCCGAAAACTTTACAGAGTCCGTTACCCGCTGGAATTTTTAATTGTCAGCGACCGCGCCAGTAATTGTTACGGCTGTGGCGCCGCGTTCCACATCTCTTGCTGGACTTTCCACTCCCCGTTCGACAGGCGGTGCAGTACCAGCGCCATCTTGCCGTAGCTGTCAATCACCGGCTTTCCCTCGGGTGGCTGCACCACCTGATGCTCCGTCGCCCATTCCGAAGCCCACTCCCCGCACACGTGGATATCGTGAAATTCCATCTCCTGCTTCATCACTTTGTATCCGGGCATCTTCGACAGAATGTCTTCCACCCATGCCGAGATCTTCTTCCGACCAATCAGGGCGGCGTCTCCCGGCATCAGATCGACGCCGTCCTCTTCCCACAGCGCCAGAATCCCCGCTGTGTCCATCCTCAAGTGCAACTCCACGTACCGCTTGTTAAACGCCCCAATCTCTTTCTGCCCCTCACCATCCGAACCCGCCGCCTTCACCCACAACGCCCCCGCAGCCAAAACTATAATTCCCGCCACCAAAACGATTTTTCCTAGCCAAGACATCCTCGTCCTCCGTATTTCAAACACATGCCTCGCGCTCAATCTATCCAAAGTCACCCCAGAAGCAAAGCCCAAGCCGCAAGTGCCAATCCCTGCTCCCTATCTCCTATTTCCTTATCCCTTGTTTTGAGAAACTTGACACTTCGCGTATGATTAAGAATCGCCTCGCGACCTAGCGACGCGGCTGTAGCTCACCCCTTTAGGGGTGAGCCTCTTCTCTCCAAATAAGAGTTAGCCGTGCAGACCGGACGCGACAGAATGGAGCCTCATGAAACCCGGTATTCACCCCGACTATCACCCCGTCACGGTGCATTGCGCCTGTGGCCACACTTTCCAGACTCGCTCGACCATCAAGGGCGAGATGCTGCGCGTCGAAATCTGTTCGAACTGCCACCCCTTCTTCACCGGCAAGCAGAAGCTGATTGACACCGCCGGCCGCGTCGAACGCTTCACCAAAAAGTACGCCGACGCCGCCGCCAAGGTCGAAGCCGCAAAAGTCGAATCCGCCAAGAAGTAATTCTGGAGTGCGGGAGCCCAGCTCCCGCTTTTCCGCCTTCCACGGCGCCATCAATCTCCACTGGCGTGCCTCTTCTCATCGAATTGGTTCGAAATCCTAGTCTGTCCCTCTTTTTTTCCTGCACACAGCTCCCTGCATGCTTCTGAGGACTCTCCGTCGACTTTGCGAACTCTGCGCTTCCGCGTTATCGTTTTTTTTCACGACTTTCAACTTCCCTCTCCCCCCCGCCCGTGTACAATGAATTCCCAACGTGGCTACACAATCCCGCATGTTTGATGGCGCGCGAGCCGGCGAACTCGTCGAATCCGCCCCGCCCCGCGTTACCCTCCGCAACGCCTTTGCCCATCCGTTCGATTCCGCCATCGCCGCCGCGCGCACATGCTACGCGCCCCGCCTCATCGGCCCCGAGGAAATCACCGACAAGCAGCGCCTCAATATCGGCGCCGCCACCTTCTACAGCGGCCACCACACCGTCTATCAGCATGCCCATTTCGAATTCGGCCTCGAAAACGTCAGCCGCCAATTCGTCTGGTCCTTCCTCCACGCCCATCCCTTCTACAATTCCGAGCAGCAAAGCCAGCGCTACGTCCGCCTCGACCGCGCCCAGGCCTACGTCCCGCCCGTTTCTCTTTTCTTCGACGCGAAATGCAAGGAAATCTACGAACAAGCCGTTGCCCGCGCCTGGAACTACTATCGCGAACTTTCCGCTCTTCTCGTCACCGACACCCGTACCATCCTCAATGACATTTGGCACATCGGCCCGATGTCCCACGCCAAGCGCATCCAGAAAATTGAGCGCTCCGCCGAAAAGCGCGCCATCGAAATCGCCCGCTACGTCTTGCCACTCGCCGCCTTCACCACCATGGTGCACACACTCTCCGGTATCGTTCTCCACCGGTTGTGGCGTATGAGCGCCGCTTCCGACACGCCTAGCGAAGGCCGCGCCATCATCAGCGCCATGGTCGCCCACGTCAAAGAACTCGACGCGCAGTTCTTCGATCGCTTCGGCACCGAGCCTCTCGAAGAATTACCGGAATGGAAAAACAGTGTGGTGAATTCGAACGCTGGAGAAGCTTTCGCCCGCGAATTCGACGCCAAACTCAACGGCAAAACATCCATCCTCGTCGATTACTCCCCCAACGCCGTTCGCGTCATGGCCGATTCCTATCGCGCCGTCGCCGGCCTCACTGCATCGCAATGCTCCGACTCCGAAGCCATCGACCGCCTTCTCAATCCCGCGCGCAATCTCTACCGCCTCGAAACTCTCAACGTCGGCGTCCACGCCCCAATGATGCGCGCGCTCCAGCACGCCAATTACACGTTCGCCAAAAAAATCAGCCACACCGCCGACAGCCAGGACCAGCGCCATCGCATGATCCCCGGCTCGCGCCCTCTGCTCACTCTCGCCGACACCCGCGAGCCCGACTACATCACGCCCATGCTCCTCACCGCGAATCCTCGCGCGAAAGAAGTCTACGACCGCGCCATGCACGACGCCTGGTCCGCAAAAAACGAACTCCTCGATCGCGGCGTTCCCCCCGAAATCGCTCTCTACGTGCTGCCGAACGCCAAATCCATCCGCCTCTACGAATCCGGCTCGCTCCTCCATCTCATCCACAAATGGACCATGCGAACCTGCTTCAACGCCCAGGAAGAAATCTACCAATCCTCCATGGACGAAATCGCCCAGCTCCGCGCAGCCCATCCCGAACTCACCCGCTACATCGGCCCACCCTGCCACGTTCGCGCCGGCATCACCACGCCCATTTGCACCGAAGGCTCCCACTTCTGCGGCATCAAAGTCTGGCTCGACTTCCCCAACATCACCCGCCGCATCTAATCCCCCCCAAACTGCAAGCTCCAGAGCCACGCACACTTAACTCTTACGCTAAATATTTCTGATCTAACGACGCGTCTGTACCCTACGTGCAACCACAGCCGTCCAATGAGCAAGACGGTCGAAAACCAATGGGAGGCATCATGTTCTTGGGAATCCTGTCTTCGTCCGTCGAAGCTTTCTGCCGTGTTCTGCATCAGTTGCCGGAGTCGGCCGCGCCGCGAATTCGGCGCCGCTCTCACAACATCGCCTTCTCCGTCGCTTTGCTTTTCTTCGTCTTTCCCATCTTCCTCGGCGGCTGCGGTTCTGCTCTGCCTATTTCCATTGCGCTCTCCTCTGCTTCCAAGCAAACGGACCAAGGGCAGTCGATCGGAATCACGGCGACCCTTATGAACTCGAGCAGAGGCGTGACTTGGAGCCTAAGTGGTCCCGGGTCACTCTCGAATCAATCAAGTAGTTTCGTCACGTATAGTGCGCCACCAAGCGTCTCGAGTTCCCAGATGGCAACCGTTACGGCCACTTCCGTTGCGGACGCAACAAAAACCGCATCCTTGCAAATCACCGTGAATCCCCCACCGCTGATCTCCCTTCTCTTATCGCTTCCGAATGGCACCACAGGCACGCCTTACAATCAGACTATCGCCGTAACCGGGGGCAGCCCGCCGTTTACGTGGTCTCTGCCGATTGGCGCGCTCCCTAACGGGCTGAGCCTCAATACGAGTACGGGAGCGATTAGCGGAACGCCGACAGGCGGAGGCACGTGGTATTTCGATGCGAAAGTGACCGATGCGTATGGCCTTTGGGCAGATGATGGCTTCCTGAGCCTCGAAGTCTTCTCGAACACCTCGCCAGGAAACCCAGTGCCGTTTGTCAACCAGCCGGTAATCCCGGACGCGGCGGCGCCCGGCGGATCGGGCTTCACGCTAACTGTGAACGGAACAGGCTTCGTCCCTGGCGCGAAAGTCAGCTTCAACCGCTCGGCGCTGGCGACCACATTTGTGAGTAGCCATCAACTGACAGCAACGGTGCCGCCGTCAGACATCGCCTCGGCGGGCACGGCTTCGATCTCGGTGGTCAATCCGGCGCCGGGAGGTGGCGGCTCGAACGTCGTCTTCTTCCCAGTTGCCACGCCCGAAACGACAGTCAATTTCTCGGGCGCGCCGGGCTCGCCAATTCCAGCGTACGGTGCAGAATCAGTGGTCGTGGGTGATTTCGATACTGACGGGAAGCCAGACCTCTCCGTGGCATATAGCGTTCGAGTGGCCACCTTGCTCGGCAACGGAGACGGCACATTCACCCAGTCTCCCGGCTCGCCTATCCTCTTGCAACAGCCGCCGTGGGAAACGTTGGCCTCTCCCTACGCCGGTTTTCTAGCCGTGGGCGACTTCAACAATAGCGGAAACCTTGGTTTAGCTGTTGCAGGCTTCCAGAGCTCCGATGCAACTATTCTGCTAGGAAACGGGAATGGCGCGTTCAATTCATCCTCTGCGTTTGTGTACATCCAGAATTTCCCCACACAATGTCTAGCTTCAGGGGATTTCAATGGTGATGGCAATCTCGACTTAGCCGTTGCGGGCGATGGCAGCGGGCTGCCCATCGTCGTCCAGTTGGGCTATGGAGATGGGGCCTTCAATGTGGTGCCCAGTTCACCGTTTGGGGTTTCTAGCCCGGCGACTTTTGTCGCTGTGGGAGATTTCAATGGCGACAGTAAGCTCGACTTGGCACTCCTTTCGGGTGGCGGACAAGGCCCTCCGAGTGGGGTGATAATCCTACTAGGGAACGGAGACGGCACCTTCACTCCGTTAGGCGCCTCCCCAATTCCTACCGGGGGCGCCCCGGAAGCGATAGCGGTCGCCGATTTTAACGGCGATGGCAAGCTGGACCTCGCCGTTGCGAACAGCGGCAGCAATAACGTGACTATTTTGCTGGGGAATGGGGACGGCACATTTACACAAGCGGCTGGCTCACCGATTCAGGCAGGTACCCAACCCTTTGCGATAGCCGTGGGCGATTTCACCGGGAGTGGAAAGCTCGGCTTGGCCGTCGCGAATTACGGCAGCAACACCGTGACGCTCTTGTTGGGAAATGGCGATGGCACATTTACCCAGCCAGTTGGCTCGCCGATTACCGTGGGGAAAGGGCCGATTTCGCTTGCAGTTGGCGATTTCAATGGCAGCGGGCGCCTCGGCCTCGCGGTGGCCAATATCATGGACGGCACGGTATCGGTTCTCACGCAGCAATAGTGGCCAAGGCCTTCGCCGGAGCGTATAAACGAAAGGCTCCTATCGAGGGGTCGTTCCCGGTTTTCACGACGTAGCGCCGCGCATACTTTAGGCGTCTAATAGAGAGGAGGAACTCTCCATGAATTCTCCTGCCCGCCCTTTGGCCGCCGTCCTTTTGGCGATCATTCTTTCCTCGCCATCTTCCTTCGCCTTCGACACTCCCCTATCCGACGAGGCCGTCCGCGAAGCCTATTTCCTCGGACAGCGCAACGATCAATCGACTCTTAATTTTTTTAACTCCTATCTCCGGCTTCTCCCCAAACCAGACACCGGCGCTTTCATCGCTGAAGTCGAGGTTTACACTCCGTATGTCCAAGTCGTCGAAACCTCTCGCCGCCACTCCGTTGGCTACAGCGTGCAGCAAGCCGCCAGGGACTATCGCCGCCTCAAGAACAGAATCTTCGTCCGTATCCGCATCGACTTCACACCCACCTACGACAACCTCGAACTTTATCGCTCTGAAAGGGCCGATCGCGATGATGCCGACGACTCCGCTCCGCGTCCTGATTTCTCCAACGACTTCCGTGTTGGCCTCTCTCAAAAAGACAAGTGGGCAGAACCCCTGCGCATCATTGTCCAGCCAACCAATACCCCCAATACGGGCCACTACGCTTTCACGCCTCCGGACCTGGTAGGCTACTCCTATTTTTCCAGCAGCAGTGGGCCCGCTTATGCATATTCCGGGGGGAACGGCGACTATTGCCTCACAGGCTGGCTCGTATGGCTGGAGTACGACGCCCGCGACGTCGCTTCCGACGACTCCCAGGTCGAAGTCTTCACCACCGACGGCCAGCACGTCGTCGTCCCCTTCGACCTCAGCCTCCTCCGCTGACCCTCCGCGGCCGCCCGACTCCGGCAATCCTCAACTCTCAACCTTCAACTGCCGACCGTCGACAAATCTCACGAACGCCAGCGCAGGGTTACAGGTCCATCCATCGGATGCACCATCGGCGCACCCGTCCGCCGCGACTCGATCAGATTAGCCTTCAACGCGAAATACCATTTCGCCGGCCGGTCCGCGTCATCAATCAGCATCAACCGCGGATTGTGTTTCAATCCTTCCGCCTGCCGGATCATCGTCTCCTGATCCTGCCGCAGAAAGGTCTTGCCAAACATCCGGAAAATCGAAACCGGCAGGAAGAACAAATTCCAAGCCGCCACAAAATCAATCCGGCACAAATCCCGCCGCACCGGCGTCACCGTCGCGCGGCTGGAAAACCACAGCTTCCCGCTGCGATCTTCCTCGGTGCGGAGATTCGGCAGCACGAAATCAATCGTCGTCGTCACCGGCTCTCCCGTAATTCTCTTCAGCAACTGGTACGGCGCGCTGTTGGTGCTCGGCGAATGCGGGCTCATCCGGAATCCGTTCGGAATCGGCTCGAACTTCTTCTCTTTCGCATGGATGCTCGCCCGCTTCCGCCAGAACCACGATTGATGCACAAACGGCCCGTGCGCCGGATCCATCAATCCGATAATCCCTTGGTCCACATGCGAAGGCAGCTCGCAGGAAAGATGCGTGATCTTATATTTTTCGCTGAAAACGTTGAGCGCCGGCGCCTCTGGAATCATCTCCGGCAATTTCGATCCCGGCGAGTTCATGTAAACCCAGACGTAACCGTCGCGCTCCTCGCAAGGATAATGCCCTGCAAAAATCCGCTCCACTTTCAATTTATCCTGCGACGTCAGCGAAGGAATCTCCACGCACTGTCCGCTGCACGCCTCAAACCGCCATCCGTGGTAAGAGCACTCCACTACCTTCCCATCCAGCCGCCCATACGAAAGCGGTATCCCCCGGTGCGGGCAAGAATCCCGCATCGCAAACACTTTCCCCTCGGACGTTCTGCCCAGCACCAGCGGCACTTCCAGCAGCATCGCTGTAACGAGCTTCTGGCCGCGAATCTCCGTGCTCCGCACCGCCGGATACCAGAAATCCCACAAGAATCCCGCATCCGCCTGCGCCGCACTCTCATGCGCCGCCTCGGCATCCATCCGCATCATCGTTCGTACCGCTTCGCTCATGGTCGTAGATGCATCGTAGTATACCGCCTCGCACGCAAGGAACGCGGGCGAAGTCGCAGAGCTCGGACATCGGACAGGCCCGTTAACTAAACTCCTAGCTTTACTCAGGCGGACTCGATGTGAACCGACGGATGAGCCAGCCCAAGCCGAAGAGAATGGCCCCAGCGAGGAAAACGGGAACGCGCGGCGGGTTAACCCAGGATTGGTCGATATCCTTGCCGACGTTCAGAAGTGGCCATAGTAGTAGTGAACCCGCGCCAAAATCCTGAACGATCTGGGCAGCTTGATTAGGGACGGACGGGAGGCTCTTGCGATTGGCAGGATTAGAGAGGTCATCAAGCTCTGATTGCGTGAGGCCGAGTCCCTCCGATGATTTCCGAAGTAGAAAAACCCCCTTTAGGAAAAGCGTAAGACTGCCGAGACCGAAGACAAGAGGAGTGGTGCTGAATTTGGTTTCGGAATGAGAGAAGATCCAAAAGCAAAGTGCTGCGACAGCAAGGCCCAAATAGACCACGGCGCGACGCGGATGGTATTCTAGGTCGCCAGCAAAATTTTCCCAAAAGAGTTCGCGAAGCGTCACGGTCCGCATTTTACATCGAAAAGGAGGCATGCTCGTTAGCGAGAATTGCTCATTCCGAACTCCGATTGCGTGATTTGAAATTTAGAGTTATTCTTCCTGTTGAGCAGATCGATGTACGCCGCTTTCTATTAGCTGACTCGCCCTTCGCCCCCTCACCGGGAGCCCGCACTCCTTTGCAAACTGGAAACGCTCCCATACTTAGTTTCTTTTCTTTTTCTTACTGAAAACCGGGAACTGATTACTGAAAACTCTTGAGGTACTGCAATGGCCGTTCTCACACTGACAGAAAAATTGAATCAGCTTGGCACGCGCTACGACGAGCTGACGCAGCAGCTTTCGACTTCCGAAGTGGCGTCCGATTCCGCGCGTTACCAGAAAGTCGCGAAGCAGCACGCCGAGCTCGAACAAATCGTCGAAAAGCACCGCGAATTCAAGCAGATTGAAAAAGATCTCGCCGGCGCGCACCAGATGTTTCTCGAAGCCGAAGACGCTGAGATGAAGCAGATGGCGCAGGAAGAAGAAAAGGCGCTCACCGCGCGCAAGGAAACGGTCGAGCGCGAACTAAAGCTGCTGCTTCTCCCGAAAGATCCCCTCGACGACAAGAGCGTCATCGTCGAGATTCGCGCCGGCACCGGCGGCGACGAAGCTGCTCTTTTCGCCGCTGAGCTCTTCCGGATGTATTCCCGCTACGCGGAAACGCAAAACTGGAAAGTCGAAGTTCTCGAGAGTTCGCCTTCTTCGCTCGGCGGATTGAAAGAAGTCGTCGCCGCGATTCAAGGCCAAAAAGTTTATTCCAAGCTGAAATACGAAAGCGGCGTGCACCGCGTTCAGCGCGTCCCCGCAACCGAAACCCAGGGCCGCATCCACACTTCGGCCGCCACCGTCGCAGTTCTCCCCGAAGCCGACGAGATTGATATCAAGATCGAACCGAAAGATTTGCGCATTGACACGTTTTGCTCTTCAGGTCCCGGCGGGCAGTCCGTCAACACGACATATTCCGCCGTGCGCATCACGCACATCCCCAGCGGCCTCGTCGTTTCGCAGCAGGATGAAAAATCGCAAATCAAAAATCGCGCCAAGGCCATGCGCGTTCTTCGCGCGCGCTTGTACGAACAGGAGCAGGAAAAGCGCCAGGCCGCTCTCTCCGCCGAGCGCCGCGGGCAAATCAAAACCGGCGACCGCTCCGAGAAAATCCGCACCTACAATTTCCCGCAAAACCGCGTGACCGATCACCGCATCGGCCTGACGCTCCATCAATTGACAGAAGTCATGGACGGCAAACTCGCCCAGCTCGTTGACGGCCTCGTCTCCCACTACGAATCCGAGCGCCTCCAGCAAGAGCTCGCCACCGCATGAGGTTCACTTTGCCCTCGCTCTATTCCATGTGTCGTCATTTCGAGCGAAGCGAGAAATCTCTCTTTGATCGAGTTGAATGCAATCATTGATGAACGTCCGCTCCGCACTGAGACAAGGCCTCGCCCAACTGCGCGAAGCGCACGTCCCCTCCTTCACGCTCGCCGCCGAGCTACTGCTGCTCCACGTTCTCGGCCGCGACCGCACCTGGATTTACGCTCACCCGGAACAGGAAATCCCCGCCGCAGACGCCGCGCGCTTCCTCGCGTTGATCGCGCGTCGCGCCGCAGGCGAACCCACACAGCACCTCACCGGCAAGCAGGAATTCTGGGGGCTCGAATTCGAAGTCTCTCCCGAGGTCCTGATTCCGCGCCCCGAAACGGAGCACGTCATCGAAGTCGCCCTCGACCGCCTCGCTGTTCGCGAACTCCGCGCCGGCCGCAAGCCAACGCTCACGGGAGAAGGCTTGCAGATCGCCGACATCGGCACCGGCTCCGGCTGCATCGCTGTCGCCCTCGCAAAAGAACTTCCTGGCTCGACGATCTTCGCCACGGACATTTCGAGCCCCGCTCTAGCCGTCGCCCGCCGCAA
>Ga0307479_10006869_pt1 | contig 10476 bp, 6 predicted proteins | sample atmos_gasesECM4C_FD_203743 | JGI IMG/M metagenome (GOLD analysis project Ga0307479, IMG submission 203743) | Hardwood forest soil microbial communities from Morgan-Monroe State Forest, Indiana, United States - atmos_gasesECM4C_515 | ecosystem: Environmental > Terrestrial > Soil > Temperate...
GCGAACGCGACAGCCAGAAAGCGATTCTCGTCGGCAAAGGCGGCCAGATGCTCAAGAAAATCGGCACGGGCGCACGGCTTGAAATCGAGAAGATGCTGGGAACAAAGGTCTTCCTGGAACTCTTCGTAAAAGTCCAGTCCGGATGGCGCGATTCGCGCACCTTCGTCGACGAACTGGACTGGCGTCGCCAATTGGAGAGCCTTTCCGGGTTGCCCGCACGCCGCGGGTCCGGGCACTAGAACTGGTCTCAGTCGGAGTCGGTTCTCCTTTGCGCGCTTTGCGAACCCCTTGCGATCTTTGCGGTCAAAAGCTTTCCCTGATTGGAGATGGAGCTGGTCGGGGCCGCGCTACCCCAAACGGACCAGCCCGTCCATTGTGGCGGTTCCGTTCTGTCTATAGAATCAGGACTAACCGGGGCCAAACTATATTTGGGGTAAGAAAGCAATATGTCCGGGGAACCCTCCAAGGGCTACAATTTCGATCCCGACAAGCTCGTCCTCAAGCTCAAGATCACGCTGGCCGCCGACAGGAACGCTATCGATCCCGTAGTGCAGGGGATCATGGATGTGGTGCGCAACACGCAATGCGCTCCCGGCCGGGAAGATGCCATCGAACTGGCGCTCACCGAAGCACTCGCCAATGCAGTCGTTCACGGCGCGAAGGGCGATCCCAAGAAGATTGTCGAATGCGATGTGGTCTGCGACGAGGCGCGCGGAATGCTGATCGTGGTGAGAGACCCCGGCCCCGGCTTCGACCCGAATGCGATTCCCAGCCCGGTGGTCGGCGAAAACATCTACTCCAACCACGGCCGCGGCATTTTCCTCATCAACGAGTTGATGGACGAAGTGCAGTTCCACAACAACGGCAAAGAGATCCACATGCGGAAGCGGTAGGGACAGTCGCTGGTCGTCAGGTAAGCGGCCTGTCAGCCGTCAGCTATCAGCTATCAGCAAGACCTAAGTGCGAATCTGAGACCTAAGACCTGACACCTGATTCCACTGCCGGCGGGTCGGCACGTATTAGCTATGGGATAACAAGACGCTCCAGGGCGCTCTCAGGCGCGCCGACGCACTCCGGATGACCCCGAACCTCGACCCGGCCCCCAAAGTGCGCTCCTGAGCTTTCTAAACACAAATGGCGGGCATCCTGCGAGCCGTCCGCGCCTGCCTCCGGAGCCTCAGAAAGGCCTTATGCTTTTTGCAATAACTTAGCTAAAAGAGAATAAAAATGGGAATTTTCTATGGTGGCTTGGCCCTGTGCTTGGAGAGTCGGGTCCCCCGATGAAAAGCAGATTTCTCCTGCCTCGCTGCGCTCGCGCGTCGGAATGACAACATAACGGGTGCCGGCTACGCAGCGCGCGTAAGGCATTTCCGCGCACTGGAAACGGTTCAACGTCCGGAGCGCTAATGGAACGGATGCACCGCGGTACCCCAACCTCAGTTTTTCGACCAGGGCGGGACGACGCCGGTCATGCGGGCGTACGCGACTAGTTGGCCCATGTGCTCGTTGGCGTGCACGATGATACGGAGATACATGCCATCCACGGTCGCATCGCGGTCCGCAATGTGAACTTTGCGATCGAGGTCTCCTGGCGTCTCGGCGGTGTGAGCCTCCTTGACGGCGTCGAGCGAGCGCTTCAGCCAACGGATCACGTCGGGTTTCGCGGTGACGGTCTTTTCCGAGTCTTCCTTGAGGTCAGTGGGCATCTTGGGGCCGGTCACGCTGAGGAGATAGAAGTTCGCCATCACGATATGCATGTAGACCTCGCTGGTGGAGCGAACGCCCGCGGCCGGCCGCCATGCGAATTTGTCGGCGGGGGTAGCCTCAGCCAGCGCCATCAGCTGCTGGGAGACATGTTTCCATTCCCCGTCGTATCCCTGCCAGATGCCCTCGGGAGCACTCTGGGCGAGTATCGGGCATGTGCTCAGTGAGATCCAGATCAATATTTGTGCCAAGCGTCGGTTCATCGCGTGCTCCCTCTGGTCGGTTGAGATGATCGAGACCCGGCAATTCTCGCACGTTTGCGTTGCCTTCATACGTGCTGGACCTCACCGGGCAGTTCTTTCGCCTCTTCAGGGCTTGGTTGGGCGGGGCTGACGGGACCCACGGCTTCGCCGTGGGCTTCATTCTTGCGCCGCTTCGCGGCTGAGTTCGGGGAAGAGTTGGTATTTCGAAAGTATTGCGCCTGTCGGGAAGCAGATTCCTCCCGTCTCGCTGCGCTCGCGCGTCGGAATGACAAGTCGAGTCAGTAACCGCCCATCAGCCACCCAGCCATTAGCCAATGCCCATCATCGGTCAGCCAACCACCACCAGCTAACGACTGACGACTTGCGACTGAAGGCTTGCGACTGACGACTGTCTTACTCCTTCGCGGCGATCCCCAGCGCTTTCATCTTTCGGTACAAATGGCTGCGCTCGAGGCCCAGCATCTCAGCGGTGCGGCTGACGTTGCCGTGGTTCTCGTCGAGTTTTTTCAGGATGTAGTCGCGCTCGTAGGCGTCGCGGGCCTGGTGCAACGTCGAGAACTCAGTGCCGGCGGTGCGGCGGCTGCCGTCGCGGTAGACCAGCAGGGGCAGGTGCTTGCGTTCGAACTTCGTGGTGGTGGGGTTCATGATCACGATGCGCTCGATCACGTTGCGCAATTCGCGCACATTGCCGGGCCACGAGTAGCGGATCAGCGCCTGGATCGCATCATCGGTGATGTCACGCGACCTGCGGCCGTACGCGGCGGCGAACTCCTTCAGAAAATAGCGCGCCAGCAGGGGAACGTCTTCCTTACGTTCGCGCAGGGGCGGCACGAAGAAGGGAATCACGTTCAGCCGGTAAAACAAGTCTTCGCGAAAATTTCCCTTGGAGATTTCTTCTTCCAGGTCTTTGTTGGTGGAGGCGATGACCCGCACGTCCACGGTGATCGCGTTCGCACCGCCGACCGGCGTGAAGCGCTGCTCGTCGAGCGTGCGCAGCACCTTGGACTGGGTCTTCAGGCTCATGTCGCCGACTTCATCCAAGAAGAGCGTGCCTCCGGTGGCTTTCTGAAATTTGCCCTCTTTGTCTGAAGTGGCCCCGGCGAACGAGCCCTGGCGGTGGCCGAACAGCTCGCTCTCGATCAGGTCCTCGGGGATGGCCGCGCAGTTTACTTCCACGAACATCTCATCCTTGCGCAAGCTCTGCGCGTGGATGGCGTGCGCGACGAGTTCCTTACCCGTTCCCGATTCGCCGTAGATAAGCACGCGGCCGTTGGTGGGCGCCATGATGGCGATCTGCTGGCGCAGCGCCTTCATCGGGATGCTGTCGCCGGCAATCACGCTTTTGGACTGCAACTGCTTCTTCAAGTCGCGATTCTCGCGGCGCAGCTTTTTGGCATCGATGGCGTGCTTGATGAGGCTGAGGGTGCGGTCAATCGAGAGCGGCTTTTCCAGGAAGTCGTAGGCGCCGAGCTTGGTAGCGCGCACCGCGGTTTCGATGGTGCCGTGGCCGGAGATCATGATGACCTCCGGCGGATTGTCGAGTTCGCGGATCTTCTGCAGGGTGTCGAGTCCGTCCATGCCCGGCAGCCAGACGTCGAGCAGGACCACATCGAAGGCACGCTTGTCGAGCAGGTCGAGGCACGACTCGCCGCTCCCGGCCTCGCCGGTCTGGTAGCCGTCATCCTCCAGCACGCCTTTCAGCGAATCCCGGATGCCCGATTCATCGTCCACGATGAGGATGTTATGCATGCTGGGCGGTGGAGGCGCTTACCGATTCGGGCGCCAAGGGCAACTCCACGATAAACCGGGCTCCGGCGGGTTGGTTCTCTTCCACGCGAATCGATCCGCGATGGTCTTCGACGATCCGGCTGACGATGGCCAGTCCGAGGCCGGTGCCGCGCTTCTTGGTGGAGAAGTAGGGCAGGAATAGCTTTTCTTTCAGTTCCTGGGTGACTCCGTGCCCGGTGTCGGCGACGACGATCTCGACGGCATCGCGGCTGGTGACCAGGCTGGTCTTCACGCTGATTTCGCGCAACAGTGCGCCTTCCATGGCTTCAGCGGCGTTATCGACCAGGTTGGCCAGGGCGCGCCTGATGGCATCGCTATCGGCCATGACTGGGGGCAAGTCGGGCGCGAGATCGGTGTGCAAGACAATCCCGTCGAGACGTCCGTCGAACATGCTGAGCGCGCTCTCGACGATTGCGTTGATGCTGGCCGGATGAGGCTGGGCGGCGGGAAAACGGGCCAGGGTAGAGAATTCATCCACCAGCGTGCGCACCGTATCCACGGACGCCGCAATCGTTTCAGCGCAATGGTGAATCACATCGAGCGATCCGGCGTCAGGACGCGTGCCGCGTTCGAGGTGGCGGCGGATGCGCTCGGCCGAGAGCGCAATCGGGGTCAAGGGGTTCTTGATTTCGTGAGCCACCCGGCGCGCGACCTCGCGCCAGGCAGCCTGCTTTTGCGCTTTGAGGAGGTCAGAAAGATCTTCAAAGATCAGGACATAGCCCAGCCGCTCGTCGCCGTGTTGCAAGGTGGCGACGGTGAGCGCGGCATTGACGTTGGTCCGCGGGAGCGTGATTTCCATCTGGCTGGTGGTGATGCCCATGCGATCGGCACGGCGCAGCAGAACCACGAGGTCTTCAACTACGTCCGGGGGAAATACATCGGTCAGCCCAGACCCGATCATTTGCGAATCTTTTCCCACGGCGCGGCCCTGCGGGTCGAACATGCGCAGCAAAGCCTGGTTCACATGGGTTACCCGGCGCTGCGCGTCGAGCGACAGCACGCCGGTGGGAATGCTTTCCAGAATAGTTTCGATGTGGCGGCGACGTTGTTCGAGAGTGGTGTTGGCAACGCTCAATTCGCGGCTGGAGGCATCGATCTGGTGGCGGCTCGACTGCAACTCCTCGGCCATCCGGTTGAAGGAGCGGACCAGGTCGCCGATCTCGTCGGCGGCATCCACCTCGACGCGGTAGTCGAGACGCCCGCGCGAGATTTCCTGCGTCGCCTCGGCCAACGCGACCACGGGGCGGGTAACGAGCTTCGATAAAAACAGAGCCAGCCAGGTGGTGGAAAACAACACCAGCACCGTGAGCAGAAGGAGCAGGCTCATGTAGGTGCGCCGCACCAGCCGGCGCTGGCGGTAGAGTTCGAAGTAACGGGTCTGACTGGCCTCCAGCTGCTTCACGGCCGCGGAGAATTTTTCCGGCAGCGGCATCGCCACCAGGATCAGCCCGTCATCGCCCACCGACGCGGTGCCCAGGATGTACTCGGTCTGTTCCCAAGTGAACGGGGCAGGGGATGGGCCGGACAGTTGATCGAGCGCGGCTTTGGAACGGAGCGAGGTCCACGGCGCTGGAGCGCGGAAGCTGGCTTCCTCGTTGCCCTTGAGCAGGGCGATGGCGAATCCTCCCTGCAGAGTGGGCTGGTGGCGCTCGAACTCGGTTTCGATTATCGAGAAATCCTGATCCTGGAAGGCGCGCTGGGTTACGGGAGAGTTCGCGATCGCCACGGCTTCGCTGATGGCGTTTTGGCGAGCGTAGGTGGCGAGCAGCGAGGCCATGGCACGTGTGTCTTCTCGGACTTCTTCCACCGGCCGCGAAAACCAGCGGTCGATGGTGCGGTTCATCAGCCCATAGGCGAACCAGAACATCACAATGACCGGGAGAAACGAGAGCAACAGGCCGGTGACTACCAGGCGGGTGCGGAACTTGGAGCCAAGGACTCCGAGGCGGCGTTCAGCGAAGAGCTTGAGTAGGTTGCGGAAGAGGACGAAGGTGAGCGCGACGAAGAGCGTAAAGATCAGGGCCGAGAGGGCCGCGAAGAACAAGAGTTGCTGGTTGTTGTCGGGATTCAAAAATGCAGGCTGGTCGAAGGAAGACTGGGAAAGCAGGATCCCAAACAGCAGGACGATGCACAAGGCAAGGGGGATGATGACCTTCTTGCGGCTGCGCTCCTGATCCGAGGGTGGCTTGGGAGTGGACACTGCGAGCTCGGCCCGCGTGTTCCCAACTATTCTGCGCGGGCTGAGGGTCATTATAGCGGCTAGGGAAAGGGAGTTACGGGTGAGTCGCGCCGGCATTTTGCCGGCTGTTGCGAGGGCGTCTCGCCCTCAACACCAGGGCGGAATGCTCTCTTCACGTATGAGCAGAAAGGAACACAAGGTCCCACGACTCGTTCGGCTGGCGTCTCACGTCGCTCGGGACGACATATTCCTGGTCTCGGCGCACCCTGAGGAACTTGTTGCACTTTCTCTCGGGCGAGAGCGAGGACGCCCCTTCGACAAGCTCAGGGCAAGCTCTCACGACAGCCGCCGAGACGGCGGCGCTACTTTTGCGGTTCGGCGCTTGCCAGCGCTTGCTTCAATGCCAGGCAGAAGGGTTTCGGGGCATAGTTGCGATCGAAGAGCAGGGCGGCGCCTTTCGTGCCCTCGTTTTCGAGCGAATCCATGAGTACTTGTCGGTGAAGTCCCAGGTTTGAAGCGCGGTGCAGCGGGGATGGGATCGGCATGCCCGCGCGATGCCGCCGTAGATCTCGCTTTGCCTTTCGACGTCTGCTGCCTTGAGAGCTTCCCCGTTGGAATTCGTGGGCAGGGCGACGTCCATTTCGGTGATGTGGACCAGCACTCCCAGCGCGGTAAAGCGCGCGATGTTGGCAGCGATCGAAGCGATGTCGGGGTTGAGGTCGAACAGGTGCATCTGCAGGCCGACACCGTCGATGGGCACACCGCGCCGCTTGAAGTCCCTCACCATGGCGTAAATCGCGTCGGATTTGGCATTCAGGGTTTCGCCTTCGGCGTCGTTCTAGAAGAGCAGCGCTCCGGGATCGGCGGCGTGCGCCCACTGGAAGACCTGTTCCACATACGCGGTTCCTTCCCCGGCGAGACCTATGCCAGGGCGGTTGTACCAGATAGAGTCTTTGAGGTTGCCATGCTCTTCGAAGGCTTCGTTGATGACGTCCCAGGCAAAGACCCGTCCACGATAAGTGCGTGACGACTTTCTGAATGTGTTCTTGAAGCAGGGCGGACAACTGTGCGGGAGTGAAATGTCCCTCCAGAAGCCAGGCGGGATTCGACCATCCCCAGACCAGGGTATGGCGGCGGACTTTCATGCGGTGGGTTTCTGCGAAGGCGACGATCTGGTCGCCCTGGGTGAAGGCGAAGGTGGCCGGGTCGGGGCCGATGACTCACCACTTCATCGCGTCCTCGGGTTCCAGCATGTTGAACTCGCCGCCGAAGGTGGAGGCGTAGGCCGTCTCGGAGAATTGCGAGGGGCGCACGGCGGTGCCGACAAGGATTCCGGCGCGGTCGGTAGCGCGCGGAGGGATTGGGCCGGGGCGAGCGAGGGCAGGGCGAGGATCAGGGTGTAGATAGCGAGGAGTGGGGCGTTTCGATACAAGAGCAAAACTCAGGCGCTAAAGCGCAACCTGTTCTCGGAGCTTTGTGGCACGACTAAAGTCGTGTCCTTACCGCAAAGATCTCTCATCAACGTTTGCATCTGACGATGAACAGCAGATTCTTCCTGCCTCGCTGCGCTCGCTCCTCGGAATGACAAGATGTCAGGCGGCGAGCGCCATTGGGGAGGCTGGCGAATTCCCGCGAGCTGTTAATGTCGTGCCCTTCCCGTTTTGCACGCCGAGAACCTCTCTTGAGGCCGTGAATCGTTCCCCGTCAAAAGCGCTGCAGGGCTCGTGTTCGGGGTTCCAGAAAGAGCTCATAACCGCAAAGATCGCAAAGAAAAGCCGCAAAGGCCGCAAAGAAAAGCGCAAAGGGCGCTAAAGACAATCTCTTGGGGCGACCCTAGGGTTGTGCAGGCAAGTATTTGCGCAAAGGGCAGTCGTCACAGTTCGGTTGTGATTTGAGGCAGAAGTTTTTCCCGACACCGACGAGGAGGCCATGCATTTCGTTGTAGACCTGGGCCAGGGGAGAGCGCTGGGCAGTGCTCATCGGGGAAGGCGGGTGGGAGGCTCCGCCTAAGCCCAGGCGCTGGTTTCGGGATGCCAAAGGCTGCGGTTTGTCGTTCACCGACGGGGCGAGGGCCTGCTCCAGCAAGGTGCGAATCTCGTCGTATGCGGCGTTCTCCGGCGTGATTTCGTGGCGGTGAAAGATGCGGCGGGTGTAGGCGTCGACGACAAAGATCGGATGGTGTCCGGCGTAGAGAAGAATGGAGTCGGCGGTCTCAGGCCCTACTCCGTGCAGCGCTAGCAATTCTTCGCGCAGGGTCAGGGTAGGCTGGCGGAACATTTGCTCGAGCGATCCGCCGTAGCGTTCATCGAGAAAGGCGACGAAGATTTTGAGACGGTGAGCCTTCTGGCGGAAGTAGCCGGCGGAGCGGATGAGCGACTCGAGGCGCGGTAGAGGCGTGGTCCGGATTCCGTCGATGCTGAGGACATTGTCCGAGCGGAGGTTGGCCAGGGCTTTCTCGACGTTGGTCCAGGAAGTGTTTTGGGTGAGGTAGACGCCGGTGATGACCTCGAAGGGCGTGTCGGCGGGCCACCAGTGTTGCGGGCCCCAGGCACGATGGAGGATGCGGTAGTACGCGCGGAGGTTCCTGGCGGCGACGGAGCGAGATGGGTCTGTCATTCTCACCGTAGGTGCGGTGCGGACCGAGGATGGCGAGTTCGCTTCATCAGCGTTTATCGTGCGCCGCGGATGGACTGAGTTTCCTGGCAAAGCGGGCTTTCGGCTGCACGCGGCATTGTACGAAAGTGCATGTCCCTCGGGGAGGACTCCAAGCGAGAATCCTGCATTTAGGCTCAGAACCCGCGGTTTCCTGGACATGAGTGAGTGGTCCGGGAATTTCCCGCGGAGGACAAGTACCAAAGTTACTGGTGAAGTAATCCATCTGCGTTGACAATTTCTGTCAACGCGAACAACGCCGTCATCTCCCCCCGGAACGAGCGATTTCGCGCCAACAACAGGCAGCGCAACGCGATACCTCTGTCGATCGATAGGAGATCGAACGTATGTCACAGCGGCTGGGCGACCTTCTTGTTAAAGAGAAGGTAATCACCCCCGAGCAGTTGACACAGGCCACCAAGGTCCAGAAAGAGACCAACTGCCGCCTGGGCTCGGCCCTGGTGAAGCTGGGCTTTCTGACGGATGAAGACGTGACGAATTTTTTGTCGCGCCAGTACGGCGTGCCTGCCATCAATCTCTCCTATTTCGAAATCGACCCCGCCGTCGTCAAACTGATCCCGTTCGAGACTGCCAAGCGCTACCAGATTCTGCCACTCAGCCGCGTGGGCGCGTCGCTCACTATCGCCATGGTCGACCCGACCAACGTGTTTGCGATGGACGATATCAAGTTCATGACCGGCTTCAACATCGAGCCGGTGGTGGCGTCGGAAAGCTCGATCACCGAGGGCATCGAGAAAGCCTACGGGACCGCGAAAGAAGAGGACCTGGAACAGGTCATGCAGTCGATGACCGAACTGGGCGACGCCGACGTCGAGCTGCAGACCGAAGAACAGCAGATGGATCTCAACGAGCTGGAGAAGGCTGCCGATGAGGCGCCGATCGTCAAGCTCGTGAATCTGGTGCTGACGGACGCGGTGAAGCGCGGCGCCAGCGACATTCACATGGAGCCGTACGAGAAAGAGTTCCGGGTGCGGTTCCGCATTGACGGCATTCTGCAGAGCATCATGTCGCCGCCGCTCAAGCTCAAGGACGCCATCACTTCGCGCCTGAAGATCATGGCGAAGCTGGACATCAGCGAAAAGCGGCTGCCGCAGGACGGCCGCATCATGCTGAAGATGGCGGTGGGCGGCAAAAAGAAGCAGCTCGATTTCCGCGTCAGTACCCTGCCCACGCTGTGGGGCGAAAAGATCGTGATGCGGCTGCTCGACAAGGAGAACCTGCGGCTCGACATGACCAAGCTCGGTTTCGAGCCGGAGTCGCTGGTGAAGTTCGAGAAAGCGATTCTGAAGCCGTACGGCATGGTTCTGGTGACGGGGCCGACGGGGTCGGGCAAGACGAACACGCTGTATTCGTCGATTGCACGCTTGAACCAGCCGGACACGAACATCATGACGGCCGAGGATCCGGTCGAGTTCCAGTTGCAGGGCGTCAACCAGGTGCAGATGAAGGAGCAGATCGGGCTGAACTTCGCGGCGGCCCTGCGCGCCTTCCTGCGGCAGGACCCGAACATCATCCTGGTGGGCGAGATCCGCGACTTTGAAACGGCGGAGATCGCGATCAAGGCCGCGCTGACCGGGCACCTGGTTTTGTCGACGCTGCACACCAACGGCGCTCCGGAGACGATCACGCGACTGATGAATATGGGCATTGAGCCCTTCCTGGTGGCGACCTCGGTGCACCTGATTTGCGCGCAGCGCCTGGTGCGGCGCATCTGCAAGGACTGCACCGAAGTTATGGAGGTACCGCACCAGACCCTGCTCGACGAGGGCTACACGCCGGAAGAGGCCAAGACAGTCAAGATTCAGAAAGGCAAGGGGTGCGGGGTCTGCAACAACACCGGTTACAAGGGCCGTACGGGTCTGTACGAAG
>Ga0307479_10006870_pt1 | contig 10476 bp, 5 predicted proteins | sample atmos_gasesECM4C_FD_203743 | JGI IMG/M metagenome (GOLD analysis project Ga0307479, IMG submission 203743) | Hardwood forest soil microbial communities from Morgan-Monroe State Forest, Indiana, United States - atmos_gasesECM4C_515 | ecosystem: Environmental > Terrestrial > Soil > Temperate...
GGGCGATGACGGAGATTTGCGGGGCGGCTTGCTCGGGGCGGACGAGCTTGCTGCTCTCGGCTTTGGCTTCGCGAACGGCGGAGGGAGAAGTGTGCGCGCTAGTGGATGCGCGGGACAGTTTTGATCCGCTGACTGCGGATGCGGCGGGGATTGCGCTCGGAAAATTGCTTTGGGTGCGCTGCCAAAATATTGAGCAGGCGCTGCGCGCCACGGATTTGCTGATCCAGGCTGGCGGGTTTGGGATGGTGGCGGTGGATTTGAGCGATGTGCCGGCCCGCACGGTGCGTCAGGTGCCGCTGAATGCGTGGTTTCGTTTTCGGCGAGCGGTGGAGGATACGCCGACGATTTTGCTGTTGCTGGAGCAGGAGCCGCATGCGAAGACGTGCGCGTCGTTGGTAGTGCGGTTGGAGGCAGGGGAAGCGCGGTGGACGGAGGCTTCGCCTCAGGTAGCACAGGCACTCTTGCCTGTGCCCCACGTAGCAACGCCTCGTTTTTTCCGCGCAAAAGCTAGCTATCCGTTTGCCAGATTGCTGCGAGGATTTGCGGTTCGTGGGGATGTGGTGCGATCGCGGGTGCAAATGCCGGAGCAGCGTGTGGTTAACATTCGAGAAGGAACACGGCCAAAAATGGCTGTGCCACGTGGAGTTTTTGAGACGGGGACGATTTGGAGCAGGTAGTTCGGATTCAGTTTCAATCCTTCGAACTTTCCCAAACTCCAGCGTGCACTAGATATTGTCATCCTGAGGTCCCGGCGCCTTTCAGCCGGGCCGAAGGATCTCAACCGTAAGGGCCTAGCTTCGACTTTCCCTCGTGGCAGCTCCTTACGCCCCTACAACGTTTCCTGGAACGCTGTGGAATGGTTATGGGATTTGCTTGCGTTTATATTCCGAATTTTTTCGTACAGGCGGTGGTGCGCGGACAGCCGTCACTAGGGGAGAGCGCGCTGGCGTTAATCAGCGGAGCGCCGCCGTTGTGGAGCGTGGTGGCGGCGAATCCGGCGGCGTTCGAGGCAGGAATTCAGTTGGGGATGACCAAGGCGCAGGTGGCGCAGTTTGGGAACGTGCAGATTTACATGCGGTCGGAAGCGCAAGAGAAGGCCGCGCACGCCGCATTGCTGGATGTAGCGTGGAGCGTTTCTCCGCGCGCGGAAGATACTGCGCTGGACACGGTTGTTCTCGATCTCGAGGGGCTCGCTTCGCTATTTGGCCCTGACGAAAAGATTGCGCGGGAGTTGGCGCGGCGGGTGGCCGCGATTGGCCTGGTGGCGCGTGTTGCGGTAGCCGCAAATATGGAAGTGGCCATTCACGCGGCGCGCGGTTTCCCGGGAATCACCATCATTCCCGCAGGCGAAGAGCGCTGTCGCTTAGGTGCTTTGCCTGTTGGCGTTCTTACCACCGAAACAGAAACCCTGGAAATTTTGGAGTGCTGGGGCGTTGCGACGCTGCAAGCGTTGGCGGCGCTGCCGGTCTTGCAGCTTTCCGAACGTTTGGGACAAGAAGGGGTGCGGCTGAGCGAACTGGCGCGCGGGATAAGGCAGCGTGCGCTGGTACTGGCGCAGGCGTCGATCATTTTCGCGGAGGAGATGGAACTCGATGATGCGGTGGAAGAGCTGGAGCCGCTTTCGTTTTTGCTGGGGCGGCTGCTGGACCAGCTTTGCGCGCGGCTGGAAGCGCGGGCGTTTGCGGTGCGCGCTGTGCGGGTGCGATTCGAATTGCAGCCTTCTTTTGAAAAGGATTTCCAGACATTGAAAGAAGATTTGCGAAAAAAGCCGGAAGCGAAGCAGTACGAGAAAGTGCTGACGCTGCCGGTGCCAATGCGCAACGCGAAGACGCTTCTAAAATTGCTGCGGCTGCAATTGCAAGGGGATCCTCCTGCCGCGCCGATCCAGAAAATTTACATGACCGCGGATGCGGCCGCGCCGCGCGTGGCGCAGAACGGATTGTTTGTGCCCTGCGGGCCGGACCCGGAGAAATTGGAAGTGACGATTGCGCGGCTCGGGAAGTTGGTGGGGGAAGGGAATTTGGGATGCGCGGAATTGGTGGATAGCCATCGGCCGGAGAGTTTTCGGATGACGCGGTTTGTTGTTGCGAGCGAGCAAAACAAGCGGCGCGGAAAGAGAGAGCCCAACGCCGAGAAGAGACGCGATCGAGAGGCTGTAACAGGACTACGTGTGATCCGTCCGGCGCAGGCTTTGCGGGTGGATCTGCGGAACGGGGAGCCGGCGAGGGTTTATCTGCGGGGGATGCGCGGGGAAGTCGTGGCGGCTTCGGGGCCGTGGAGCAGCTCGGGGGATTGGTGGCAGGAAGATGCGTGGCAACAGGATGAATGGGATCTAGAAATTGAATTTTCTTCAAGCTCCCCCGTAGGGGCGCAGCACCGCTGCGCCCCATCTCGGCAAAATCCACACCCGTTAGACGCCCAGCAGTTTTCGTCATGTCCGCAACGCGGCCTATATCGGATCTATTACGATGCGCTGCGCCAGGGATGGTTTGTGCGCGGGGAGTACGACTGATGTACACAGAACTTCACGCGCGATCGGCGTTTAGTTTTCTGGAAGGAGCTTCCGTGCCGGAAGAGTTGGCTGCGACTTGCTCGGCGAACGGAATGGCTGCGATGGCGGTGCTGGATCGCGACGGCGTTTACGGTGCGCCGCGATTTTATCTGGCGGCGAAAAAGAGTTCCGTGAAAGCGCATATCGGGGCGGAGGTGACTTCTGCTTTCAGATGGCGTTATCCGCTGCTCGTGGAATCGCGCGAGGGTTACCAGAATTTGTGCCGGTTGATTACGCGGATGAAGTTGCGGGCGCGCAAGGGCGAAGGGCACGTCGAGCGCGAAGAACTTGCAGGCCTGCATGCAGGTTTGATTTGCCTTACCGGCGGAGAAGAAGGACCGCTGGCGGCCGCTTTGGCGAGCGGCGGGATTGCGCAGGGAACGGAATGCGTGCGGCAGTTGTGCGATCTGTTTGGCCGCAAGAATGTTTATGTGGAGCTGCAGCGGCATTATGGACGCGAAGAAGAGGCACGCAATCAAGCAGCTGTGGAGATTGCGCGAAAATTGTCTTTGCCACTGCTGGCGACAAATGGAGTTTGCCACGCGACGCCAGGCGAGCGCGAATTGCTGGATGTGTTTACCTGCATTCGGCATCACCGCGTGCTGGCCACCGCGGGGCAGTTGCTGAGCCGCAATTCGGAGCGGCACCTGAAATCGCCTGCGGAGATGGAACGATTGTTTGCGGATTTGCCGGAAGCAGTTGCGAATACGCAGGCGCTTTCTTCGCGCCTGGAATTCACGCTGAACGATTTGGGATACGAGTTTCCGAAATATCCGGTACCGGAAGGCAGTTCGCAGATGCAGTTTCTGCGCGAGCGCGCACATGAAGGGATGGTTTCGCGCTACGGACCGGCGAATGAAAAAGCTCGCAAGCAAATCGATCGCGAATTGGCGCTGATCGAAAGGCTCGATCTCCCCGGGTATTTCCTGATTGTTTGGGACATTGTGCGTTTTTGCCGGGAGAAACATATTTTGGTGCAGGGGCGCGGGTCGGCGGCGAACAGCGCGGTGTGCTATGCGCTGGGGATCACGGCGGTTGATCCCGTGGGCATGGAGCTGTTGTTCGAACGATTTCTTTCCGAGGAACGCGGGGAGTGGCCGGACATTGATTTGGATTTGCCGAGCGGCGATCAACGCGAGCGCGCAATTCAATATGTGTACGAACGCTACGGAAAATTGGGCGCGGCGATGACCGCGAACGTGATTACGTATCGCGGGCGTTCGGCGGCGCGGGAAATTGGGAAGGCACTGTCGTTCGATCCGGAAACGCTGGGCCGTCTTGCGAGTCTTGTCGGCGCATGGGAATACAAGGATGAGCACGACACGTTCGAGCGCCATTTTCATGACGCCGGTTTCGATATTCGCCATCCGAAGATTCGCAAGTTTTTTGAACTGTGCCTGAAAGTGCAGGATTTGCCGCGGCATTTGGGGCAGCACTCCGGAGGGATGGTGGTGTGCCAGGGGCAACTGGATTCGGTGGTGCCGCTGGAGCCGGCGACCATGCCGGGACGCGTGGTGGTGCAGTGGGACAAAGAAGATTGCGCGGACATGGGCATCGTGAAAGTGGATTTGTTGGGATTGGGGATGATGGCGGTGCTGGAAGATTCGCTGAAGCTGATCCGGGAACACAACGCGGAAGAAGTGGACCTGGCGCGATTGCCCGCCGATGACCCGGTGGTTTACGAAACGCTGCGCAAAGCCGACACGGTTGGAATGTTTCAGATCGAGAGCCGCGCGCAGATGTCTTGCTTGCCGCGGCTGCGGCCAGTGAAGTTTTACGACATTGTGGTGCAGGTGGCGATTATCCGGCCGGGGCCGATTGTGGGGAAAATGGTGCATCCATATTTGAAGCGGCGGCAGGGACGGGAGGCGCCGCAGTGTCTGCATCCTTCGCTGGAGCCGGTGCTGGCACGGACGCTGGGCGTGCCGCTGTTTCAGGAGCAGTTGCTGCGCATGGCTATGATTGCTTCAGGATTTACGGGCGGGGAAGCGGAGGAATTGCGGCGGGCGTTTGGATTCAAGCGTTCGGAGAAACGCATGAAGGAAGTGGAAGTAAAGCTGCGGCGCGGGATGGAGAAAAACGGGATTACAGGTGCGGTGCAAGACACCATCGTGAAGTCGATTACTTCGTTTGCGCTGTATGGATTTCCGGAGTCGCACGCGGCGAGCTTCGCGCTGCTGGCCTATGCGAGCGCATATTTGAAATGCCATTACCTGGCGGCGTTTACGGCGGCGATTTTGAACAATCAGCCGATGGGATTTTATTCTCCGGCAACGCTAGTGAAGGATGCACAGCGGCATGGGCTGCGCGTGCGAGCGATTGATGTGACGCGCTCGGATTGGCTGTGCACGATTGAGAGGGCCGAAGAGAAGTTGTGCGTGAGGCTGGGATTGCGATTTGTGAAGGGGTTGCGCGAGGAGGTGGGGCGCGAAATCGTGCGCGAGCGCGGGGTTCGCGCGTTTCGCTCGATTGATGATTTGAAGCTGCGCGTGCCGGGGCTGTCGAAATCGGAGTTGACGGCGCTGGCGGAAATTGGAGCGCTGAATTTTGTTGGGAGCAAGGCTGGATTTCACCGGCGGGATGCGCTTTGGCAGATTGAGCGGGTTTCGCGGCGGGCGGGACCGCTGCTGGAAGGTTGCGAGGAATCGGAAGTGATGATCGCGGAAGAGGAGATGGCGGCGGATTCGCTGACAAAATATTCTCCATTGGAGCCGATGACTCCCGAGGCGCGGCTGATTTCGGATTTTCGCAATACGGGAATGACGGTGGGGCCGCATCCGATGAGCTATCACCGGGAGAATTTGCGGCGGCAGGGGATTTTGTCGGCGCGTGATTTGCTGCGCGTGGCCGACGGGAAGAAGGTGCGCGTGGCGGGGGCGGTGATTGCGCGGCAGCGGCCGGGGACGGCGAAGGGATTTGTGTTTTTGAGTTTGGAGGATGAGACGGGGATTGCGAATGCGATTATTACGCCGCAACTTTTTCAGGAGTATCACGTCACGGTGGTGAACCAGCAGTTTTTGTTGATTGAGGGGCGGCTGCAGAATCAGGACAACGTGATTTCGGTGAAGGCGGAGCGGGTGCGGGCGCTGGGAATTACGCGGGCGGAGACTGTGTCGCATGATTTTCATTGATGCGGGCGAACGCTTTGCTGTGTGTCGCGCCTCCGGCGCTAAGAAAGCCAGTCGAGGAGTTTGTACCAGAGGCCGGCGGCTGGGAGGAACCAGGGGCGGCCGTTGTAGAGACCGAGGGGAGCGCCGGGGAACGAAATTGAGGAAAAAGGATTGTCGTTGCGGCCGCTGAGAATAGATTGCGCGATTTTGTCGCCGAGGTAGGTGGACATTCCTACTCCGTGGCCTGCGTAGCCGAGCGAAAAGTGGAGGCCGTCGAGCTGGCCAGCGTGGGGCATGATGTCGAAAGCGAAGTCGAGCGTGCCTCCCCAGACGTATTCGATTTTGGCGTCGCGCAATTGCGGGTAGACGGTGAGCATGCCGCGGCGAAGGATTTCGGAGCTGCGGCGAATGGTGCTGCCGGTTTCGGGGAAGAACGCGGCGCGGCCGCCGAAGAGCATGCGGCGGTCGGGAGTCAGGCGGTAGTAGTACAGATAATTTTTGGAATCGTAGATCATGCGGTTGCGCGGGCTTAGCTCGGCGGCGAGTTTCTCCGGCAGGACCTCGGTGACGATGATGTACGAGCCGATGGGGATGATTTTCCTTTGCAACGCGGGAGTAACGCGGCTGGTGTAACCGCTGGTGGCGACGAGTACATTTTGGGCGCGCAGTGTCCCGCGTGGCGTGGCGATCTTCCAGCCACGAGCGCCTTCGCGCTGGATCTCTTCCACGCGGGCATGCTCGAAAATGGCAGCGCCGGCGCGTTCCGCGGCGCGGGCGAGGCCGCCGACGTAACGGGCGGGGTTTACGCCGGCGCTGGAATCGTCGATCAGGGCCCCGTGATAGATGGCGGAGCCGATTTCAGATTGCAGTTGGTCTTTTGGGACGAGGCGCTGCTGGTGGCCGAAGTCCCGCGCGATGATTTCCGCGCCGCGGCGGAAGTCGTCGAAGTGTTTTGGCTTGCAGGCCACTTCGAGATGGCCGCAGCGGGAGAAATCGCAGGCGATATTTTCTTCGCGGACTAATTTTTCGACAAAATTAATGGATTCGAGGGAAGCGGCGTACATGCGTGCGGTGGCTTCCTTGCCGTAGCGCGAGATTAGCGTGCTGGCCGGAAGCTTTAGTCCGGTCAGGATCATGCCGCCGTTGCGGGAGCTGGCGCCCCAGCCGATGGTTTCCGACTCGAAAACGGCGACGGTTGCGCCGCCGCGAGCGAGAGAGCGAGCGGCAGAGAGACCGGTGAAGCCGGCACCGATTACGGCAACGTCGACGCGTTCGGGGAACTCCTGGCGCGCAGCGTTTGGGATTTCGACAGTGTCGAGCCAGAAGGTTTTTTCCTTTGTGGTCATGGAATCGATTGCGAGGATTCTACGCAGAAGAGTGGCGCCGCCACCACTGCGAAACGGCAAAGGCTAGCGGCCCAAGCAGGATTGCGGCTGGCGCGGAAAGCAGAACCAAGCGATCGCCGCGGTGGAAGCTGTCAGCGACGCTGCCCGCTGTGGCGAGGATGCCGAGCAACACGGGCGCAGCGACGGCGTACAGCAAGCCTTTGCGGCCGCCGGGGATTACGAAGGGGCGCGGCATTTCGGGTTTGCGCTGGCGGAGCTTCCAGGCGGAGAGCACGGTCATCACGGAGGTGGCTACGCGCAGCCAGGCGTAGACGGCGATGAGCTGGGTCAGCGTGAACATGGCGAAGGCCGCGTAGATCGCGCCCGAAACGACGATGGAGATGGCGGGCGTCCCGAAGCGGGGATGGACGCGAGTGAGAAAGCGGGGGAAGAATTTGTCTTGGGCCATTGCGAAGGGCATGCGCGAGGTGGCGAGGACGGTGCTGTTGAGCAAAGCAATGTTAGCGATCATGGCGGCGAGCGCGACCCACGCGCCGAGGAGCGGGCCGCCGATCAGCTTTGCCGCCACGGAGAAATAGTCGCCGTGCCATTGCTGCCAGTTGTCGAGCGCGGCGAGCGAGGCGAAGGTCGGGAGGAAATACGTAGCGATGGAGAGAGGGACGACGAGGGCGAGGGCGCGGGGAAAGGTGCGGCGAGGATTCTCGACTTCTTCGGCAACAGTGGAGAGTTGCTCGTAGCCGGAATAGAGCCAGACGCCGAGGGCGAGTCCCACGCCGAAGACCTGGAAGAAGGGTTTGTGCGGGGGAACTACGGGGATAAAGGGATTGTGCTTCCACTGCGCGAGGCCCATCACGGTCATGACCGCGATGGGGACGAGGACGAAAATCTCGAGCAGCGTGGAAATGCGGCCGACCATCTGGATGCCGCGCACGTTGATGTAGGTGATGGCGGCGATGAGCGCGGCGGCTACGAGGTAATGATTACGTCCGGTGAGCTGTGGGAAATAAAAGCCGAGGTAGTCGGCGAAGAGGACGGCGTAGGCGCTGCCGAGGAGGAACGAAGCGGTCCAGTTCCACCAACCGGCGAGGAAGCCCCAGAAGTCGCCGAAGGCCACGCGCACCCAGCGGTAGAAGCCGCCTTGCACGGGCATGGCGGTGGTGAGTTCGGCGGCGACGAGCGAAATCGGAATGCACCAGAAGAACGGAATGAGGAGGTGAAAGAGCAACGTCATGCCGGGGCCGGAGTTGCTGACTTGCTCTTCGAGGCCGAAGGGCCCGCCGGTAGTGTAGGAATACATGACAAAGACGAAATAGAGAAGGGTGGCTTTGCGAACGACGGGCACCGGCGGGCGTGGGCTGGTAGTCACAGTGGTCCGAAGAGGTAGCAGTGTACCTTCCTATGGGGCCTATAGGGCTCCCTCCCCCCTTTTTTCACAAGTGTTGATTCTAAAGGTAGTTAAAGTGCTTTGTTTTCACACACTTTTGCAAGTGTTGATTCTAAACGTAGTTAGTCAGGGACCGATGCGGTGCCGTTTGAAGGCTAGGCTTAGCTCCAATCTGCAAAACGCAGAAAATCGGTTAGAGCAGGGAACCGCTGGCGATTTAGGCGCGCCCCCATTTCCCTAGGGCAAGGAGGGCCGCCAGGCCGGCGCCGGCGAGGAGCAGTGAAGCAGGTTCAGGCGTAGGAATCTGCATCACGTTATGGCCTTCGGTGGGGGCAACATAGTTCGCCTGTCCGACGACAAACACCCCATTCGCCTTATCGTCGGTCCAGGATCCGCTTCCGTTCAAAGGGTTAACCTCCCCGGAAAAGCAATTCACCCCCACTGCGCAGGGCGCTTGCGGTTGTCCTACCGGCGTCAAAGAGAGGTCGAAAAACACATCGAAGAACGAACTGAAGGTGCCTTCAGGAATGCCCTCACCGCTGACAGTCTGGGTTAAAGTTAGAGAACCGGTGGTGACGTGACCCGGATCGAGGTTAACGTAGACATCGAAAAGAGTTCCTCCGAAGTTAACGGGAGCGGTGCTTTTGAGACTGAGCAGGGTCATGATGGTTGGCGTGCTTGCCTGGGCGTTGACGACGTCTGGAACGATCATATCGCTTAAACGCGTGACGATCGTGTCCGGGCCGCCGGGGAACGCCGGGTTGCCAATCATCGATATGGGCGTTCCGTTGAAAACGACGAAAGTCCCCGGTAAAGTCACCAACCAATCGGTACCGGCTAGGACGCCTTCAGTTTCCGATGCTCGCGTTGCAGATGCGATTGCCAATACGCACAGGAGCACCACCGAGCTAATGATTTTACCTACCATAAAGTTTTGGTCCTCCAGCCATAACCAGAGTTTCAGCCCGTCATGACGTTGTTCTTACTAAGACCCGAAAGCCCCATGAGGATCGCAAGGGCCTTTGTGGCAATCGGATTGCCAACGTCTCGCTACCGTTTCAGCTACTTACGTCTCTCGGATGGAGGCAACTATGCAAAGGAGTGCATCCTGAGGGAAGGAAAGTTCCACGTCTGGACACAACCGTGAGATCAAGGCCAGCAGGTGACGTGGGAGTTCTTAGTTCAGCATCCGCGTGGACCGAGGTAACGCGAGAGGACATTGGGGGTGGGGGAGCGATCCCGCTCTCCAATTCCGGCTGAACCGGAACGCCTTGCCCCCCTCCCCCCTTTTTGCATAAGTGTTGATTCTAAAGGTGGTTAAAGTCCTTTGTTTTGATACACTTTTGTAAGTGTTGATTCTAAACGTAGTTAGCGAGGGACCGATGCGGTGCGCTCGCGGCCATTGCGCAGGCCGGTCCAAAGACCGCCGGTATGACGGCGAAAAGGAGGTTCCTCGCTGCGCTCGGGATGACACGGCGCGCTGGCGGCCGTCGACAAAGGCGAACGAACACCGAGAGGACCGGTCCTGGGAGCGATTGTTGGACATGGAAGTCTCCAGAAAGAAAGATTAGATTTGGGATTTTTTGGGGAGCCTCGCGGAGGCGAGACGCACTTCTGAACAAAAAGAGTCTACCAGAGCGACGATTATCGTGTCAACAAAATTTCGGTATGGGTCAGTTTCCGACAATCCGACTCAACAAAGTTAGCGCGTATTCGGCTGGAGCTACGTCCGCAATAAAGGCCATGCAGTCCAAAAACCGGGTGACGCCTTGCGCACAAATGTGCTCAGCAGCACATTTTCGGTCGCCCGGGAATGTCAGAATTGAAATTGCGGCACTGGGATAGCAAATGCTCTCTGTGTTTTCCAGAATGATGGACCGTGCGGTTGATGCCGACTTCCGGAAAGATCCGAGCGGACGGTTAGTTTTCATTCCGTCTGGGCCCAAGGGGAAGGGTTACTTCGTTGACTCGAAATCTGATGAAGAAAAAATCAGAGCGCTGGTCAAGATGTATCGGAGTGCCACTACGGTCATTACCTTCCTGACGTCTCCAAGCATTTTCGTTCCCGCTTTGATCCTTGATGAC
>Ga0307479_10006871_pt1 | contig 10474 bp, 12 predicted proteins | sample atmos_gasesECM4C_FD_203743 | JGI IMG/M metagenome (GOLD analysis project Ga0307479, IMG submission 203743) | Hardwood forest soil microbial communities from Morgan-Monroe State Forest, Indiana, United States - atmos_gasesECM4C_515 | ecosystem: Environmental > Terrestrial > Soil > Temperate...
GGATTCAGACAAGAGTTGATCGACGATCCAGGTCAGTTTGAAGCAGCGAAGCACAGTTTTCCAATCGGAGGGTTCGTGTGTGCGGACAGAGTTTTCGGTAATGACAGTTCCACCTTCCACTTGAGGGCGGCCCGTAGTTCCTTCACAATTCGCTTATCACCTTCAAAGCGCACGTACCGCCCCTTCGGGTGTCCCATCCTGAACTCGAACCCCTCAACCATCATTTGGGCTCTCTGCTGTGATCGAGTCTGATGCTGAAGATATGGATGTTTGCGACTGCCGCGAATTGCTTTGCCTTGATCGTCGGTAAATCCGTGATGCACCAAGGAACGAAGTACCCTACGATTTACACGGTTGCGCGTGTATGCGTGAATCCGCCGACAGTTGTGCCATTCGCCGTCTTTCCAATCTCGGCCTTCGTTCCTTTCAACTGGTTCTTTCGTCCAACGGAATTCTTCGGTTGGAGAACTGAGGCCACAGTAAAGCCAGTTGCTTGCCCGGTAGACGATACCTTCTTCGCCTGCGGCTGGGTCAGCAAATCCAATAAACGCGTGAAACCCGCGCTTCGCCATTGCCTTGCAAGCATGGCTAATCAAATAGGACGCTGCAGCACCACCGTGAATCCTGCCATCGGATGAAATTCTTGGTGGGTCCGCCCAGTGGACACATGCGCCGCGAGTTAAGGTCACGACAGTGTGAGAATATTGCTCGCCGCACAGAGAAGCATGAGAGTTACTCCCAGCGGTAGCTCCAAAGCACGCTGCTCCGGCAAGGTATGGGCCAAAAAACAAACCGTAGTAGAACCTGCTCGAACCCATGCTTTGCAACCATTCGTATTCCAAAATGACAGACTCCGCTTCCTCTCTGGAAATTTCCGTGACACGGGCATTTGCGAAAGAGCTGGCAGATTCTCGCTTCAGATGTTCGTTCGGCTCAGGCGTCAGAGCCTTGGCGTCCCGGATCAATCGCTGGTGAGCTTTCATGGTTTCACCGCCTCGGCCAACTTGTCGGCTTCCTTCTTAAGAGCGGTGATATCGAAGTAGTCGGTGTCTTTCGCCTCATTGACTACCTTGGTGAGTACGGCTTGTGCGAGGGCCGGTTTATCCACCTCTGAGTTCGGCTCAGCGTAGATCGCTTGCCAGACGGTGATAGTGGCGAGAATGCGATCCTGGCTGCCGTCGCCGACCCGGCCGACTTCCTTCTGGCGCTCGAAGTATTCGGCCTGAGCTTCCATACGCCGATGCTTGGAGTCGTAACGAACTTTGATTCCCTGATCGACCCAGATCGGGCGTGTCCGGTCTTCTCGGGAGCCAGGCTGGATAGTTTCCAAGGTCTCCTTCTGGTTTTCAGGATGAGGCTGTACGGGCTCGCCGGTGGCATCAGAGTCGTCACGGTATGCCCGGAGCCGACGCTGAATAGTGCGAATGGTAATGTCTTCATGTAGCCGAACGCGGAACTCGTTGAACCACTCCGTCCAGGTGGGCAGTTCCAGAGTGTCCATGAGTATGCGTCGCGACCCACGCTCCGAGAGCATCGATTGCATCAGATCCAACAGTGGGAGTAGAGCATCGAAATCGGTCTTAGCTTTCACTGCATGCGCCACGTAGGCATCGAGCTTGACCGTGATCTGTTGGTTCAGTTCGAGGTACGCGGTGCGAATCTCACCTGGAGTGAGGCTTGATTCCGACTCGCGACAAATGTCGCCAGTTACTTGGTCCTTCGTGGCGGCGCCGATCTCGGCGCCTGACTGTGGGGTTGAAGTTGCTGAGTCTTTGGTTTTCATCGCAATAATCCCTTTTAGGATCATTGCGAGAGCCACGAGTAGCATGGGGAGAGTTCGAGACTCTCTCGCTGGATGACCGCGCCGAGGGGCCTTCCTCCTGCTTGGAGTGATTAAGCTGACCGTTGCACCCGCAGGCCCCACTAGTTCGACGTCGACGCTTCTTTGAGTTGTCATCGATTAGATGCATCAAGGGCACAAAAAAGTGCACACGCTCCGATCGCCGAAGCGGCCAATCCGAGGTAACCATTACTAGGGTCCGCACTCACTCATAGGGCTAGTTCGAATCCAACCATCCACATGGTGGATAACACATTGATTGCAGAGTAGATCTTTCCTACGAGAAACGAACTGTACGACAGGCGTACGACAGGCTTGGTCGTACCCGTAGCGGACCGAAATCAGAACCACTCCTCAATCAAGTCCATCTACCTGGATTTCGAGTATTAGACATTTAGAGGTAAGAGACAACATGGCGGACGAAAGAAGGCTGAAGCGGTTGCCTGACGTGCAGCCTGTCACGCTTGGTGATTGGCATCGGGCACTTGGTTTCCATAAGTGTGCGACCTGCGGAGTTCCTGTAGGCAATGGGCTTCCTTTTGCTTGGCAAGGCAAGAATCGCTGGTGCCTAGAATGCTTCTGGGACGAAGATGGCGAAAGTGCAATCAGCGATGAACTGACTGACTTCGAGCCCCCTAAGAAGGAGACCCCTGATGTTAACCACGGTGGCAATTGAGAAGGCGATCGAGATGTTCGCAGGCGGAGCGGCCGAAGCAGCCGTTTCAGAAGGAACCGGCGTCAGTCCCGCCGAGGCAAGAGCTGTCGCGGACGCACTCTACCTCGGCGAGACCGAGCGACTGCTACGCGAGGTGGCGCTCGCCGGCGTGCTTGAGGCAGCAGCCGTGGCGCTGAGAAGTGGCCGAGGTCTGGTCGGTGATGGCGCCGCGGATGTCGTCCGCGAGATCTGGCAGAGTTTTCCGAATGCGGGTCTCAAGGCTGGGAAGCGGACCTCCCGTGAGGAGTGAACTCTTTCAGCGCCCAGTCTTTTTTGGTCGTGTGTTCCCAGAAATACGGCAGGAATCGTGTCTCGACGGCGTCACAGACCGCGCAGCACCTGCTGGCAATAACAACTCGATTTTTAGCCTACTCGCACCAATTCCGATCTCAACCGGTCCTCTGCCTAGAAATACCCACCTTCTTGAAACTTGAGTATTAGGAGTTAGGGCGCAAGAGCGAATCGCCTCCAAGGCGCGAGAGACCCACCGTCCGAAATTCGCCGGCGCGAGCCGTTTTTAGGAGAAACAAACTATGGCAAGCAACAATTACGCAGAAGTGATAACCGATTCAACCAAGGCACAATGGGTCGTAGCGGAGCTCGAAAGTATGGCTGCGCAGGGTTCCGGTTTCAAGGTTATGCAATTCAATCCCGAGGTTGATCGGTTCAAGATCTATGGCGGGCGCGAATCAAATTATCCGACCCTTATCGACGTCGAAGCGTATGGCACCACGATGCATGCCGCCACGGTTACGACGCTGTGGAACGCGAATGCAGACACGCTGGCGTCTATCGACTTCGGCAACGGTCACTTCGGTCTGTTCTGCGAGTCGGAAGGTCGCTGCTACATCGCCATCCCGGACCGCGAGCAGTGAGCCGACAAACTGCCGGGCGAGGAACCTGCAAGATCGTGGTAAATCGCTATCGGGCTGAACAGGAGTGCGGCGAGCGGAGCTTGTACTCGGCACCGTGCTCCTGCGCCCGATGCGAGATTGAGCCTAGCTATCACCTTTCAGCCCACCGGTGCGCCGAGCATCACGACCGGCTCACTACAGGAATCTAGGAGAAAACATGAAAAAGCATAATGATGAGGCAGAGACGAAAACAATCCGGATCTCGTGCAAGGTCTGCGCGAAGGAATTCGACTTCGCGGTCGCGCTTGAGTTCTACGAAGCCGTAGTTGCAGCCGCGGAAGAAGACGGCGAAGGCGTGGTTTTCACCGCCACGTGCCCCGGATGCAGAGCAGAAACTGAAGATCCGTTCCTGCAGCTCATGAACAGGGTGCAGGCGCAGCTGAACGAACGCTCGTAGCCCTGTGGCGGGAGCGACGGGACTCGAACCCGCGGCCTCCTGCGTGACAGGCGTTCTAACCAGCTAAGTGCCGTGACAGGGCAGAGGTCTGATACTCGCTTCCGGCATTGGCACGGAGTAGTTATGCGTACAGAGCCAGACTGCTGCTGTTCGCGTGCTCCTGCGCTTCCTCAGACTCGGCGTCCTTGCCTTTGAGGTAGACGAGCGTCACGTCCAGTGACTCGTGCTCCCATAAATCCGCAAAAACATGGATTGCTGGCTTGGAGACGGTACACTCCAAATCGCAGACCTACTCCTGCATGTCGACCGGCTATTGACCAAAATCACTAGCATGAACAATCAAGCACTTTGAGGGGCTTGTAGTTTCATTTTCTTCATCCGAGAAGTGAGAGTCGTGGGCTTCATTCCGAGAATCGCCGCCGCTCCGTCAGGGCCGTAGATCTTGCCTTTGGAGTGTTCGAGAGCCTTTAAGATGTTTTCCCGCTCGCGACGTTTCATTTCATCTTTGGACAACACGGAAGCGCGGACCGGGGCAGAATGTAATTTGGTGCCACACGGTCCAAGGACGACGTCGACCTGCAAGGGCCCGCCCTGCGAGATGATGACCGCACGTTCGATCACGTTCTGCAATTCCCGCACGTTGCCCGGCCACGCATAGCTGCCAAGCAGTTCCAGATCGGAGTGTGTAAGTGGTGCGTGCGGGATCTTTAACCGCTTTGACGCCAGTTGCTCAAAATGCTCGGCAAGAATACGAACATCTTCCAATCGTTCCCTTAGTGGCGGCATCCTCAGCGGAAAGACGCATAAGCGAAAGTACAAGTCTCTTCGAAATCGTCCCGCATCGACCTCGTCGAACAGGTCGCGGTTTGTGGCGGCGATAACACGCACATCCACTCGGCGTGCTCGGTCCTCGCCTACCCGCTCGAATGTGCCTTCTTGTAAGACCCTCAACAGCTTACTTTGTAGTTCGAGAGGAATTTCACCGACCTCGTCCAGGAAAAGTGTTCCTTTATCAGCCAACTGGAATCGCCCTATGCGATCACGAAGGGCTCCCGTGAAAGCACCCTTTACATGGCCAAAAAACTCGCTTTCAAATAGTTCGCGCGGGATTGACGCGCAGTTCACTGTAATTAGAGGATGTGAGCGTCGTCGACTGAGGTCGTGGATTGCACGTGCTACCAACTCCTTTCCCGTACCGGATTCGCCGCCGATCAGAACTGTGGTGTCGGTCGGAGCCACAACGCGGATCTGTCGTAAGACGTCCTTGAGGGCCCTGCCCGTACCGAGAATCTCTCCAAACTCGAAACCCTGTTGAACCCGTTCCTGGAGATAATCATTTTCGCCTTCTAGTTCGCGGCGAAGCCGCTCAACTTCTTCGAATGCGCGGGCATTGGCTATGGCAACTGCAGCCTGGTTTGCAAACAATCCTAACCAGATGACTTCTTGATCGTCGAGAGGTTCGCGACTGAAGACACCCATAACGCCCAGGAGTTTCTCTCGAAACATCAGCGGATGACCTGCAAAGCTGCGAATACCCTCCCTTTTAGCCCAGTCTGGCCGAACTATCCAATCGCTTTTTGCAGCAACGTCTTTGACCAGTATCGGATTCCGGGTCGCCGCAACTTGGCCAACCTTCCCGACATGAAATGGCACTCGGGCAAACTGTCCCTGTAAGGAAGACCAGTCTTCCCCTGGTGAATTGAGGGGAGTGCCCGCGCTCGCAACAAGACAAAGGCAATCCGGAAGGTCCCCATGGCAAAGACCCGGGAGGTCAGAGGATGGCAGCAACCAAATGCGAGTCAACGCGACTGCCGGTTGCGAGGCCAACCCTTGAACAATATTTCGTAACACGGACTCGACGTGTTGCTCGGAGGTGACAGTCACCGCTAAAGAGAGCAACGGCTCTACCGCTAGTGAGTTCCCCATAAAGTCCCCCGATGGCACAGAGCATACAACGAAATTGCGTTGACAACGAGTTTTCGTGATTCGGGACCGGCATAAGGACTAATAGTCATCGACACCGCCGCAATTCACAGACTCCTGTATCACATTCGGTGAGCGCAACTTCCAACACTTGCCTTGTTCTCGTTTAGTGTCCGTCGTTGTCCACAACTCATGGCACTTCACATGCCGTTGATCTCAACATCATGGCGAAAGGCAATGACAGGTACCGCACTTCAGCAGCTATTCATGAAAGAGAACGAAAGGGTGACAGCGAGATCGGCGCCCCCGAGAAGATTAGCCTCACGCGGCGCGACGTTTTGGTTGGGGGCGCCGCCTTAGTTGCGACCATCGGACTCAGATCCACAAATATTGCCACGCGACTAAATAGCGCTGGGATTTCTGCTTCATACAAAATCAATTCAGGAGAAAATCGAATGAGCACGATTACAGTGAAAGATGGTACGACGATCTACTACAAAGACTGGGGCATGGGCCCAGCCGTAACGTTCTCGCATGGTTGGCCGCTGAACTCCGACGCTTGGGACGGGCAGATGCTCTTTCTTTCCCAACACGGCTATCGGTGTGTGGCAGTTGACCGCCGCGGGCATGGTCGATCCAGTCAGCCCTCCGCAGGAAATAACATGGACGGATATGCTGATGATCTCGCTGCGGTAATCGAGGCGCTGGATCTTAAGAACGTAACACTCATTGGACATTCGACCGGGGGTGGCGAAGTAGCGCGCTACGTCGGTCGTCACGGTAGTAAGCGGGTGGCAAGGGCAGTTCTAGTCGCTGCTGTTCCCCCAATCATGCTGAAGACTGAGGCCAACCCCGAAGGTTTGCCAATTGACGTCTTCGACCACATTCGCGCCGGCGTTGCCGGTGATCGCTCGCAGTTCTACAAAGACCTTGCGGTGCAGTTTTACGGTGCCAATAGGTCGGGAGCGAAGGTGTCGCAAGGCATTCTGGATCAGTTCTGGCTCTGGAGCATGCAGGCCGGTGCTCTGAACGCGTACGAATCCGTCAAAGCATTTTCCGAGACAGATTTCACTGCCGACCTGAAGAAATTTGACTTCCCAACGCTCGTCCTTCACGGCGAAGACGATCAGATCGTACCCGTGAAGGATTCGGCGAGAAAGTCCGCGAAGCTGATTAAGGGTGCGAAGGAGATCTATTATCCGGGCGCACCACATGGGCTCACCGCGACACATCAAGATCGAGTCAATGCTGATCTGTTGGCCTTTTTGCAGGACTCGGTCTCAGCCAGCGGAGAAACGCAGCTCCATCGTCGTACAACCGAGGCTGTCGCATAGAGGATAGGCCTTTCATTTGTCGGTGGCTTCGACAAAGCGAAGCCACCGAGAAAGGCGCACGGCTATGGCAAAGACCGCAATCGTTACTGGCGCTTCTCGTGGGATTGGGCGGGAGATTGCCAAACGCCTCGCAAGCGACGGGTTCTCTGTCGTCGTGAATTATTCAGGAAACTCCGCGAAGGCAGCGGAAACAGTCCGCGAGAGCCAAGATGCAGGAGGTGTTGCATCGGCGATTCAAGCCGACGTATCCAGCGAAACTGACGTGCAGCGTCTTTTTGCCGCGGCCCAGGAAGAATTTCGACAGATTGATGTTGTTGTTCACAGTGCTGGCATTATGACGCTAGCTCCGATCATTAAGAACGATGTGCAAGAATTCGATCGTGTCATTGCGACCAACCTGCGTGGTGCGTTTCTGGTTCTGTCCCAAGCAGCAGTATATCCACAACGGAGGTCGAATCGTCGCTCTTTCTAGTAGCGTTCTCGCAAAATCCTTTCCCGGCTATGGTGCCTACATCGCATCGAAAGCGGGCGTTGAAGGTCTGGTCCACGTCCTCGCGAATGAGCTGCAAGCGGCCGAGCCGGCGTTTGAGCACCGTTCTGCAAACTTCCCAGTGGAAACTTATAGATCTGCCAGTCAAGAATTTCGAGAATCGTGACCGCGCAAGGGGCCGCCCGTTTTCCCAGCTGCTTCACTTACACGAATGAGGTATTGGGATTCCCACCCAAAGTCTTACGCAGTAACGGTATTAGTTGCCGCCTGAACTGCACCCGGGCACGATACCACTGTCCCGGATATGGAAGCTCAAGGTGATGGCCTGACCATGCGGCTTGGTCCTGCGATCGTTTCACATTTGCACGAATCGACCGTAGGATGGTGACAATGATCTTTGGACGAAGCGCTCCAATCGTTCGAGCGAGGCGAATTTCTCCGGCCAGACAGGCGCACCGGCGGGCATCGCGGGTCATTTTGTCCACTGGCTCACCGCAAGGTCCACGAGATAACAGCCGAGAGCACAAAAGGAATCAAGAAATCCGGCTTTCTTCAGGGAAGGAAATGCAGTAAGAAAGGTGTCCCTAACAGCTCGGTAGAGTCCTGAATCTGCCTGATAGAAAAATCGCCCCGAAGCAGGAGGTGACTCCCCCACGAACAAAATTCGTACACGATCAGGACGGTAATGCCTTCGGAGGCGCTCTCTAGCAGTCGATGCACGTCCTTCGGACTCGATGAGTCTTCTAACGCCGTATTCAGCGGGCTGGGCTCTCACTGGTTGTGACGCTCTCATTTTAGCAAACTGATTACGCATACAGCGCCAAACTGCTGCTGTTCGCATGCTCTTGCGCTTCTTCGGATTCGGCATCCTTGCCCTTGAGAAGATACGCGAGCGTCACGTCCAGCGATTCGTGGCCGAGCCGGATTGGATGATGTTCATTGACGCAACCTCGGCCAACTTCCGGTTGGCCGACACTTCACTCGGACCCACTCGCAAGCGTATGGCCAGCGCTGCTTGCCGCCAATCAAAATATTCTGAGTCCACAGATTATGTATGTAATCCAATGACTGACATGCGTTACGAACCGGAACACAAGACGCGAACCCGCGATCGTATCGTACGAAACGCCGCCCGTAAGCTTCGTGCTGAAGGGCTCAGAGGTCCTGCCGTCGCGAGCGTTATGAAGGCGTCGGGCCTCACCGTCGGCGGCTTTTACAAACACTTTCGGAGCAAGGATGAGCTTCTCGCCGACGCTATTACGGAAGGTTTCTCGGAATCTGGCGACAAGATCTATTCCTCCCTACAAAACGTACCGCGCGAGGACAGGTGGAAGGAGCTGGTTCGGTTATACCTCTCACCGGAGCACTGTGATCATCCCGATTCCGGCTGTCCGGTCGCGGCTTTAGCGCCTGAGATGGCGCGCGCCAAACTTGGTGTTAGAAAGCGAATTTCCGGCTTGATCAAAGATCGCGCGGAGCGGTGGGTGGAGTTCATGCCGGGACGGATGGTAGCAGAGCGGGAGCGGAACTTCGTCCTCATTTTTACTGCGATGGTCGGTGCGGTGTCTGTGGCCCGCATCCTTACCGACCCTGCCGACAGGCAGAAGGTGCTGGCCGATATGCGAGATCATCTTTTGCGGAGCTTTTGATTTTTTTTGCATCGATTGGATTATCGACATAATCTTATCTAGGCAGTTACGAAAGGACCTTATGAAACTCACTGGCCGCACGATCCTAATCACGGGAGGCTCAGCCGGCATCGGCCTTGCTTTCGCCCTCAAGTTCCTCGAACTAGGCAATGAAGTCATAGTCACTGGTCGGCGTCAGGCCGTGCTCGATCAGGTGAAGGCGAAGTATCCGAAGCTTCACACGATCCAGAGCGACGTCGCGGACCCGGCGCAGATCGACGCCCTTGCGGCGCGCGTGAAATCGGATTTCCCCAAACTCGATGTGCTGATGAACAATGCGGGAATCATGCTTCACAAAAACCTTAAAGCACCGGCAGCTGACCTGGCTGGGTTGATGGCAGAGATGAACGTCAACGTAGGCGGCGTAATTACCGCGACTTCTGCGTTCATCGATATTCTCACGGCCAACAGGGGTACCGTTATCAATACATCCTCGGCGCTCGCGTTCGTGCCGCTGCCTTCTGCGCCGATCTACAGCGCGACCAAGGCTGCGATTCACTCCTACACCCAGTCCCTACGCTTCCAATTGGAGGAAACTGGCGTGGAAGTTATCGAACTGATGCCACCCGGCGTTAAGACCGACATGACGGTAGAGCTAGCCGAAGGCGGCACGGTCAGTGTGATCACCACGGACGAGTTGGTGAAGCAGTCGTTCGCGGCCCTTAAGGCGGGTGCCGTCGAGATCCGGCCAGGGCAGTCCAAACAGCTCGCATTCATGCGTCGCCTCGCTCCCGACTTCATCAACAGACAGCTCTGGAAAGCGTCTAAGAACCTGGTTCCGGTAGGCGTATAAGGCGGGTTGCAGGCTGACGCTATCAGCCCGTGGTGCAAGTCCAGGTTCGTAAAACAAAAACTTTCGTGGTATCCACAGACTTTGTTCGTAGAATCGGCGCATGGCGATGGGGACGCGTAAGCAGCGGGAGAAGCAAGAGGACATCTGGATCGCGCACGCCGAGTTGGCGTCGGCTCCAGGGCATCCGTTTTATCAGCGGTTAAATGAGTTGCTGGAGGCCGAGCGCTTCGACGAGTTTGTTGAAAAGCGGTGCGCGAAGTTTTATGCGGCCAAGTACGGGCGTCCGTCGCTGACGCCGGGGATTTACTTTCGGTCGCTGCTGATCGGGTATTTCGAGGGCATCGGTGCGGAGCGCGGCATTGCCTGGCGGCTGGCGGACT
>Ga0307479_10006872_pt1 | contig 10473 bp, 12 predicted proteins | sample atmos_gasesECM4C_FD_203743 | JGI IMG/M metagenome (GOLD analysis project Ga0307479, IMG submission 203743) | Hardwood forest soil microbial communities from Morgan-Monroe State Forest, Indiana, United States - atmos_gasesECM4C_515 | ecosystem: Environmental > Terrestrial > Soil > Temperate...
ACGGCGTCGTCGTGAACACAGCGTCGCTGAACGGCCTCATGAGCTTCAAGACGCTGGGCTCACTGGCGCATACGACGGCCAAGGCAGGGATCATCGGGATGACGCGGCAGCTCGCGATGGAGGGGCGAGAACACGGGATTCGCGCCAATTCGATTTCGCCTGGAGTGATCGAAACCAACCAGACGCGCGAACAGCTGAAGGACCCAGAATGGGCCGGCTACATGCTCGGTAAGACGCTGTTGGGTCGTCTCGGCCGGCCGGAAGAAGTGGCGAACGTCGCTTTGTTCCTGGCTTCCGATGACAGTTCGTACATGACGGGCGCCGACATCGTCGCTGATGGCGGTATGAAAGTATGGTGATGTGGCCGTGTCGACGCCGGTGACGCTGCGGGCGTTCTACAAAGTCTCGCTACCGTTGCCCCACTGCTTGCATGATTTGGCCGATTTCCATTGTGTTATTCGTTCAATAGCCAACTGGAGTTCGTACAGAGCAATTGGAAACCAAGTCTCGTTGGGATCCCCTACCTGCACCGGAATTTCGAACTATTGTTGGAAAACCAGTGGAGGTCCACCGATCCATTTCCATTTCAGGCTGACATTTACTTCGACACGGTTGGCGATCGTGATGAAGGGAATGCCCTTGTTCATGCCGTAGTCCTTGCGATCGAAAGCCATAGTGCCGTCGATGCTTCCCGAGGTTGATCCCTTGCCGGTAGATGTAAGCGTGAGTTTTTCGGCTTTCGTGACGCCGCGAATGGTGAAGTCGCCTTCTAGCTCGAATGTGTTTGGGCCGGTCTGAACGACTTTCGTGGATTTGAAGGTGATGGTGGGAGAGTCTTTTACGTCAAAAAAATCCTTGCCCTTCAATTTGTTGTTTTTCAGGCCGCTGCCGGTGTCCACGCTGTCGGCTTGGATCTCGATGTCCAAAACGCCGCTCCTCGCATCCGTGGAGGAAAACTTTATGCCGGCGCTCCATTTGTCGAAGGTACCTTTGATGGAAACAGAAGAGTCGACGCCAAATTTGATGGTGCTTTCGCCGCGCGCGATCTCATAGACCGGAACTTGGGCAGGGTTTGCCGACGGAAAAGCGCAAAAAACAACCAGACACAGAACGGCCATCGGTAACTTGGGAGTTCGCACCCTCAAGCGATACCGCTTACTGTAGGTGCGGGACCACTTCTCTCGCGCTGCAAGCCTATCGACGTTCATAGCTCCTGTGCCTCCCATTCGCTCCGTTCCAAGGACCAACGGCGCTGCATCACGCTGTGGACTGATGAGCACGTTTGACCATGGCTCGGATGTCGCGGTTCTCGAGAACTTTGGTTTCGCTTTCCGTTCCTTGGATGGAAGCGTCCACCATGGCCCGCGCCAAGTCGTCGGCCCGAATCACCTGGTTCGGAAACAGCAACTGAAACGCAGGGTAGATGGCGCGCAAAAGGCGATAGCTGAAATTCGGTTCCTTCCGCGGCTGCACGGGGTAGATGTAGGCGGGCCGGAAGAGGTAAACACTCGGGAACCCGGCCGCGATCAGTGCGTTCTCGGCCTCTCCCTTGTATCGCGCGAAAGCGATCCGACTTCGTCCCGCTGGGTCCGCGCCGCTTCCGCTCAAGAAAGAGAAAGTCGCGTTGGGGCTGCTGCCGCGCAGAACCCGCGCGAACTCGATCGTGTAGTCCACGGTTATCCTGCGGAGTTCAATGTCGGACACCGCCCCGGTATAGGCGCCCAGACAAAAGACTGCGGCGTCTTGGCCTGAAAACGCTTGCGCGAGTGAGGAGCAGTCGGCGAAGTCAGGATGCAGAACTTCTTGCAGTTTTGGATGCGAAATGCCGAGCTTCCGGCGCACGATAACAGTCACAATGGCAACGGCAGCGTCATCGAGCGCGTAGCGAAGCGCATATCCACCAACCATTCCAGTTGCACCCACGATCAGAAGGCGCTTCTGAGTTGTCGATGTCATGAGAGCACCCGCTCTTCCAGCCAGTCGACATAGAGGAGGCGCTCCGAAAAAAGCCATGCGCCGTCCAACTTGACGAACGTGTCGAGGTAACGCAGCGAAGCGAGCATCAAGCGTCGCTTTCCGCCGTCTACCGTGACGTGATGCGCCAGGCAGTAAGCCTCCCCGGTGGCCCGCTCGGATGTGAGCGTGAAGATCGTGCTCTGTCCGACGAAGTGCGTGGTGGCGTCGTACTTGTTCAGGTCTGCGAAGACCGGAGCGAGCGCCTCGCGCGAATGCAGTTCCTGGGAGGGCGTCGGATCTTTGGCGTTCATAAACACCGCGAAGTGAGTGTCTGGGGTGAAGAGCGACATTTGACCTTTCGCGTCGCGACGATCCGCGCAATGTGCGTAGGCCTCGACGAGTTCCCGGATCGCGAGCCGATCCCCGGCTTCCGCGGGAGAGATAGTAACATGCTCGCTCATGAGCTGGTCTCCTTGTTGAATTCGTGCGGGCACAACAAGAGTGGAGAACTGCATTCCGCTTAGGCCGGTGACGCTGCTGATGCCGCGACATCCGTTGCAGCATGCGCGCTCAGCGGCCCGACGAAGTTGCTCGCCGGCGAAGCCTTGCTTGCATTTTGGTAAAGCGGCACGAGCTGGGCCATGGCCTCCTTGACGAATTCGGGCGTGTCGTACATGGCAATGTGTGTCGCGCCCTCGACGATGTGCAGGCTCTTGTCGCGGCTCCCGGCGCGCCTAAAGGCATCCTGGCTGAACCACAACGATCCAGCCCTACTGCCTGCGATGAACCGGAGGGGCTGGGTCAGAAGCTGTTCCGCCAGATGAAAGGCGTCATAAGCGGCCAATCGAGCCACGCTGTGCACCGGAACGACGCTCGGCGCGTTGGGGTGCTGCGCCCGCGGCGTGTGGTAATACTCCCAGGCTTCCCGGTAATCGGGTGCCTGCCCCTCTTCGCGCTTCTGCGGCGCGAATGGCAGCATCGCCATGCGCGCCCCCTTGCCCTCGGCCGTTCGCGCCTTCGCCGCCATCTCCAAAAGTGTAAAGGCCTGGCTCATGTCCGCGACGGTGCCCTCGTAGCCGGCGCGGTACATTGCGCCGAGGTTGATCGCGCTCACGGTGCCAACCGCCTTGATGCGTCGGTCGGTCATGGCGGCGTTGATGGCATAGCCGCCGCCGGAGCAGATCCCGAGGACACAAATCCTCTGCTGGTCGACGAATCCGAGCGTGGTCAGATAGTCGACGGCAGCGCGGATGTCCTCGACGCGAGCGTACGGGTCTTCCTCTTGGCGGGGCTCGCCGCCGCTCTCACCCTGATAGGAAGCGTCGTAGGCGAGCGCGACCATGCCCTCGTCAGCAAGCTTGGCGGCATAGAGCCCAGCAGTCTGCTCCTTGACGCCGCCAGCGGGATGAACGCAGACGATCGCCACATGGCTCCGGTCTTTCGAGAAATCTTTGGGAAGATGGAGGTTGCCAGCCATCTTGAGCGGACCATTGGAGAAAGTGACGCTTTTCATTGTTTCTCTCCTTTGAATACGTTCAGGGCAAGCGCTTTCATATCTGACTGCAACTTTGCGATAATCGCAATCGATACGTCCAAGATTTTGTTTTTATCGATTTAATACCTGAAAGGTATCAAATGGAACTTCGGCATTTGCGCTATTTCGTCAGCGTTGGAGAAGAGCAACATTTCGGACGAGCAGCCGCGCGCCTCCATGTCGCTCAACCGGCCCTGTCGCGGCAGATCCAGGATTTAGAGAGGGAGATGGGATTCCTCCTGTTCGACCGATTGCCTCGGGGGGTTCGATTGAGCGCGGCGGGAAAACTGTTTCTGAGCGATGCGCGACGTATCTTGCAAGACGTCGATGAGGCGAGGCGGCGCGCCGAGCGGATTGCCCTTGGCAAAGCCGGTACGCTTCGAATCGGAATTGCCATGGCGCTATCCTGGCATGGGATGGTTGTGGAGTCCTTTCGCGAATTCCGGCGCCACCAGCCAGATGCGGAGCTAGTGCTGCATCATCTGCTTTCTATTGATCAGGTCGAAGCCGTCTTATCCGGCCGACTGGATGCCGGGTTTGCCGCGGCCATCACACCGTGGAACAACGATTTGGCACATTGGGAGTTCGCGCAGGACAGAATTTTACTTGCAGTGCCCAAAGGTCATCCCTTAACAAAACGAGGAAAGATTCGATTGCGTGATCTACGAGACATGCCATTTATCTGGTTCCGACGCTCGGCCAATCCAAGTTTCGATAATCAATTGATGCGGGAGTGTGCTCGCGGCGGCCTAAGTGCTCCACGCATTATTCAGGAGGCAACCGACCGCGATACCATAGTAGGTCTTGTCCAATGCCGGATCGGGATCGCTTGGCTAACCGAATCCATACGCTGGCACTGCCCCCGGGGCGTTGTTTTGCTCCCCGTCGCTGATATGAATGTCCGGCTCCCCTTTAGCCTAATCTGGAAGAAGGGCAATTCGTCGCCTTTGCTACAGAAATTTGTGGCTCAAGTACAAGCGACAAAAATAATCCCGCGAAATTGAACAGAGTCACGTGAGATGGAAAATCGCAGGTACGGCATGGGCTTTTATCAGTAGCGGGCACGGAGCCTCGTATTTTTCTGGGGCGCAGGACGAGCACGTCAGTCGTTTCAGCTATGGAACGAACTGGGGAATTTTGGCAAAAATTTCAACGAGAAAGTCGATAAACACGGTCGCCTTGGCTGCAAGACGCCGACCTCCAGCTCTAAGCGCAAATATGGACTTTCGCCTCTCATACTCAGGCAATAGGCGGCCCTCACCTTCGGGTTCCAGAACTCGGGCCAGTCAAACATTCCCATCCAACCTCTTTCCACCATACAGACAAACCCGTTCTTTCCTCGGACGGCTGTTTCATCGCCTTGCCGTCCCAAGATCAAGACCGTCGCGTCGCTGGATATGGAATCCGGAGCGGCACTCCGCGCCAGCAGAATCTCCGCATTCCTTTCCATCAAGTATTGGTCGACAGGCGCCATTTTCGGATATTTATCCTCTTGTGCCGCCGCCTTCGGGACAAGCGAACCGATGCTGACTAGCAGCGCCAATACAATCGTGGCGGTAATGCTGATCATTCTTTCCGTCGTGCTTTTCCTCGTGGTGGGCATCATCGCGTGGCGGTCTTTCGGCGCCGCTGCTCGCTTGCCTTTATGATTTCGCTCATGTCCCCGGCTGGGCGAATCTCGAAAAAGTTGCCGTACGTCAGCGCCGGGTGCTGGCCGATGAGCTGTACAGCATGATTCATGTCTCTCGCCTCAAGGACGAGAATGCCGCCGAGCTGTTCCTTGGTTTCCGCATAAGGACCATCGGTAGTTGCCACTTTGCCGTTCTTCCAATACAGGGTCAGGGCGGTTTCCGGGCCCTGAAGCGCTTCGCCACCACCCCAGTTCCCGCTGGCGCGAAGATGGTCGTCGTATTCAAGGCATGTATCGAACATCGCGTTTCGCTCAGCCTCAGTCATGCCATCAAATTTGCCTTTGTCGTAGTAGCCCAAACAGATGTATTTCATTGGTTCTTCTCCTCGTTCTTCGCCCATGGGTGGGATCCAGCAGCACAGTTTTGCGCACTGGATCGTTCATCTTATAGTCGTCGGGGAGCGAAAAAATCGACAGGAGGGGCGAATTATTTTTGGAAAAACTGGGACAGATCGGACATTCACCAGTCTCCATCCGTTCGAAAAACCGGGGACGTTTCCGCCTATTGCCAGGTTCCGGTGTTCCGGCAATGCATTAAGACTAAGCCGTCTAGCTCCTTCTGATAGGTATAAATCCTACTCTAAATATGTTGACGGATTATGGCGCATGTGTAATACTAGTTGGCATGAGTATGACAGAAAAACCAGAGACAGTGTGGTTTACGACAAAAGGGCAAGTCGTCATCCCGCTTCGCCTACGCAAACAATTTGACATCGAGGACGGGACCAAGGCAGTGGTTCAAGCCACACCGGAGGGCATCCTTCTCAAACCTGTTACCGCGACGCTTATCAAGCGCGGGCGCGGCATCTTGAAGCGCACGCAGGGGGGGAAGCCATTGATTGAGGACTGGGCCGAGCACCAAGAACAAGAACGGGCACTCGAGGAGCGCCATGCCCGCTAGGGTGCTAGACAGCTTCGCACTCATCGCCTACTTCCGTGACGAACCGGGCGCGGAGATGATGGAAACCCTGCTCGTTTCCGCAGGTAGAAAGGACCATCCAGTCCTTATGACCGATGTGAACTACGCCGAGGTGAAGTACTCGATTTTGAAAAAAGATGGCGCGGCCGCATGGGCGGAAGCCGCGAAAATTCTTCCTGGCCTTCCAATTGATTTTCATTCCACCACACGCGCATTGGCGGACACCGCAGCTGATTTCAAGGCACGTTTCAAGATGAGTTTGGCCGACGCTTTTGCCGCGGCGCTAGCCAAGGAAAAGAAAGCTGAACTCGTCACCGGCGACGTGGAATTCAAACCATTGGAAAGGGAAATCAAAATCTACTGGCTGAAATAACACCATGGCATACGAAGAGCTATTTACCGACCTATTAAAGGCCGAGCGTGAAGAGGATGTTACAGACGCCCTCACTGTGTTTGGCCTAGAAAAATTCTCCGATTCCAATTGGCTCCCCTATGGAGGGATCGAGAACAACTACGGGATCATCGGGGCGCAACAGGCAGATGCTATCGGTGCCTTAGTCGAAAAAGTTGTCAACTCAATTGATGCCGTTTTAATGCGCGAATGCTTTGCGAGAAATCTTGATCCTCGTAGCAACCTAGTGCCTCGATCAATGAGCGAAGCAGCAGAACAGTTCCTGAACGTCCCCGAAGGAAATCTGGCAAAGTGGTCTGCAGCGCAACGGACTGAACTCGCGGAACGAAATATAAGCATCATGGTCACCGGCCAGAAGCCAAGTGAAGGCAATCCCTGCGTAATTGTAGTCGATACTGGAGAAGGCCAAAAACCAGAAGATTTCAAAGACACATTGGTATCCTTGCTGCGAAGCAATAAGACGTCAGTCCCATTCGTGCAAGGTAAGTTCAATATGGGCAGCACAGGCAGCCTGACCTATTGCAGTCCCAATAAGAATTATCAGTTGATTGCTTCAAGGCGCAACTCTGCGATTCCGGGTATCAAGAATCCGAAATGGGGATTCACAGTTGTCAGAAAGCGCCCTCCGCTCAAGAATGAAAAGAACGAGCGATACGAATACCTCGCACCGAAGGGAAAAGTGTGCGAACTCGATCTTGATGAAATCTTGATATATCCCGACGACGATGGCACCCCATATAAGCGTCCTACAAGGCATGGAACCATCGTAAAGCTCTTTGAGTATGACCTGCCCGGGAGCACAAAGACAATGGCGACAGTAGATTTTTATCGGGCCTTGTCGAGCAAGCTTTGGACAGTTGTGGTTCCGATGCGTATCCACGAAACTCGGGGCTACAAAGGCCACACACTCGAGAGTACCTTTTCGGGAATGAACATCCGCCTTGAGGACGACAAAGGCGACGTGTTGGAAGAGGGCTTCCCGTGCAACTTCACATTGAACATCCCAAAGGTTGGGATGGTTGATGGACGCATTTGCTTGTTCAAGAAGAATGCCGAGATTTCGCGATGGGTAAGCTCGCGAGAGGCAATAATTTACACTATCAACGGCCAGTCGCATGGCGCATTGCCGAATGATTTTTTCCGCCGACAATCGGTCAATCTCCCTTGGGTTCAAAAGCAGCTCCTAATTAACGTTGATTGCTCGCGACTTGATCAGCAATTGATCAATCGTATGTTCATGACCAGCCGGGATCGGCAGCGCGACGTTCAAGAAAAGGATCTCCTGGAATCCGCGTTGGCTGAGTTCCTTCGCAAGCATCCTGGCCTGCGAGAGTGGAACGAGAGACGCCACAGAGAAACCGTTGAGGAGCAATTTGCTGAGGAATCAGAATCAATCGAACTGTTTGAAAAGCTGGTGGCCCAGAATCCTGCACTGGCCGAAATTCTGGGTATCGGTCTCAAAATCAAAGTTCCCAGGCCCGGCGATCGACCGACTCCCACGTTTGAGGGTCAACGATTTCCAACATTCTTGAAACTTGAAGACGGACACGAAAACGGTGAGTTCGTTAAGAAGTGCCCGCAGAACTCATACTGCCGAGTGATTTTGCTGACTGATGCGGAGAATGATTATCTCGTTCGTGCTTTTGATCCCGGGAAACTCATCATAAGACCCGAAGCGTTGGTCAAATCTACGAGCCTCTACAACGGACGGCTGGAATTACAACTTGCGCCAGATAATAGCTCCAACGTCGGTCACCAAACTGAAGTAAAGGTAATGTTAACAAGTCCGAATTCGACGGAAGGCTACTTCTCGGTTCGTTTTTGGATGGAAATTGATTCGCCTACACAGCCCAAGAAACATCCACCGAGCCCACCGAAGCCGCCAAAAGTTTCTACTCTAGCATTGCCAGAAATCAAGGAAATCAAGAAAGAAGGATGGTCAGATAGTATCGAAATTGCATCCGATGAAGATACCGTCACCATCATGTCGAATGGCGATCAATCGAAGACGTCGCTCGTGAATATGGATAACCGGCACTACAAACGCTATGTCTACGCGAATCCGAAGCGCGAGCAAGAAATCAGAAACATATATAAGATTTCCTCAACGATCATGGGATTGTGGCTGCTTGAGCAAGTGGACAAGGGTGATCTTGAAGAACCAAAGCGCCGAACAGTCAGCAACTCGCTAGGTAGGCTATTGCTCCCGATGGTTGATTCGCTGGGAAGCAAGTTGGCTGAATTGGAACAAGCTTGATCCCCGGGGCCCACCCTGGTGAAAATCGGAGACTGTCCCCGATTTTCCAGGAAAATTTCCTTACTGCACCGCACTCTGTTGCGGCGCTTCCAGCTTCTGTGCTATTGAACTTTGCGAGCTACGAATGCCTTGCGCAGCGCAGACTTCCAACTCGCGCTGAATTGTTGGGAGACTTCGGCATCCGGCACGAGGAGGTCGAATCCGTGGAAGGCACCACGCACGACCAGGAGTTCGGTTGCGACGCCGGCATGGACGAGCCGGCGCGCATACTCCATGTCTTCTTCGGCGAACAGGTCAATAGCGCCGACGCCGATCCAGGCAGGCGGCAGGCCGGCGACGCTGGCTACCCGGGCGGGTACGGCAGCCGCCGGCACCTTGGACGAACCCGCTGGAACACCGAGCAGCGAGCTCCAGGCAAAACGATTGGCACCTGCATTCCACATAAATTGGCCAAGGCCGGGCGGCGCTGGGTGAGAGCTGCCCGTTCGGTCGTCCAGCGCGGGGTAGATGAGCAACTGGAAGACGATGGGGACTTCGTTGCGGTCGCGCGCGTGAATCGCAAGGCTCGCTGCGTGGGTGCCGCCCGCGCTCTCACCGCCCACGGCAATTTTGGAGCGATCAATGCCGAGCTCCGCTGCATGGGCGTCAACCCATTTCAGCGCGGCGTAATTGTCCTCAAGCGAGCCGGGATAGCGCGTCTCCGGAGCCAGCCGGTAGTCGACCGAGACGACGACGCAATGGCAATCCGTCGCGATCCCTTGCAGGCGCGGCATCAAGAAGGGATCTGTCATCATGAAGCCGCCGCCATGCATGTGAAGCAACACCGGCTTGCCCTTCTCCAACGGCGCGGGATCAACGATCCACAGGCGAACCTCGGGTGCTCCTGGCGGCCCGGGGATATGCCGCTCCACGGGCTGCGGCGCGGGAGCAGGCAACGGGGGCATGCCGGGCGATTGCCGGAACTGGACGACCATCTCCGCTGAGAGGTCGAAGGCGGCGGGGAACTGCTTGAGGGAAGGAAGAAGTTCGGGATCGACGAGGGAGTATGGGTCCGCAACGGCCGGCGAAGTTTGTGAGCGCGAGGCTTGCTCAGCCTCCGCCAGCGTAGCGGCAGGTGCGAGTCCCATAGCCAAACCAAAGCCGGCGGTGCGGATAGCGAAGTCGCGACGAGTGAGTTGATTGCTCATTTTGAGGAGGGCATCTCATGAAATGGGCGCACCTCGACCGGCGTACGGCAGGCGACGGCAGCCTTGCGGCCCCATGCGAGCGCCTCGTCCAGATCAGCGCATTCCAATATCCAAAAACCGCCGATGTGCTCCTTGGTTTCCAGGTACGGTCCATCGGTGATGAGCACCTGGCCATTGGGCTGCGCCCGCAGCGACTTCGCCTTGCGTTCCGACTGCAGACCGCCGGCGAAAAACCTGACGCCGGCCGCTATCATTTCCTTGTTGAGCGCGCCGATATCGCGCCTTGTCTGTTCCGTTTCGGTAGACGGGTCGAAGTTGCTTGGGTGGTGAATGGAAACCAAATACTGCGCCATAATTTCTCCTCTTCCACTAGCGGTCTTTGGACCGGGCGATTGCCCTGCCTTCACTACATAGTCGAACGGGGGACCGGATTTCGACAAATCCTTCAAAGAAAATTGCCTCTTACCCATGGTTGCCCTGCCCGCTGAGTTCAGGTGGGCGTGCAGGCGCTAATCGCT
>Ga0307479_10006874_pt1 | contig 10472 bp, 8 predicted proteins | sample atmos_gasesECM4C_FD_203743 | JGI IMG/M metagenome (GOLD analysis project Ga0307479, IMG submission 203743) | Hardwood forest soil microbial communities from Morgan-Monroe State Forest, Indiana, United States - atmos_gasesECM4C_515 | ecosystem: Environmental > Terrestrial > Soil > Temperate...
GCCAACAAAACCGTGACACTGCTGCATGAGCCCGACCGGCCGGCGGGAAGCTGGACATTCGGCTCCGGCACGCATCACCACATTGCACTATGGGGCGCTGACGACGAGGCGCTCGCGCAACAAAAGGCGATCTACGAAGAACTCGGATATACCGACGCTTCGGAGATCAAGGACCGGTTTTACTTCCATTCCATGTATTGCCGGTGCCCGGGCGGCATCCTTGTGGAGAGCTGCTGTAATGTGCCCGGCGGCTTCGAAAAAGACGAGGAGAAGTCCAAGCTCGGCACTACGCTCCACCTGCCGCCGTGGTGGACCGGCCGCAAAGACGAGATGATGTCGGCCCTGGAACCGATCCGCGTCCCGGAAACGGCCACGGTTCACTAGTGCGATGACCGGGCCGGTTCCACGAGGCTTGGCAGGCGGAAGCGCCTGCCCCACCAAAGATTGGCAGGCGACAAGATCGCCTGCCCCACTTGGAGATAGTACATGCCAGTGCAACGCGTACTTCTGATGGCGGCTTGCGTCGCGATCGCGGCAGCCCTGCCGGTTGCGGCACACCACTCCTTCTCGGCCGAGTATGACGGCAGCAAACCGATCACACTAAAAGGCAAGGTGACGCAGGTCGAGTGGATCAATCCGCACTCTTGGATTCACATCGATGTCGCCGGCGACGACGGGAAGGTGGCGAACTGGTCCTGCGAGACGGCGCCGCCCAATGGGCTGTACCGGCAAGGGTGGCGGCGCAATTCGATTAAAGAGGGCGACGAGGTTGTGATCGAAGGCTTTGTCGCCAAGGACGGCTCGCACACCATGACCGCACGCACGGTGCAGACGCCCGATGGCAGAAGGCTGTTCGCCGGTTCGGCCACCGATGGCGGTCCTCAGGCCCAGAAACCCAACGATAAATGAAAACCAGCACAGAACGGATTCTAACCACGCACGTCGGCAGCTTGCCGCGGCCCCAGGAGGTAGTCGATTTCATTTTTGCCGAGGATCGCGGCGAATCTTTCGACCGCAAGAAATACGATTCCGCCTTGCGCCGTGCGGTGGTCGAGGTGGTGGCGCGCCAGGCCAAAGCAGGTGTCGACATTGTGAGCGACGGTGAGATGGGCAAGATCAGCTACGCCACCTACATCCGCCATCGCCTGACCGGATTTGAAGGCGACTCCCCGCGGCCCACTCCGCAAGACCTGGACGACTTCCCGGAATTCCGCGACCGGCTGGTGCAAGCCGGCGCCTCGGCGAAGTACCAACGCCCGGTCTGCAAGGGACCGATCAAGGTGAAGACGCTCGATCCGTTGCGGGGCGACATCGACCGGTTCAAAGAGGCATTGGCGAAGACCAAAGTGACCGAGGCTTTCATGAACTCGGTTTCTCCGGGCACCATCGCTGTGTTTCAGCCCAATGAGTACTACCGGACCCAGGAAGAGTACGCAGCGGCGCTTGCCGATGCCATGCGCGAAGAGTACGAGACCATCGTGAACTCCGGATTGCTGCTGCAGCTCGATTGCCCGGACCTCGCGATGGGACGTCACAGCCGCTTTAAGAATGCCAGCGAAGCCGAATTTCTACGGCTGGCCGAGCTGCACGTGGAAGCGCTCAACCATGCGCTCGCCAAAGTTCCGGCCGATCGCGTGCGTTTTCACGTGTGCTGGGGGAACTACGAAGGGCCGCACGTCCACGATTTACCACTGACCACAATTCTGCCGATCGCACTCAAGGCCAAGCCGATGGCTATGCTGCTTGAGAGCGCAAACCCGCGTCACGAGCACGAATGGGAAATCTGGAAATCACAGAAACTACCCGCGGATAAAGTTCTCGTTCCCGGCGTGGTCGCCACCACTTCTAATTATGTCGAGGCTCCGCAACTTTTGGAGCAGCGGATTACGCGGTTCGCCGAACTGGTGGGACGTGATCGAGTGATTGCCGGTACCGATTGCGGTTTCGGCACGTTCGCTGGATTCGGCCCGGTGTATCCGCCCATCGGATGGCTGAAGCTCGAGTCGCTGGCGCGGGGCGCTGCATTGGCTTCCGCGCGCTTGTGGGCGCGCGCCGGAACGGCGGCCTGAAGTGACGACCCGGTGGTTGGCGACGAGCGCGGCGATCCTTGCGGCTCTGGCGCAGTTCGCATTTGCGCAAAGCGGGCCAAAAGTTGCGGGCATCCCTCGCCTGCCCGATGGTAAACCCGACCTGCAGGGTATTTGGGAAGTCCGCAATACGGCCGATGGCAATCTCGAAGCGCACAGCGCTGCCGCCGGCATTCGTGCTGGTGAGGGCGTAATTGTGGACCCGCCGGACGGCAAGATTCCGTATCAGCCCTGGGCGTTGGCCAAGCAGAAAGAGAATTTCTCCAGGCGCGCTACCGCCGATCCGGTGAACAAATGTTTTTTGCCGGGCGTACCGCGCATCACGTACATGCACTATCCGTTCCAGATCTTCCAGACGCCTAAGTTCATCGCCATCACCTACGAGTACGTGCACGCGTCGCGCACCATTCACATGGACGGATCGCCGCATCTGGACGATATCGAGTTCTGGATGGGCGACTCGCGCGGGCGCTGGGAGGGCGACACGCTCGTGGTGGATGTTGCCGATAACAATCGCGAGACGTGGCTGGACATGTCCGGCAATTTTCACAGCGAAGCCCTGCACGTCGTCGAGCGGTACACGCGCACTTCGCCCGACATTCTGCAATTCGAGGCGACGATCGAAGATCCCAAGGTTTACACCAAGCCGTGGAGGATCAGCATGCCGCTCTACCGCGACGCCGAAAGGACCGCTCAGCTCTACGAATACGAGTGCCACGTCTACCGCGAGAAGGAAGCGGGACAATCGCTTTCGCCTGCCAACCCGGAGCAAAGCAGATGAAACTTTCCTGGAGCGTAATTGCAGCCGGTGTGTTGGTGCTTCCGCTGGGTCTGGCTGCTCAGCCGCGGGCCGGGCGCGGACAGGCTAAGCAAGAGAAAGCCGGCCAGTTCACCCGGCTGCCGGACGGCAAGCCGGACCTGCAGGGTTACTGGCAGACCAATAACTTCTTCACCGCCTTCGACCTGGAGACCCACGAACGCGCGGAATTCGGCGTCCCCGCCGGCAAAGGTGTGATCGTCGATCCGCCCGATGGCAAGATCCCGTATCAACCGTGGGCCGCCCAAAAGAAGAAGGATCTCGTGGAACATCACATGTTCGAAGATCCGCAGGCGCATTGCTATCTTTCCGGTGTGCCGCGCCAGATGTACACTCCCTTCGGCTTCCAGATTCTGCAGCCGCCCGGGTCCGTGGTTCTGCTCTACGAAGCGTTTCATTCGTACCGGATCATCCCGCTCGACCCTCGCCCCCACATTCCGGATGCGATACGTTTATTTGAAGGCGATTCGCGGGGCCACTGGGAAGGTGACACGTTGATGGTCGACGTTACGAATCAAAACGACGCCACCTGGTTCGACATGGCGGGCAACTTTCATAGCGACGCGTTGCATATCATCGAGCGCTACACGCCCGTGGACGCCAACACGATTAACTACGAAGCCACGCTCGAAGATCCCAAGGTTTTTACGCGGCCTTTTAAAGTCGCCTTTTCACTGGGACGGAACACCGAAGCTGACTACCAGCAGATGGAGTATGCCTGCGTGGAGGGGGAGAAGGATCTGCAACACTATACCGAGAGTGAAGGCGCAAAGAAAAAATAGAACGGGGCTGCTGAATGGCGTTATCCCGAACTGCACACCCACGCTGGTTCGCAACTATGGCGCTTCTCGCGGAGGTTGTTGCCTCACTCCAGGCCCAGCCGCAGAAGCAGAAGGCCGTAGTCGATCAATACTGCGTTACGTGCCATAGCGATAAACTCCGCACTGGGGGCTTATCGCTTCAGAACGCAGATTTCAACGATATTCCGCCCGGTGCCGAAACCTGGGAAAAGGTCATTCGCAAGCTTCGCGTAGGTGCCATGCCCCCGCAGGGAATGCCGCGGCCCGACGCGGCAACGCTCGATGGCCTCGCCTCGTACCTCGAGACGGCTATCGATCGCGCTTCTGCCGCCAGTCCGAATCCAGGCCGCTCCGGCATGCACCGGCTGAACCGGGCCGAATATGCCCATGCGATCCGCGATCTGCTCGATCTGGAGATCGACGCCGCCGCGCTGTTACCCCCAGATGACGAATCGAGCGGTTTTGACAATATCGCGGATGTCCTGAAAGTTTCGCCGTCGCTAATGGAACGCTACCTCGCGGCGTCGTGGAACATCAGCCGTCTGGCCATCGGAGATCGCCGCATCGTGCCCTCCACCGCCACCTATCGGGCGCGGCCCGACTTGTCGCAGGACCAGCACATCGACGGGCTGCCGCTCGGAACGCGTGGCGGCATGTTGGTTCGCCACAATTTCCCGCTCGATGGCGAGTACGTCATCAAGGTCCGGCTTTGGCGAAACACCTTCGATCTGATGCGTGGCATGGAGGACTCGCACCAGATTGAAATCAGCCTGGATGGCGCCAGGCTCCAGATCGTCACCGCTGGTGGCCGTGAGGATTTCGTGAGCATGGCCCAAAACCCCGGATCTTTCGGCGCGGCTCTCGATCAGCGTCTGACGGTGCGAGTGCCCGTGAAAGCGGGGGTGCATGCCGTTGCTGCCGCTACCCTGCTGCGAAGTCACGCATCCAAAGACGACCTCATCAAACCGTTCCTTCGCACAACGGTCGATGGCCTCGATATTACCGGGGATCCGTCGGTGGACCGCATCACGATCGAGGGCCCCTTTGCCGAAACTCGCTCCGGGGACACCGCCGCTCGCCGCCGCGTTTTCCTCTGCCGTCCCAGCGTTGCGGGGCAGGTGCTTTCGCCTGCCAATCAGGGCGACGAAGTCCCGTGCGCACGCAGGATTCTCTCCGCGTTGGCGCGACGCGCGTACCGCAGACCAGCCACGGACGGCGACCTGGAAACGCTGCTGAGTTTTTATCAGCGGCGCCGCAATTCGAACGGTGATTTTGAGATGGGCATCGAGGCAGGTTTGCAGTACATCCTCGCCAGCCCCGAGTTCCTGTATCGCTTCGAGCCCGATCCGGCGGAGCTGGCGCCCGGCGCCATTCACCAGGTGACCGACCTGGCGCTCGCTTCGCGCCTTTCCTTCTTCTTGTGGAGCAGCATTCCCGACGACCAGCTTGTCGACCTCGCGTCGAAAAACAAGCTGCACCACCCTGCCGTGCTGGAGCAACAAGTGCGGCGCATGCTCGCCGATTCGCGGTCCGATACCTTAATCGCCGATTTCGCCGAGCAGTGGCTCTTTTTGCGCAATTTGAAAAGCTCCGCCCCGAATCTCGATACCTTCCCCGATTTCGACGACAATCTCCGGCAGGCAATGAAGCAGGAGACCGAGCTGTTCTTTTCCAGCATCCTGCGCGAAGATCGCAATGTACTTGACCTGCTGGACACGGACTACACGTTCGTGAATGAGCGCCTGGCGCGGCATTATGGGATTTCCGGGGTCTACGGCAGCCAGTTCCGCCGCGTCCCGGTGGCGGGCCAAGAAAGGCGCGGGTTGCTGGGCCAGGCCAGCATTCTTACGGTGACGTCTTATGCCAACCGCACGTCGCCGGTACAGCGCGGCAAGTGGATCCTGACGAACATTCTCGGCTCACCCCCGCTGCCTCCGCCGCCCAATGTTCCCGAGCTGAAGGAGAATGGCGAGGGCAGCAAGCCGCTTTCGCTGCGCGAGCGCATGGAGGCGCACCGCGCCAACGCTGTATGCGCCGGCTGCCATAAGGTCATGGACCCGATCGGCTTCGCGCTCGAAAACTTCGACGCCGTAGGACATTGGCGGACCAGCGATGATGGAGCCCGCATTGATCCGTCCGGCACACTATTCAATGGCGCGCGCGTAAATGGTCCGGCGGCTCTTCGCCAGATGCTGGTTTCCCGCCCCGAGGTGTTCGTCGGCGTGATGGCCGAAAAACTGCTAACCTACGCACTAGGCCGGGGCCTGGAATATTATGATATGCCAGCGGTTCGCAAGATCGTGCGCGACGCCGGCAATCAGAATTTCCACTGCTCGTCGCTTGTGATGGGAGTGGTGGAGAGCAGTCCGTTTGAGATGAGAAAGAAAGCGACGACTGTCGAGAGCTATTAAAGGAGGGCACCCATGAGGCTGATCACCAGGAAACACCTGCCGCGCCGCACTTTTCTGCGCGGCTTGGGTGCGACTCTTTCCCTTCCGTTGCTGGATTCCATGGTTCCGGCGCAAACGCCGCTGGCCAAGACCGCGGCGGCGCCGCAAATCCGCTTGGGGCTCTGCTTCATTCCTCATGGGGCTGTTATCAACAATTGGACGCCCATCGGCGACGGCGCCGATTTTGAGCTCTCCCGAACCCTCGGCCCGCTCGCTCCCTTTCGAGATCGGCTGGTAGTGGTGAGCAACCTGGCGCACCGCAACGCCGCGCCGGCCGGCCCGGGCGACAACGGCGGCGATCACACGCGCTCACCGGCCGTCTACCTCAACGGAGTGCATCCCAAGAGGACTGACGGCGCCGATATTCGCGCCGGCACCACCATCGACCAGATCGCGGCACAAAAGATCGGCCAGCAAACACCCCTACCATCATTAGAACTGGCCATCGAGGATTTTAGCGGGCTCGTAGGCTCCTGCGATGTGGGCTTCAGTTGTGCCTACATGAACACCATCTCCTGGAGAACGCCGACCACGCCGCTTCCCATGGAAATCAACCCGCGCGTGGTTTTCGACCGCCTCTTTGGCGACGGAGCCACCGTCGAAGAACGCCTGGAACGTATCGAGCAGGAGCGCAGCATCCTGGATGCCGTAACGAGCGACGTGCGGCGCCTGGAAGGCAAACTCGGTCCCGCCGACCGCACCCGTGTGGCCGAGTACCTGGACACGGTGCGCGAAATCGAACGGCGCATTCAACTGGCCGAAAAGCAGAACAGCAATTCGAGTATCGCCGTGCCGGCCACCCCCAGCGGGATCCCCGACGACCACCAGGCGCATACTCACCTGATGTTCGATCTGATGGCCGTGGCTTTTCAGGCCGACATCACGCGTATCTCGACCTTCATGATGGCTCGCGAAGTCAGCTACCGAACATTCCCCATGCTCGGCATTTCCGAAGGCTTCCATCCGGCGTCCCATCATCAGAACAATCCCGAGCGGCTGGAGAATCTCACCAGGATCAACACCTACCATGTGAGCCTGCTGGCGCATTTCCTGGAAAAGCTGCGGTCCACACCGGACGGCGATGGCAACCTGCTCGACCACTCTCTGGTGCTGTACGGGAGCGGCATGAGCAATAGCAACATTCATAACCACTCTCCCTTGCCGGTGCTGGTGGCGGGCGGAGCGGCGGGAAAGATGAAGGGCGGGCGTCATCTCAAATACCCCGAGAACACTCCAATGGCCAACCTGCTCCTCACCATCCTGGACAAAGCCGGTGTGCCGCAAGAAAGTATCGGCGACAGTACGGGACTCCTCTCGGAGGTCTAGCATGGCGACTCACTCCGATCGGAGCCGCGACCGTGAGGGAGCGGTCCTGGCGAAACCTATTCTTCTCCTCGCGATCTTCGTTTTCTCCGCCGCCGCTTACGCCGCCGCTATCGGACCCGCGGACGCGGCTCAGAACCAGGACCGCGAGGCGTTGCAGGCCCTGATCCGGCAGCATGCCAATCTCGACGCGACTCAGGCGGACGGCAGCACGGCGCTTCAATGGGCGGCTCATTGGAATGACCTGGAGAGCGTCAAACTGCTCCTGCGGGCCGGCGCCAATCCCAAGCTGGCCAACCGCTACGGCGTGACGCCGCTCTCAGAAGCCGCTGCCGCTGGCAATGCTGCCATGATCAAAGCCTTACTCACAGCGGGAGCCGATGCCAAGGGTCTCACAACCGCGGATGGCGAGACGGTTTTGATGACCGCCGCGCGGTCCGGCAATGCGGAGGCAGTACAGGTTCTGCTGGGTCATGGCGCGGATATTAATGCCAAAGAAAGCTACCGGGGACAGACGGCCCTGATGTGGGCCGCCGCCGAGCGCCATGCTGCGGTTGTAAAGCTGTTGCTCGATCGCGGAGCCGATTGGAGAGTTCGCTCCTTGGCCCGTGATACCTCCATGCCCAAGCTAAGCGCTGCGTCCTCTGTCACGCCCATGGCCCGCGGCGGACTGACTGCCCTGCACTTCGCGGCGCGCGAAGGCGACGTGGAAACCGGCCGCGTAATGTTGGATGCCGGTGTGGACGTGAACATCCTGGACGCGGATAATACGAGCCCCTTGGTTGTATCGACTCTCAACAAGCGTTACAGCTTTGCGAAATTCCTTCTCGAGCGTGGCGCCGATCCGAACCTGGCAGACGTTCGGGGCCGGGCGGCTCTTTATGCGGCTCTCGATCTGCGCAACGAAGACTACTCGGCGCTGCCTTCCCGTAAAGAGGATGACGCCTTACCCAGTTTTGATCTGATCCAGGCCCTTCTGGAGCGGGGCGCAAATCCCAATGCCCAATTGACGAAGAACCTGCCCGGCAGGAGCGGCATGGATTCCGGCGACACCACACTGGATTCGGGCGCCACGCCGCTGATGCGCGCAGCGCGGGCCGGCGATCATGCCGCCATGCGCATGCTGCTTCAGCACGGGGCCGATCCTAAACTCACCACGAAAGAGGGCAATACCGCCCTGCTTTTCGCCGCCGGCGTGGGCTACCGCGATAAGAACACCCGCGGTTCGGAAGCCGATGCGCTCGAAGGCCTGAAACTGTTAGCCGGCCTTGGTATTGATCTGAACCAGCAGAATGACAAGGGCGAAACAGCGTTACATGGAGCCGCCGGCCGCGGCGCTGATTCCATTTCCGAGTACCTCGCAACCAAGGGCGCGCAACTGGACGCCAAAACGAAAACCGGTTTGACGCCGCTCGATTACGCCATGGGGAAGAACGTTGTCAGCCAGCTACCCGTGCCTCACGACAGCACGGTGGCTCTGATTCGAAAACTCGGCGGCGTCGAAGGCAAAGGTGCAAAACAGGAATAGGCGACAAGTAAGGCTGGGACGAAGTCGTCTTGCCAACAGAGGGCTGCTGTGAGCCTTAATTCCATTTTGAATGCAGCGATTCTGGCGGCTGTGCTGTGCTGCCCTGCCGGAGCGCAGTGGCTCAATTATCCGACCAAGGGAACTCCGCGCGCCGCCGACGGCAAACCCGACCTCAGCGCGCCCACTCCACGAAGACCTGACGGTAAACCCGACCTCACGGGCGTGTGGATGGGCATCACCAAGTATATGATCAACATTGCCGCCGATCTGAAACCCGAGGAGATTCCCTTTCAACCCTGGGCGGCGGCTGAGTACAAGCGCCGCCGGGACACGGAAAGCAAGGACGATCCCAGCTCGTTATGCCTGCCGCTGAGCATCGTGCAGAAGCAGACCATCACCTCGCCGTTCAAGCTTGTCGATGTCCCCGCCAGGGAAGAGGTCATTATGTTGTACGAAGGCCAGCGCCACCGCGAAGTCTTCCTTGATGGGCGGTCGCTTCCCAAGGACCCGGAGCCCGCTTGGTCGGGTTATTCGGTGGGCCACTGGGAAGGTGATGATCTCGTGGTCGATTCTGCCGGTTTTAACGGGAAGGCATGGCTCGATATTAACGGGCACCCGACCACCGACGCCCTGCACCTGACCGAGCGCTACCATCGGATCGACTTCGGCCACATGTCGCTCGAAATCACCATCGACGACCCCAAGGCGTATACCCATCCGTGGAAGGTCAAGGAATCTCCTCGGCTCCTGCCTGATACGGAACTCTTGGAAGCGGTTTGCGAGAACAACCAGGACCCGCAGCATATGGTGGGGAAGTAATGGGAGCACACATCCGATGAGGACCAAACTCGCTCTTTCCGTGGCGGCATTTGTACTGATGTGCGCGACGCGTCTGTTGGCGCATCACTCGTTCGCAGCGGAGTTTGACGCATCCAAGCGTGTCACCCTCAAAGGCGTAGTGTCCAAGGTCGACTGGCGAAACCCCCACATCTATGTCTATCTGCAGGTTAAGGACGATCGCGGGAATGTGACAGAGTGGGCTTGTGAAGGCGGGCCTCCGAATGTTTTGCTGAGGCAAGGCTGGAGCCGCACTACCGTTAAAGAGGGCGACGAGGTCACCATCGACGGGGCGGTGGCGAAAGATAGCTCGAACCGCTGCAACTCCCGTTTCGTCTTGCTAAGTGATGGCCGCAAGGTTTTGGCCGGCTCATCAGAAGAAAACCCGGCGGGCGGAGCGGTTGCTGCTCAGGGTGGCGCGGGCGGCGGCAGGGGTGGGAGGGGGCCTGCAGCGGGCCAGACCGTAGAAAGAATCCGGCAATTGAAGCCTGGTCTCTATATGATCACAGGCGGCGGCGCCAACACATTGATCAGGGTCACGACCGAAGGACTCATTGTTGTTGATACCAAGAACCCAGGCGAGGAGAATTACAAGCGGGTAACGGAAGAGATTACTTCTATCTCGAATTT
>Ga0307479_10006875_pt1 | contig 10472 bp, 9 predicted proteins | sample atmos_gasesECM4C_FD_203743 | JGI IMG/M metagenome (GOLD analysis project Ga0307479, IMG submission 203743) | Hardwood forest soil microbial communities from Morgan-Monroe State Forest, Indiana, United States - atmos_gasesECM4C_515 | ecosystem: Environmental > Terrestrial > Soil > Temperate...
CACCTCGGTGATTGGTTTGATCGGCAACGCGGGTCAAACCAATTACGGCGCCAGCAAAGCGGGACTGATCGGTTTTACCAAATCTCTCGCGCGCGAGCTCGCGAGTCGAAATATTACTGTGAACGCGATCGCACCCGGTTTCATTACCACCGACATGACGGCGGGCTTGTCCGACGAAATCAAAAAGACGATCCAATCGCAGATTCCTCTCGGCAAAACCGGAACTTCGGAAGACGTAGCAAACGCGGTCGCATTTTTGGCGTCGAACGAAGCGAGTTACATCACCGGCCAGGTGCTGTGCGTCGACGGTGGAATGGTGATGTAGAGGGGTTTGGAAGTCGCCTTACCGATTGATTATTGATCAGGCTGACTCGATAGGCGCGCGAGCAAGCCATCCAAGCGCGGATCGTTTCGCAAGGCATCCCACTGCGGGTGTAATTTTAACAGACCGTAACTTAGATTACTCGGAAGTCGCACCACGGTTGTGAGTTGCTCGAAGGCGCGATCTTTTTTGCCGGTCCAGGCGTAAATCAGTGCGAGATTGACCGTTAGTTCGGCGCCGTCGACGACATCCTTTGTTACGGGTGTTAACTGACAGGCCCGTGCGCCTTCACGAATCGCCTCGTCTTTTTGGCCGAGTGCGGCGTCGATTAACCCCAGAATGCTAAGGCCAGCTGCGTAGTCAGGCTGTTCCCGCACGATGTTTTCCTGTTCGGTTCGAGCCCGTTTAAACGCGGTTTCAGCCCGAGCCTTGTCTCCAAAACAAAACGCAACAAGACCTTCAAGGAATCCCGGTGGTGTTCGGAAGAAAAAGACTAACTCGCCGCTGCTTATCGTACGAAGGGCGCGTTCGGCGGCGGCGCGGTCGTGGTCGCATAGGGCTTGATCAAGAAGGCCAGCCGGAAATTCGTCCGCCGCCTTGGGATCTTGCTTCAACAAACGGGCAATGGTGTCGCGCAGAGGCTGTGTCTCGGCCCGCGCATCCAGATCGATTCGAGCACGCGAAACCGGAATGCTTTTGTCTTCGGGCGCCACTGCCAGTGCGCGATCATAGATTGCTTCCTCCTTCGCATAACGGCGCAAGACGTGATAACTGGCCGCCAATTGTTGCAAGCGGAACAGGTTGCTTGGGTCGAGATCAGCGGCCCGCTCGAGTTCCTGGGTTGATTGCTGCCATCGACCCCGCCGGCGGTCGATCGATCCAGCAAGACTGAAAATGTCGGCGTCGTTAGGCAAGGTTCGCTGGGCCAGCTTGAGTTCGTTGCTCGCACGTTCGTAATCGCGGAGACCCTGGAAGAAATACCAGCCGCGGGCAAAATGCGCGTCGTCTGAATCCGGCTGAATCAACTCTGCTTTTCGGATTGCGGCGTCAGCTAACGCTAGTCTTTCCGGAGTGTGATCGACCTCCAACCAATAAAGGACGACGTGCGCCTGGCTTGCTCGACAATATGCGAGCAGGAAATTCGGATCGCGTACGGTCGCTTTATCGAACAGATCCAGCGCTTCGGTCAATTTTTCTTTGGCGTGATTGTAGTCCGCCAAAACCTGAGAGAGTAGTTGGTTTGCGCGCAAATAGAGATCGTGCGCAGCCGAATCCTGGGTCAAGGTTCGGTTAATGGCCGCTTTTTCAGCCGGTGAAAGACGCACGCGGAGCTGATTGGCGATCGTCTGGGCGATTTGCGTTTGTATTCCAAAGACATCTGTCAGTTCGCCATCGAAATGCTCAGCCCAGACGTGCGCGTCATTGTTGGCATCGATCAATTGCGCAGTGACCCGAACACTGTTCCCGGCTCGTTGCACGCTGCCTTCCAGGATGAAAGCGACGCGAAGCGCCTGTGCGATCTCGCGAATATTGCGAGAGATACCACTTCGATATTGCTGCACACTCGTGCGACTAATTACCTTGAGGTCAGCGATCTTCGCCAGGTCAGTGAGAATTTCATCCTGCATGCCGTCAGCGAAGAATGCGTTCTCTTCATTTTTACTCAGATTTGCGAACGGAAGTACGGCGATGCTTTTTTCAGGAACGCTTGAATTGTGCGGTTGAGCTTCACGCGGGGAGGGATGATAAAACACAAGAAACCCAAGAGCGACAGCGATCGCGGGTAACAACGCCGCTGCAGCGAGAAGGAATCGTCGGCGTTGCAATGCTGTGACTGGGCCGCCCGCCATAAGTGAGCGTTCTTGCTTCCACCCAATGAGAAGCGCCACGACAAAGCCAAAGAGAATCGCGCCAATCAGCGCTTTCATCATCCACGGAGGAGCGTTCCAAGCCGGCAAGACAATTGCCGCTACTTGGAGCGTAAGCCACGCCGCAACGGCGTAGCCGACCGCTGTTCGATACAGATGTCGATCCTTGAACTCCTTGAGCGAAAACTGCATCGGGAGGCCTCAGCTGAGGTTAAGTTCGTGGGATTCTCTCAGGCAAGCCGATTGCGTAGCACAACTCTTCCGAAAATTCGACGAAGCTTACGCGGCAGCTTCTGCCCGCTCTTGTCGCCGGATTACTTCCAATGACCCGAAGCCAAATCGTTCGCAATATTCGGTGAAGCCGCTCCATCCTTTCAACCCGAAGCAAGCAGCATTGTATCGGTGGGCCCTCTTGTTCCTCGAATTTTGTTCGGTTAGCACCGCGTGCATCTTTTGTTCGACTTCCGGTTGAAATCTCCAGCCAAAATGTTGGTAAACGCGTTTTGTGGCCGCGATGGGATCGCGTCGGACTTCATCGTAAAACAAATCGCAAACCCGATCTGTCGGCAGTTGATCGCGCACCCGCATGAACGTTTTCAAAGCTTCCGACCAATAAACCATCGCGTCCTGGCCGACTTGGATTGGATCGATCGCATCGCTAAAGACACTTCGTAAAATCGTGACCAAACTCGAGACCGATGCCACGGCATCGATCGGATCCCGATGGAGCTGGACGAATTTTGCATCCGGATAGATCGAAATTAACGCCGGCGCGGCGAACATGTGCGCTGGCGCCTTTAAGACCCAGCGTTCGCCGGATCGTCGGAACTGCAGATGTTGCAAAAATCTGCGATGAAACTCGTAGGCCGGCCGCAAATCCTGCCGGAAGAACCACCCACGATATGAGGGAATATTGTACATCGTGTCGAACTGATCGCTCATGAACGTCGGGCTCATCAGGGAAACGCATTCCTGCGGCAGCTCAGCTCCGGTTGCGTGCACACTTTCGAACGTTGGCGCTAGCCAGCGCAACATCGCCAGGTCGCGATTTGCAGCGCGAATGCGTCCTTGTCGACCTATTATATCCGGCGGTGACGGCGACATGATTTCCCAAGTCAACGGAACTCGGTGCGCCGGATCGGCTGCGAGGAGCGTATGCAGAAGCGTCGTGCCGCTGCGAGGGAGACCGACAATAAAAATGGGCCCGTGAATTTCCTGTTTCGCAATTTCGGGATATTGGCGCCGGTCGCGCACGAGAAAGAGCCGGTTGCACAAAATTCGGACGACGTCGTTTCGCAGCGCCAGTTTTCCAATCACATTCAACCGCGCCTCACAATGGCAGGATTTCAACAGGCGCCCGAGCGGTTCGAAAAAGTTCGGTTCGCCGAAATCTTCCAACTGAGACCGCCGTCTTGCTTTCTCGATCAGTTGAGCCGGGGACAACGATTTCGATTTGAATCCGATCTTTTCAAGCGTGGCGCCGAATTTGTTCAGCAGTCGCACAACCAGGGGCGCGAATGTCTGCTCAATCGTGGTCGGAGAAGCCATCTTAGACATGTTGTTTGGCCAAGCACCAAAGGCAAGCCCAACTATGGTTGCGCCCAGGGCGCGGACATCGGATGCTCTAAAGATGACAACGGAGAAGGCGACGTTTGGCGCAGGCTGTTTTTGGGGCGTGGAGGAAACTTTTCGCAATCTCAAAGGAGTGACATCGACAGCGGTCGGTTACGCCGGTGGGAGGAAGGAAAATCCGAGCTACGAGGATGTTTGCAGCGATGAAACGGGACATGCCGAAGTCGTGGAGGTGGAATTCGATCCGGCGCAAATCGGTTACAATCAACTTCTGGACGTTTTTTGGTCGAACCACAATCCGACAACGTTGAACCGCCAGGGACCGGATGTCGGCGCGCAGTATCGGTCGGTGATTTTTTATCATTCCCCGGAGCAAAAGGCCGCGGCCGAAGCTTCTCGCGAAAAACTAACCAAGAGCGGCCGATTCAATCGACCGATTGTCACCCAAATTGAGCCGGCACCGAAATTTTGGCGGGCCGAGGAATATCATCAGCGATATCTTGAGAAGCGCGGCCAGTCTCACTGCGCCATCTGAGCGAATGGCCGACAACGTTGTCCGAACAAAAAACTTTGTAACGGACGCTGCTAACTTGATTGTCGATCTTGCCCACAAAGCGCTCGCCGAACGAAATGAATTTCGGATTGCGCTCTCGGGCGGAAATACGCCGCGGCCAGTTTATTCCGAAGTCGCGCGGATGGGCCGCGACTTGCCATGGGAACGCGTCCAGATCACGTTCGGGGACGAGCGCTGCGTTCCGCCGGACGATGAGCAAAGCAATTATCGGATGGCGCGCGAGACATTGTTCGTTCCCGCGGCCATCCCGGAGAAATCCATTTTGCGGATGCGCGGCGAGATCGAGCCACAGATCGCGGCCCAGGAATATCAGGACGATGTCGATCTTCTGGCGACCCAGCACGGCGAGCAAATTTATCGGCACGATCTGATTTTGCTTGGGCTGGGAGATGACGGTCACACCGCGTCATTGTTTCCAGAAACCGCGGCGTTGAATGAGACGACTCGGCGCGTCGCGGCCAATTTCGTGCCGAAATTGAACACCTGGCGGCTGACCTTCACCTTTCCGCTCATTAATCACGCGCGGCAGGTGTGTTTCTTAGTGAACGCGACCAAAAACGCGGAGTTGATCGAAAGAGTGATCAAGGGTGATCCAAGATTTCCAGCGTCGCGAGTGAATCCGACCGCCGGCTCGCTTACTTGGATCTTGGGCGAGTGAGTTGTCTCGCGGACTAGTATTGCTCGCCTTCGTCCGGGGTTGGTGTCACCCGATCGTGAATCGCCCAGACATGCAACATCACCGCGCCCCAGTACGGGATGAGCATCAAGATTCCCCATCCGGCTGAAGCCACTGCGGCAATAATCGCGAAAGTCATCGCCAGCGGCGTAATGAGAAACAAAATGAACGCGCCCATCGCCCGATGACCTTTGTAGATGTGGCCTAGGCCCGGAATGATGCTGAGAAGGATCGCCATCGCATCGCTCGCTTTTGGTTCGGCCGGTTTCGTCGCTTCGCGCGTCCAATCGCAGTTAGTGCACGCCTGCGCATTCTTCGGGAGCAACGTGCCACAATACGGGCACGGCATCAGATCGAAGCTTAGTTCCTCCTGCGACTGGGCTGGCGCGTCGGTGTATTCCATTACCGTTGGATCGCAACTGAACGTCCCAAGAGCTGCCGAATTCGTCAAGCATTCCTTGTCATTGCCGAATGACTTGGAAAATGTTTCGATTCGCTCTGATGCCGACATTGTCTGAGCTCGTCGAATACACCAATGACTACCTCCGCGTTGAGGAAATCGAAGACTGGCCGAATGCGCTCAACGGCCTGCAAATTGAAAACTCCGGTAAGGTCACGAAAATTGGCGCGGCGGTCGACGTCTCCACGCGGGTCCTGACCGCCGCGGCGAAGAGAAATGTTGATCTTCTGATCGTCCATCACGGTCTGTTCTGGGCGGGATTGCAGAGCGTGACCGGTGCCTTGCGACGGCAATTGAAACTGGCATTCGAAAGCGACATCGCGGTTTACAGCGCACACCTGCCGCTCGACGTGCATCCGAAGATCGGCAACAACGCGCAACTCGGGTCGGCGCTCGGATTAAAATCGACAAAGCGATTCTTGAAAGAGAAAGGAGAATCGATTGGTCTGAAAGCGAAGGGCCCGGTTTTGCGGACCGTGTTGATCCGGAAGCTGAGAGGCGCCCTTCGCGGTCCAGTCAAAGCTTTCAACTTCGGCCCAAGGGAACCGAGACGAGTTGGAATCATCACCGGAGCGGCCGGCTCGGAAATTTATCGGGTCGCGGAAGCGAAGATCGACACCTTCATTACGGGCGAAGCGCCGCATTGGGCCGCAATAGCGGCGGAGGAACTCGGAATGAACCTTCTGCTCGGTGGCCATTACGCCACCGAATCCTTCGGCGTCAAAGCTTTGGCCGCGCATTTGTCGAGCAAATTTCAGCTGCCGTTCGAATTTCTGGATTTCCCAACGGGGCTTTGAAGTTTTTGCTTTCGTAAATCTTCAGACGTTGTTCTTTGTTCGCCGATGGCGGAGGCGCAACCCCAGCGTGTAAGCACTCGGGCCACCGGCGTGGTCGGCATCGCGGTGCTTTGCTCGCGGGTGCTCGGATTGATTCGCGAGCAGGTTTTTGCCGGACTCTTCGGCGCCGGAAGAAATCTCGACGCCTTCCTGATCGCATTCCGCGTTCCAAACCTTCTGCGCGATTTGTTTGCCGAAGGCGCGCTGTCGACGGCCTTCATTACCACCTTCTCTAAAAAGATTGCGACCGAGGGCGATGAATCCGCGTGGCGACTCGGAAACAAGGTGGCAACCCTCACCGCGTTTTTCATGAGCGCGGTCACGTTGCTCGGAATCATTTTCGCGCCGCAAATTATTTACGTGATGACGGGCTTCGGCGGCTGGTCGCCCGACAAGACGGCGACGACGATTTTACTCACGCGAATCATGTGGCCGTTCATTCTGCTCGTTTCGCTAGCGGCGCTGGTGATGGGAATGTTGAACGCCAAAAATATCTTCGGACCGCCGGCGATGGCCTCGAGCTATTTCAATCTGGGATCGATCATTGGCGGCGTTGCCTTTGGTTATTGGCTGGATCCGCATTTTGGAACGCGCTCGCTGATTGGATTATCGATCGGAACCTTGATCGGTGGGTTGTGGCAGCTCACCGCGCAATTTCCATCGCTGCGGCACGTCGGTTACAGATATCATCCAGATTTCCAATGGCGTGACCAAGGTGTGCAGACAGTGCTGACCTTGATGGGTCCGGCAGTCATTGCAGCCAGCGCAGTGCAGGTAAACGTTCTGGTCAACAGCGGTTTTGCGGCGCGCGTAACCGATGCTGCCGGCCACGTCATCGACGGGCCAGTGAGTTGGTTGAACATCGCGTTTCGCTTAATGCAGTTGCCGCTCGGGATCTTTGGAGTTGCGATTGGAACGGTTACCTTACCGCTTGTTTCGCGCACCGCCGCGCTGGGCGACATGGCCGGGTTTCGTTCTGCGCTCGCCCATGCGATGCGACTCGTCATGCTACTGACAATTCCAGCTGCGGTCGGGCTGATCCTGCTGGCCGAGCCCATCATCAGCGTAATTTACCAACACGGCCGTTTCACCACGGAAGCAACACGACAAACCGCTGCGGCGTTGCGATTTTATGCGATCGGCCTGGCCGCCTACTCCGCTGTTAAAGTTTTGGCGCCGGCATTCTATGCAATTGATCGGCGCTATCTGCCGATGATGGTGAGCATTTTTTCTATCCTCGTTAACGTCGCCCTGAACTGGTTCTTCATGTTCAAGCTTGGACTTGGCCACCGCGGACTCGCCCTTGCTGTGAGCCTCGTCGCGATCATCAATTTTTCGCTCTTATATATAATGATGCGAAAGTACGCGGGCCCGCTCGAGACTGGCGCACTTTTCGGGCTGCTGGCGAAATTGCTAATTCCGCTGGCGTTGCTCGCTGGTGTTTGCTGGCTCGGGCTCGAAACGATGTTTTATCCCGGCGCGCATTTGCCGGCATGGCAAAAAGTTTTCGCTGTTCTGTTGGTGATCGGTGTTGCTGCGGTGGTGTTTTTTGGGAGCGCGTTTTTGTTCAGGGTCAACGAAGTCCGCGATATCGTCGATCTTTTTCGGCGACGATTTGGACGAAGCGTTTAGCCGAGCGCTTGATCGAGATCTTCCATCAAGTCGTCGGCATTTTCGAGGCCGATCGATAACCGAAGCAAGCCTTGCGGGGACTGTGTGCCCGGTCCTTCAATCGACGCGCGATGTTCAATCAAGCTCTCGACTCCGCCCAAGCTGGTCGCTCGCGTAAAGATTTTGGTGCTGGTGCTCACTTTCATCGCCGCGTCGCGGCCGCCTTTCACTTCGAGCGAAAGCATTCCTCCAAACATCGACATCTGCTTCTTTGCGATCTCGTGACCTGGATGTGACTCCAGGCCTGGGTAATGGACCCGCTCGACCTTGCGATGTTGCGACAAAAAATTCGCGACCTTCGCCGCGTTTTCTGAATGCGCGCGCATCCGCCACGGCAACGTGCGCATCCCGCGCAGAATCAACCAGCAATCGAAAGGCGAGGGGACTGCGCCGCCTTCATATTGAATGCCGCGGATTCTCCGAAAAAGAGCGCCCTCATTTTTTGCGATCACGATTCCGCCCAAAACGTCGCAATGGCCGCCGAAGTACTTCGTGGTCGAATGCAAAACGAAATCCGCGCCGAGATCAAATGGTCGCTGAAGCGTCGGTGCCCAGGTGTTGTCGCAAATGCAAAGCGCGCCGGCATCGTGCACTACCTTTGCCGCCGCCGCCAGATCGACAATCTTGAGTAACGGATTGGAAGGCGTCTCCATCCAGGCGAGTTTGGTTTTTGGGCGAAGCGCCTTTTGCACCGCGCCAAGGTCGCTCATGTCGACAAAATCGGGCTCGAGACCCCAGCGCAGAAAAATTTCGCGCAGCAACCGCGTAGTTCCGTAATAAGCGTCGACGTGCGCGAGCACGTGATCGCCCGGCTCGAGCGCTTGAAAGATTGCGCTGCTCGCGCCGGTTCCCGAAGCGAACGCAACTGCCGCGGTTCCGCCCTCCAGGGCGCTGATTCCTTCCTCGAGCGCCTGCCGGTTGGGGTTGTTGTTGCGCGTGTACATGAATCCGCGCGAATACGTGCCTTCGACATCGCGCTCGAAGGTGGTCGAGAGGTGAATCGGCGCCGACACTGCGCCAGTGGCAGGATCGATTTGGTGGCCGGCATGCACCGCCAGGGTTTCAATTTTCATTGTCGGCACAGAGGTTACGACTTCCGAGGTGATTGTCGATCTTGCGCGGGTTTGCATTTGACGCGAAGATTTTTCGAGGCAAATAGCATCTGCATTTTTCTCGCGGATATTCTAGATTCCGCTTTCGCTGCATGACGATCTACGACGACGAAATTTTTAAAATGGCATGTGACCAATTTCAGGTCATCGCCGATTACCTCAGCATCGACAAGAACGACCGGGATCGGTTGATGTATCCTAAACGTGCGGTCGCGGTGACGCTGCCGGTGCACATGGACGATGGCAGCACGAAAACATTTCAGGGCTATAGAGTTCAACATCACCTCACGTTGGGGCCGACCAAGGGCGGAACACGCTTTGCACCGTCGCTCTCGATGGGTGAGACCGCCGCGCTGGCGATGTGGATGAGCTGGAAATGCGCGCTGGCAAATCTGCCTTACGGCGGGGCCAAAGGCGGCGTGACCTGTGATCCGTCGAAGTTGTCGCGGACTGAGCTCGAAGCGGTGTCGCGGCGTTACATGCAGGAGATGATTCCGTTTGTCGGACCGCAGACCGACGTGATGGGACCGGACATGGGCACCAACGAGCAGGTTATGGCCTGGTTCATGGACACGTATTCGGTTTATCACGGGTACGCGGTGAACGAGATCGTTACCGGAAAGCCGGTTGCAATCGGCGGAACTGAAGGCCGCCGCGAATCTACTGGGCGTGGCGTCGTCTATTTGATCGAGCGCGCGATGAACATTTTGAAAATGGACCCGGAACAGTGCACGGCGATTGTGCAAGGGTTTGGAAATGTGGGCTCGGTGGCAGCGCTTTCACTCGCTTACAAGAGTGGAGTAAAGGTTATTGGAATCAGTGACGCTTATGCCGCGATCTACAATCCGAATGGGATCGACGTTGAGGCCGCGGAACAACACGTCTTGAAAAAGGGGAACCTGCGTTCTTTCCGCGAGGGCGATCATGTCGACCCAAGAGAACTTTTGATCTTGCCCTGTGACATCCTCGCGCCGTGCGCGGTCGATCGTGTGATCAACGCGGGAAACGCAGGCAAATTGAAATGCCGGATCCTTGCCGAAGGCGCCAACGGCCCTACCACGCCTGAGGCCGATCTGATTTTGGAAAAACGCTGGGACGAGGTTTTCGTGATTCCGGACATTTTGTGCAACGCGGGGGGCGTAATCGTTTCCTATTTTGAATGGGTCCAGGGCAAGCAGGCGTTTATGTGGTCGGAAACTGAAGTCACGGACAAGCTATTTCGAATCCTCGAATATTCCTTCACTCAGGTGATCAAACGAGCGAAAGCCCACAAGATTTCACATCGCACGGCTGCGATGGCCACTGGCGTCGAACGGGTGATGAAGGCGAAGAAAATGCGCGGCCTGTTCCCGTAGGCGTTTATTGGGCGAGTACAAAAGAA
>Ga0307479_10006876_pt1 | contig 10471 bp, 6 predicted proteins | sample atmos_gasesECM4C_FD_203743 | JGI IMG/M metagenome (GOLD analysis project Ga0307479, IMG submission 203743) | Hardwood forest soil microbial communities from Morgan-Monroe State Forest, Indiana, United States - atmos_gasesECM4C_515 | ecosystem: Environmental > Terrestrial > Soil > Temperate...
GAGGTTGGTGGCGCGGGCGTAGAGCGAGATGCCACGGCCTATGGTGTAGCTGCTAGCAATGTCGAAGCGGGCGTAGCCGGGATTGCGCGTCAGGCCGAGGAAGAGAAAATCGCTGTCGGTGCGCACACCGCTGAAATAGCCGGCGAGGGTGAACGTGAATTGGCGAAGCGAGGAGCTCAGAGTGAGCGAGCCGGAATTCGGAGGCCGGCGGATCAGGTGATTGCCGGGAATTTCCGCAGGATCGAACGAATTGGGAGAGACGAGAACGCGGCTGTCGTCATACGAATAATTGCCCGCGAGCATGAGCCAGCGAGCGAGGCGAGCTTCGACGGCAATGTTCGTTCCTCGAGCACGAGCGAGATCGGTGTTGAAGAAATTGCCCCAGAAGGCGGGGCAGCCAGCCGGTTGCGGAATCGCGCATGGGCTGAACGGAGAGCAGGACGTGAAGCTGATGATGTCGTAGAAGCGGCTGGAAAAATAGTCGGCGGAGATTTTCACGCGGTCGTCCGCCAGTTTTTGCTCGATGCCGGTGTTCCAGGTTTTGCTGGCTTCGGGCTTGAGCGTGGGATTGCCGGGGAAGCACGGGCTGCTACCGGCGTTTTGGTCGAAGCGCGGCTCGACGATGCCTTGTCCATAAAACAAGCGGTAGCGCGTGTCGCCCCAGAAGCCGCTGCCATAGCGCAAGGCCAGCGAAGCGCCGACGCGCGGAACGACGCGGGCGCCGAAGCTGCCATTGGCTTCCGCGCGCCCGCCGAAATCGAGGGACAGGCGCGATAAAGGCAGGTAGCGAAAATCCAGATAGCCGCCTTGATTGTTGCGGCGAAGATGGCCGATGCCCAGGAACGAGATTTCGGCGTTCTCGACTTCGTATTGGTAGCCGGCGGTCGCGCTGAATTTGCGGAGAATGTAGCTGGTCTGCGCGTTGGTGCTGACGCGGTTGTATTCGCTCGTTGCGCCCGGCGAAGTGAAATCGCAAAACTCCGCGGTGGGCACTGCCGCGGGATTGGTTTGCGGGCAGCCGGCGAAGGGATCGGTGGCAAAAAAACTTTGGATGGGGTTGGCGGTGAACACGTGATGGTAGGACTCGGCGCCGCTGACCTGATGGTGCCAATGCGCGCCGCTAGTGAAATCCCAGCGAGCGTTGGCGCTGAAGTCGTGAAGGTCGTTGATTTGGTGGAGGCTCGGAGGGGTGAGCAAGGTTTGGCCGGGAATGCCCGCGTCGCTGGTGTTGTTGCGAAGCGCGAACCGGAACTGACTGGTTTCGCTGAATGCGTAGCCGAAGTTCCCGGAGATGGTGCGATTGCGGAAGGAGTCGTTGGGGCCTTGTCCTTCGGAAGTGAAGTAAGAGGCCGCGCCGGAATAGTCGAACGAACCGAGCAGGCCGCTGAGCTGCGCGCCGCCGCGCGCGGTGGAAAAACTGCCGCCTTCGGTGAAGACAGAGAGAGCAGGAACGTGAGTTTCTCCGCGATGCGTAAAAACCTGGATGACGCCGGAGCCCGCGTCGGTGCCGTACAGAGCGCTCTCCGCGCCGCGCACGACTTCGACTTTGTCGATGTTGTCGAGCGTGAAGTTGGAGAAGTCAAAGGTGCCGCCAGGGAGATTTACGGCGATGCCGTCGATGAGCACCTTGGTCTGATAGGAGTTGCCGCCGTTCAGGAAAATTCCGGCGAGACCGCCTTCGGGGCCGGTGCGGTCGATAGCGACTCCGGGGGTGTACAGCAAAACATCAGTCAGAGGAACCGCCTGGCGCTTATCAATCTCATCGCGCGTGATGACGCTTACGGAGGCGGACGTTTCCTGGGCCAACGCGGGTTCCGCTTGCGCGCTGACTACCACGCTCGAAGAAAGGCGCTCCAGTTCCAGGTGCAGATCAAACTTGCGGGACTGACCCGCAGAGAAATCCAAAATGAAATCAAGGGTCACGAAGGATTCGCGGGTGAATTGGACGCGGTAGCGGCCCGCCGGGAAAGTGAGCAAATAGGAGCCGTCGTTTGCGGAGGTCGCCGCCAAGAGAGTAGCGTTGGCGGCGTTCTCCAACTGCGCGGTGATTCGGACGCCAGGAACTCCCGTACCACCGGAATCCCGCAAGGTGCCGGAAAGATGAGCGGCCGGAGAATCGGATTGAGCTTGCAAGGAAAAGCTAACTGCGAATGCGAGAGAAACAAGAAATGGGGCACGGCGAAGCGTTGAGCTCATTTTTATCCTCCGCTCCCGCACGCGTGGGAGCTTGAAGGCTGGCCCGGCGCTTGATAAAACGCGCGGGCTGCGAACTTCGCCGGTCTCCTGGCTTGGCGGGGAGTGCGGCCCGAGTTGCCGGGCCTGTGCGTGGCCTTCCCGCGACGCTGCCTGAACATCAAGCGCTTCGCCGCAGTGACCTGCGCAGTGTGGTTCCGCCTTACAGTCGCGCGTCGGCGACGGCTTTCTTGTTTCTTGCGTCTCCAAGGAACGAGAACAGAAACAAGTGCAACCTGAAGGTTGCCCGTCTTCCCGAGCACGAAGTTCGCGGTGGATTGTGAGGGGCGCAAAACCCGCTGGTGATTGTTAAATGCCGCGACAACCGACGCGGCGCTGGGGTTAACGAGAAAACATCCCTACGACGTCGGCAGAAGATTCACACGTGGGCGGCCGTTCGAGCCTTGCTGGACGGTGAGTGGCGTGTGAAAAACCTCCTCCAGTAAATCGCGCTGATAGACGCTCGCGGGAGAACCTACACGTAGGCTCTTGCCTTTCTGCAACAGGACGACCTGATCGGCATATTCCGCGGCAAGGTTGAGCTCGTGAGTAACGACAACAACAGTGTAGTGATTCTCGGCTGCCAGCCGGCGTAACGTGGCGAGGAGATCGACCTGCGCGCCGATGTCGAGGTGCAGCGTGGGCTCATCGAGTAACAAGAGAAGCGGCTGTTGGCACAAAGCTCGCGCGAGAATGACGCGCTGCCTTTCGCCGCCAGAGACCTCATTCATCCAGCGATCGTTGAGATGCTCGGCGCCGACTTGCGCGAGGGCGTTGCGGGCGATAAGAACGTCCTCCTCATTGGCAAAGCGCAACGTGCGGCCATAGGGGTGGCGGCCTTGCAGGACAAATTCCCAAGCGCGCGCCGGGAAGAGGAGAGGAGTTTCTTGCTGAACCATGGCGATGCGTTGCGCGCGGGCTCGCGGCGCCAGCGCGTGGGTGACAAAACCATCCAGCAAAACGCGTCCGGAAAGAGGCTCGAGCGCTCCGGCGATTAACTTCAAGAGCGTGGATTTACCGCTGGCGTTGGGGCCGAGGATGGCGACGATTTCGCCGGGGCGCGCCCGGAAGCTGTTGGCTTCGAGGGTGAAGAGCGGCGCTTGCGACGGGTTGGCGGAGTAGGCGTAGCTGACCTGCTCGACGCTGAGGCGAACTTCGCCGGCGGCGCGGGGCGCGTCGCCTACGTTCGGCCACGTCGAGGAGGAGTGCGCCGGGCTGCTCATATCGAGCCTCGACGCAAGAGATAAATGAAAAGGGGCGCGCCGACAATCGCAAAAATTGCTCCGACGGGAAGCTCCGAGGGGGCGACGACGGTACGGGCCAGTGTGTCAGCGGCGACGACGGCGATGGCTCCGCCGAAAGCGGCGGTGGGGAGCAAGATGCGATGATCCGAGCCGCAGAGCAGCCGCATAACGTGAGGAACGAGAATTCCCACATAACCGATGGCGCCACTTACGGAGACCGCTAAGCCGGTCAAGATGGATGCTGCGATGTACACGACCAAGCGGACGCGGCGGACGTCGACGCCGAGGTGCATGGCTTCCTTTTCGCCGGCGAGGAGCAGATTTAGATCCGCCGCCGTTGTGTAGATTGCGACAGCAGCAACGAAGAATCCCGCGCCGAGAATCCAGCGTAAACTCGGCTGCAGAGAATTAGAAAGATCGCCCATGAGCCAGAATGCCATGCCGCGGACGTCGCGACTTAGCGTGCTCATCAAGAAGATGATGATGGCGGAGAGAAAGGATGCGCTAATGACTCCGGCGAGGAGCAAAGTTCCGCTGTCAATCTGCCCTTCCCGGAGGCCGAGGAAATAGACCGCTGCAATTGTTGCGAGCGCGCCGAGAAATGCGCCCAACGGTGTTGTCAACGTAGCGAGCCAGACGGGGAGTGCGAGATGAGTCTGGGCAACTACCGCCAGAATCGCTCCGACAGCGGCGCCGCTGGAAACACCCAATATGTAGGGATCGGCGAGGGGATTGCGGAGCAGCGCCTGGTAGCTGGTGCCGGCGACCGAGAGAGAGGCACCGACGAAAATGGCGAGGAGAATGCGGGGCAGACGAATGTCGATCACGATCATGCCGTAATCGCTGGAGAGGGCGCTAGTCTGGTGGAGCAAAACACTGATTAGGTCGCGTCCGAGACCGTAAAGGGAGACGGGAACGGCGCCAAGCTTAAGCGCCACCACTACGACAACAAAAAGGATAGCCGCCAGCAAGCTGCATTGTAGGAAGAGCCGTCGCAGCGTCAGAGGGCGCATGCTTGCTCCTTCGGGGTCGCAGCATTTTCGGTTAATGAGCTGAGGTGGGGCGCGCTGGGCGCCGGCGGATTTGTCTGGTCCTTGTCGTTCTGCGGTTTTTCGGTAAAGGCTTCCGAGTGCAATTGCCGCGCGAGATCTTCGACCGCGGAGACGAGGCGCGGAGCAGGACGGTTGATGGCGTCACTGATGGTGGCGTAACGGCGATTGCGCACCGCGTTGAGCAGGCGCCAGCCGGGCAGATCGGCGAGAGCTTCGGCGCTTTGCGGGGCGGACCCGAAATGCGATTCCACGAAGATCAGAAATTCGGGCTGAAGATGGACCACTTCCTCGAGGTTGACTTGCGGCCAGTTTTGCGAGGAATCGACGACCGAGACGGCCCCGGCGTAACGCAGCGCATCGGCGATGAACGTGTCGTTGCCGATGGAGATGAGCGGCTCGGTCCAGACGATGAAGAGGACGCGGCGAGGAGGCAGCGAGGCAAGGCGCTCGTGAAGAACCGCAAGATGGCGTTCGAGATCGGCAGCGAGCGTGGCACCGATCTCCGGGGCGCCGAGTAGATCGGCAAGGCGGGCGACCGACGCGATGATGGCATCGACGGTGTGAGGATCGGTGGCGTAGGAAGGGATGCCGATTTCTGCAAGGGCCTGGACGGTCTCGAGGCGGTTCAAATTTTTGGTCACGAGCACGAGGTCGGGGTGCAGAGCCGCGATGGCTTCAAGGCTGGGATTGACGGCGCCGCCGACCTTGGTTTTTAGCTGCGCCTCCGGCGGGAAATCACAGTAGTCTGTGTCGCCAACCAAGCGGTCCTGCAGACCGAGAGCGTAGATTGTCTCCGTGAGATTGGGAGCGAGGGAGACGATGCGGTGAATGGCTTGCCGGACGCGTATGGTTCGGCCGATTTCGTCAGTGACTTGCCGATATGCGGGAGGCACCGGGAGCGGCGGGGCGGCGGCGTCTTGCGGAGCACAAATTGCGCCGCCGTTCAACAGCAAGACCAGTGCGGCAGCAGCAACAGCTCTTAGCGTCGAGTGAATGAACATTCGCAACACGAGTCCCCATTATCAAAAATCGGCGCCAACGAAAAAGCCCCATGCGAGTAGCGCTGGGGCTGAAAGACGGCGCCTTTTCTCGCGAAAAGCGCAATCCCCGCGGCACGGGAGGGTAGCCTGGCTTACGGCTTTTCAGCCGATTACAGTGGCGGGACCGCGGCCGATTTGCACGGCCTTCCCCGCTTCCCCTGCCTGCAAAAATGAAACATGAGTGTATGCCGGGGCTGCAAGGGAGTCAATCGAAGCACAAATGCGTCAAGAGAACGACAGGGCTGAAGCCCCGATATTTTCCGGTCCCGTTTTTCGCGGCGCCTTAAGGCGCCGCTCTTCGGACTGAAGTCAGAGGCTTCCACCATGCACATCAGCGATTCTTCCAGTTGGGCTTGCGTTTTTCGACGAGAGCGCGAAGGCCTTCTTGCGAATCCTCGAGGCGATAGAGTTCGTTGAGAAAGATGTTCATCGATTTCTTCAGTCCTTCACGAAGGGAGAGGCCCATACCTCCGAGGATGGCTTTCTTGGCCATGGCGAGAACCGGGCCGGAGTGCGAGGTGATACGCTCGACGAGTTCCTTGACGGTGGCGTCGAGCTTGACTTCGGGAACCAGACGAGTGACCAGGCCGAGTTCAAGCGCGCGCTCGGCGGTAACCGGTTCGCCAGTCAAAATGATTTCGAGGGCGCGCTTTGGCCCAACCAAGAATGGAAGGATGGTGGAGGCAAGAGGCGGAAACACGCCGATGGTGATTTCGGGTTGCGCAAAGCGGGCTTTGGGCGTGGCGATGACGAGATCGCCGAAAGCAGCCAGCTCGGCGCCGCCGCCGATGGCCGGGCCATTTATAACGCAAAGGACCGGCTTGCTGGCCTCCAGCATCGCGGCGAAGGCGGCGTGAAATGCTTCCAGCATCTGGTAGACGCGTTGCGTGGTGTATTCGCCGATGTCCACGCCGCCGCTAAACACTTTGCAGGCCGAATCGATGGCGATGAGCTTGACGTCGTCGTGCTCGCCGGCAAAAACGATGCCGTCGGCAATTTCGCGCAGCATGGCTTCATTGAGGAGATTGTGATCCGGGCGATTGAGGGTCAGGCGGGCGACACCGCTGTCGATGCGAAATCTTACGAACTCAAAACTTTCTGGTTTGCGACGTACGGCTCCAGCTGTGAATTCTTCGGTGCTAACCGGCTCAACCATGATGGCCTCCTGAACCGTTCGTGCGCAGTGAAAAAGCAGACAGAAAAATGGGCAAGCAAATTCGATGCTAGCACAGCGTTCGCGTCTTGCTTCTTGCGAGAGCGACGGAGGTGCGCAAACAGTTGCGGTTAAGCAGGGCGGCCGAACGCGGCGGTGTAATCGAATGAGCACGCTTTGGGAGAGTGCCGAGGAGTCGTGCGAACATCAGAAGCGCTGAATATGGCTGACATCAGAACGGATACCGCGTTCGCGGTTCGCATGGCTGGCGCGATGGACGCAGAGGGATTTCCACCGGAGCGGGCTTGGGAAACGGCGCCGCCGGCTTGCTTTAATGCCGATTGGCAGGGCAAAAATGCGGACCGGGAGCGGGAAACGCAGGTGCGGCTGCTGTGGAATGCGGAGTTTTTGTTCTTGCGATTTGACGCGGGGTACAGGAGCATTACTGTTTTTCCCGATTCGGAGCCCTCGGGGCGGCGGGACGCGCTTTGGGATCGCGACGTTTGCGAAGTTTTCCTTCAGCCGCCCTCCTCTGCTGCTCGCGCGTATAAAGAAATTGAAGTGGCGCCAAACGGATTCTGGATTGACCTGGAGATTGCTCCGGGAGAAAAACGGGACTTGCTGAGCGGCTTGCGTCGGCGCGTAGAGGTCGACGAACAGAAGAAGCAGTGGCATGCGGTGCTGGCGCTGCCGATGAGAAGCCTTGTTGCGCGCTTCGAGATGTCGGCGGTGTGGAGAGTGAATTTTTTCCGGGTCGAAGGGAACTCAGAGCCACGGTTCTATTCGGCGTGGCGACCGACGAACACCGCGGCGCCTAATTTTCATGTGCCGGAAGCGTTTGGGGCGCTAGTGTTCACCGAGGCGGCGAGCAAAATCCGGGGCTAGCGAAGGAGCTTGTTTTTTCTTATGCTTGCGGCGTGCCGCGCGCTCTACGACTCCGCTTGTTCGTGCTCTTTGGCTTGATCAGTTTCTTGGCAGCCAGCCTTGCGGCAGATTCACTCGCGTGGCCTCGGCAGGTTACAAGTTCTCCAGACAATTCGCCCGTGGTGACGAAGGTTGAGCCGCCGAATTGGTGGCTACGGCTGACTCCAGAGCTCATGGTGTTGTTGAGCGGCAGCCGTTTGGAAGCGACCGGAGTCGCTTGCAATCTTGCCAATCTGGTGGTGGAACGCACGCAGGCGACTGCGGGAGGAAATTATCTTTTCGTGTGGTTGAAATTGGGAGCGGAGCTGAAATCAGGGACAGCGGTTTGCCGCATCAGCACACCGACGGGCGCTACGTCGTTCGAACTACCGCTCTCAGCGCGCGAGCAAACGATTCACAAGTTTCAGGGGTTCACGCCAGCAGACGTGCTCTATCTAATCATGCCGGACCGCTTCGCGAATGGCGAGCATGCGAATGACGAACCTGCGGAAGCGCCCGGTTCGCACGATCGAGCGAAGGCGCGCGCTTATCACGGCGGAGATTTGCGCGGGATTCGCGAGCACCTGGATTATTTGAAGGATTTGGGCGTAACAACGTTGTGGCTGACGCCGATCGTGAAGAATGGTGCGACGGAGGATTACCACGGTTACGGGGCGGTGGATCTGTACGCGGTTGAGCCGCACCTGGGGAGTTTGCGAGATTATCAAGAGCTTGTCTCCGCGGCGCACCAGCAGCAGTTGAAAATTGTTTTCGACATTGTGCCGAATCACGTCGGGCCAAAACATCCGTGGGCCGCGAAGCCGCCTCTACCGGACTGGTTTCACGGAACGGTGCAACACCACATGAATTCCTCCGCGCCGGTGAACGGCACTTTCTACGGCGAAGGGGAAAACCAGGGCCATGACTTGTTCGAGGCGCTCGTTGATCCGCACGCACCGCCGCAGCTGTCGCGCAACCTGACGGAAGGATGGTTCGTGAACCTGCTTCCGGACATGAACACGGAAAATCCGGCGGTGGCGCAGTATTTGCTGCAGAACGCGATCTGGTGGACGGAAGCGTCTGGGCTCGACGGGTTTCGGGTGGATACGTTTCCATATGTGTCGCGGCAATTCTGGGCGAGGTGGCACGCGGGGCTGCGGAGGATTTATCCGCAGTTGACAACGATTGGGGAAGTGTTTCATCCGGATGCGAGGGTGACTTCGTTTTTTGCCGGCGGGCGGAAGCGGTATGACGGGATCGATACGGGGGTGAGCACGCTTTTCGACTATCCGATGTATTTCGTGCTGCGCAATGTGCTGCTGAACGGAACGCCGGCGGGGCGCATCGCGGATGTCTTGCGTGACGATGCGCTTTATCCGCGGCCGGAGGAGTTGGTCACATTTTTTGGGAATCACGACGTCACGCGCTTTGCGAGTGCAAAGGGCAGCTCGGCGGCCAAACTGAAGTTGGCGTTTGCGTTGACGCTGACGCTGCGCGGGATTCCAGAGCTTTATTACGGCGATGAGATCGGCATGCCGGGCGGCGGCGATCCGGATAACCGGCGGGATTTTCCCGGAGGCTGGCGCGAAGACGCACGGAATGCGTTCACCGAGGAAGGACGGACGCACGACCAGCAGGAACTTTTTGCGTATGTGCAAGCGCTGCTTCGTTTGCGGCGCGAACACACGGCGCTAAGCAGCGGGCGGTTGTGGCATCTTTTTTCCGACGAGGCGACTTACGTGTTTATGCGCGAAATGGAAGAGGAGCGAGTGATGGTGATTATCCAGAATTCGTCGCAGCCAGGCGAATTCCGGTTTACGCTGGCGGATACGGCGGCGCAAAACGCAGCGAGGGTGTCGCGCCTCTTCGGGGAGGCGGATGCCGAGTTGGCGAGCAAGGAACTTCACATTCACGCGCCTGCGGAGTCGGCTTCTATTTTTTCCTTGGACTGAAACTCAAAACGTCAGTTGCGCGGTCCAGTTCTTGGAAGCATCGGGCACGGTGAAAATAACCGAATGCGCGGCAGAGTCGTAGCGCCAATCGTGAATCGCGCGGTCCCCGATGCGGATTTCTTTTGGCTGAACGGTTGCCCCGAAGACAGCCACTTCGGCGCTGTTCCACCACGGTTGAAACGAACTCTTCTCAGTCGTGGAGGTAAGGGTGATCGAAGCGGGCGAAGCCTGGCAGGAATAGTTCACGCGTAAAAGCTCACCCCTTTGGTACGCGAAGGTGCGGCCGTCGTCTTCGTAGAGCGAGCCGCGGCAGGCATCTCCAGCGTAAACGAGCAATTCAAGAGGTCCGCCCGGCTTTTCGCCGGTATTTTGCACGACGGGCTGGGTAGGAATAATCGCGCCGGCACGGACATACAGAGGCATCTCGTCGAGGGCGGGGTGCAGAGTTATTTTGTTTTTGCTGCTAAGTTTTTGCGAAGTCCAATAGTCGTACCACTCACCCGGCGGAAGCTGCACTTCTTCGGCGTCCACCATCTCGGTGGTGACGGGAGCAACGAAGAGGTCGCTGCCGAAAAGAAAATCGCGGTTGTCGCCGTAGAAATCTTCGGCTTGCGGATAATCAAGAAAAACCGGACGCATGAAGGGCAGGCCGGTGCGCGCGCTTTCTTCGATGACGGTGTAGATGTAGGGAAGCAGCTTGTAACGCAGCTCTATGTATCGGCGGCGAATCGCCTCGTGCCGAGGGCCGTGAACCCAAGGCTCTTGATCGGCCGTGCCCTTGGCGGTGTGATCGCGGTAAATGGGATTTAGCGCACCCACCTCGAACCAGCGGGTGAGGAGATCGGCAGGAGGGGAGCCGGCGAAACCGCCGATGTCATCACCGGCCATGGTAACG
>Ga0307479_10006877_pt1 | contig 10471 bp, 9 predicted proteins | sample atmos_gasesECM4C_FD_203743 | JGI IMG/M metagenome (GOLD analysis project Ga0307479, IMG submission 203743) | Hardwood forest soil microbial communities from Morgan-Monroe State Forest, Indiana, United States - atmos_gasesECM4C_515 | ecosystem: Environmental > Terrestrial > Soil > Temperate...
CGGAAAACCTCAAGAACAACACCTGTCCGACGTTCTTGATCACCAGGCGATCGTTTTCTCGCGGCCCGCCCTGGGAGCGCCGGATTCTGTCTTTGGCTCGCCCCAGCGCCCGCTCGAAACGCGCGTTGGCGAACGGCTTCAACAGGTAGTCCAGCGCCCCGGCCTCGAAGGCCCGCAGCGCGTACTGATCGTAGGCGGTGACGAAGACGACGGCAGGAGGCACGTCCGCACCCAGCAGTTCGAGGACGTCGAAGCCATCGCATTCCGGCATCTGCACATCGAGGAAGACAAGATCTGGTCTCTGGCTGCGTATCTGCTCCAGGCCTTCCATGCCGGACCCGCATTCGCCGACGATTTCAATTTCCGGATCGGTCTCTAGGAGCACAGTGAGGTTGCTCCGGGCGAGGGGTTCGTCGTCTACGATCAGCGTGCGGATTGTGGCGGCACGTCTTGTTCCCAGCACGAATTAAACCTTCCGGAAGGGCACGGAGACGGAAGCCTCCACGCCGCCGGGTTCGTGATTTCGCAGGCTCAAGTTGCAGGCGTCCCCATAAAGACCCTGCAGCCGGGTACGAACATTCGAGATGCCGATACCGGACCGCGTTTCGTCCCAGTCGTTCGGTAACTGTGGGCCGTCATTGTAGACGCTCAAGGTGAGCCGTCCGTTGTCTCGCGCGGCAGCGATTCGGATTAGGCCCCCTTGCGCGCGTTTTGCAATGCCGTGTTTGATTGCATTCTCGACCATAGGCTGGAGAATGAGGCTGGGAACCTGTGCGGCAAAGAGTTCCTCAGGCACGTTCACGCTCAGCTGGAGACGATCTGCGAATCGCACCTTCTGGATGTCGAGGTATTTCCGCACAAACTCCATTTCCTCCCCCAGCGGCACCTGCTGCTTGCTGGAATCGTCGAGCACGCGCCGCAGGAAATCGCTGAGCCCCACGATCATGTTCACCGCGGCGTCATTTCTCTTTTCTCGCACCAGGCCTGCGATGGCGTTCAGGGCGTTGAACAGAAAATGCGGTTCGATCTGGCGGCGGACGGCTTCAAGTTGCGCCTTGGAAAGCTGTTCGTTGAGCCGGGCGGTCTCAACGCGCTGCAGGCCCAGCCGCTCGCGTGAATCGAGAATATAGCTGACCGCGAGAATGGAGCCGTACAGGGTTACGAACGACAGGAGCCCGTCGTTGAACCGGTCGAACCAGATCTGCCGGAACGGTCCGGGGCCCGGCGACTTTGCCCACGGGTTCAGCATCGTTTCGAGCCACGCCGACCACGCTGCGGAAACTGAGCCAAGGCCAGCACACGCGGAAAGGTGAGTAAGCCAGGTGGAAACGGGCTTCCAGGCCACCGGTGGGTATCGCCGCCCGAGCCGCAGCACCACCGGCGTTGCCAGGGCCCAAGGCAGCCACGAAAGGGTCAGCGTCAAGAACAGCTCGGTCCAGGCGTGATGCATGCCTTCCGCACGCATGACCACGACGGTCTGGGTCGCGTCGAACAGACCCACGCCCAGCCAGATCGATGCGATCCAGAACCAGGGCGGCGGCGGATGCTTAATCGGGGACGCGTCCATATCAGAATCGTAGTCTAAGGCCGTTCAATCCATCCAAAAATGCAGCCAGCAGGCGGCGCGATGCAGGCAGCGGGCTGGCAAGCGGCACCTCATCGGCGTGATACTAGCGCCATGCTTAGGAAAATCTCAACCGTCCTGCTTGCAGTTGTGGTCCTGATCTCTGCGGCCGCCTTCCGTCAGACTGCGACCCCGTCCAACTGGGGTCCGCAATATACCGCCGACGGGCAACTCAAGTTCCCGGAGGATTACCGGCAGTGGGTCTACCTGACTTCCGGGTTCGACATGAGCTACAACCCGGCCATGGCCATGGACCACCACATGTTCGACAACGTCTTCGTCAATCCCGAAGCCTACAAGGCCTTCGTCGAGACTGGCACCTGGCCCGACAGAACCATGCTCGTGCTCGAAGTCCGCGCCGGCAAGAACAAGGACTCGATCAACCAGGCTGGGCACTACCAGGACACCGATGTGATGGGGCGCGAAGTGCACGCAAAGGACGAGGGGCGCTTCCCAGGTAAGTGGGCTTTCTTTGGATTTGACGACGCGAAAACCGCCAAAATGGTCCCCTTGGCTGCTGAATGTTATACCTGCCACTCCACCCACGCTGCCGTGGACACTACGTTCGTCCAGTTCTACCCAACCCTGATTCCGATCGCGAAAAGCAAGGGCACGCTCTCGGCTTCCTACCAGAAAGAAACGGCAACCCCAGCCGCCAAGTAACCGGGGGACAGTCCGGCCTGACCGGTCGGCCGGACTCGGTTCTGGGCGGTAATTTGCCGCGGCAGTAAGGTGTACGCCGTAGTCCTTCCGGCCCCATTGCACAACCTGTACAAGCCCTTCCGTAACCTATTTCTGCCGGTTACTCCGCCGCATACTCTGTAGGCAAGATGAACGCCCTCCCCCAACTGGACTTCAAGCCACGCGTCCCGCGCCTGCGGTTCGAAAATAGCACCCCGGCTGTGCTCCGGTTCCACGACGGTCAGCGCATGTCGGGCGAAATTCAGGTGGTTTCTCTCACCGGCGGCCTGCTCTCCTTGCCCACTCCACTGACCCAGGGATCGAGGGTCAAGGTCATGTTCGTGACCGACGCCGGATCGGTACTGGGCGGAGCAGAAATGCTAAGCCCGGTCAGCGGCACCCAGCAGCCCTTCCGCTTCGTCTCGCTCGCTGTGCAAGACCGGCGCCGCCTCGAGTCCATCATTCCAGTGTCGGTCTATCACGACATCACCGAGCCGGACTGGATGAAGAAGCTCAGGGCGGTATCGGAGGACCGTTACGCGCCGCCGCCGTCGCGCGTCAAACTGGCTGTGCTGGCGGTTAGCTTAATGGCTCTTGGCCTGGCTGGCGCTACCTTTTTCCTCCACGTCCCGTTGTTGAAGTGGATTGGAAAATAGCGGGTGGTGCCCGGAAAACATGATGCACTCCACCAACATCCGGCGATGGCCGCGCTTCCATGTGCACTTGCCTGTGCTCATCGCCGCCGAACCCGGTCCATCCCGGGTCCTCGTACCAGGCCTGGTCAGTGAGATCAGCCGGCGTGGCATGGAGCTCTACGGCGGAGTGCAGCGGCGGCCCGGGGAATTGATGGAAGTCGAGTTCCGCACCGGGAGGATGCGCGTTGCAGGCGTGGTCCGCAACCGTTCTGGCTACTGCTTTGGGCTCGAATTCCTGAGCATCGCGACCGCTGGCCAAGCCCCTACACCCGTTCTGCCGTCGGGGCAAGCGCTTCCTCCGGGTATGCTCGCAAACGATTCGACCAGCACGCTGGACGCCGATGCGGCTCCCACCGAGGATACGTACGCGGAACTCTTCATTGAGAGACACGAAGCCTACCTGCACGACATGCAGCACACCATCGCGCGGCTCCGCGAGAAGACTTTGGAGATCCGGCAGTTTCGACTGGAGATGGAACTCCTGCTGCACGGAGATTTAAGCCAACACTAAGGCGCATCCGGCTTCGTCAAGCGCTTCCCACGAATCCCCGGCGGGCGAAGGGAACCGCGCCTGGCCCAGGTGTGACCGAAATCACAGACGCGTGTGAAATCACGTGGGATGCTTCTTCAAATTCGAGGGGGAGGAATGGAAAGAACAGGGTTAACGCGCACTGTCTACCGGCTGGCTGTGGCGGGAGAAGCGGCCGGATTCAGTCTTGGCGACATGATCCAACTCCTGAACGCGGGTCTCACCGTATTGGCCTTGCTGAATCGGATCGAGTGGCGACTCGCGCAGGCGTAGTCCCGCACGCCAAGCGCCGCGCGCCGGCTGATGTAAGCGGCGCACTCGAGTCAGAACGCAGTCGCGCAGATCCCAGAAGAACTTCCGGGCATTTTGTGATCTAAATCGCTGAAGGGGAAACGGTCTTGCAGGTAGGTTTCGCCTTGCGGCGATAGGCCCTCTGTTTCGGACTGCCAGACTACTCAAGTTGAGCCGTTCGGAACCGAATCCTGCTAGGCAGGGTCTGTCGACGCAGAGTAAGCATATTCCTTCCTACAAATTATGCCAGCATGCCTGGTCGCGAGCGCGGCACTTTCTTTGCCGTGCCGACGTTTCCTGTCTCATACCACAATTTGGATAAGATTATCCAAAGTTAGCAAGCAGAGAGGCGGCGGTTCAGCGTCAACTTTCATTTATCCTCGACGCCGTTCCGGCTACGTATAGTATGACCGAGCTCATCGCGACCATGCTATCCCCGTCCATGCTGAGCGTCGTTTATGACCTACGAGTTCGTCGATCCGATAATCACCGCTTGGGCGGCCAAGCCCACACTCCAAATCTACACGACATACCGCGACGAAGAAGTTCGCTCGGTTGATTTGGTTGGTTCGAACGGTCGCAAATGCCGGCTTTGGATCGATGCTCCTGACCAAAGCGGAACCTTCCGAGTGCAGGTGTGGGACTACGAGAACCGGCGGGAAATTACAACAGCGACGGTGGCTGACCTGGCTCGATGCCTTGAACAGGGGTATGCGATCGCAATGCGGTGGCTCGGCTGAGTACGCCCTACACGGCACGCCGTTTGACGGGGTGGAAGAAAGGGACGGCAAAACTGCCACACCCCGGCTACCATTTCGAGTTAGGGTGCGGTGCGGCGCCGCAGGTGCGAGGGGGCTCGTTGCGCAACAGTGATTAGATCCGGGTGGCCGAACCGGGCGCAATCCCGCCAATCTGCTGAGGAGCAGACGAGACGGTTGCAACCGAGTGGGCGAGCATTGGAAAAGCACGTAGGTTGATGGTACCCTCGAAGCAACAGGGTCGGATTTGGAACTACTTCTCAACTTGTGCTGGCTCCTGCTGATTGGCCCGGGGATCTACCTCTGGCTGCGACAGCGTCGTCACGCCAAGCCTCTCCTGCAGTTCTCGATTTCGCTCGTCTGCTTGCTGTTTCTGCTCTTCCCCGTCATCTCTGCGACCGACGACCTGCACGCGATGCGGGCGGAGATGGAGGAGTCCAGCTCCAGCAAGCGACCACAAAAACAAGTTGCCAAGCGTGCACCGGGGCAAGATTTCAGTGCGCCCCCGGCACAGCTTCCTTCCCCGGTTCGGGTTCTCCCCTCCAACCTGATTCGCGGGCACGTCCGGGTACTGGTGGCGGCGGCGGTAGTAGCTGCCGGTGCGACTATTCCTGTTTCTCGCCCACCTCCCGACTTCTTCCTGGCTTAACCAGGGAGCGCTGCTTAGTCAGCGGCGCGCCTTCTCTCAATTCTCAACCAAGTCTCGTTACGCAGACGGGCAACCGTTTCGCAAACTCACTCGCAGCGTTTATGCACGCGGGCGACGCTTTGCACACGGCGACACGGCGCGCTGGATTCCCCAGGCTTGCAGGCCGGTGGCTAAGGCGCTGCACCCACCGAACTCCGTAGACGGCATGCGGTTGAGTTCCTCGAGCACAAGGTGGAGCAAGGGCAATGATCCGTTCCTTTGTTGATTTCGCACTGCACAACCGCATCCTCGTCTTGAGTCTGGCGGCATTGCTCTTTGTCTGGGGATTAGCGTCGTTCCACAACCTGCCGATCGAGGCTTATCCCGACGTGGCCGATACGTACGTCCAGATTATTTCGCAGTGGCCGGGCCACGCGGCGGAAGAGGTAGAGCAGCAGATTACCGTGCCGCTGGAGGTGGAACTGAACGGCGTCCCGCACTTAACGCATCTGCGGTCTGTGTCGTTGGCGGGATTGTCGGTGATCACAATGATTTACGACGACGAGATCACCACGTTCACCGCTCGGCAAGAGGTGCTGGACCGGCTGGCCCAGGCGATCATGCCCACCGGGGTGAATCCGGGCCTCGGGCCCGATTACAGTCCGACCGGGCAGATCATGTTTTACACGCTGAAGAGCACGAACCCGGAATACGACACGATGGAGCTGAAGACTCTGCAGGACTGGTTCGTGAGGAACCAGTTGAAGGCTGTGCCCAACGTCGTGGACGTCAACATTTTTGGGGGGCCGACGCGGGAGTACCAGGTACGGGTCGATCCGGGGAAGCTCGTGTCGTACGCGCTATCGCTGAGTCAGGTCGAGCAGGCACTGGCCAACAACAATACGAACGCGGGCGGAGGGTTCATCCAGCGCGGGCAGCAGGCGCTGAACGTGCGCGCGGTCGGACTGATGGAAACGACCGAGGATGTGGCGTCGACCTTCGTGAAGGTGATGAACGGGACAGCAGTACGAGTGGGCGACTTGGGAGAAGTGGTGCAGGCTCCGAAGGTGCGGCTGGGGCAGCTGGGAAAGACGATTCGCCGTCAAGATGGGACGGTGATCGATGATGACGACGTGGTGGAAGGGATCGTCCTGCTACGCAAGGGGGCGGAGCCCGACGCGACCCTCGATGCGCTGCACGAGAAGATTAAGGAACTCAACAACGGGCGGTTACCGCCAGGCGTGAAATTCGTGCCGCATCTGGACCGGAGCGACCTGGTGCGGTACACCAGCCACACCGTCCTGCGAAATCTGACGCATGGCGTGCTGCTGGTAACGCTGATTCTGTTTCTTTTTCTGGGCAACGTCCGCAGCGCACTGGTGGTGGCGATCACAATTCCCTTTTCGCTGTTGTTCGCGTCCATTCTGCTGGACCTGAGTCATATCCCGGCAAATCTGCTTTCGCTAGGAGCGCTGGACTTCGGAATGATCGTCGACGGAGCCGTGGTGATGGTGGAGAACATTCTTCGCCACGCAGGTTCGCGGGTGGACGAGCATCGTTCTCTCGTGCAAGTGATTGGAGACGCTGCTCATGAAGTGCAGCGCCCGGTCTTCTTCGCGATCTTCGTCATCATCACAGCCTACCTGCCGATCTTTACCTTGCAGCGCGTCGAAGGGCGTTTGTTCCACCCGATGGCGTGGACGGTGGCGTTCGCGCTCCTGGGGGCGTTGTCGTTCTCGCTCTTGATCGCTCCGGTACTGTGCAGTTTTCTGCTGCAAGGCAAGATCAAGGAGTGGCGCAACCCGGTGCTGGAATACGTGTTGACCAGCTACCGGAAAGGTTTGGAGTGGTGCCTCGATCACCAGAAGATCGTGGTGGCGGTGGCGGGATTGCTGGTGGTGGCCATGTTGTATCTGGGGTTCGGTGGTTTCATCGGTTCCGAATTTCTACCCCATCTGGATGAAGGCGCGATCTGGGTGCGGGGCACGCTTGCGCCCAGCGCCGGACCGACGACGGGCATTGATGTCATGAAGAGGGCGCGCCTGATTCTCGCGGATTTTCCGGAAGTGACACAGGTGGTAAGCCAAGTGGGCAGACCCGACGATGGAAGCGATGCGAGTGGCTTCTACAATACGGAATATTTCGTGGACCTGCGTCCGCGAGAGCAATGGCGGAGCGAGTATCGCACCAAGGAGGATTTGATCTCAGCCATGGACAATGCACTGGAACAGATTCCGGGCGTCATCTGGAATTTCTCGCAGCCTATCTCGGACAACGTGGAGGAGGCAGTCAGCGGGGTCAAGGGCGAACTGGCAGTAAAACTGTTCGGCCGGGACCTGAAGGTACTAGAGCAGAAGGCCAACGAGATGCAGGATGTAATGAGCAAGATTTCGGGAATCGCCGATCTGGGCACGTTCGAGGTGCGAGGCCAGCCGAACCTGAACCTGGTGGTCGATCGTGCTGCCGCAAACCGGTTCGGCGTGAACGTGACCGACGTGCAGGACGCGACCGAGACGGCGGTGGGAGGGAAGGCCGTCAGTCAGATCCTAGTGGGCGAGCAACGCTACGACCTCACAGTGCGCTATCAGGAACCCTACCGATCGACTGTGGACGGCATCGCGCGGATCCGCATCCTGAATCCTTCGGGCGAACGCGTCTCGCTGGCGCAGGTTTGCAAGGTTGTGCTGGAAGATGGGGCGTCGACCATCTACCGGGAAGGAAACTCGCGTTACATCGCGATCAAGTACAGCGTGCGAGGGCGCGATTTGGGGAGCACGGTGCGGCAGGCGATTGATGAGGTGCACCAGAAGGTTCATTTACCGGAGGGGTATCACCTGGATTGGACGGGTGAATACGAGAGCCAGCAGAGGGCGAATCGAAGGCTGGCGGTGGTGGTACCGATCACGATTCTCCTGATTTCCTTCATTCTCTATTCGGCATTCTCTTCCTGGAAGTGGACAGGCCTGATTCTGGGAGTGGTGCTATTTTCACCTTTGGGCGGATTTCTGTCGCTTCTGATCACGGGAACGCACTTCAGCGTCTCGTCGGGCCTGGGGTTTCTGGCCTTGATCGGCGTGTCGGTGCAGACGGGCGTGATCATGGTGGAGTACATCAACCAGCTGCGCGTGCGCGGAAGGACCGCGCACGAGGCGGCAAACGAAGGCGCGTCCATGCGGCTGCGTCCGATCATGATGACGATGCTGGTGGCGACGCTAGGGCTACTGCCGGCGGCGATGTCGCACGACATCGGCTCAGACTCGCAACGCCCGTTCGCCATCGTGATCGTGGGTGGCTTGACCTTTGAGTTGTTGGTGAGCGTGTTCCTGTTGCCGACGTTGTACTGCTTCATTGCGCGCCCCGGAGACCAGTTACCACCGCCGGAGTCGGGGTTCCTGGAGGAAGGGGAACACGTGGATTAGACTACGAGTGAGACGGACCGTTATCCCCGAGGGACTTGGCGTGCCACCGCAAAACCTTCGACGGCTTCGTTCGGTTTTGTCCTTCTCTCAATAGAGTTGAAGTCGCTGCACGATCTTGCCGAGAGTTTTGCGCCGAACGTGATCGCCTTTCCAGATCTTTGCGGGGGTGTGATGGCTCACGCCCGTATCGCGTTCAAGCTTGCGAATCCGACACACACAACTGCGTCAATGAGTCCAGTGAAAGTGCGGGGACACGCTATTGCTGTACCTTAGTGCCTTGCGACGCAACCGCCTGCCACTTGCCGTTTCGCTTGACCCAGGTATCGGTGAAGCGAAACGAGCTGTTGATCTCTTGACCCTTAAAGGTACCCTTCGCTGTATTGAGCCCCGTAGCCACAGCGGCGTTGCCGTACACACGGACTTTCAGGTCGCTGAGTTCCACGAACTGAAACTTCAAGTCGCCTGAACTTAAATCTTTTTTGTCCTGAGTCCTGTCGGTTACGCGGCCACTTGGGTCGGTATCCGTGCTGGCCGACGCCGCCCGCATCCGAGGCACTGGCAGGTGCTTGGCCGACTCGCAGGTGTCTTCCCAGCTCAAACCTGATTCCAAGACCTGAGGACAGGTCAGTGAGTGCTATCGGGATGTTACGCCAATTGAGCACTGCCAACGTCCGTAGAGCGGTTCGCCCTCGCTCGGTCAGCACAAGGTTGTTTTCTTCTTTTCGTATCAATCCGAGACTCACCAGTCCATCAACCTGCGCAGCAAACTCCCGCTGATCCGAAGGCTTCAGCGTCGCGATTACGGTGCCCACTGTCTCAGCACCCGCTTCTTCAAGGATCATCACGATGTCACGCTGCAAGGTTGAGAGTTTGAGGCGGCGGGGCATTCGGTCATTCTACCGGGGCAAATGAGTGTAACGGCGATATTACGTCAAGTGACTTCACGACTCGCTAGTGAAGTGTCGGACAAGGCCTTATAATCTAACCTTCGCTGCGTCACGAGCATCCTACCCGAGGGCAAGGAGCATATTATGCGAAGCATCCCGCTCATAGTTCTAGTCCTCTCATGCTGTGCAGCTTCTCAGACGCCTGATCCGACTCCCGTGGATGGAAGAATTAGCGGCAGGGTCGTAAACGAAGATGGCAAGGCTGTTCCCAGAGCAACGGTCTACGTCTCTCAGGAGGCGTCTTCGCTCGTCGATGCAGATGGCGTTATGACCCGCACGGACGCCGCAGGACGATTTGATTTCGGCCGAAAGCTCAAGCATGGAGTCTATGAGATTCATGCGCGGAAAGAAAAAGATGGTTATCCCGACCCCACCTCTAAGTTCTACCAGCCGCTAAATTTTAGCCCTCAGAATGTGCAGTTGTTCGGCGATCAGCCCGCACAGAAGGTTACCGTCAGACTAGAGGATAAGGCTGCCATACTGGCAGGAAGGATCTTTGACGCAGATACTGGACGGCCTCTGAAAGCGGGGATTAGTTTCTCGAATCTCCAAACGAACGCTGGCCGTGGCATATCGGCTAATGGCAATTTTAGTGAATTGATTCCTGCGAATGCCGACGTCATCGTCATGGTGCAAGATGTCGATCGGGATCATGATGATTGGTCTTTCTTTAGAACCAAGGTGAACTTGCAGCCGGGGCAAAAGATGTACATAGACGTCCCGCTCTACAAGACAACTACATCACCTGCCAGTCCCGAGTGATACCGCTAACATCAAAACGGGTTTGATCATCGTAGGTTGACGCAATCAGGCGATTTCGCTCATTGAGAATTGCTGGTGAGAAGGGGAATATTTCGCCAACAATTCGGCAGACCAAACACTACAAGGTGTGACCCTCC
>Ga0307479_10006878_pt1 | contig 10471 bp, 8 predicted proteins | sample atmos_gasesECM4C_FD_203743 | JGI IMG/M metagenome (GOLD analysis project Ga0307479, IMG submission 203743) | Hardwood forest soil microbial communities from Morgan-Monroe State Forest, Indiana, United States - atmos_gasesECM4C_515 | ecosystem: Environmental > Terrestrial > Soil > Temperate...
GGGTCGGCACCTGGCTGCCCTACCGGGTGCGCTGGCGGGTCGGCAGCCAACCGCCAGCGTCCGCCAGCGTGGCGCCCGCGGACGTGCAGTCGTACGTTGACTTCACGTAAACTACTGACGTTTAGGGAGATAAAGTGGCACCGGAGACGGGATTTGAACCCGTGACCCCCTGATCCACAGTCAGGTGCTCTACCACTGAGCTACCCCGGCGCGGAGCGGGGAATCGTATACTAGTCCCCCTTGTCGGGTCAAAACGCGGGCCTCGGCGGTCGGTCGCAAGCTACTGAGGTACAGGGAGTTAGGCGCCGCGCTCTTGACGGTTCACAGCGCTTCGGGCCGCAACGGGCGGGCTTGCTCGTCCTGCTGGAAGGGGCTTCACTCGCTCGGCGGCGCGGTTGGCCGCCTTGTTGGTCTGGGCTCCTCGGCAAGCCAGGCGGTCACCGGGTCGAGCCAGGCGGGGTCGGGGCGGAAGAAGGTGCCGTGGCCCTTGCCGACGTGGAGGACGATCTCGCGGTGGTCGAAGGCGAACGCCTTGGCGCAGGAGGTGGCCAGGTCGTCCGCGGCGTCGTAGAGGGAGAGGAGGCGGCCGGCGAGGTCGAGGCGGAAGTGGTCGAAGAGCCAGTCGCCGCAACCCGCGAGGCTGACGACGCGGAGGTTGGGCTGGTGGAGGTCGGAGGCGGCCACCAGGGCGATGGCGCCGCCCTTCGAGAAGCCGACGACGGCGACGCGGCTCGGCGGCACTCCGGCGGCGAGGAGCGCCTTCACCTGGGCGCCGACCTTGCCGGCGTAGGCTGCCGCGTCGGCGCCCTTCGGCCGCACCTCGCTGACCACGGTGAAGCCGCGCGCGGCAAAGGCTTCGAGGATCTTGCGGTACTCGTAGATCCCGAAGCGTGGGCTCTCGGGGCGGGGGCCTTGTTCCTCGACGATCCGGCCGTGCAGGTAGATGAGGTAGTTGCCTTGCGGATCGATGGGCCTCGGCAGCTCGGTGAGGACGGCTCCGGGCGGCGGCGCTGCCGCCAGGCAGCCGCCGGGCGCCAGCAGCCACAGCACGAGCGGCGAGAGGACGAAGGCGATCCCCGGCAGGCGCCGCCGATGCATCGCGCTCCTCATCCTGGCCGCGCCGCCGGCAGGCCCAGCAGGCGGCGGGCGAGGTCCTTGGGCAGCTCGCGGCCGGTCATCATCCGGAACTGGCCGCGCGCCTGGTCCATCAGCACCTCGCGGCCGTCCACGGTCACGGCTCCGCGCGCGGCCGCCGCCGCGAGGAGCGGCGTGGGGCCTTCTTCCTCCCGCCGGTAGACGAGGTCGACGACGACCGCGCCAGGGCGCAGCGCGTCGACCGGGAACGGCAGCGGCTCGTCCGCCGCTCCCGCCGCTCCCGCCGCTCCCGCCGCTCCCGCCGCGCGGCCGAGCGGCGTGGCGTTGACCAGCAGGTCGTAGCCGGCCGGGTCGAGCTCGCCAAGCGGCAGGCAGGGCAGCCCCAGGTCGGCGGCGGCGCTCTCGCCGCGCTCGCGGCCGCGGTTGAACAGCGTCACCTCGGCGCCGGCGTGGGCGAGGCCCACCGCCGCGGCCCTGCCGGCGCCGCCGGCTCCGACCACGGCGGCGCGGCGGCCGGCGGGGTCGATGCCGCGGTCGCGCAGGGGCTCGATGACACCCTCCGGGTCGGTGGACTCGGCTTCCCAGACGCCTTCCCGCAACACCAGGGTGTTGGCGCCGCCGACGAGGCCGGCGAGCGGGCTCTCGGCCCCGGCCACCGCCAGCGCCGCGGGCTTGAACGGGGCGGTGATCGAGAGGCCCTGGATGGGCAGCCCGAGCGCCTCGAGCACGCCCTCCTCGACCACCTCGAGCCAGAAGTCGCCGAAGGCGTCGGTCTGGAAGGGCAGGTAGAGCGCCGGGATGCCGAGCTCGCGGTAGGCGCCGTTGTGCAGGCGCGGCGAGAGGGAGTGCGCGATGGGGTTGCCAATCACGCCGAAGAGCTTTTCCACCGGCGGCAGCGCGGGCAGGCCGAAGTCCTGGCGCAAGGTGCGGATGGACGGCTGTCCCGGCGCGCCCGGATCGTCGCCCGCCGCGCCGTAGACCACCGGCGCCCCCAGCCGCGGCGCGATCAGCCGGGTCCATGCGCCGGCGTCGCCGCCGGCGAAGGCGGCGACGTCGGCCCGCTGCAGGCGGTGGAGCAGCTGCAGCGGGGCGAGCGCCTCGCCGGGCCGGATGGCCCAGGGCACCAGCTTGTACAGCGCCGCCTCGGCCGCCGCCAGCCGCTCGAAGCACGCCGCGAGCGCGTCCAGGTCGCTCGCCGGCCCATGCCAGGAGACCAGCCGCCGCGCCGGCGGGATGGCGGTCAGGATCTCCGGGCCGAGGTCGCGCGCGCCTTCCAGGTCCACGCGGTCGTACCGCTCCGCGGCCGCGAGCAGCCGTCGCTTGCGCCGCTCGGGCGAGCCCTCGAAGGCACCCCCCTCGGCGCGGCTACGCAGGGTGTAGAGGAGCTTGCCCGCGAACAGGTGACGCAGCGGCTCGGGGTCGATGTCGCCGACCACGTCGGCGCGCACCTCCAGCCACGCCACGCCCTCGAGCCCCGCCGCGAGCTCGGGCGTGAGGGGGGTGGTCAGGGTGGCGATGAGCGACGCCGCCGGCACTGAGGCCGCAACACCTTCTTGCAGAATCGAACCTCCCCCGCACCTCACGCCGCCGCTGGATCGCGGCCGGCAGCGATAGGATAACCGTAACGGCACCGTCTCCTCTCAGGCGACGGACTGGCTGCACCGGGGCGCACGCGTGGAACTACGCCAGTCCGCGCACGTATAAGGATTCATGCACCCCACGACCTTCGAGCTCAACGCTCTGGGCCAGAGCCGGCTACAGGCTACGCAGAGCTACGAAGTCTTGCGTCACCTCCGCCGTGGGTGCGACCGGTGCTTGGCGGCGCTCGCACCGCGACTCATCCCGTGGATGGACGACGAGCCGGCCGCCGAAGCGCGGGCCAGCGCCTCGGCACCCAAGAGCAAGACGCTGACTGCCGCATACCTCCGCGCAGCCGCGCGGGCCGCCAGGGCGGCAACGACACGGCCGCAATCGACGCCAGCCGAGGAGGCGCGCGTCCGCCGGGCACTCGCGATCCTCGACGCCGAGGGCCCCGAGGCGCTCGGGCGCCTGCCGCGCCGCCTGCTGGGCAGTCCGGCGGTCGAGGCGCTGCTGCGGCAGGTCGGCACCTTGGGCCAGCACGATCCTCGGCTCAGGCTGCGCCTCGCCGGACTCGCCTGCGACCTGGCCGAGACGTGCGCTGAGCGCCCCCGAGCAGGTGGGGAGCTCGGGCAGCTGCGGTGCCGCTGCGCCATCGAGCTCGCCAACGCGCACCGCGTCGCGGGCGATCACCGCGCCGCGCAGGAGCAGCTCAACCGCGTCGCCGACAGTCTTTCGCTCCCTGGCCACGACCGCCTGGTCGAGGCCCGCTGGCTCGAGATCCAGGCGCAGCTGATCGGCGACCAGTGGCGCCTGGGCGCCGCTGAGAGCTTCCTGGCCGCACCACGGCGGATCTACCGGCAAGCGGCCAGGCTCGAAGACCTGGCGCGGGTCAAGGTGATCGAGGCAACCTTCCGGCGTGATCGCGGGGATGCCGACACCGCGGTCGAGACTGCGACCGAGTCCGTGCTCCTGCTCGCGCCCGACCGCGCGCCAGCCGTGATGTGCACCGCGCTCACCACCATGTGCAACGCGTTGATCGATCATCGGCGCTGGCGAGAGGCCTTGGCCGTCGTGCAGCGGCATCGTCCGCTGCTGGCGGCCTACTCCTTCGGCAGGAACGCTGCGCGAACGACCCGCCTCGAGGCGGAGATCCTCGGCTACGCCGGGCACACGCAGGAGTCGGACCGGGGTTTCGATCACAGCCGGCGGAAGTTCGAGGATCTGGGCGAGAGCTACGAGGCCGCGATGGCGATCCTGATCTGGGCAACCGCGGTCGAGCGCAGGGGCGACTGGGAAGCCTCCCACGCCCTGGTCCTCGCAGGCACGGACATCCTGCTTCGCCTCGAGCCGCCACCCGAGGTTCACGCCGTGGCGGCCAGACTTCGCGCTGCCAACCGCCTTGCCGGGAGGAGCGCTTTCCTGCCTCTCGAGCAGACCGTAGGCTTCCTCAGCCACGCCCGCTTCAATCCATCGCTCCGCCTCGAATCGTTCCTGGCCTGCCGAGCGCGTCCCGGATCCTGGTCGGCCTGAGAGCCGGCCGGCCGGCGCGTCGAGTCGAATCACTGCGGCCCGACGCTGTTGACAGCGCCGTCACGCTTTCGGGCGCATCTTGTGACACCAGGGTGCTTCCGCCGCGCGCCGCGGCATGCGAGAATAGGGCGGTAGTCGAGCGGTTGCCGCCCCCACCGCGGAGCCTCGAGGTCTTCCCCGATGGATGAATTGATCGCGCAGGTCGGCCGGCATGGTCTGGCCCTGGTCTTCGCCAATGCCCTGGCGGAGCGGGTCGGCGTGCCCGTCCCCGCGCTGCCGGCGCTGTTCGTGGCCGGCGCGTTGTCGGCGACCGGCCTGATCCGGGTGCTGCCGCTGCTCGCGATCGCCGTCGCCACGCCGCTGGTCGTCGACTTCGCCTGGTTCCTGCTCGGCCGCTGGCGGGGCGAGCGGGCGGTGCGCTCCATCTGCCGCTTCGCGCTGTCGCCGGAGGGATGCGAGCGCTCCACCCAGGCGCTCTTCGCACGCCGCGGCCTCGCCTCCCTGCTGTACTCGAAGTTCGTGCCCGGCTACTCGATCGTGGTACTACCGCTGGCCGGGGCCGCGCGCGTCCCGCTCCTCCTCTTCCTCCTCTGGGACAGCCTCGGCAACCTGGTGTGGGCCGGCTCGGCGGTCGCCCTCGGCTTCGTGTTCCACGGCGCGGTCGGGCGCATGCTGGCCGTGCTGCACCGCCTCGGCGTCTGGGCGGTGGTCCTCGCCGTCGCCGCCCTGGCGCTGGTGACGGCGATGAAGTGGTGGGAGCGGCGGCGTTTCTACAAGCTGCTGCGCCTCGCCCGCATCGACGTCCAGGAGCTGCGCCGGCTGATCGACGAGGGGAAGGCGCCCGCCATCGTCGATGTCCGCACCACCCGCAGCTACGCCGTCCAGCACATCCCCGGCGCGCGTCGCATGACGCTCGAGGAGGTGGACCGGAAGCTGGCGGAGCTGCCGCGCGACGGCGAGATCGTCCTCTACTGCACCTGCCCGAACGAGGCCTCTGCCGCGCGAGTGGCCCGCGTGCTCATGGACCGCGGCTTCACCCGCGTGCGGCCGCTGGAGGGCGGCCTCGACGCCTGGCTCGCCGCGGGCCTCCCCTACGAGGAAGAGACCCTCGCCGGCATCCCCATCCTCGACCCCACGGTCGGTTGATCGCACACCGGCGAGGCTCTGAAAGGGCGCGTCCGCCGCGGTGGTAGCATCCCTTGTGACTGCCGTCACAAGCTGCCGGACGGGACGGGCGGCGGTGAGTGAGCGGAGCCGGTCGAGATGAGCGACGAGCGCGAGACGCTGGACATCGACGTGTTGTTCGTGGGCGCCGGACCGGCCAGCCTGGCGGGGGCCCTTCATCTTTCCCGCCTGGTGCGCCGTCACAACGAGGAGGCAGACCGGCCGCTCGAGCTGTCGATCGCGGTGCTCGAGAAGGGGCGCGAGGTCGGCAGCCACGCCCTGTCCGGCGCGGTGGTCGATCCCCGGGCCTTCGCCGAGCTGTTCCCCGACGACTGGCAGAGCGCGCCCTTCGAGGCGCCGGTGGGCAAGGAGCAGGTGCTGTTCCTGACCGCCGGCGGCGCCCACTCGCTTCCTATCCCGCCGCCTCTCGCGAACCACGGCTGCTACGTCGCCTCGCTCGGCAAGCTGCTCAAGTGGATGGCGCCCCGCGTCGAGGCCGCCGGCGTCGACGTCTTCTGCGAGTTCCCGGCGGTGGCGGCGCTGGTCGAAGCCGGGCGGGTGGTGGGCGTGCGCACCGGCGACCGCGGCGTCGGCAGGAACGGCGAGCGGAAGGCCAACTACGAGCCCGGCATCGACGTCCGCACCCGTTGCGTGGTGCTCGGCGAGGGGCCGCGCGGCACTCTGGTCAAGCAGCTCGACGCGGAGCTCGGGCTCGCGCGCGGCAGCAATCCGCAGGTCTACGCGATCGGCCTCAAGGAGGTCTGGGACCTGCCGCCTGGGCGCGTGGCTCCGGGCCAGGTGATGCACACGCTGGGCTGGCCGCTCGGTTTTCACACCTTCGGCGGCGGCTTCCTCTACGGCATGCAGAACGATCAGCTGATCGTCGGGCTGGTGGTCGGGCTCGACTATGAGAACCCGCGCTTCGACCCCTACCTCGAGTTCCAGCGCTTCAAGACCCACCCGGCCGTCGCCCGCCTGCTCCTGGGCGGCAAGCTCGCGTTCTACGGCGCCAAGGCGATCCCGGAAGGGGGTTGGTGGTCGCTGCCGCGGCTCGGCGGCGACGGCTTCCTGCTGATCGGCGACTCGGCCGGCTTCCTCAACAGCCAGCGCCTGAAGGGCATCCACCTGGCGATGAAGTCGGGAATGCTGGCGGCCGAGGCGATCTTCGAGGAGCTGGCAGGCGAGGCGACGGCCTCCTCGCCCGCGGCCTCCTCGCAACCGGCAGCCTCGTCGCAGCCGGCCGGCATGCAGCCCCTCCACCTGCGCTATCAAGCCAAGGTCGAGGCGAGCTGGGTCCGCGACGAGCTGTGGCCGGTGCGCAACTTCCACCAGGCCTTCGACCACGGGCTGCTTGCGGCGATGGCGCAGGCCGGCGTCGGCCTGGTCACCGGCGGCCGCGGTTGGGGGGTACGCGACCGCCTGGGCACCCGCGCCGGCCACGAGCGCCTGGTGCCGCTGACCTCGGAGGCGGGACGCCGGCTCGCGGCGCCGCCACCCATCCCGGCCGCCAAAGCGGCGGCGGACGGCACGCAGCTGGTCTTCGACCGCCTGGCCGACGTCTACATGTCCGGCACCGCGCACGAGGAGGACCAGCCGGTCCACCTGCACGTCGCCGACCCCGCCATCTGCGTCACGCGCTGCACGGCGGAGTACGCCAATCCCTGCGAGCGCTTCTGCCCGGCGGCGGTCTACGAGATGGTCGAAAACCCCCGCCGCCTGCAGATCAACGCCGCCAACTGCGTGCACTGCAAGACCTGCGACATCATGGACCCCTACGGCATCATCACCTGGGTGCCCCCCGAAGGCGGCGGCGGCCCGAACTACAGCAAGATGTAACCTGCGGCCGGAGGGGGGCCCCGGAGGTTACTGCTTGTCGCGGGCGCCGCGCGGTCCGATGACGCAGTCGCCGCTGCTGGTCTCGATGCGGATGGTGGTGCGGCCGTCGCCACGCCGAGCCCCGATCACCTTGTCGCGGTGGCGGCCCCGCCGCAGCACGGCGTCGGCGTAGTTCACCTCCAGGTCGCCGCTCCCCTGCTCCGCGGTCACGTCGAAGGACGCCGCGGGGCCGGCGAGCACCCGCACGTCGCCGCTGCCGGTCTTGGCGGTGAGCAGCCGGGTGTGCTCGAGCGAGCTGGTGACCTCGACGTCGCCCGAACCGGTGTCGGCGCTCAGCTCCTCGATCTCGACGCCGACGACCCGGACCGTGCCGCTGCCGGTGTCGGCATGCAGCCTGCCGGCGGCCCCGTCGCGCACCGTCACGTCACCCGAGCCGGTGTGGAGCTTGAGGTTGCCGACCGCCACCTTGTCGATGCGCACGTCGCCCGAGCCGGTGTCGACGTTGGCGTTGCCCACCAGCTGGTGCACCACCACGTCGCCCGAGCCGGTGTCGATCGAGGTCTCGCCGCGGCTGGCGCCGAGCACCACGTCGCCCGAGCCGGTGTCCAGCCGCAGCTGGCCGGCGAAGGAGTCGAGGTGGATGTCGCTGCTGCCGGTGTCGAGCGTCAGCGTGCCCTCGAGCGCGGTGCCGTGCACCTTGCCCACGAGGTTGCGCAGCGTCACGTCGCCCGTCGCCGGCATCGCGACGCGCAGGTCCGTGTAGAGCATGGGCGCGGAGGAGCGCCGCCCGGTGTAGACGCGCACCCGCTCGCCCCGGTAGGTGGTCGAGCTCGAGCTGTTGTCGAACAGGCTCCAGAAGCTCGACTCGGAGCCCTCGCGCTCTTGCGGGTAGAAATACGAGCGGTAGCGCTCCACCGGGTAGGCAAGCACCCATTCCGGCCGCCCCTTGCTGTCCTGGCCCTGCACCCACCGCATCTCCTGCAGCACCCGCTGCGTCTCGCCGGCGCCGGCAAGCTCGGCGTGCACGGTGGCGTCGATCACCACCTGGCTGCCGGAGCCCGCCACCAGCTCGACCCGCCCGGCGAGATTGCCGAGCCGCAGCGAGACCCCCGGCGCTACCGGGAAGCTCTGCCGGAAAGTGCGGGTCTGGGGCTCGGCGGCGAGGCTCGCCGCCAGGCCCAGCCCAAGGGCCAGGCCCAGGGCGGCCGCCACCGCCGCCGCGCGTGCCGTATGGCCGCCATCCGGAGCCGGAGCTCGCCCCCGACCCGTCGAAACCGATCTTGCCATGTCATGCTCTGCCATCTGCCGGGACCTCCAGGTTGCCCATCGGCCGACACTACGAGGCCAGCGGCAACAAGGTTGCAGACCCCGCGCCAGCCCGGACCGGCGCAGCCCAGGGGCATCGCGGCGCCGCCTTCCCGCGGGAAAGGAAAAAAAAGCGAATCCGGAGGCGGTAGCGGCTAGGAAGCCGGGGAGGGGGGCGCCGCCGCGGCCGCCGCCGCCGCGGCTCCCTCGTGGCGCTTCATGATGAGGGCACCGTTGGTGCCGCCGAAGCCGAAGGAGTTGCTGAGGCCGTAGCGCAGGTCGGCCGGGCGCGCGGTCAGCGGCACGAAGTCGAGGTCGCAGCCCTCGCCGGGGTGCTCCAGGTTGAGGGTCGGCGGCAGCACCTGGTCGCGGACGGCGAGCGCCAGGATGCCGCACTCGAGGCCGCCGGCCGCCCCCAGCAGGTGCCCGGTGGCCGACTTGGTGGACGACACCGTCAGCCGCCTGGCATGGTCGCCGAAGACCTTGTGGATCGCCTTGACCTCGGAGAGGTCGCCCAGCTGCGTCGAGGTGCCGTGGGCGTTGATGTAGTCGATCGCCTCGGGCGCCAGGCCGGCGTCGCGCAGCGCGGCGGTCATGCAGCGCCGCGCGCCGTCCCCCTCGGGGTCCGGCGCCGAGATGTGGTAGCCGTCGGCGCTCATGCCGTAGCCGACGATCTCGGCGTAGACGGGCGCCCCGCGCCGCTCGGCCGCGCCCAGCTCCTCGAGCACCAGGATGCCGGCGCCCTCGCCGATGACGAAGCCGTCGCGCGCGGCGTCCCAGGGGCGGGAGGCGCGCTCGGGCTCGTCGTTGCGGTGGGAGAGGGCGCGCATGGCGCAGAAGCCGGCGATGGCCAGCGGCGTGATCACCGCCTCGCTGCCGCCGGCGATCATGGCGTCGGCCTCGTCGTTCTGGATCAGCCGGAAGGCGTCGCCGACGGCATGCAGGCCGGTGGTGCAGGCGGTGGCGGGCGAGGTGTTGGGACCGCGCGCGCCGTGGTGGATGGAGACCTGCCCGGCCGCCATGTTGACGATCAGGCCCGGGATGAAGAACGGCGAGACCCGGTCCGGGCCCTTCTCGAGCAGGATGCTGTGGGTGGCCTCGATCAGCGGCAGGCCGCCGATGCCGGAGCCGATGACGACGCCCACGCGGTCGCGGTTGCCGTCGTCGATCGTCAGGCGCGCGTCGTCGAGCGCGAAGCGGGCCGCCGCGAGGGCGAAGTGGATGAAGATGTCGCTCTTCTTGACGTCCTTCTTGGCGACGTAGTCCTGCGGGTTGAAGCCCTTGACCTCGCCGGCGATCTGGGACGGGAAGCCGGTCGGGTCCCAGTGGCTGATGCGGGCGATGCCGCTCCTGCCGGCGAGCAGGCCGCGCCAGGTGGGCTCGGTGCCCACGGCCAGCGGCGACACCAGGCCCACCCCGGTGACAACGACGCGGCGGCGCACTGCGGAGCTCAAGAGGTCTCGACGGGTTCGCGGGCGGGAGGCTGGGTCTCGGAGGTCAGTTCTGGTCCCCGGCGTTCTGCTCGATGTATTCGACCGCCTCCTTGACGTTGCCGATCTTCTCCGCCTCCTCGTCCGGGATCTCGATCCCGAACTCCTCCTCGAATGCCATCACCAGCTCGACGATGTCGAGGGAGTCGGCGCCAAGGTCGTCGGTGAAGCTGGCCTCCAAGGTCACCTCGTCCTCGTCCACCCCCAGCTGCTCCACGATGATGCTCTTGACCCTATCCGCTACAGCCATCGGGACTCCCTCCTTGAATTGATCGGCTGGCCCGCCGCGCACAGACCGGGGTTCTAGCATAAAGGCCCCCCTCCGGTCCATGGACCTTCGGGGGGCACCCCCTCCGGGGCGCGCGGGGCGAATTGGCGAAGGACGGTGACCAACCGGCTCGGGGGCGGCGGTGGCACGATCCACCCCTCGTGGCTCGCCTTTTTGAGTCACCCTCCTTCGCCAATTCGCC
>Ga0307479_10006879_pt1 | contig 10470 bp, 14 predicted proteins | sample atmos_gasesECM4C_FD_203743 | JGI IMG/M metagenome (GOLD analysis project Ga0307479, IMG submission 203743) | Hardwood forest soil microbial communities from Morgan-Monroe State Forest, Indiana, United States - atmos_gasesECM4C_515 | ecosystem: Environmental > Terrestrial > Soil > Temperate...
GTAGGCAAGATCCCGGTGAGATCAAGCGTTACGCGGCGAATGAGGGCCGCCTTATCGGCTTCCGGCGAAGGTTGCAGACCTTCTTTTTTCAGTTTTGCAAAAATGAAGCTGTCTACCAGGTTCTTCGCCCAAGGGTCGCTCCCGCTATCGCGGGGAACAGCCGGGCGAATCGGTACCTCGAAAGCCCAATGTGGCCGGTAGACCGCACCTTGCTTAATCCATTCCTTGAGAATCGCGATCTCCTCCGTGCTCATCGGCTTGGCCTCGCCATGCACAGTTTGCGGCATGAGATAGTGCGGGTCCTTGGACTCAATTCGTTTGACCAATTCGCTCTTCTCAGGGTGACCGGAGACGATAGCATCGCGATGGCCCTCGCGCTTCTTCATCGCCCACTCAGCAAGGTCGAGCCGCAATCCTGCCTTGCGCATTTCCGGGTCGGGACCGTGACAACTGAAACAACGGCTAGCCAGGATCGGCTGCACATCTTGATTGAAATCCAGGCGTCGCGCAATCTGCGCCCGGTTGCAACCGACAGCCACGCTCATTGCGAGAGCCACAACGACTGCCCACACGACCTCAATGGCGATCCTTTTTATCATTGATCACTTCTTCACTTTGCGTTGGCCGTACTAACGGGTGGCATCTCAGTTTGGGGCGAGCACAGAGTTGGCGAAAGTTCGACCTGGCTCTAGCCTTGGTTTCAGCGATCGTTTTTTCAACTAGGCTTCGTTGTGCCTGCGGCAGTCTTTCAATCTTTGCAGCGTCCAAAGCATGAAAAGTAAATGCGAACTTTGTTTGTGGCTGCTCAGTCACCACTTGGTAAGCATCCTGATGGGCCGGCGAAAGATTTCTATCCAGAGCAACATCCTGCAGCGTGCCTAAGAACGAAGCCCCCAGTACTCCCACCGAAATCATGCCCACGCCGCTGATCGCGTTCAAAGTAAGGCTCCCTCCTTTGGGAAACTGCCCTGAGACTATCCCTAAAGTGGTGGGCCAGAAAAAAGCCTTTCCCATACCGTACAGTGTCGCCGCGCCCAATATAGCCCATTCCACGGCGCCTGCGTTAGCAATCCAGAGTAAGCCGCACATCGTGCTGGAAAACGTTCTCATCGCCAAACCACAACCAGGACAGGACGGGGTCAGCGGATATCGAATCTTTGGAGAACCGTGCTTCTGATGCCTCGGCTATTGTCCTCCCATTCGCACCTCGGGCTTCCCACTCTGAAACACCTCCTCCAGCAGCGATTGCCCCGCCAACTCGTCAGCACCAATCAAGCTTGAGCCGTGCAGCACGCTCAATTTCCCGAGAACGCCTTGACTCGCTTACCGGACACGAAATCTCTGGTCCGCTTGTCCCGGTAGCTGACGATCACCCTACAGGAATAACAGGACGTTACGTATTACGCGTTAGGTCAAGCGTAACTATGGATCGATGGACTCGGGGTAATCTACGCGACAGACTTCAACCAACGAAGGGATCGACAACGTGCACTCCGGCCTTCGCGAAATCGACGCGGTTTCGCGTAGCGACCGCCAGACCGTGGACCATCGCGGTCGCTGCAATGAGGCTATCCTTGATCGGCATGGTTTTCCCGGTTTTGCGAAGGCGCGCCAGCAGTTCCGCCCATTTGAGGCCGGTGTCCGCATCCCAGGGAAGACAGTGGAGACGCCCTGCCCCTGCATCGAACCAGCGTTCCAGCGCCGTCCGCTGCTTTCCCTTGGGAAGGATAAGAATGCCGAAGCGCAATTCCCCGAGAATCACGGGATCGACGGCGATGACTGGCTCGTGTGCGCGAAGCCAGTCCACGACCCGCGGATCCGGCGATGGTTTCGTCGGCTCGCTCAAAACGTTGGCGTCAACCAGATACTTCACAGGGTATCGGTCGACTCAGAGTCGATGGGAACAAAAAAATCCTTGTGCGGACAGGCGAGCAGCCAGTCGAGGGCGCCCTCGTTCCGCGGAGCAACGCGCCGAACGAGGCGATAGTCTCCACGATCAACACGCTCGACGTCGAACTCCTGCCCCGGCTCGATCCGGTCCATTTGCCGGAATTCTGCCGGCAAAACGATCTGGCCCTTGGAAGAGATGGTGGTCTTCATGAAAGTAAGATATCGTCTTACCCGTGCGGGTGTCAAATGCTGTCCCTACTGAAAACTCGATCTCGGAGCCAGAGGCAGCAGCGATTGGCCCCTTAGCAGCTGGGTCGTAATCTTCGACACAAGGTCCATAATAATGGACCTTAATTGAGATAAGGTTCAGTAAAAAGGACGTTAGATATGTGTTCCTCTTCCAACTGAAGACCGACGCTGTCATTCTTAGGATCGACCAGGTCCGCGAGACGGTCAGTCAGACCCATCACGAAGAGGACCATAGCGTAGAGAGCGAGCGCCACTCCTGGATCGCCCTTTTCTATCTTTATTAAGGTTGTGCGGCCGATGGAGGCACGTTCCGCGGCAATGGCCAGAGGAATCCTCCTCCGCCGTCGGGCGTTGCGATTCCAGAACTGCCAGAGCGGGACCTGATTGTGTCCATGAACCCCGAATCCCTGAGCTCAACGAAGGCACCATTCTCATCCGCATCATGCGCCGTAAAGCCGTTGAATTGAATCGAGTCTCCTCGCTGGTTAAATCGACTCCTAGAAATGTGGACATGGTGCTGTGGACGTGCGCTAGATGATCGCCGAAAACGAAGTCGGCTACTCAGAAGAACTCCTTGCTCTGGCAGGATGGTCATCAACACTTTGCCGCCTCCGCTTCACCGTTGCACCACTGAGGGTTGCGTGGAGCGTTCTGTATCGATCTCTCCTCTCAGACTAGCCAATAGCCCCGAATACCGCCTCTGCGGGCGGTCGTTGCGTACCGCGATGCCTAGCGCCTTCTTCTGACCGATCAGCACCACCAGCTTCTTGCCCCTCGTGATGCCGGTATAGATCAGGTTCCGTTGCAGCAACATGTAGTGCTGCGTGGCCAAAGGGATCACCACCGCTGAAAACTCCGAGCCCTGAGATTTGTGGATGGTTACTGCATAAGCCGGGGCAACTTCGTCCAGTTCCCCGAAGTCGTATTTCACCATCCGGTCATCGAAGCGAACCACAACGTGATGCTCGACCGCATCTATTCGCTCAACGGTTCCGATGTCCCCGTTGAACACTTCCTTGTCATAGTCATTCTCCGTCTGGATCACCTTGTCGCCCATCTGGAACCGCCATCCGAACCGCTCCACCGAGGGCTGACCTTGGCGGGAGGGGTTCAATGCCCGCTGCAAGGCTGTGTTCAGTTCCCGCACGCCCAGTGATCCACGGTTCATCGGGCAGAGGACTTGCACGTCACGGAGAGGGTGTAGATGGAATCGCTCTGGACTCCTCTCTACCACCTTGACCAGCGTTGCCACTATCTTCTCCGGATCGTCCCGCGCCACGAAATGGAAATCGGTATTTGGGTCCGCTCCACTCACATCCGGCATCTGCCCCCGGCGAATCCGGTGCGCGGTGGTGATGATCCTGCTGTTCGCAGCTTGCCGGAACACGGTGAGGCAAACGACTGGCACCACGCCGCTCTCGATCAAGTCCCCCAGCACCGTTCCCGGCCCAACGGAAGGAAGCTGGTCTACGTCGCCAACCAGAATCAACCCTGCGTGGTTGAGGAGAGCCCGCACCAGCGACTGCATTAGCACCACATCCACCATAGAGGTCTCGTCCACTACCAGAAGGGCGCACGCCAGCGAATTCGATTCGTCCCTAGTGAACCGGCCAGTTGCGGGATTGATTTCCAGCAAGCGGTGGATGGTCTTCGCTTCCAATCCCGTGGTCTCGGTGAGCCGCTTCGCCGGCCGCCCGTCGGAGCGCACAGCAAGCATTTAACGCCCTTGGCACGCAGGATCATGAGGATGGAATTCACCAGCGTCGTCTTCCCTACGCCCGGCCCACCCGTGATCACCACGATTCGGTTAGCGAAAACCGTTTTCAGCGCCTCCCGTTGGCTGGGTGCGAGTGTCTTGCCCGTTCGCCCTTCGCACCATGCGACCGCTTGGTCGAAATCAATAGGCTCTGTGCTGGATGCGGAACACCTCAGCATCGTCAGAGCTTTGCTAGGATAAGTGCTTTCCTGCTGGGCTTTGGGAGGGGTCAAGCTTGATTTACCCGGTCAATCACAAATGCTTGGCTAGCTCCTCATTCAAGGCGAGAGGATACATGCGGTCAGGCAGCCTTCTTTGTCAACGCAGGGGCGCCTCGATAAGCTTCCCGTGATCCGCTGCGTGACCCGACCACTCCCATCCGCATAGGCAACGGACCGAATCCCACAATCGCAGCTTTCTTAGAAGCGACTTGCATATGGGACATGATCTCATCCACATGGTTCTTCTCCATCGTGAACCCGAGGCGAGCTTGGCCCCGCTGGACGTGACGGGAATGTCATTTGATCGTGTTCTCTGACTCCACGCTGACGGGTCGCGCTTACGCGTACCTTATGGTTGTGCCCATTGGAGCAAGGCCGCTTCACCTGAGGTCCCAGCGTATCCGGCAACGAACCTGTCCTTCCCGTTCAACAACAGGTCGCCGACAATACTCCGTTCCTCTGGTTCTCAGTGTCCATCGGACGGGTCAGAGGGGGAATGGCACCGCCATGCCCGATGGCGTCACGTTTAGGCCATTCTCGATCAGTTTCGATGGTTGTACTTTTTGGGGCGCTGGCGACGGGGCACTTCAGAGGGAGGTGACAAGTCTCACTGGTCTGGGCCTTGCCAAACGCAGTCGCCAGTCCAAAACGCTAACGGTAGCGGCTACTCAGTGTTCGCGACGTACTTGCCGTCTTCAATCCCGATTGCCGCCCAGATGAACCCCTGCACATCGATCCGGGAGTGAGGCTTCAGCCCTCGATTCTGCAACTCCATTTCCACGCGGTCCGCCAATTCCTGAAGCTTGGAATACGTGAGCCAATTCGGTTCCGGCTTGTAGTTCAGCGAAGTCTGGAGCGATTCGGTCATGCGTCTCATGATTGTGGGCTTCATGAACATCCATTTGCCATCGCCCTATAGTCCATTGGTTCGCGCCTATTTCCGACAGGAGATCCAGAAAGGTGTGTCAAAGAAAACTGAGGCAAAACCGAACCACTTGCCGATTACTGTTGTTTACTGTTGTTATATCTTAGTGCTCTATCGACAAGTGCGCCGGCGCCGAACAGGCGGGTGGGGCTGAGTGTATCCCGCCGGGGCACTTGCGATAGGGGGATCCTATGAAAAGGGATGTCAAGAGAAATATTTTCCCCTCCCCTCGCTAAGCACGGGAGTTTGGCCGATTGCGTCCAGCCCCGTTTCTGTCCACGAAGGGTTTGGGGGGTGACCTTATGCGCGCTGCGTAGCGGCGAGTCCAACTCCAGCCGATGGTCGCAAGCCTGTTTCATGAAACGATGGCGCTCGACGGCCGTTCAGTTCCCGAAGCTGCGCAAGCTCGAAGCGTTGGCTGAAACTGAGTTGCCAACCATGATCCTATTTGAGACTCGAGGCCTATAGCTTTGTTGGGTTATCCGAGAGGGCATACGATTTGGACGGAGACTTGTGCCGAGGAACTGGCACACCAATGCCTACTCCCTATCTCGATACTCTCCCTCGAACCCGAGCATCGTAAGAACTGATTGGCCACCACCGGGGCTGTAAGACCGGAGATCGGCCTGGTTCCGCTTACGACGCTCAAGCTGCTTGCGCTTTCAGTTGATTCGCGTCGAAACTGTCTCCTTTCTTCCAAATTGTCAAAGTAATTGCCGCGATTTTGCGGGCCAGCGTGAGCCGAGCCATCTCCGGCTCCATGCCTTTTCCCAACAGTCTCGCGTAGAAATCTTGGAATGGCCCCGCGCAATGAGTGGCGTTGGTGGCCGTACCCTTGAAGATCTCTTTCATCTGATGATTGTGATTTCTATTCAAACCACGTATCTGTTGCGGTTTCTTTGAACGCAGCAGTTGTCCGCCTACATAACGATATTGTGCGCTGTCACGGGTCTTAACGCCCAAGCCACTATAGGCCCAGAGCTGACGCTTGCTGCGGAAGCGATGGGGAGTCTGCATCAGCGCTACAAGTAAGGCGGCACGGAGCGGACCGATAGACGGAATCTGCAGGAGCCGTTTCGAGGCCTTGTGCTTTCGGCTCTCGCGCAGCAACTCGCACCGTGCTTTTTGCCGCAAGGGACGCAATCCATCCAGCTGCTCATAAAAGATTTCCGCTCGGCGGCGCACGCCGGCTTCTGAGATCTTCTCCAGCCATTGCTCGCGATACCGCGGATCATAGACGCGGACACCGCCGCAAGGAATGCTCCAGCTTCGATACAAAGCTTTGATGCGATTCATGACTCGCGTCATATCCTTGCTCAAGGTCGAGTAACTGCGGGCTAGCTCGCGCAGCGTTCGTAAGCCGTTTTCCCCGTGGTAGACCGGGCGCAAGAGTCCGCCACGAAGTAACTCGGCCAGCTTGCGCGCATCTATCTTGTCACTCTTGCTACCAAATGCGTTGCGTATCGTTAGGGAGAGTTACGGAGGTCAGACCTTACAGGGTGTCACTTTGACCTGTTTTTGCTCTGCATAACGGAGAGCGACTTCAGCGATTCGATCAGTTTGTCGGTGGCCTTGAAACGTCCCGAGCGTAGATTGGGAGGCATGACCGATTCCAGAGTTTCTAGTTTCACCGAGGGGTCTGCCCTTGTATAAATTTCCGTGGTTTGCATGTGCGCATGGCCCAGCCATAGCGAGACTTTTCTTAGGTCTTTCGTCGCCTGGAGAACAGTCAACGCGCAGGTGTGTCTAAGGATGTGTGGGGACACACGCTTGGTCGCCAGGGAAGGGCAATGCCGCATCGCGGTGCGGACATGTTTGCGCAGAATGTATTCGACGCCTGAGCGAGTCAAGGATTCGCCTCTCGCGCTGACGAATAATTCTGGCACCGACTGGATTCCTCTCACCGCCAACCAGCCTCGGAGCGCCGCCGTAGTCGTTTTCCACAACGGCAGACACCGTTCCTTGCGGCCCTTGCCATGGACCAGAACATTTGCATATGGCTGGAACTTCACGTCGTCCACACGAACAGCAGTCAATTCGGAGACGCGTAACCCTCCCGCGTAGCACAGGTGCAGCATGGCACGGTCGCGGAGGCCGTCTCGCCCGGTTGGGTCTGGTGCGTCCAAAATGGCCTGCATTTCCCCAGCCGTCAGGTGCCGCACCAGGCGCGATTCGGATTTCTTGGCGGGAATCGCCAGCACACGCCGGATCTGCTCGATCGCCGATGGAACGCGATATTCCACGAAGTGCATGAAGGATTTGATCGCGGCCAGCCGCACGTTTCGAGTACTTGCCCCATTGCCACGGGTGGTTTCCAAGTCACTCAGGAAGTCGAGCACCAGCGTGGCGTCGATTTGTTCCAACGCCAACTCAGATGGTGCCACTTTGAAACGCTGGCTGGCGAAGGTCAAAAGAAGTTGGAACGTGTACGCGTAGGACTCGCGCGTACACTCGCTGGCACCACGTTCGATGGGCAGGCGTTGCTCGAAAAAGGCGGTGATGTGCGGAGCCAGTGCGGTCATAATTGAACTCCCATAGCAAATTGTTCGGCACGCTCAGCAATGTCGCGCATTAACTCCGGTACTGCTTCCAGGTACCAATAAGTGTCGGCTACCCTAGCGTGACCCAGGTAGGTCGACAATGCCAGCATGTGTTTGGTGATGGCATCGCGGCCATCGGGGCAATTTTCCAGAGCTCTGACCGCGAAGGAATGACGTAAGGAATGGGGCGTGGGTCGAGCGTGGCCGCCTCCTGGAGGCAGCCCGACTCGCTTCACCGCCTCACGGAATGCCCTGTCCACGTCTTCTGGGAGAAGCGGCTTTCTCCGCAACGACACAAATACATGGTCATCGAAGGGAGCGTAGGGACGACGTCGCTGGAGGTAACGTTCGAGCCCGGAGCTGGCCGTTTCGTGCAGGGGTACAAGTCGGCTTTTACGAAACTTGGTATTCCGGATGACTAGACCATCGCGAGTGATATCGGCATAGCGCAGGTGGATCGCTTCCGATCGTCGCAGCCCAGTGCAGGCAAGCAGAGAGAACAACGTGCTATAGGTCGCTCCGCGGAGCGTTTTATGTCCCAACTGGGAAGCAGCTTCGATGAGTTGTCGGATCTGTTCGCCGGTCAGAATGTAGGGAGTTGGGCGGGGCGGCCTGTCGGCACCAAAGATCGCTGGTGGCACCTCGTGGCGTGGGTCTTCGCTGCGCAGAGAACGAGCGAATCGGATGATGATCCCCAGCCGCTGAGCGCGCTGCGAAACCGATCGTGCCAATCCTGCCCACTCGATGGCGATGTCCGAGGAAATGTAATGGAGACCTCGTGCCTCCGAGAACGCAGCGAAGCGTTTCAGCTGAAAACCCGAGGATTTCAACGCGAAGCCGGCCGCTCGACGTAGGGCCAGATAAGATTCGACGGCTTGAGTTAGCATGATTGTACCTCCGGCCAGGGCTGCGCAATCTGCCGCAACGCAGTGATATCCACCTTGGCGTAGATCTGCGTTGTCTCAATCGAGCTGTGGCGCAGAATGCTCCCGATGTCTTCGAGCGAAGCGCCCTCACGCAGCATGGACGTCGCGACTGAGTGCCGCAGCAAATGAGCAGCGCCTCGGTTGGGGCGCAGCATGCGAGCGCGCCGCAGCGCCAGGTCGACGATCATCGAGACAGCACAAGAAGAGTGGAAAGGACGAAAGGGTGCGCGGCAACGGACAAACACCGTGTCGGCGCCGGACCGCGGCCGCCCATCCTGTAGGTATTCAACGATCGCCTGACCTATTTCCTGCGTCAGTGGCAGTTGTGTTTGGCGGCGGGATTTACCAGAAACCTGAATCGATGCGTTCTTCCAGTCGATGTCACTCAATTGAAGATGCACAATGTCACCGGCCCGAAGACCCAAGCGGGCCAGCAGCAGCAAAATCGCCCGATCTCGCCGGCCTACTGGTGACGATCGATCGCACGACGCAATAACACGTTCTACCTCTTCTGCTTGTAGGTATCGAGGCAGAGTGGCCAAACGCCAGTGAGCCAGAGTGGGAACGGCTGCTTCCAATCCCACCGCGCAGTAGCCCTTTGCAATCAGGAATCGCAGAAACATGCGGAGCGCCGTAGTGCACTTTTTAGCCTTGGCCCACCCGCACGAGCGATGCTTTTCCAGAACAAAATCTCGTAACATGCTCGCCTGAAGTCGGCTTGGTTCCTCCCCCATGCGTGCGAGCAACTCGCGAACAGGTCGGCTGTAGATGGAAAGAGTCACATCACAGGTACCCCGCTGCTGCCGCATCCAATGACCAAAGGCTACCCACAGTTCCGGATCCTTGAATTCCTGGCGGACAGGGGCAGCGATGATCCCTATATCACGCAGATGACTTGCGAATAGTCGCGCGCCACCGGTTACGCCCACTGGATCGGCGTGACTGAAGTGAGGGCATTGGCATTGACTGAAGTGGTTCGCAAATCGCATCAGCGCTTGCTCATTGGCCTCGCGCACAGTAATGCCGTGCCAACGGATCCAATAAAGGAAGTGTTCTGCCGCACGGAGATGTCGGCGAGCGGTACCGTTGGCGTACGCCGCTTCCGATAACACCCGAGCAAAGCTTTCAATCACGGAACCAGTAGAACCATCAGACAGTTTCTTAATCCGCGCCTGCGTTTTGAAAAACTTTGAGAGCATGGCGGGCTTTATAAGCCAGCTCGTGCAGCCGTGCTAGAGGGATGTTGTTTGCAAGAAGGTGAAGAATCCGGCTCGGGATGGCTAGGTGCCTGAAAACTCAATATCTTGCGACTAGCCAAGTTGTTGTTTGCAAGATTCCCGAGCTGACGTTTTCGATCCCGCAAACGCTGCTGCCGACGATTCCGTTCTACCTGTTGAGGGTGGCTCTGGCGATATTGCTTCCAGTAATCCGGGTGTGCCAGGCGCCACTTCCGCGGACTTTCCAGACAAACTTGTCGATAGACCGGATCGGTGGCGATCTTTCGCCGATGATAATCACGCTGGCGTTGGTGCTGGCATGCGGGCTGGTTGCAGACCGTTTGTTGAGGATGATAAGCAGAGGATTGAAAGACCTGCTGACAGTAACGACAACGGAGATCTTTCATCAGGCGGCTCCGAGCACCATGGAGGTTTTCTCTCGGGAAACACCTCTAGGCCTGACCCGCCGTCAGCGCAAATCGATGGTGTGTTCGGACCAAGAAAGACCACACGATTATGCGGAGTTGCGTTGTCTACAAGGTTGTTGGATCTCTTAGGCTGGATTGGAGATCGGTCGTCGCTGAGTCCGTCAGTCTACGTAAGAATATACAACGCATTTTGCAGAGCATTTTTAGCCCAGCGCCGTGGCATGGTGAACGTGTGCGTACGCCATGAAACTTGAGAGCCACGGCGGTGGACTAAAAATGGATTGAACTGAACCGCTGCGCGGCAACGGTCCTATGGGG